>Ga0334899_1003457_pt1 | contig 11112 bp, 13 predicted proteins | sample GraSluR3_MG_FD_207219 | JGI IMG/M metagenome (GOLD analysis project Ga0334899, IMG submission 207219) | Sludge microbial communities from methane-producing bioreactor in Wageningen University, Netherlands - Granular Sludge_8_08-R3 | ecosystem: Engineered > Bioreactor > Anaerobic > Unclassified ... | reverse complement strand
TAGAATGCCCTCCGAGTCGTGGGGACACCGCCCGGTGCTCCCCACGATATTTTTTTTATGCTGGTATGATATCAGTCAAAGCCCTACCCAAAATCCAATTTGCAATTTTCAGTGATCGATTTGCAATTTTCGGTGACTCTTTATTTGTAATTATCGGTGATCCATTTGCAATTTTCGGTGATCGATTTGCAATTTTCGGTGACCTAAATGGACAGATAAAAGAGCTCAAAAAAACCACTTTCCCTCGATTTGCAATTTTCAGTGATCCGATTTGCAATTTTCGGTGACTCTTTATAGCTCTTTCGCTGGAATGACGGCGGTTCTATACTACCCACTTAGGTTAGAAGAGAGCATTGATTTCAGATAGCATCAAAATCATGGGCACATTCTGCTTGACAAGTTATCAGCACTGAGCATACTGGAGCAAATTTTACTGGAGGAACAATGATGCAATATTCTAAGCTGTTGTGGCTGGCATTAATTTGTTTGTTCATTTTATCCGCTTGTGACGACAAATTACTGTCTCTGGACGATTTTGAGCCAGACAACGCAGATGCCAAACCCATGTTTGTTCGTGAAACCCTGATGGATAGTAGCGGCAGTTTTTATCCTGGCTACCGAAATTACAAGATCAGAGCCGATAACGTGGCTCTTGAATGGAATGCCAGTAACGACCCAAATTTCGTATGCTACAAGTTATTCAGAAACAACAGTCTGATAAGGGAGATTTTTGATATCACCCAAGACAGCATTACCGATTCCCTGTTGAACCAAAATCAGTATTACAAGTACTCGATCGCCACCATGATCAAAACAGGGCTCAGCAGAGCGGATACGCTCACCATCAAAACCGCATCCCTGGAAGCTCCGGTGCTGTTTACCCGGGTCACCAGCGATAACCATGTGGAGCTGCAATGGACAGATCCCAGCGATATCCCCGGAAAATTCAAAATCTTCCGTAATGGAACTTATCTGCATGAAGTGAATGAATCCCTGCCCGCTACCCACGATCACGTGTATCGCTACACGGATATGACTGTGCAGCAATTTGGAACCTACACCTATCAGATAAACAAAGTGGGATACTATGAAGACTGCTACCCCGGGGAAACGGAGACAATCAACGTAAACTATAACATGGCCAATGCGCCCTATCTGTATGGACTTCAGCAACTGCAACCCAATCTTAACGTGGAGCTAAACTGGATTGAGAGCTGTAATGGAGAAACTGGCTACCGGATCTACCGCAGGATCGCAGGCAATGTAAATTTTAACAATATTGGAATGGTAACCATCCCTCAGCATAGCTATATTGACCAAAGCAACCTGATGATAGGCACTACCTATGAGTATTACGTTACTGCCGTGGATACCGAAACAAATCCGGACACCGAATCTCCAGCTTCCAATATCCGCAGCATCACCATCCAGGAACAAGCTCAGTATGTAAGCTGGGAAATAGCCCTGTATGACACCTGGGGAGATGGCTGGACCGGAGGCCTCTTAACGGTGCTGGTGAATGACAATATCGTATTGGATGAGATAACTTTAGCTACTGGAAGTGGTCCGGAAGTATTCACTTTCGACGTGCAGGATGGAGATTTGATCACCTCTTATTACCAGCCTGGAAGCTACAGTAACGAAAATTACTATCAAATCATCGATCATAATGGCATGGTGGTATATGAATCAGGGCCGGATAGCATCACCAATCCGATCGTGGTGAATCTGGATGGAAAAAGCGGAGCAAAAAGCTTGGCCGGAAGGAGTGCAAAATGAAAAAGAGCATAGTAATATTGATTCTATTGGGAATGGCGATCTGTTTAGCCGGACAGGAATTCAATTCCTTTCGCTATCTTTCCACCGGTGGAGCCCTGGACGGGGATGTGGAATATGCCTTTGATCCCCTGGACCTTAGCTACCTGAAGGGAATCAGGTTCTTCACAGGGCTTAGCAATTACTCTTCTGAAGATCAATTGTTCAAAGATAGCAGCGAAAACTACCTGCTGCTAGGTGGCAGCACCGACAAAACCTTTATCACAAACCTGAAGGCGGCGCTGCTATTCAAATATCACGACACTGAGAACCCCTTGCCGTTTGATTTCTATGCAGATCCATATGACGATATTTATGTATCCACCATTGGTCAGGCTGAATACGACTGGCAGGGTTATATCGATACCAACGGCAATAATCTCTACGACAACTATGTGAATTACTACCAGAAATTCAGAAACATGGAACTGGATAAGAACTCCAATCTCTCGCTGGTATTGTCCTATCCGCTTGGAGAAAACAATGTCCTGGGATATAAGCTGGGGTATGTGAAAGATTCCTCTGAAAATAGCTATTGCCATCAAGATATGCTATATTTTGACTACGGTGATCCGTCCTACGAAGGGATATATCAAATGGAAGCCCTGCCGGATATGGACCCTCTGGTGAATGCATATGATGAAGATAGTGCCTTAACCGGAGATTTCAAGCAAACCACAGATAGTTCCACTCTGCGTAACCAATTAGCCTATTCCCATCGTGGCGAAAAATGGGAACTGAGCGGATATTATAGCCTCGACCTGGGCAATCTGGATCAAGATAGCAACAATGAGGTATTGTACAAAGAACATAACTCTATAAACAGCAGCTTCCTCAGAGATGAAGCCAGTTCCACGCATAAATATGCCAGCGACCAAATGGCCAATCGTCTGGCCGGAAGAGTGCGCTATACCCTTGTTCCCAATGAGGATCATGCGCATTCAGGATACCTCGCCGCTGCGATATCAGTGGGAATGATCAGCAATGATGTCGAAAGCCGGATGCGTGACTATAGCAATCAATACTCACCCATTGCCCTGGAACGAAACATCTATGAAGATATCTTCGATATCGATGGTGATGAATCAGGCATGGAACTGGGATTGATGTCCCGCCTGAATATGCCTCTCAATTCCAGCACTTTCTTTGGCTTGGGAATCGCCTATAATCACATGTCGGAAAAGCTGGATGGCACCTACGATTACTACACTGCCTATCTGGATACCACCTACCATGCCTTCACCGGAGAATGGGTGACCGCCCAAAAAGAAATCTCCAAATCCAGCGGCGATGTAACCGGAGAGGATTATACTCACACGGTTAGAGTACCCGTGGGCTTGGAATATTGGTTCACCTCCAATGCCAAGTGGGCTATGCGCTTTGGCTCGGTATTCTCGCACACCACCACGATATCCAAATATAGATACAATCCCACGCTCATAGAGCCCACTCTGATAGTAGAATACACTCCAGATGGGATAGCTGATAGTTGGATCGAAGATAATACCTCGCTGAAAGAGAACAGCTCCACAAAGACCAGTACTTCAGACAATAGCTTTAGCTACGGTATTGGCTACAAGGCCAATAAAAACCTGCAGATCGACCTGCTGGCTATGTTTGACACAGATAATGCGGAACTGTGGAACACCCACTTCCTGAGAAGCCTGCGGCTGGCCTTTTCGATTAATCTGTAAAAATACTTGTGGGGGGGGGGAACACCTTGCTGTTCCCCTCATTTTTTATCCCCAAAAAACAACCGGAGCCGCTTAAGCTCCGGTTTCATTTTCACTTGTATTTGGTTATCTTAGTACAATCTTCTTTGTTTGGCGGCTACCATTGCAATGCAATGCAATCAGGTATACACCTGAGGGCAATTTCCTGCCCCGGTTATCGCAGCCGTTCCAGCTATGATTCACATAGCCCTTGGCCATTCCTGAGCTTTGATGTACCAGTTCGCCCCGGATATTATAGATATTCAGCACATAGGACGAATTGGCATCCTTAAATCCCATCCGGATGGTGGCATTCTCTGCAAAGGGATTGGGATACACCTGATGAATGCCTGTGTACAGGGGTACTGCATGGGGATCATCTACATCCACAGATATCTGATAAACCGCAGTGACTGTAGCGCTGGGTGCCCAATTCGATAAATAGGCCTTTGCTCTGAGAGTGGTATCCTGATCGAGATGCAGAGGCACACCATATATCTCCGAGGAGGCATTGGGTTCGCTGCCATCGCTGGTATAGCGAATTATGGCTCCGGGAGTGGAACATGATATTACCACGTCGATCTCCTCCTCATAATCTCCGGCGGGAGGATCAAAAGTGGGGCTGGCCACAGTGCCGTTGATGGTGTACACCGCTGAGGCCACTTCACTGGCAATCCAGCTATCCTTAAATCCCCTGGCTTTTAGGGTAGTGGTGGTATTAACGGCCAGAGGGGCTGTATACAGGAATGAGGTCACAGTTGGCATTGTACCATCGGTGGTATAGCGGATTTGAGCTCCGGGTGTGGCACAACTGATGGTAACTGTTTGAGCGCCAATGTAGGTTCCACCACTGGGATCGAAGGACGGCGTGGCCACGGTTCCGGTAATCCAATAGCTGGAATTGGCAATGGGACTGGGAAGCCAATCCTGCTTATAGGCCCTCGCTTTAATTAGGGTGTAGCTATCCAGCGGGCAGATAATGGGATTGGCATAGATCATAGAGGTATCCGTAGGGTCGCTGCCATCGATGGTATAGCGGATGGTGACGCCCGCCGTAGAGCAGCTTATCACCACACTCTGCGAGGTTTGATAGGTTCCTCCGGCTGGGTTCATGGTGGGCGTAGCCACTGTTCCCGTGATGTTATAGCTAGCTTGCTGCACCGGGCTGGGAATTCAATCCTGTTTATAAGCCCTGGCTCTGATCACAGTATTTTGCCTCCTCGAAATTTTGGATATTAAGATGATCAAAGGGCTAAAAGATTGCCGTGCCTGCTCACTCTGTGAAACTCGAACCCGCGTTCTACCCGGAGAAGGGAATCCGCGGGCAGAGATATTTTTGATCGCCCAGGCACCGGGAGAAACCGAGGATCTGAGGGGTAAAATGTTTGCCGGACCCAGCGGTGATGTGTTTTGGTCGATGATTGCGGCCATTGATGCAGGCACAGATGATTTTTATATGAGCAATTTACTTAAATGTAAACTGCCTCAAAACCGAAGACCAAAACAAGCAGAAATAGTAGCTTGTTCGCAGTATTTGGAGCAAGAGCTTAGCTATGTAAGACCAAAAATCGTGACGCCCTTGGGTTACTATGCCAGCAAATATATTTTTGAAAGCAGAGGGATCGGTCGCTTCACAAAATCAGAATACCCGGGCTTGATCGGCAAAGCATTTGTGTGCCGGGATTTTATTGTGATGCCACTCAGTCATCCCACATCCCTGATCCATCACCCGGAATATCGCTATCATGCTGAACAGAATTATTATCGAGCCTTTCACCTGAAGCCATGCAAATGGTTCTATATGTGTCCGATTCGAAGCTGTAGAGTCCCAAATGTTGGTGTAAATTCCAACTCATTGTTTCTCTGGTTGTTTGAGGGCATCTGATATCCCTCGTTACTCACAATCTATGTAAGGCCAAGCGACCAATTGCATTGTTTTCATCTTGCTAATCCAAGTCAAGTTCTTTTTCATAAATAATCTACCTTGCTGCGACGGGCTGATATCTTGCATTTACTGCAAAGTACAGAGATGTAGTTATTTGTCAATAGCAAAAACTGTGGCAACCTTAGTCATCCTTTTTTGTCAACAAGTGGGGAAGTGGTTTCCTGACTCCAGATTAATAATTCCTGGAGAAAACATGGAACAGAGCTTATTGCAGAAGGTCACAGAACATCTTATTAAACATGAGGGTCTGAAGCTCAAGCCATACCGCTGTCCTGCTGGTAAACTAACTATCGGAGTAGGTCGCAATCTTGAGGCTATTGGTATCTCTCAGAAAGAAGCCCTTGTCCTGCTGGAGAACGACATCCTGCGCTGTGAGAGTGAACTCCTGGCTGATCTTCCTGATATCTATTCCGGTTTGAATGAGACCCGCAAGTCAGTTCTACTCAATATGTGCTTCAATCTGGGCATTACTGGTCTACTGGGTTTCAGGAACACTCTGGCTTTCATTGGCTCTGGTGACTTCGAGAGAGCTGCCAATGGGATGTTAGCCTCCCGGTGGGCTAAACAGGTTGGTCGTCGGGCGATTGAGCTCTCTGAGTTGATGAGGAAGGGCTGATGCCAGCTGCTCTGCCTGTAACCATTCTGGAAATGCTATCGGTTCTGAACCTTCCGGCAGAGATTGAAACCAACACTGTGTTCAAAGAGCACAGACCGCTTGTCCTACTGTACACCCCTCGCAACCGTGGTCAAGTCCATTCCGCTCAATATGATAAAGAATATGCAAGAATCTTCATTGACAGAAATTCAGCCAAATCTCACATTGGATACAGCCTACAGACCCTACATTGAATGCCCTCCGAGTCGTGGGGACACCGCCCGGTGCTCCCCACGATATTTTTTTATGCTGGTATGATATCAGTCAAAGCCCTACCCAAAATCCAATTTGCAATTTTCAGTGATCGATTTGCAATTTTCGGTGACTCTTTATTTGTAATTATCGGTGATCCATTTGCAATTTTCAGTGATCGATTTGCAATTTTCGGTGACCTAAATGGACAGAAAAGAGAGCTCAAAAAAACCACTTTCCCTCGATTTGCAATTTTCGGTGAGCGGATTTGCAATTTTCGGTGACTCTTTATATTCAGTGACTCTTTTCACTCTTTATAGTGACTCTTTATAATCGTTCAATGAAGATTCTTGCAAAAAGCACTTGACAGAAAAGCGGGCGCTCAGGATATTGAACATATGTTCACTTGGCCATGGCCAAATATCGGTGAACAGGGAGACAAAATGCCGCGTAGTAAAAACCTTAGAATGCTCCAGGAACTGCCTATTGTCAAGGGCTTTCGTCCCATGTGGTTACGTCCGCGATATGGGCAGTCTGTGGTTCTCAATCTGGAAGAATATGAAGTTTTGCGACTCATCGATTATGAAGGCAAGATCCATGAAGAAGTGGCAGGCATGATGCAGGTCTCCCGTCCCACCGTCACTCGCATTTACGAATCAGCTCGCAAGAAGCTCAGTACGGCGCTGGTCGAGGGCAGGTCTTTTTTGATTGAAGGCGGAGAGATAGAGATCAATGAACATCACTATCTATGTGAAGACTGCCAACATCGGATTACTCTTTCGCCTGATGATGCCAAGCCTGAGCTTTGCCCCGCTTGCGGTTCGGAGCGCATCATTAGTCTCAATGACTGCTTCATCCGAGGTTGTCGACGCTGTCGCAGATGTCGCTAATAGTATAAACGAATCTTTTATCCAAAAATAATGACTAGGAGTCAAAATGAAAATCGCAATTCCACTCACACAAGGTGAGATCAGTTCACACTTTGGTCACTGTGAAGCCTTTGCCATCTACACGATCGAGAATGGCAAGATCGCAGCACAAGAAACTGTCGCCCCTCCGGCGCATGAGCCCGGATCACATCCCCGCTTTTTGCATGAGCTCGGCGTCACAGTAGTCATAGCCGGAGGCATGGGCATGAAAGCCCAGGAATTGATGCATCAAAATGGCATCGAGCTAATCATCGGGGTTTGCCCTCTTGCCTTGGACGACATTGTAAACATGTATCTCCAAAACAAGTTGGAGGCCGGCGAAAACAGCTGTGATCACTGATGAGACTTGCGATAGCTTCCGGCAAAGGCGGCACGGGTAAGACGACCCTAGCGGTCAATCTGGCGATGAAAGCCAAAGAGAAACAAAGCTGTCTTCTGGTGGATCTGGATGTCGAAGAGCCCAATGGCGGAATCTTTGTGCAAGGAGATCTTGTGGCGGAGCATGAAGCTCGGCGCGCCATCCCGGATTGGGATGCAGCAGCTTGCACTCTCTGCGGCAAGTGTCCATCTTGGTGTCTTTACAACGCCCTCATCAAGCTTGGTGATACTATCCTTGTGATGCCCAATCTCTGTCACTCCTGCTATGCCTGTAGCGAAATGTGTCCTGCATCCGCACTAGCCATGAAGCCGGATAGCTTGGGCACCATCACGCACCGACGATTTGAAGGCCTGGACTTCGTGGAGAGCAGGCTTGAGATAGGTCTGGAGCAAGCGTCTCCCTTGATATCTCAATCTCTTGCATACATAGACGAGCACCTGGAAAAGCATGATCTCCAGATCCTTGACAGCCCTCCGGGAACTGCATGCGCGATGGTCTCAGCGGTCAAACAGGCAGACTTTGTGATCCTGATCAGCGAGCCCACTCCATTTGGATTGCACGATCTTAAGCTGGCAGTTCAAACCGTCAGAGAATTGGGGATTCCCTTTGGAGCGGTCATCAACCGTGATGGAATCGGAAATGATGAGATATATGGCTATCTGAAAGAAGAAAAAATTCCTCTGTTGGCAAAGATCCCTCATCAACGCCGGATCGCTGAGCTTTATTCCCAAGGAGCTATGCTTTATAAAGAGATAGCTGAGATCGATGAAGCTTTGGAAGATATTCTTTCCTACATCGGGAGGCTCAGATGAAAGAGATAGTCATCATCTCCGGCAAAGGAGGCACAGGAAAGACCTCCTTTTGCGCAGCCCTGGCACAGCATCTTCAAGATGATCTGGTAGTGGCAGATTGCGATGTGGATGCCGCAGATCTACACCTGATCTTTGAGCCGCACAATAGCTTAGCCACAGATTTCTATAGCGGAGTTTTGGCCCATATCGATCCCTTGCGCTGCATAGATTGTGGCATCTGCGCGGAAAAATGCCGCTTTGATGCGATCAGCAATGCTTCAGGTCAATACACCGTAGATGCCGTGGATTGTGAGGGTTGCGGATATTGCTATCATCTGTGTCCGGAAAATGCCATCTCTCTAAAGGAACAGATGGTGGGGCAATACATGAGTTCTGAGACTCGCTTTGAATGCACTTTGGTGCATGCGCGCTTGCGCGTCGGAGCGGACAATTCCGGCAAACTGGTTGCCAAGGTGAAGGCGATCGCCAAAGACACTGCTAAAGATCAAGGCAAGAGTTATCTCATCGTGGATGGTTCGCCGGGAATCGGATGTCCGGTGATTGCGTCGCTATCCGGAGCGGACTATGTGATCCTGGTCACGGAAGCCAGTCAAAGCGGCGTCAGCGACTTACGACGCATCTGGGAACTGGTCAAGATGTTTCAGATCCCCGGAGCACTGATTATAAACAAGGCGGATATTAATCCAACTGTCACAAAACAACTCCACAGCTTTGCAAAGAAAGAAAAGATTCTGCTGCTTCCGGAGATCTCCTATAGCGATGACTTTCCCAAAGCAATATCGATGGGGCAGAGCATTTTGGAAACAAATCCGGCAAGATGGCAACCGGTGATCTCAGAAATCTGGAAAGCCATCAAGGAGAGAATATGAAGATAGCATTTACCGCAACAGGCGAAGGCTGGGATGCTTTGATAGATCCCCGCTTTGGCAGAACAGACTACATCCTGATCTATGACGAGGAGAAGGATGAATTGGTCTCGATCGACAATCGTGAGATAATGGACGTGGCACACGGAGCCGGTCCCAAGACAGCCCAGAAGATCCATGAGCTGGATCCTCAGGTTCTGATTACGGGAAACGGTCCCGGTGGAAACGCTGCCTCCATCCTCAAACAAATGCAGCTAAAGATCTATATCAAAGCCTCAGGGATGAGCGTCCGTGATGCTTATAGATCTTTCAAAAACAACAAACTTATTCTAGGAGGCTAGGATGCCGTATTATGATGGAACAGGACCCTTTGGGGACGGAAGACTCGGAAGAGGAATGGGCCCCTGCGGACGCGGTGGCAGAGCATTTGGCGCCAGAGGTGGACTTCGGCGTCGTCTCGGTGCTGGTGCTTATCGCTCTGAGAATATCTATCCCTATACTAAAGACTCTCTTCAAGCCCAGAAACATGAGCTTGAACAGCAGATCAAATGGATTGAAGAAGAACTAAATAAGGAAAACTAATGGCAGACGAAAAAGACTTGCAAGTTCAGAAGAACTTGGGAAAAATCAAACATCGCATAATGGTTATGAGTGGAAAAGGTGGAGTCGGGAAGAGCTTCGTTGCCACCAATCTCGCCTATGGACTTGCTATGCAAGGCAAGACGGTCGGGATCTTGGATTCTGATGTTCATGGTCCTTCCGTGGCAAAGCTCACCGGCATCGAGAATGTCCCCATCCCGAGCACAGAGAGCGGAAATCCCGCACCCATCAAGGTGCTTTCAAATCTCTATGTGCTATCAGTGGCTTCTCTTATCTCATCAGATGATAGTGCCCTGATCTGGAGAGGACCGATGAAGATGGCGCTGATCAAGCAATTCTTCAGCGACTTCGAATGGCCAGAACTAGACTACCTAGTCGTGGATCTGCCTCCCGGAACCGGTGATGAGCCGCTATCCATCGTGCAGACACTCGGAAACGTAGATGGAGCAGTGATCGTCACGACTCCGCAAGATCTGGCTATCCTTGATGTGAAGAAATCAGTAAACTTCGCTCAGCAATTGGGAGTTCCCATCATCGGATTGGTGGAAAACATGAAGTACTTTCGTTGCCCGGATTGCGGTAAAGCGACCCAGATTTTCAGTGGTCGCGGCATCGAAAAGCTGATCTTTGATCATCAATTGGATCTCTTGGCGGAGCTTGAGATGGATCCGAATATCGTCATCTCAGCCGACCAGGGAAAGCCATTCATCTATTTCTACAATAAAAGCTCTGCAGCTCAGACACTCATGGATATGACCCAGAAAGTAATCGAGAAAATCGAAGAAACTTGAAGGTCAAACGATCATAATCTCGGGCTGCAGCTCAGATCTGCAGCCCTTTTTTGTGCGGTGATTTCGGGGCCCCCGCAAAATCGCGCGGCTAATTTGTGGGGCAAAAAAGTCCTGCCCCGGGATGTACCGGGGCAGGATCTCGTCAGAGCTTAGGCTCTATTACTATTCCATCAGCATCATCTTACGCGTCTGAATATAGTCTCCTGCACGCAGGCGATAGAAGTAGATGCCGCTGGAGAGCGGGCTGCCATTTCTATCTTTTGCGTCGAAGACCACACGGTAGCGAGCGGAAGATTGCTGTTCATTTACAAGGGTACGAACCAGCTGTCCGCGGACGTTGTAGATATCCAAGCGCACATTCGTGGGGTCTTTGATATCATAGCTGATCGTGGTTTCAGGATTGAAGGGATTCGGGT
>Ga0334899_1003455_pt1 | contig 11121 bp, 9 predicted proteins | sample GraSluR3_MG_FD_207219 | JGI IMG/M metagenome (GOLD analysis project Ga0334899, IMG submission 207219) | Sludge microbial communities from methane-producing bioreactor in Wageningen University, Netherlands - Granular Sludge_8_08-R3 | ecosystem: Engineered > Bioreactor > Anaerobic > Unclassified ... | reverse complement strand
ACCGCTTGGGGATCGACGTGAACAAGATCAAATCATGTATCACTTGAGGCCAGCCACATGACTTACAGCCTTGTCCGCTCTGGACTTACAACAACGAGACGCGCCAAAGTGGCGCTGCCCAACTAAGATCGACGGTCTTTGGGCGTACAAGCCCGTCACACGAGGGTAGGAATAACTCATGCCGACCGTCTTGCGAAGCGGCCCGTACCGCTTCTACTTCCACAGCCATGAACCCAGTGAGCCGCCCCATGTCCATGTCGATAGGGACGATTTGTCGGCCAGGTTCTGGCTGCAGCCGGTCGCACTTGCGCGAAACTTCGGTTTCCCGCCCATAGAATTGCGGCGGATTCCACGGTTGATCAACGAACATCAAGCAGACTTGTTGGAGGCTTGGCATGGGCATTTTGGCGCTGGGGGCTGATGAGCGCGTTGTCGATGTGAAGTTCACGAAGGATACGCTCAGCGTTGCCTTGCGGGACGGGCGGACCATCACGGTCCCCCTCGCCTGGTATCCTCGCTTGTTCGAGTCGACTCCAGCGCAGCGGAAGAACTGGCGCGTCGCCGGCGGTGGCTACGGCCTCCATTGGCCGGACCTCGATGAAGACCTGAGCACGGAGGGATTGCTTCGCGGTGCCCCGGCCCCGCGACCGCGTCAGATCGAAGATCCCGACAAGACCACGAGCCGCCGAACCAAACGCTGAAGCTGACCACGGGCTCGTTACGGCGTTTGGAGACCCACGGTCCAACCCGCGCCGGCGACAGCTTAAGAGACGCGTTCCCACGCGGAAGCGTGGGAACGAGTTGGGAGGGAACGAGTTGGCGGATGCCGCCGTGTTCGCCGAGTAAAATGAGAGACCCGAAGCATCATCAGGAGACTGCTATGCAACGATCGAGCCGAGACCGCCTTTCCCGTCGCCGTTTTCTCCAAGCGGGTGCCGTTGCCGGAGGGGCCCTGTCGGCCGGGCTCGCGCCCCGGAGGGCCGGCGCGGCCGGGCAAGCCGAACTCGAACCCGGCAGCGTCGTGCTCTTCCAGGGCGATTCGATCACCGATGCGGGCCGGGACCGGAAGGCCGGCGACCCGAACGCCTGGCCGGGTCTGGGGCGCGGCTATGCGTACCTGCTGGCCGGGGCCTTGCTGGCCGATCATCCACGGGCCCGGTTGAAGGTCTACAATCGGGGCATCAGCGGCAACAAGGTGCCCGATCTGGCCAAGCGGTGGCAGGACGACGCGGTCGACCTGAAGCCCGCCGTTCTGAGCATCCTCATCGGCGTGAACGACCTCTGGCACAAGCTGGGCGGCCGATACGACGGCACGGTCGACGACTACGAGTCGGGCTACCGGGCCCTGCTCAAGCGAACGGTTGAAGCGATCCCCGGGGTGCGGATCGTCGTCTGCGAGCCGTTCGTGCTGCGTTGCGGGGCCGTCAACGACGATTGGTTCCCCGAGTTCGACCAGCGGCGCGCCGCGGCCGTGCGACTGGCCGACGAGTTGGGCCTGACGTTGGTGCCCTTTCAGTCGATGTTCGACCGGGCCACGAAGCTGGCCCCGCCCGAGTATTGGGCCGGCGACGGCGTCCATCCGACCCTGGCCGGACACGCCCTGATGGCTAAGACCTGGCGGGAAGTCGTGGGACTGTAGCAGGGCCGTCAAGAATCGGGACGTGATCGGCGTACCATGAGGGGACCGTCGGAGTGATGGAGTGGTGGAGTAGTGGAGTAGTGGAATCATGTGATTCGGCACCGATGGAGCCCATCATTCCATCACTCCACCACTCCATCACCCCATCATTTCACCACTCCACCACATCCGCGCACGGCGCGATGAAGTTCCAGCGTAAGACGCTAAACTTGCTCGACGCGCACCCGCTCGGCCTGCCGGGCGACCTCGGCCGGGTCGAGCCGGCAGGGCAGCAACTGGCGGAGGTTCTCGACTGCCGCGGCCACGCCGAACCGCACGGCCTCGACCGCGCCGCGGCCGTCGCGCGTGGCCCAGGCGATGGCCGCGGTCATGGCATCGCCCGAGCCGATCGCGTTGACCACTTTGTCGACCGGCGGCGGGTCGAGGCGGTAGGCTTGCGCGGCCGACGCGAGCCAGACGGGCCCGGCGCCCTGGGTGATCGCGACCCACTGGGCGCCCCGCGCGTTGAGCGATCGCATGGCCGAGAGCAGCGCGTCGTCGGTATCGAGCGGCCGGCCCACGGTCTGGGCGAGTTCCTCGCGGTTGGGCTTCACCACGTAAGGCTTCAGGTCGAGGACCGACAAGAGCCCTTCGCCCCGGAAGTCGAGCACGGCCGTGCAGGGCGTCTGCTCGAGCAGCGCGCGGTAGAACGTCGGCGGCGTGCCCACGGGCAGGGAGCCGATCAGAACGGCGACCTCGGCCTTGGCGGCTTCCTCGGCGTAGACCTTGCGAAAGGCGTCGAGCTCGTGCGGCGTGAGCGGGCGCCCGTTTTCGACCAATTCGGTGATCGCGCCGGTCGACCGGTCGATGATCGTCGTGCAGATGCGCGTGGCCGTTTCGGTCACCACGAAGCGCGTGGGAAGTTCGAACTCGTCGAACTCCCGTTCGATCGGCTCGACCGGCGCGCCGCCGAGGGGCGCCAACGTCAGGCTGGGGCCGCCCAGGTGGTGCGCGGCGATTCCCGCGTTGAGCACCTTGCCCGACGCGCACCAGTGGGCCTCGCGGGCCCGGTTGACTTCGCCGGGATGGAAGGCGTCGAACACGAGGATCTGTTGCCAGGCGGGGGTGAGGCCGGCACAGAGGATCACAGGATTTGCTCCAGGATTCGGGTAAGCTCTTCGTCGGAGAGTTCTCGCGGATTGCCGCTCATGCTGCTGCCGCGCGAGCTGCCCACGATTGCCGGAATCTGATCGGCGCCGATGCCGAGGTCCGAAAGCCGCCGCGGCACCTTGACCCGATCGCAAAGGCTCTCGACTTCCCGCAGGAGCGCCTCGACCGCCTCGGCCGGCCCGCTCGACGGGCCCTTGCCCAAGAGCAGTTCGGCAAGCTGGGCCAACTCGGCTTGGCGCACCTGGGCATTCACGCGAAGCGCGACGGGCAGCATCAGGGCGCAGGCCGCGCCGTGGGGCACCCGGCAGTGGACGCCCAACGCGGGCGCCACGCCGTGGGCCAGGCCCAGGCCCGAGTTCGCCAGCGCCATGCCCGACAACAGGGCCGCGTGCGCCATCTTCTCCCGGGCGTCGCGCGACGAACCGTTTTGCACGGCCTCGACGATGGCCGGCAGGGCCATCCGCAACCCCTGCACGGCCAACGCCTGGGGGATGGGCTGGGCCTTGCGCGAAATGTAGCTCTCGAAAAGCTGGGTGATGGCATCCATGCCGCTGGCGGCCGTGACCTCGGGCGGAACGCTCACCGTAAGCTCCGGATCGACCAGCGCGATCCGCGGAACCAGGCGAACGTCGCGAAGGCTCTTTTTGAACGGCGGATCGTACGACGAGATCACCGCGTTGCGGGTCGCCTCGGCCCCCGTGCCGGCCGTGGTCGGCATGGCCAGCACGGGCAGGGGCTCGCCGGTCAGGTCCAATCCGCGGCCGACGCCCTCCAGGTAATCTTGAACCGTGGGACTCTCGGTATGGGCGGCCATGGCCGCCGCGGCCTTGCCCAGGTCGATGGCCGCCCCGCCGCCGATCGCCAGGATAATGTCGCCCGGCCCGACCTTCCGTTCGCGGAGCGATGCCGCCACCCGATCGACGTCGGCGACCTCGGGCTCGCGCGCGATGTTCGCGACCAGACTCCCGTCGACTCCCTCGGCACGCAGCAGGTCGAGCAGCTCGTCGATGCGTCCCTGTTCGACGAGGGTCTCGGCGCCGCAAACGATCATCGCCCGCCGCCCCAACGATCGCGCCAAGGCTCCCACCTCGCGCCGCCGGCCCCAGCCGAAGACGATCCGGCGTGGGGCCGCGAAATCGTAGCTCATGGTTCGATCGGGATTCATGAAAAGGCTCTCCCAGCGCGGTCAAAGCTCCCAGCCGTCGCGGTAGGTTCGCTCGAGGTATTGATTGGCGGTTTCGTCGTTCGTGAACCTCAGGTTGGGGCCGTCCCAGAGGAGCTTCTTGCCGACGACCATGGCGATGTTGCCCAGCAGCGGGGTTTCGGTCAACAGCCCGGCGTGGGTGACGAAATCGGAGCCGGCCGGCTCGCCGCCGCGGCAGGCGTCGACCCACTCCTTGTCGTGGCCGACCGAGCGGGGAAGAACCTTGGGGGGACGGCCGTAGCTCTGCATCTTCGATTCGGGAATCAGGCGATGGCCCATCAAGGTCCCCCGATCGCCCAGGTAGACGACGCCCGACACGCGGCGGCCCGGCTCGAGGTCCTTGGGTGTGGGCGGCGGGAAGCCTTCGTCGTGCCAGACCAGCGTGACCGGGGGCATGTCGCCGCGCGCGGGAAACTCGTATCGCACCTCGAACGACCGCGGATGGACCTCGGGGCCGATCTCGCGGCACGTGGCCTCGACGCGGATCGGATGTTCCAGCTTCAACGCCTTGAACACGGTCGAGAGGATGTGGCAGCCCATGTCGCCCAGGGGGCCGGTGCCGAAGTCGCGCCAGTCGCGCCACCGCCACGGGTGGTAGGCCGGATGATAGGGCCGCTCGGGCGCGGGCCCCAGCCACAGGTCCCAATCCAATCCGTCGGGCACGGGGGGCGTGTCGCTGGGACGGGCGCCCTCGGGCGGGTCCCAGAACCGGCGCCCCAGCGAAACGTGCACCTCGCCGACCTGCCCGATCGCCCCGTCCAAGATGAACTCCTGGGTCAGGCGCGCTTCCTCGGTCGCTTGCCCCTGATTGCCCAACTGCGTGGCGACCTTTGCCCGGCGCGCCGCCTCGGTGACGAGCCGGGCTTCGCGCACGCTGTACGTCAGGGGCTTTTCGCAGTACACGTGCTTGCCTTGCTTCAAGGCGGCCAGCGTGATCGCGGCGTGCGAGTGGTCGGGCGTGGCGACCATCACGGCGTCGACGTCCTCTTTGGCCAGCATCTCGCGGTAGTCGGCATAGGACTTGACGCCCGCGTACTTCGACGTTTCTTTCTGTTGGGCGTAATATTCTTCCAGGGCCCGCCGCACCGGCTCGCGACCCGCCACGCGCAGGTCGTTGCCCTGGCCCCAGTTCCACGACAGGTAGCCGCCTTCTTCGCGGTTCACGTCGCACACGGCCACGACCTGCATCTCGGGGAACTGCTGGAACCGGAGCATGTTCTGGCTGCCCTGGCCCCCGGTGCCGATGCCGGCCAACGTGGTCTTCTCGCTCGGCGCAACGTGGCCTGCGCCCCCGAGCACCTCGCGCGGAACGATGGCAAACGTCGCGGCCGACCCCATGCCGGCCAGAAACCTTCGGCGCGAAACGCGATGCCGCAGCGGCCCGGGGCCGCTCGTGACTCGATGCTTCAAGATGCGCATGGGCACGTTCCTTTCGTTCGTCCTTTACGGAATCGGGGTGTCGTGGGGCGCGCCAGGCGGCGCGGTCCACTTGCCCGTTTTCACCTGTCAAAACTCATTGTTCGATCACCCCGTCGACCCGCTCGAGCCTCAGCGACTTCACGTCGCAGACCGCCTCGCCCGGCCGCGACAGCGCCCGGATCGTGATCCGGTGGCGGCCTTCGGCGAGAGGCATCCGACCGAGGCGCCGCGTCGCGAACGTCTGGATGAACCGCTTTTTCGGGTGGCGCGTGGGGCGCAAGCGGGGCTCGGGGTCGTAGGCCCGGTCGAGCGTGCCTTCGACGTGAGCGCCGCCGCATTCGACGCGGAGCCTGGTCCCCACCGCCTCGGGCGGGCATGTGTACTCGATGGCCACGTCGTAGACGCCGGCCGCCACGACGTCGATCTCCCACCAGATCGTATCGTTCACGTCGGTCCATCCGGTGAGCCAGTCGTGGGCAAAACCGAACTGGTTGTACCAGCCAATGGCGCCGGTGAAGTAGGCCTCGGGCGCCGGCAAATCGACCGCCGGGCGCGCGGCATGGCCGACCGGGACGGGCGGCCGGACGATCGGGACCCGCGTCACGTCGGCCATCCAGCGCTCGTAGGCCGCGCCGAGGCGCGCCACCACGTCGGGATGCTCGGCGGCCAGGTCGTGCGTCTCGGACGGATCGTTCGGCATGTCGTACAGTTGCCAGCCGTCGCCGTCGTCGACCGCCCGCCACCGCGGGGTACGGACGGTTCTTCCCAGCGTGTGCAAGTCGCGCACGACCGGCGCATCGTAGCGGAGCACGCTGCGCCAGCCCGACGTGCGAGCGAAGACCATCCGGTCGGGCCAGTCGCCCGTATCCCCGGCCAGCAGCGGCACGAGGCTTCGGCCGTCCAGCGGCAGCGTCTTCAGCTCTCGGACGCCGCAAAGCTCGGCGATCGTCGGCAACAGATCGACGTGGGCCGCGATCGGCTCGACGAGCGTGCCGGGCTCGAAACGGCCCGGCCACCGCACGAACAGCGGCACGCGCATGCCCCCTTCGTGAACGGTTCCCTTCATGCCTCGCATCCCCGCGTTGTAGCGGCTGCCCTCGGGCCCCTCGGGACCGTTATCGGACAGGAAGAACACGATCGTTCGATCGGCCAGCGCCGATGCGTCCAGCTTTTCCAGCAGGCGCCCCACGTTTGCGTCGACGTTTTCGACGAGGCCGTAGATGGCCGCCTCGCGCGTCCCCAGGCCCCGCGCCACGTACTTGTCGAAATAGCGGTCGGGCACCTGGTGGGGTGTATGCGGCGCATTGTAGGGGACGTAACAGAAAAAGGGCCGGTCGCGATGCCGCTCGATAAACGACAGCGCGTAGTCGGTGATCACGTCGGTGATGAACCCGCGGGTAGGGGTCATCTGCCCGTTGTGTTCGAGCACGGGATCGAAGTAGTTGTCCCAGTGGCCCTGGGGCATGCCGAAGAATTCGTCGAACCCCTGGCCGTTGGGATGGCTGGGATAGTGCTCGCCGATGTGCCATTTGCCGAAGCAGCCCGTGGCGTAGCCGGCCGATCGCAGGACTTCGGCGATGGTGACTTCCTCGCTGCGCACCGTTTCGAGCCCGCGCGTGACCGCCGCCGCCCCGGTCCGTAGCGCATAGCGCCCGGTCATCAAGGCGGCCCGCGTCGGCGTGCAGTAGGGACACACGAAAAAACGATCGAAGCGGACCGACTCCGCGGCCAGGCGATCGAGGACGGGCGTGTCGATCTTCTCGTTTCCGTGGAAGCCCAGGTCGCCGTACCCCTGGTCGTCGGTCATGATCAGAAGCACGTTGGGGCGTCGTTCCTCCGTCGCGTCGGCGCCCCGGGCGGCGGGAACAAGCAGTGAGACGAGCAGAATCGGTGCAAAGCGTCGCATGAGCGTCTCGGGTTCGAAATGGGCGTTTCGACTCCTACCGGTGCGAATCCAAGTCGATCACGTCGCGGCCGACCGACGCGACGTCGACGACCTTCTCGCCGTCGATGAGGACCTGGTAGCGCGCGCCCCGCCGGGCCTCGACGTGGGCCTTGCCGTCGCGGATCGTCACGGGAAACGGCGCGACCACGCGGCGCGTGCCGTCGTCGGCGACGGCCAGGCCGTCGAGCCTGCCGTCGAGAACCAGACGCAGGCTGACCAGGGCGCACGGGTTGATGCGCCAAGGACGGCGCTCCTGCCGGGTCAACTCGATCGAGTCGGGCAGCAGGCCGACGTAAGGGCCGTCGGGAAACTGCTGCTGCTCGGCCGAGATGAGGATGCCGCGGGCCAGGTGGTTCCAGTCGAGCGAATCGTCGTGCGGAGCCAACATCGTCAGGGCGTAGGCGTAGACGCCCCCCACCCATTGCACGGGCAGGCCGATCCAGCAGGGGGCCACCCAGTTGGTCGCGCCGAACACGGGCGGAGTGGCGTAGAGCATGATCGGATAGCGCGTCCAAAGGTAGACAAAGGGGATGCCCGACAGGGCCCACTTGCGGGCTTCCTTGACGTACCGCTCGTCGCCGGTCAGCTCGTAGCCGCGCACGTAGGCCCAAACGAGATAGGCCGAGGCGAGCTGGTCGGGCGTGTGGAGCGGGACCTCCCACACCTGGGCGCCGCGGGGCGTGCGGAAGCGCTTCATATACTCGAGCGTCTTGACGCCCGCCTCCAGGGCGGCCCGGTCGCCCGTAAGCCGGGCGTATTCCAGCAGCATGGCCGCCGGCCGGGCGCACACGCCGCTGGCCGTATTCTCGAAATGGCCTCGGGCGTATTTGCCCGAGTAGCGATACGAGCCGTCGGGCTGCTGCCGGGCGATGAGATCGGCCGCCTCGCGCGCTCGGAGCCGCCGCCACTCGTCGGCCCGGCCCGTGACGAAGTAGATCGCGTCGTTGCGCACGTGGGATCCGCCCGGCACCAGCCGCGGCAACTCGGGAGCCTCGCCCGTCAGACGCCAGATCGTCGACGCCATGTCGGCCAGGGGATGGCGAGCCCAGCGCTCCTCGACGCAGTGCCCCCAGCCCTCCTCGGTGCGCAAAGGGCCGTTGAGAGCCTTGAGGCACAACTCCCACTGCTCGTCGACCGACCGGGGCGCGGGCGGAAGCGGCGGAAGCCCCTGCTTCGCGACCGCCCAGTACACGGTCTCCTCGCCGGGCACCCGGTCGAAGCCGACGGTCGCCTCGATCGTCGGACCGCGCAGCGCCATGCGGTGGTCGTCGCTGGCGTCGAAAAAGTTCGGCGTGGCGTAAAGCGGCTGCAAGCTCATGTCCGACCAGGTCATGGCCACCGAAGCCCGATCGGTCACGAACGACATCAACGGCAAGGTCACCTTGAGCGGGTCGGGGGCAAAGCGCAAATGCTCTTCGGTCTCGACGTCGAGCTTCGACGAGCTCCGCTCGCCCCGGCCGAGATACTCGAGCCCCGCAAAGAGCCCCTGCTCCAGGGCACCGACCGCGCGCACCACGGGTCCCTCGCAGTCTTCGGGCCCCGCGATGCCTAGGGCGATCTCGTTTCCTTCAATACCCATCGTCAGCGCGACGCCGTCGCCCTCGAAGCGCAGGGCGGGCGTCTCGGCGACGAGCTCGAGCGCCGGCAGGCGCCCGCCGCAATGGACCAGCGGGGCCAGGGCGGCCACGAGTTGCCCGTCGCGGCGCACCCGCGCCAGGCGGCCGTCGCGGGCCACCTCGAGCGAGAACTCGCCCAGCGGCCTGGCGATCGCGTCCAAGGGGGCCTCGGCATGATGCACAAACACCGTCCGTTCCAACGACGGCAGATCGTCGACCGCAATCTCCAGTGTGATCGCCTCAAGGGGCAACTCGGGCTGAAGCGGCCGCTCGACGACGAGTGTGCCGTCGCCCTCGACGGTCCGCGCCTCGCCCCAGGCGGTGAAGACGACCGGCTCGGGCGCATGGTTCCTCACGGTGAACCGAACCGCCCGGGCGCTCGTCTCGACGGCTTCGATGCCCAGGGGGTGGAGTTCCTGCCGCACGAGCCGGACCCAGTCGATCTCCGTTTTGCCGGGGGCCCCGCTCGGATCGATCCGCAGGTCGGTCAGCCGTCCCGGCGCGGTCAGACGAACGCGGTACTCGTGCCACTGGCCGTCGTGCTGGACGGAGAAGTGGCGCGACTTGTCTTCGCCGCGACTCGGCGACCGGTCGGTCGTCCAGTAGACGGCGGCCGACCCGCCGCTGGAGCTGCGGGCCCGCATCTCGACGAGGAGCTGCCCGCCCGGCAGGTCGACGGGGTGGTGCATATAGGGGTCGTCGCCGGTCGACTCGACGATCAGCGAGCCGGCGGCGGCTGAAAGGCGACAGTCGTTCTGGGCCCGCCACGATTCGGTCCCGTCGTCGAAAGTCCACTCGGCCACGGTCTCGGCGGCCACGACCGGGCGTTCGGGGACGATTTGCGGGACGTCGGGTTCGGCGAGCAGGATGAGCAACAAGCCGGGCAGGGCGGACATGGTCGGCTCCTCGTCGATGGAACGCAGCGGCAGGCGACTTGGACCGGGGCCTCGGCGGGGGGGCAGGAAACCGCCGACGAACCACCGATTCTCGAACCGGCCATCGCCCGTGTCAAGCCGCCGGCGACGGCGGTGTGCGGCAGCGTATGCCGGCCCTACAAAACCCGCGACCGGCAAACCTCGCAGCCCCCAGGTCGGCGTTCGTCTTGCCCGCTCCCGTGGAGGGCCTATACTTGAAAGGCACGCGTTCGTCGCCGCGAGAACGAACGCGCCGCGAATCGTTCTTCGTTGGCTTTTTCGCGCAAAGTCGTTTCGCCGAATCGAGGAGATCGCCGTGGGCAGTTCGACGACGCGGTTGGCCGCGCTGGCGGCCCTGGGTGCCCTGTTCTCGTTGACGGGCGCCGAGACGGCCCGCGCCCAGGCGTTCGGTCCCGTGGCCCCGTACCACGCGGGCCCGATCGCCGCCGATCCGGCCGGGCCGGCGATGGCATACGGTGCCCGACCGTCTATGGGCTATTTGCCCTGGAACGTCTATCGCCCCCAATCCTCCTGGGCTTCGCCGACGGGCGAGCCCTGCGCGCCCGCGGCGCCGAGTGCGTGCGCGGCCGCCCCGGTGGTGGTTTGCTCGCCCGTGGTGCCCTGCCTGCCGGCGCCGGCCGTGCCGATCGTCCGGCCGGCAATCCACAACCGCCGGTCGGAGATGTTTTAACCCAGCGGCGGTTGCGGTGCGTTCTGCGGCATCACCCCGACGTGGTCGGCCACGCCTTCCAGTACCCCGATTGGGTCGTTCCACGGCGACGATCGGGTTGCGGTGATTCGCACCGCCAACGATGACGGCCTGCGCGGAACGCACAAATGCGCACGATGCCAACTCCCTGACGTTCCACCGGTTCGAAGGCTTCCGCGATCCGACGCCGGCCGACTCGATCGTCAATCCCGAGACGATTCGGTCGCGCGCGGCCGGCCAGGATTGATCTCCGCTTGCCGCCGACAGCCTGAAGGCTGGACTCCAACGGATGCCGGATGTCGGGGCTTTTCTGGTCGAGAGAATAGCAGCGCGTGGCCGATGTATGAGCAGCGGTCGGTCTATGCCCGGCCTGAGGCGAAGAACTTCTTTGCGGAAACACCGCAATCTTCCAGTTTTGCCCAGAGAAGCCATGCTTCGCATTATTCGCAGCCAATCCATTGTCGCGGCCCTGCTGGTCGGGTCGGTCGGGTGTCAAGCCACGCGCCCGGTCGAGACACGCGTGCCC
>Ga0334899_1003454_pt1 | contig 11125 bp, 10 predicted proteins | sample GraSluR3_MG_FD_207219 | JGI IMG/M metagenome (GOLD analysis project Ga0334899, IMG submission 207219) | Sludge microbial communities from methane-producing bioreactor in Wageningen University, Netherlands - Granular Sludge_8_08-R3 | ecosystem: Engineered > Bioreactor > Anaerobic > Unclassified ... | reverse complement strand
CTATAATGATATTCCTCACCTATCCAAGGTCCAAGGATATCCAAATCATTTATCTTAATTTCATCTTTGCTGCAATTATTAAACAACAAAATACTTAATAGCAAGATTGTTTTCATAATTTTTTGTGTTTTCATTTTTTGGAAATTAATATGTTTTTGTTCATGTTCGTTTAAAAATTACGTGCCCGGAATGAAATTGCAAGGGCCAATCCAATAATTAACAGCAAGATAAAACAATCACGGCTAAAATGCAACGTATTAAGAGTTTTTTATCTTTTGTGAATTGGTTGATGATTAGAAGTGAATGTCGGATTCCGCGTTATTTAAAGGCTTTTTTCGCTCATCAAAAACCGGTGCGAAATAAACCGGACCGGATACCACGAAGCGATAAATCCGATACCGAGTACAATGCCAAGAATAAGCATGATATCGGAAAAAATGATTTGTACCGGATACGCCGAAATGATGAATGAACCGGCTCCGGGCAGTGTAACAATTTCGAATTTGATTTGCAGCCAGCAAACAAAAATGCCCAGTAATGCACCGATTACCGCGCCAAAAAAGGAGATGAGCCAGCCTTCGAATAAAAATATTTTACGGATGAGTTGGGAGTCGGCGCCCATACTGCGTAAAATGAAAAGGTCTTCTTTTTTATCGATAATTAACATGGACAAACTTCCCAGCATATTAAAAGATGCCACGATTAAAATAAAAACCAGGATAAGATAGGAAGCCCATTTTTCTGTTTTCATGGTGCGAAAAACCAGATCGTGCTGTTGGTGTTTGTTTTTCACGTGAAACGAATCGCCGAGTATATCCTGAATTTCTTTCTGAAGTTTTTTGGCATTTACTTTCGGATCAATTCCCAGTTCTACTGCAGATACGCGGTTTTCGCTTTCGAACAGATTGGCGGCAAAATGGTACGGAACAATCATGTATTTGGAGTCGATCTCTTCCAAAACCGAAAAAACGCCTGCCGGGAAAATGTAATCGAAGTTGAGCGATCGTGCAAGGTTTACCGATGCTTGTCTTCCTTTTTTTGGTACAAAAATCCGGATGGGATCCACAAATGAAAGTCCCAGGCCCAGGTTGTATGCAACTCCCTGACCTACAACGGCATAATCCATTCCTTTGTCTTTCAGCATAAAAACACCATCCACCATCAGGGTATCTATGTTGGTGTAATTGGAGTAGTTCTCCGGCACACCTTTTACAATGGCCGGGTATTGCTGACTTCCGTATTTCAGCAGGGCAACCTCTTCAATCACTTCGGAATAATGCAAAACACCCGGAAGGTTTTTTATCTCTTCAAAACGACTGTCGGCAGGGACGAACATTTTTCCATGGGCCGCCGTAATTTTCAGATCGGGATCAAAATTGCTGAAAAAGGTTTCTATCAGGCTGTTAAACCCGTTAAAAACCGAAAGCACAATAACAAGCGCCATGGTTCCCACAATAATTCCGGCTACTGAAATGGCCGAAATAATGTTGATGATGTTTTGTTTCTTTTTGGAAAACAAATACCGCAGTGCTATGAAAAGTGGTAAATTCAATCTCTTTTTTCTGAATAAACGGTGATTTACAAATTTTATTGAAGCTTATTTGTGCAGCAAATCGTCGATATGATCAATATAATCGAGGCTGTCGTCGATGTAAAACTCCAGTTCCGGAATAATCCGCACGCTTTTGCCAATCCTCCGGCCCAGTTCTCCCCTGAGCGATTTTCCATTCATCTGAATTTCGCTTAAAATTTCGTTTGCAAATTCCGAAGGGTAAATGCTGAGGTAAATGCGCGCAATGCTCATGTCCTTTGTAACCCGCACAATAGTTACGCTAATAAGTTTTCCGTGGTATTTCGATTTGTTGAGTTGCAGTAAAATGTCGGCCATTTCGCGTTGAACGAGTCGTGAGATTTTATTTTGTCTTGTGCTGAATTGTTCCATGACGTATGTTGTTTCCGGTTTCAAACTTGGCCAAAATTACAAACTTTTATCCTTTGTACCTTAGAAAAGAAATTCAATGTGCCTTTAATTCTTTATTTTTGTAAAAGGAGATTGAAAATTGGTGAGGAAAAAGAAACTTCCCGTTCGGTGGGACATCCCTATTTTTCAGCAGAAAGCTTCGTCACCGCATTCCGCAGGTCGTCGTCGGGTTTTATAATGTTGTAGTTTTCCCAGAAGTTTGGGTCGTAACTTCCAATCATTTCCACAAAAATATCGCGCTGGCCAAAAGATTCGTCACGGCCAAAGCGTTTTAGTTCTGTGGCCTGAATATCGGTAACCAGCAGGTCGGAAACACTGTGAAATTCAGAATTGATATTTTCCCGGCGGCTCCGGATTTTAAATTTGATGGAAGCCTGTGCTGTTGCGAGTTGCCATTTGCCCTGGTAGCGCTGGTAATTCACCTGATATTCTACAAACGAAGGACGCGCTTTAACGCCTGGTGGCGTGCGTTTTACCAGAACAGGTGCGGCCTTTCGAAGTCCGTTTCGGTCGAATCCGTAACGGGCATAAACAATGGCAAACGTTTCGCGGTGAACAAACAATTCGCCCACAAATCCATGAAAATCTGCACCCGATATCGGCTCAAATTCAAGTATATAAACCGGATTCTCGTTGTACCAGATTACCCGGCTGATTTTATACTTGTAAAGATGTTGATAAGCTTCGTCGATAAATGATTCCATAGTTTTTACCACATCCAGTTGGGTAATGGTGAACGGGCCCCCCTGCAGTTTAAAGTTCATCCATTTGAAAGGCTGTACATCAGGGCTTTGTCTTCCTTTTAACAGCCGTACCAAATCGTTTCTGAAGCTGTTTACATACGGCGCTTTCAGAATTTCGATTACCGCTTCGGAAACGTTAATGTAACCGCCATCCTGCCGAACGGTTTCGCGGTAAAAGCCGGTCATCAGTTTGTTGTATGAAGTGTAATTGTTTTCGAGGTTTGCCCTGATGTTTTCAAGCAGTTTTTCAGGTGTGGTGGCTGTAACTTTTACTTCGCGAATACGAATAGAAATGGGTTCCAGAAAAATTAAATCTTCGTCCAGAAGCAGGTTTGCAGGAATAAAAAGCTGGGCGTAACCCATATTTGAAACCACCAGTGTATCGTTAATATACTGCGGATGTAATTTTAGCAGAAATTCGCCGTCGGTGTTGGTGATGGTGCCAACGGGTTGGTTAAAAACCGAAACTGATGCGTAACTGATGGGGAATTCTTTTTTGCGGTCGAGAATTTTGCCTGAAAGGAAAAAATATTTTACAGGAATGCTGTCGGAAACATTAATTTCGTGTGCTTCTGTATCTTTTTGTTTTGTGATGACAACCTGGTTTTCGAGCTCTGTAAACTGAAATTCATTTGGATTAAAAAGTTCGTTTAGCACGGAATACAATGATTTTTCAATAACCTGTATGGTGTGTGTTTTTCCTGCATCAATCAAAGACGCATCGTATGAAAAATAGACTCTGGCCTGCCAGCTAATTTGGTCTAAAATAGTTGTTAGCGGCTGGTTTTCAACCTGAATGGAAATTCGACGTTCAAAAACAGAACCATCCTGCTGCTGTCCGGCGGAACGAAAACTCAGCAACAGGATGGAAACAAATACCCAAATAAATTTTGCAAGCATTAAAATATTTTTTTCAACTCAAACGAGGTTTTATACTCCTCTCCTTCGCGTAATACGGTAATTTTAATTTTTTTGTTTTCCCTGCTTTGCAGCAACAGGTTGATATCGTTTAATTCGAGCGACTGGTGGTTGCTGTTGTTCAGTGAAAGAATCTGGTCGTTTACCTGCAATCCGGCATAATGGGCAGGCGAATTTTCGCGAATATCGGTAATGGTGAAAATGGGTAGGCCTGGCATCGGGTTTATCACCTCCATGCCGCTCATGTTGTAATTGAAATCTTCTCTTACACGATAGGTTGGTCTGAGCGTCATCCGGCTGTTGCGGTAGTCGATGGTAACCACAAAACGCCTGAGAATTTCAGCGCCGATGGTGCCGTTGCGATCGTTGGAAGATATCAGTTGGTCAATCAGTTCTGAGTTGGGAAAAGCAACAATGGGTTTTGGCAATACCAACGGACCCACCCAAAGTCCGTCAATCCGTCCTTTGGTACCGTATAAATCGCCGTTCAAGCCTCTTCCCAAAAAAGTTTCGATATGGTTTTGCGGAATATCAATCCGTTCATCCGATTTTTCAGAAAGCCACAAAGCATCGCTGGCGCCGGTGTCAACCAGCAGTTTTACCGGAACTTCCTGCAGGTCTTCGGTAACAATACTGGTGCGTACAAACGGTTTGTTTCCGTCGAAATGCAGCGGCAGGATAATGTCTTTTTTCCGATCGCGGTATTTGTGGTGTTCCGGGCGGTACAGGGTTAGTTTTTCGCTGGAATAATCGATTTTAACAACATAATCTTTAAACAGGTTGAATCCGATAAGGCCGTGAACCGGAAGCCCGAGCATGTGTGAAATCTGGAAGTTTTCGTCAATAATCATCTGAATTTCCTGGTTCCAGGCAGTAAGCCCGTTGAGTTTAATGCTGTTGTTGGCCGAACGGTAGGCTGTTAATTCGTGCCCTTCGCCCAAACCCTGTATCTGAACCGGCATCAAATAATTCAGATTCAGTTTATTCACAAAAGGCAACTCGGTAATTATGGGAAAACGTACTCCGGTATCCAGAATAAAATTCAGGGTATCCGATTCGTTAATGGTAACCGGAATGATAATCAGATTGCTGGCTGATTTAAAATTGATCGTAATCGATTTTTCACGCGGATCGTCGAACAGAAAACCACGGTTTGCACTCTGAAATTGTTGTGTGTTTTCATAGCCCATACTCTCATCTAATGGCACGTAGTCCCTCACAACCAGTATATTATCTTCAATCTCAAAAAGAAGATAAAAATCCTTCATCAGTTTGTCCAGCACATACTTTATTGGCCGGTTCGAAATGTTAAGGTTCACTTTTTTACCTGAAACGATACTGGAGTTATAGGAATAATCCAGGTTCAGGTAATTGCAGATTTTTTCAATGACATCTGAGAGCGGTTCATCTTCAGCATAAATGCTGATGTTTTGGTCGAGCACCTGCTGGTTGGGCTGCTGTGTATAACCTGTTTGCGGCCTAATCAACATTACAGCCAGCACAATTGCCAGTACCAATCCGATTTTTGTTTCAATTGTTTTCATGACCTTGAGTTTTACTTGTTCAATGTTTCGTTTTCAGATAAAATGTACATATCGTTTTCCTGTTCAAGATGTAATCCGAAAGTAAGTTGGATTACGTTCAGAATAAAATCTACCGGTTTTTTTTCGAATTGAGCGGTTAAAACTAGGTTTTCTATGTATTCTCCTTTGATTTGAATATCAGAATGATATGTTTTATTAAGCTGCCAAACTACCTCGTTAAGCGGCGTATTTTCAAATACCAGGTTATGCGTTTTCCAGGCCAGGTAGTTGGCATCGGTATTCTTGGTTTTTTCCAGTTTTCCGGGTGAATTCAGCAGGATACCTTTTTCGCCGGGGTTTAGCAAAATTTCAGCGGTTTCCTGAGTGTTCAGTTTTTCGCTGCAAACCACCTGCACTTTCCCGGTTTCCACCACTACCTCCACCGTTTCGTTTTCGGGGTAGGCATTCACGTTAAACGAGGTTCCGAGCACTTTCACCTGTGCGTTTCCGGCATTTATAATGAAAGGTTTTCCGGGGTCGGGAACCACATCGAAAAATGCTTCGCCGGAGATGGTTACCTCGCGCACACCGTATTCGAATTTTTTAGGAAACTGCAGTTTCGAGTTGCTGTTTAGCGCCACCACTGTGCCGTCGGGCAGAATATATTGGTTGACCACCTGTTTTTCAGCCGAAATAATTTCGCTGTAAATGCCGTTTTGTTGATTTCTGATACCGAAATAGTATCCTGCAACTCCAACCAGAAAAGCCAGAACAAGAATGGCAGCGTATTTATAAAATGTTGAAATGAAGAGTTTTCGCTGTTTTTCCTGTGGAAGAATAACGCCGACTTCGGTTCGGATACGCTGTTGCGTTTTTTCCCAGGCTGATTTGGAACTAAAACGTTTCAGTTTGTAAAAATAGTCGGTTTTTTCGAGCAAAATTTTTGCTTCCTGCAGTTCACGCCTGTTTTGTTCCGATTGGGCAACCCATGTTTCCACTGCTTCTTGTTCAGCAGCGCTGGTTTCATGGGCCAGATATTTGGCTACCAGGTCCCATCCGGGTTTTTCTATGGAATGTTTTGTTTTCATCTGTTAAAATGACAAACGTCTTAAAATTTACCCTGAAACAGATCTAAATTTTTTTTAGAAAATAACCAGAAAATCGCGTAGTTTTTCGCGTAAAGTTTTCATTGCCAGACCCATTTGTGTTTCAACGGTTTTGATCGAAATGTTTAGTTTTTCGGCAATTTCCCGATATTTTAATCCTTCCTGCCTGTTTAACCTGAATATCTCCTGTCGTTTTTCCGGAAGTTCGGCAATGCTCTCTTCCATTTTCTGAAACAATTCGGTGTGGGTTTCAAAATTGTCGTTAAGTGCAGCGGATTCAGTTTCAGCTAAAAATTTTTGGGAATAATCTTTTTTAATTTTGTTGTGTTTGATGTAATTCAGACACTGGTTTTTGACGGCTCTGAACAAATAATGTTTCACCGAAGTTTCAATCTCTGTTTTTTTTCGTTTTTCCCATAAACGTACAAATAAATCCTGAACGATTTCTTCGGCAGTTGAGTCGTTTTTTAGTATCCGGGTGGCATAAAGACACAAATGCGGGTAATAGTGGCGGAAAAGCGCTTCAAATGCTTTCTCGTCACCTGTTTTTATTTTTTCGAAAAGAATTTGTTCTTCCTGCCTGTTCATTCCTGTTTACCTGAATTACCGATTGACTAATGTAGTAAAAACAGGTTGATTTTCAGAATAGGCAGCAACAAATTAAATAATAATACCGGTGAGCAAATGAACGACCAGTAAAAATCCGCAAATCACAACAAAAAGTGTGAGCACAACAGAAATGAGCGACGAAGATTTGTAGGTTTGCCGGTTGATTTGGGTTTCTACTTTTTTGTACTGGAAATAGGCGAAAAAGGCAAGAATAACACCCAGGGTAACCATACCGGTTCCCACCTTTGCCGAAAAATCTTCTGAGAAGGTAATGTTAAGGTCTTCGAGCATGGTGGCCACTTCCTTCAAAAACAGACCGAACTTAACAATCACAAAGCCAAGACCCATCAAGGCAATAGAAGTCCGAATCCAGGCAAGGAAGGTGCGTTCATTGGCCAGGTGTTCGCGGAGTTTAGTCTCATTTCTTTCTTCACTCATTTTTCCGTTTTTTGTTGACTTCGTCAGTTTTCTGCACAAATATAGGAAATTAGATTTTGCCAATTCCGTTGAAATAATTAGTTTTGCACACCCTTTTCCGCAAGGGGAAAAGCCCGGGTGGCGGAATTGGTAGACGCGCTGGATTCAAAATCCAGTTCTGGCAACAGAGTGCGGGTTCGATTCCCGCCCCGGGTACGAAAAAGCCGCTTAACTGATTGAAGGTTAAGCGGTTTTGTTTTTGATGAGACCAAATAGAAGACCATGTTCCGACTTCAACCCAATCTGTTTTGTCCAGACAAACCACATCCAGCGGTTATATATTTGTGAAAAATCATAGCATATTACACCCAAAAAGCCTTTGTCTGGACAAACCACCCTCAGCGTGGCGCAGGTTACAGAGAGAGAAAAAGGGGCTGCAAGCAGGAATTTGAATACCTTAAACCAACAGAATCAGTATTTTGGCATTTTTTTCATGGGAAAACATGTTATTATTTAGAATTAATCTAAATAATACAACTCTTTTTTACTGAATCTTATTAACATACAGTGACTTACGGAATACAACTAACTCAATATAAAATTAAGATTTTATTTTTACCGTTTGAAGATTTTGTAACTCGACAATTGCCGTAAAAATTTTAATAAGTTGTTCTGCCGAAAAGCTTCGTTCGTTTAAACGACGGTAAAAATGAGATTCCGACATACCGGCACGTTTAAAAACATCTCTTTTATTTACGTTGCTAAGCCTTACAAGGACAGGTAGTTCCTTTTGAAGCTTTTCAAACTCTTCGGCTTTTTTGTATAACTGACCTAATTTCATGCTGTTGTTTTTTAAGGATATTAAAGTCTGCTTTCTCTTTCAATTTTATCTAACATTTGAAGCTGTCTTTTAATCATTGTTACTGCTACTTCTGGTTGCCATTTTTGAAACCGTCTGATTTCATCTTTTAACTGCATTACAGCATCAGCTACCAGCTTTCCGGTTGCTGAATCGATGGGACTACCCAAATTTTCGCGCGAAGTAAAAATGTCATCCTCTGTGTATCCACCACGTGAATAACCTTTTAAATTCCCGGATTCAGACGTAAATCCATCCCGGACAACATAAATGGCATCCCTGATTCCCTGATCGTTTAATACTATATTTTTTGGCGTTATTCCGTCAATTACCATTTGGGGCGTTGAACCCAAAAGGCCTTCCATGCTAACTTTATCCAGGGTGCCTGCTCTTCGGTGGGTTTCAAAAGCATCAATAAGCGGTTTTATTTTTTTGTTTTTGGTTCCTTCCTGGGGCACAACATACTCCCCGGCGTGAACGATTCCGGCCGGTTGGTATTTGCCTCCGGGACCGGTGAACCCACCTGTATCAAATTTGGGAATCAATTTGTTAAAGGCTACGGTAACAGCTGCTGCAGCAGCCGCTGCAAGTATGGCACCCAATGGAGGGGGAACAGAAGCTAAAAGTTTGGAAACTTGTGCAGCAACGGCTTCAGCCAGGTAAGCTTTTATTTTATCGCGGATAACGTTAAGTATTGCCCGGCCTGCTTCTTCAGTTGTTTTAGCGTTTTCAACTGCAGCCATACCTGTTTCAAAGGCCGCAAACAAGGCTGCTTCTTTTTCAGCTTCACGGGCTTCTGTTTTTTCAATTCCTGCTTTTATCGTGGCCTGGGTTTCTTTGTCAAGATTCTGAATGTAGTTGTCTAAATGTTCGCTCATTTCTGCATCGATGTCAGCAAACATCTGGCGTTCATCTGCAGTAATTTTCTCAGTCATTTGGGCAGACAATACCATCATTTCATTAAATTGCTGTTGCCATGCCAGTTTTTTATCTATTATTTGGCCTTCGATGGTAATTATATCTTCACCATGACGGCTATACAATTCGCGCATGGCAGTAAGATGTGCCAGTTCAAGAGCATATTGTTCCTGGTTGAATTGTTCTTTTGTCAGGTTTTTTTGAAGATATTGTTGTTTAAGGAGGTTTTGTTCCTGTGCAAATGCGGATTCAAGCGCATTTTTAGTGGCTGAAAAATTAGTTTGCCCCATTGCTGAGGATGTGCCTTCACCGGTGAGTTTCCCTTCATCTTTCAATAAAGTATAAAGCCGACGGCGAACTGTGGTAGTGTTTTGAAGCGCTGAAACCTCTGCATCTTTCATTCCTTTGTAAGCAGCAACCATTTTGTCCAGTTGTTCATCCGTTGTTTTTCCGGTACCGGTTAAGGCTTCTGCATAGAGTTTAACGGCTTCGGATGCACCGTCGATTTCTGTTTTCAATCGCTGCAGCTCTTCCTGCCTTTTTTTCGTCAGCTCGGGCGAAGCGCCCACACTTTGTTGTTTTATAATAAATTGCAGCGATTCGTACTGTTTTACCTGCTCATTGTAGGCTGTGGCGTGGGCTTTCGTTTCGCTGTCGATGTCCTTCATTATTTCCAGCAAACGTTCTTTGCTTAGTCGGGTTTGCTGCGTGGTCAGCATCAGTTCAGCTTCATAGTTTTGGCGGGCTATTTGCGTGCGTTTTTTAGCCAGTTCCTCTTCAATTTCAATCCGGCGTTCGGCTGCTTTTTTCCTCACTTCATCGGTCAGGCTTACATTCCGGGCAACATCTTCTGTTTCCAGGATTTCCATACGGTAATCCGCCTCGATTAAAGAAAGCGCCCTGTTTTTGGCTTGCAGATCGTCTAAAATGATTTGGTATTCGCGGCCAACCCGGACAGCTTCACGCATGTTGGTTAAAAAATTGCTCCAGTCACCTGCTGCAATGGTTCTGAAAAATTCATCGGTGGCGCCCTTCATTCCGCCCATAAAAACATCCCACTGGGTGCCCAGGGTATCGGTTGCCGAAACAACGGCATCGAAAGCCTTTTTTGCAGCCACAACAATAGTGGCAAAACCAAAAGCCGGCAATAACCCTTTTGCCTGGCCAAGTAACCTTTGCATAGGTGATTGCCACTGACCGGTTTCAATTTTTGCTTTACTGATTTCATTTTTCAGCAATGAAGCGTTTTTTGCGGCCTCTTTAAACTCCTTGCTGTTCCGGTCCATCACCTTCATTTCGTTGTTGAGCTTTCGCTGGGCCGTGGTGAGGTCTTTGATGGAGGCCCCGGAGAGGTTCTTCAGCACCTTTTGAACAGAAAAAACTTCTTTTTTGTACTGCCCCATTTCCTTATTAACTTCTCTCAACTCCTTTTCTTTCTCTTTAAAACCGGCCAAATCGTTTGCTTTCCTGAGCTTTTTCATTTCTTCGCGAAGGGTGCCGGCGCGTTTGCTCAATGCATCGAGCTGGTCTTCTGCCTGTTTGCCGTTAAGTACTACGCTGCTGCGTGCGGTGTAATCAGCCATTGTTTTCTGTTTTAATTTGTTGTACAATTCTTATCGTAAAATCCCTTAGAAAATCACTCATGGTTAGCCCAAATCCGGAGGCTACCTTTTCAATTGCTTCACGGTCCCGGGCAGTGAGCCGGAATCCAATGAATTCTGTTTTTCGTTCTGTTGTCATCTCTTTTTTTGGTGAAGGTGGAAAATGTTTAACATCGCGGCAAGGACAAATTTTCACGTGTAATGATCTGCTTTTTTTTAAGGCCTGCATGTGTCCTTTCGGGTTCGGTTTTCTTTCGGCAACTTAGGGGTATTGTTTAATTTAAAATTTTTGCAAAAATGAAAAACGGAATGATTTTACACGTGTATCCCCACACTAAAAAGGGTGGGGCAGTTCTTGAGTTATTAAATAGCCTGGCACCTGGTAGCGACATTCAGGTAATGCCACGGAAAAAGGCATTAAAGCCAAAAGGACCTAAACTAACAGGGCCG
>Ga0334899_1003453_pt1 | contig 11125 bp, 9 predicted proteins | sample GraSluR3_MG_FD_207219 | JGI IMG/M metagenome (GOLD analysis project Ga0334899, IMG submission 207219) | Sludge microbial communities from methane-producing bioreactor in Wageningen University, Netherlands - Granular Sludge_8_08-R3 | ecosystem: Engineered > Bioreactor > Anaerobic > Unclassified ... | reverse complement strand
CGAGAGATTCGACTTCCAACAGTAGAGCCTGCGGTCCATCTATCACACCGACAACCGAGCCTGCGGTTTCACCGTTCACCTGCAGTGTGCATTCGGCAAGATCGGCCACGTAGACTTCCCCTTCATCGAGCGTTGCTGCAGCTGATCGGGGAACCCATATCTCCCATCCATTGTAGGTTCTCGCCTTCTCAGGTGTGTCGACACCCTCGAATTTGACAAGAAGCTCCTTTCCTGATGGGCGAATGTGCTCAATCCTGATCTCAATCTCCTTGCCGTCCTTCCGCAACTGCACGTCTCTCAGATTCCTGAGATGATCGTACTCACTTGAGAACGAGTGAAGCTTGATACTTCCTTGAATGCCGTGGGGTCCCTTGAGGACCCCGGTTGCAAGATAGTCCATCAGTCCAAGATTTCCAACTGCACGTGTTTGCCACTCTTTGCCGCTGAGGCACTCAGAATAACGCGTACCGCATTGGCAATGCGTCCCTGCTTCCCAATGACTTTTCCGACATCGTCGGCGGCAACCTTCAATTCGAGAATGGTAGACTGTTCACCCTCGATCAGGTTGACCGAAACTTCGTCTGGCTGGTCAACAAGTGATTTGGCAATGTATTCAACAAGATCCTTTTCCACGGCACAATCCTCCGACTATTCTTGAGGAGTTCTGCTGACTGTGATTTGGTGCTTGTTGAGAATCTTCTTCACAGTTGCCGACGGCTGTGCGCCTTTGGCAAGCCACTCCCTGATTCGATCCTCATTGAGGACAACCTGCTTGTCTTCAGCCTCGATCGGGTGGTACTGACCAACCTCTTCGATCGAACGGCTGTCTCTTGCAGCGTGGGAATCGATGACAACCAAACGATAGTATGGTCTCTGCTTCGATCCGAATCTCTTCAATCTAATACTCGTACTCACAACTTCCTCCTGCTCAACGCAACTACATGCCCATGTGTTTCAACATTGAAGCTTGGTATTTTTTATTTTTTGCGAACTTCTTCATGGTAAGCCGCATTTTTTCAAATTTCTTTATCAGTCGGTTCACATCGTACACCGATGTGCCACTTCCTCGTGCTACTCTCTTCCGTCTAGCCGGACCCAGTATACGGTAATTTGTCCGTTCCGCATAGGTCATGGATTGGATGATGGCCTTCTCTCTGCGCATTTCTTCGGTGTCGATGTCATCTTCACTCACATTTCCCTTTGCACCGGGAATCATGTCGATGAGTTTATCGATCGAGCCCATCTGATTCATCCGATCCAGCTGATCGAGATAGTCCTGCAGATCGAAGGTGTTCTTGCTCATCTTCTCCTGCATACGCTGGGCTTCGTCCTGATCTATCGTCTCCTGCGCCTTCTCTACGAGGGAGACGACATCTCCCATTCCGAGAATACGTGAAGCCATTCGATCAGGGTAGAATGGATCGAGGTCCTCGATCTTCTCACCTACTCCGATGAACTTGATCGGTTTACCTACTATCGATCTGAGCGAAAGGGCGGCACCACCACGGGTATCGGAATCGAACTTACTCAGCACGACACCTGTGATCCCCACCTTCTCCTCGAATTCCTGGGCTATGGTTACGGCATTCTGCCCGGTCATCGCATCTGCGACGAACAGCGTCTCATCCGGATTGACTGTCTTGTGAATCTGCGTTATTTCGCGCATCATCGTCTCATCGAGGTGCATTCTACCTGAGGTGTCGACTATGAGGATATCGTACTGATCACGTTTGGCCTGAGCCAGCGCATGTTTAGCGACCGAGACGGGGTCCTTGGATTCCTCTGCATAGACGGGGACACCGATCTTCTCTCCGAGAACCTGCAACTGCAGAACGGCTGCGGGACGGACTAGGTCAGCAGCGACAAGCATGGGACGTCGACCCTGTTTCTTGAATCGGGCGGCCAGCTTGGCAGCAGTGGTAGTTTTTCCAGACCCCTGAAGTCCCATCATCAGTATGACGCTGGTAGTGTCCGGCCCTTTGAGTTGTATATGCTGATTCTCTTCGTCTCCGAGCAGCTGAACCATCCTATCATATACGATTTTGATGAACTGCTGTCCCGGATCGATCGACTTGAGCACCTTCTCGCCGGTAGCCTCTTCCATGGTCTTATTGACAAAACGTCTGACCACACGAAGATTTACGTCTGCTTCAAGCAGCGCAATCTTGATCTCCTCGACGGCGTCCTGAATATTTTTCTCGGTGATTTTTGCCTTGCCGGAAAACGACCTGACAATACCAGTGAACTTCTCGCTTATTGAATCAAACATTATCCACCCAAATCTATCTGCGTTACAGTAAAGACTTATACTTCATTATCGCCTGAAGTGTCAACCTGCACGTCGTGAATTACATCCTCGCCGGCATCCCACCCCATCCGATAGCTTATTGCCTTCGACACTCCCCGCTCCTGCATGGTGACACCAAGCAGCGTCCTCGAACCCATGACCGTATGCTTGTTGTGGGTGATGATGATGAATTGGGACGATTCGGCGAAGTCCTCCAGGACATTGAGAAAATATCCAATATTACGATCATCAAGCGCTGCGTCGATCTCGTCTAGAATACAGAATGGTGAAGGCTTCACCTTGTAGGTTGCAAACAGCAATGCTACAGCAGTGAGAGATTTCTCCCCTCCCGACAACGGGGCGAGTCGATCCAGCTTCTTCCCGGGAGGTTGTGCAAGGATATCTATCCCAGTCTCAAGCACCTGTTCAGGGTCTATGAGTCGTAGCTCGGCACGTCCTCCGCCGAACATTCTGTGGAACATCTCCTGGAAATTGATGCGAATCTTATGATACGAGTCGAGAAACAGCTCCTCGGACCGACGTCGAATCTCATCGATCACTCGAGTGAGATCGTTCTTCGCTTTCACAAGATCGTCCATCTGCTGCGTGAGGAAGTCGTACCGCTCCTTTATCTCCGCGAACTCCTCCTCGGCCATATGGTTTATATAACCCATCCCCTGAATCTGTTTTTTCAGTGTTGCAAGACGCTCTCGCAGTCCCGAGACATCGCCGAGATCCTCATCCAACCGATCCTCAAACTCTTTGAGACTCTTTCCATAGGTATCGAAGAATGTTCTGTATACGCCTTGTATCTGCTCCTGGATCGATTCGATGTGGAAGGTGTACTTATCGATGCCGGTTCGAAGTTCACTCAGGTCATTATACCGTTGATTGATCTTCTGCCGTTCTCCACTCAGTCGCTCGTTCTCCCGCTCTATCACCGAAATGATCTCGGCTAGCTGACCCTCGAGAGACTCTTTCTCTTCTTCGATCCTGCTCTGGTCATCGCGAACGACAGCCATCTGTTCTATCGCTTCTTCTACCCGTTCGGCAGCAACTTGCGCATCGCGCTCAGCATCTGAATGAAGATATCGTTGTTCGGTTATCCGCTTTTCCAGACTCTCAACTAACGATTTGGTACTTGCTTGACGAGCAAGATGCTCACTGAGAGAGACTTTTAGCTGAGTCAGTTGTTCCCTATACTGTTCAAGCAACTCACCTAAGCCACGGTTCTCCTCTCTCAGTGTCTGAATAGCCTGTCGATGGAGTACAGCCCTAGCACGTGATTCCTCGAGATTCTGGTCGATTTCGTGCTTTTTCGTGATAATGCCTTCCGGAGCGAGCAGATCGTCGATAAAACTCGGAATAGTTCGATCATAATCTGAAAACAGCTCCGAGAGCGTACCAACAGATTGCTCGAGATCGGTAAGAAATGTGCTCCATTCATCAAACACAGAGGTAGAGATACTCTTCTTATCTCCCATGAGCGGCGCGGTTTTTCCGGTGAAATCGACGCGCTCATGAATCGAGTCCTGAATTCTGTTCAACCGATCGAGAAAAGCCTGCTGGGCCCTCTTGCGAGTCTTGATGGAATATCCGCTCTCGCGTAGTTTCTTATCCAATTCGACTACGATGAGATCGGTCAGCTCCTGGAGTTTTACGCTGAGAGTCTGTTGCTTGCCTGTTTCCTCCTCAATTGACCATTCCCGCTCTTCGATCTCGCTGGTATGCTTCTCTATCAGATCTCTCGTTGAGCTCATGCTCTGCTCATGGGCTTCGATACTCTTCTCTAGTTCGTCGATTTTGTCTGCTATGATCTGGACTGAATCTCTTTGGTCTTCCAGTTCGAACTCATCCCGCTCTATCCGCTCAAGTATCTGTTCGGCACGAGCGTCGGCTTCCTGTTTGCTCCGGAGAAAATCGTGATATCGCTGTTGCAGGAGATTGAGCTGATCTTTCTTTGCAATCGCCTGCTCCTCAAGTCGCTGCAACCGTGTCTGGATTGCAACACGAGTCTCGGCATGGCGACGGACCTCGCTCTGTTCACTCTCGATATGCTCACTCTGCAGGGCAATCTCATCCTTGATATCTTCGTACTCGGCTCGGGCTTTCTCCAACTGTTCGGCTCGAGTATCGCGCAGGAGGAGAAAACTCTTCACCGTGGAGAGCTGGACATCGACTTCCAGGGTGGTCTGTTCCCGTTCAAGTTCCCGGTATCGGGCAGCCTTCGTTGCCTGGGATTTTCTCGAATCGTACTGACGCTTGATCTCACCGAGCAATGTCTCCACCTGTTCGATGTTCTCCTCGGTACGCTCAAGTTTCCTCGCAGCCTCGATACTCCGCAACTTGTATCGTGTGATCCCAGCGGCCTCTTCAAAGATATATCTGCGATCTTCCGGTTTATGGCTGAGTATCTGATCGATTTTCCCTTGCTCAAGTATTGAATAGGCGGATTTTCCTACGCCGGTATCGAAAAAGAGTTCTCGGATATCCTTGAGACGAACCTGGTTTCGATTGATGAAGAACTCACTCTCTCCTGTTCGAAAGAGTCTACGCTTGATTTCCACTTCAGTATGTTCGGAGGGAAGGACCTTGGTCTCATTATTGATTACGAGCGTGACCTCGGCGACATTCAGCGGTTTTCTCGTCTCGGTTCCGTTGAAGATGACATCTTCCATCCGTCCAGCACGAAGCGTTTTCGTCGACTGCTCGCCAAGTACCCATTTAATCGCATCTACGATATTGCTCTTTCCACAACCGTTCGGACCGAGCAACGAAGTAGTCCCGTCGGCAAATTCCAGACGGGTTCTATCGGCAAAAGATTTAAAGCCATACAATTCGACACTTTTAAGGAACAACGGAATCTCCAATACAAGCTCACTACACAAATTGCGGCTGGAGACTCCCGAACGAGAGCGAGAAACCCCCAGTCCACCGAAAAAGTATAGCATAATCACCTGGAATTGACAAAGAGCAACGAGAAATCTACCATCTGATCATGATGCATATTTGTGGTATCGATGAAGCGGGTCGCGGCCCGATCGCTGGTCCGGTCTGCGCAGCAGCAGTCGTATTGCCGAAGTCATTCCCGTTCGAGGTACTCGCCGATTCGAAAAGACTCACACCGAACAAGCGAGCTGTTGCCGAATCGATGATTAAAACTCATGCACTTGCATGGGCCGTTGCATGGTCGAGCAGGGCCGAAATCGATCGAGTGAATATTCTGCAGGCGACACTCAATGCCATGACGAGAGCCTATGGGAAAATCGAGCGAAGTGGTCTATCGGTGGATCTTGTGCTGGTCGATGGGAATCGTTCTCCACAACTACCTGTTCGATGTCAGGCAGTTGTTCGAGGCGACGATATGGTGTTCGAGATCATGGCTGCTTCGATATTGGCAAAGGAGGCGCGGGATCGCCTTATGATACTCATGGATGAGCGATATCCTCTGTGGGGGTTCGCCGGCCATAAGGGTTACCCCACTGCCGCGCATAGGCAGGCATGCAAAGTGCACGGACCGAGTCCGATACACCGCATGTCATTCAGATTCTAGTGGAGAAACGTACGCTTCAACCCTTCACCTGCTGCTTGATGAAGTCAAGCGACTTCTGGAACTCCTTGACGAATTCGCCAAGGTCTTCCTGATACACTAGAATCGATTGTCTGATGAATTTTCCCGAACCACCTTCGGTCCCTTTGCTCTCGACAATGTTGAGAAACAGATCACCGTAGACATTCTCTTTCACATTGAAAAAGTAGGTTCTATCCTTCGTGACCAAACGTGTTGAAAAAACTTCTCCTCGCACTCCCATATTACACCTCTTTCTGTGTCGGCCAGGTGGCATGGGCCGACCATCGGACACGAAAAAACCTGGCGGTGCCAGGCTCTCCAACTAAGCGCCCGACGGGAATCGAACCCGCCTCTTCAGCTTGGAAGGCTGAGGTAATACCACTATACCACAGGCGCACGCATCGTTTCTTATGGGTTTTATGTATATCTGAATCTTTGAGGATGGTCAAGGGTCCCGAGCGAATTTCATCCATGGATTCACCTGCACCTTGGTCTTTGGACGCTTCTGTAGTATTATCGTCCATTATGGATTATAGAAGTATCTACATGGAGATCCTGCTCAGGGTCGCAATCAATATTCAGGAGGGTGAATCACTCTCCATAAACACCAATCCGGGACATCTCGATTTTGCTCGAGATCTTGCACAACTGGCCGCAGAGACCACCCTTCAGCCAGTGAACGTCGTGGTAGTTACCGAGGGGAAACCGGGGGATGTGCTCGAAGTGAAGCCTATTTTGAACGAACTTCTATCAAAACCGGCCATCCAAGGAGCCCTTCTGAGAATAGACGATACCGAAGACCGCCAATGGGATTTCTCTGCAGACCCGCAGGTTGTGGTCAAAGAGCCCGCACTGCTTCAGCGTACCGGCAACCTCGCTCCTCCACAGTTGGACAGACAAGTGGCTCCCTGGTCCATTGTTCCAGTCCCAGGCCCAGTCTGGGCAAGACGATTGCTTGGTGAGCATGCAACGGAACAGGATCTGTACGAACGACTCGCCGATGTGCTCATGCTCAATCAGACCGATCCCCAACAGGCATGGAAGGAACACGTCTCTCTGATTGACTATCGGTTGGCGACTCTGAATCGTTTGGATGTAGACTACTATGAAATACGTAGTGGTACTGGCACCAGCGTGCGTATTTCACCTGTGGTTGAGTCCCGGTGGCGTGGAGGAGTCAGAAAACTCGGCACAGGTCGTGCATTCATCCCACAACTTCCCCCTGATCGTGTAAGTATGCTCGCCGACCGGACCTTCACCGAAGGAGTCGTGCACGCCTCTCGCCCTTTCCCTCTCCTCGGAGGGGTGGTCAAAGGGGCCAAGATCGAGTTTACCCAAGGAGCAGTCTCCTCGTTCTCCGCCGATGCAGGGGAAGAACTGCTAGCAGCGGCGCTGCAGGTCGATGAAGGAATCAACCGTCTGAGTGAGTTCTCGCTCGTTGAACACGGGAGCACGCTCTCCCAATTGGCAGACACATTCGGTTATAAAGGATTCGATGAGAATAGCATGAGTTCACTTGTACTCGGTATGGGAGAGGCTTTTCATCTTGAGGCTTTGGATATGTACACCGATGAAATGGAGTTACAGGATAAAACCGGTTGCAATGTCAGCAATCTACGATTCAGATTGCCGATCGGAGATGAGAATCTCTCGGTGATCGCGTACCTCGTCGATGGATCGAACACTACTATTATGCAAAATGGCAAGTTTTTGACATGATTTTCTGCATTCAGAAAAATAGATAAACCATTTCTTGGAGGAATAGATGAATAAAGACATGCAATCGCTCATACGGACATACGCTAACCTGATTGTGACATCGGGTGTCTCGCTCTACCCTGGACAATGTCTTCAGATCAAGAGTGGACCTGATACCTACTGGTTCGCCCAGGAGATTGCCCTCGCTGCATATGAATCGGGAGCTCAGCTGGTACGTATCGAGACCGAGGATCTGAAACTGATTGGCAAGCGTGCCGAAGTGCAGACCGAAAAAGAGCTCTCCTACGTACCGGACTTCAACCGGCAGATCGATTTCGAAATGATGGTAAAGGACTGGGCCTACGTGAGAATTGACAATACAGAGGATCGGCATTGGCTGGAGCACGCCGATGCAGCAAAGCTTTCTGCATATAAATCGGGCATGGCGGAATCTGGAAAGTTCTATCAGATAAGTCGCATGAGAAACGAACATCCTTGGTGTGTCGTCTGTGCCCCTGGGCCTGAATGGGCAAAAGCGGTTCTCGGTCCCGATGCTACCGTCGAGGAGTTCTGGGATGTCCTAGCACCGATTCTCAGACTGGATACTCCAGATCCCATACAGGCATGGAAGGATCACTCAGACATGCTGCTGAAGCGGTGCAAAAAACTCGATGATCTTCACATAGCCAAGCTCCATTTCACGAACAGCTTTACCGATCTCACGATTGGATTCACCGACAAGCATGTGTGGATGGGAGGAGGAGACCCCCTTCCCAGCGGAGGATGGTTCATTGCAAACATTCCCACCGAAGAGGTTTTCACCACACCTGATCGACTCACTGCGGAGGGTTATGTAACTACGACCAGACCTGTTTCGGTCATGGATAGCCTAGTAGAGGGGGTCACACTGGAATTTGCTGGTGGAAAAGTAATCTCCTGCACTGCGAAAAAGGGACAAGCGGTTATGGACCGATTTTTGGACACAGATGAGGGAGCACGGTATCTTGGCGAAGTCGCACTGGTGGACGAAGATTCCCCCATAGCACAGTCGAACCACATATTCCACTCCATCCTCTTCGATGAGAATGCCTCCTGTCACCTGGCTCTGGGTGCCGGATACCCGAGCTGTCTAGCCAATGCAGCGGAGTTAAACTCCGATGAGAAGCTACTGTCAGCAGGATGCAATCGATCGCTTGTTCACACCGATTTCATGGTAGGCTCAGCAGATATGCACATTGATGCGATAACAAGAGATGGTGATCGAGTGACGATCATGGATAATGGGAAATTCGTTCTGTAATTGAGACTCAACGATGGGCTTCGGCCATGATTCGAAGCCCTTCCAGTGTCAACAGCGGTTCGATCTGGTCGATTCGACCGATAAGCGGGGCAATGGTTCGCGAAAGTCCTCCAGTAGCCAGTACTTTCGCGGTCATGCCAAGCTCTTCTTCGGATCGTTTCACCAGCTCTTTCACTAGACCGGCGTACCCGTACATGATACCACTTCGAATCGACTCATCGGAGTTGCGTCCTATGGCTCTATTGGGTACCTTAAGCTGAACTTGAGGAATCTGGGCAGTGTTATGGAATAGCGAGTTCACTGCAGTGACAAGGCCCGGAGCGATCGCAGCGCCAAGGACATCGCCGGTGGAAGTGACAGTGGTCAATGTCAAAGCAGTTCCAAAATCGAGAATCATGCAGAGATCATTGGGAAACAGATTGTGTGCTGCAACTGCATTCGCAAGCAGGTCGTTACCGAGTTCTACAGGAATGCTGAAACGGTTCAATGACACAGCTGAATCGTGTGAGACCATAATCGGCTCACTTTTTCCGAGCGACCTGATTACCTTCTGAAAAGAACGGGTGAGATTAGGGACGACGGAGCTCACGATTGATTGGTCAATGTCATCATAACCGAATCCAGCATGACTGATCATCCGCTCCACTATCACGAAATATTCATCGCTAGTCTTTTTCTGATCGCTATAGATACGCCAGTCTGCGACCCATTTTGCTCCATCATGGAGCGCCATGACCACATTGGTATTTCCAATATCCACAACCAGCAACATATCAGTATCCTCCATGTTCGGGGAACCTTGCCCCAGATCGAGCATTGGCTCCGAAAGGAGTCCTTTCGTGAACGCCAACAAGCTCGATGTTCACAGCAATCGTTCGACCATGCTCCCGATGGTATCAGCAGCAATCCGCTTGTTTTGAAAGATCAGATGGTGACTCCATTATGACCATGATAGTAGGAATCACGAAGCGTGCGAACATCGTTATTTGCCAGATACTCTTCAAGCCCCATCATCCTGTCGATCACCTTGCCATCCGGCGCAAATTCGACAATTCTGTTTGCGATCGTGTCGACGAACTGATGATCATGGCTGTTAAACAGGAGCACACCCGAGAAATCGATAAGGCCGTCGTTCAAACTGGTGATAGCCTCAAGATCGAGATGGCTTGTCGGTTCATCGAGAATCAACACATTACCCTGTTCGAGCATGATTCTCGCAAGCACACAACGGACCTTCTCCCCCCCACTAAGCACAGTACAGTCTTTCAGCGACTCATCGCCACTGAACAGCATGCGACCGAGAAAGGATCGGATGAACGTATCATCTTTCTCTTCCGAGAACTGTCGCAGCCAGTCGGTAATACTCATATGTTCGGAGAAGTAGCTCGAATTGTCCTTGGGAAAATAGCTCTGCTTGGTAGTAACTCCCCAATCGAAACTGCCACTATCAGGTTCCATACGTCCGGCGATGATCTCGAAGAAGATTGTCTTTGCATAGTGATTCGGTCCCACAAATGCGATCTTGTCGCCATTGTTCACCATGAGGGAGAAGTTGTCCAACACCGTCTCTCCATCAATCACCTTAGTCAGATTCTTAACTTCGAGGATATTCTTTCCTGGTTCTCTCTCTGGTTTGAAGGCTACATAAGGGAATCTTCTGGAAGATGGCTTGATGTCATCAATAGTCAACTTGTCGATTAATTTCTTTCTGCTCGTAGCCTGACGAGCCTTGGAGAGGTTTGAACTGAATCGCTGGATGAACTCCTTGAGTTCGGCTATCTTGTCTTCACGTCTCCGTTTTTCATCCTTCATCTGCTTTGCTGCAAGCTGACTCGAATGATACCAGAAGTCATAGTTCCCCACGTATAACTGTACTTTCCCGTAGTCGATATCTGCGACATGAGTACACACAGAGTTGAGGAAGTGCCTATCGTGCGAAACCACGATGACTGTATTGGTGAAGTTGTCGAGAAATTGCTCAAGCCAATGAATCGATTCTAGATCGAGGTGGTTTGTCGGCTCATCCAACAACAGGATATCCGGGTTTCCGAACAGTGCCTGAGCAAGAAGAATTCTCACCTTGATATTATCTTCGACCTCTCGCATTTTACTTTCTAACAGCGTATCGGGGATACCAAGACCGGAAAGGAGCACCCCGGCTTCGGCTTCGGCTTCCCATCCACCAAGTTCGGCGAATTCACCCTCGAGTTCTGCCGCCTTGATCCCGTCTTCCTCGGTGAAGTCCTCCTTCGCATAGACTGCATCCCGT
>Ga0334899_1003431_pt1 | contig 11187 bp, 14 predicted proteins | sample GraSluR3_MG_FD_207219 | JGI IMG/M metagenome (GOLD analysis project Ga0334899, IMG submission 207219) | Sludge microbial communities from methane-producing bioreactor in Wageningen University, Netherlands - Granular Sludge_8_08-R3 | ecosystem: Engineered > Bioreactor > Anaerobic > Unclassified ... | reverse complement strand
CTGTCCCCCTCGCCCCCCCCTTGCCCTTCCTTCGCTCGCCCTTCGCACCCCTCGCTCTTCGCGGCGCGAAAAGCGATGCCCTTCCAACCGCCTCGCCGCCGCGAAAGCGGGACTGTCCCCCTACCCGGACGATCCGCCGAAAACCGTGTCCATCAAGAGCACTTCCCAGCCGGCGTCGAGGTGCGAATCGGCCATGCGCTTGGCGTAGCCGCGCGAGCCGACGCCGGCGTCCCACACGTCGAGGAAGTCGGCCACGGTGAACTCGACGCCGGTCGTCACATAGCCCTGGGCAGGATCATAGACGACCAGGTAGGCCTGGGCCGTGCTGGGGACGGCCGGGTTGCCGTTCGGCACGAGGGCGGTCTTCAGCTCGAAGCGCCACAGGTCTTCGGCCGGCCCGAGAATCTCCCAGCGGCCGCTCTGCCGGTTGAATTGGGCGTAGACCCGGTCGCCCACGCCGTATCGGGGCACGCCGACGTCCCCCGGCTCGAGCCCGTCCAGCGCAACGAGCTGCGATCGCCGGTCGCCGGGGATCGCCGTCACGTGGTACACTCGGGCCGAGCGGCTCGCCGCGCCGGCATCGCCATAGGCGTTGTCGGCCGGGTCGAAGTGCCAGATCGGCACGGCTTCGGCGCTGGGCACGTCGTCGCGGATCGAGTCGGTCACGTGGCGTTGCAAGGGGCCGCTCAATTGCCAGACGGCGATCCGCGTCGCGTCGTGGGCGCTGAGCCGCAGGCCGCTCGAGCCGTGGGCCGCGACGATCGGCCCCTGCGCGGCTAGCCGGCACTGCGACGGTTCGGCCCCGGTCGACGCCGAGGGCTCGGCCGCGGCGGTCCGTTCGGACAAGGAATCGGTGGACATGGGCGAGCCTCGTCCTCACGTGGTTGCCGATCGAAACAGCGGATCGAAATCGGCCAGGTCGTACAGGCGGTCGGTGCCGTTTGTCAGCGCGGCCCAGCCGGGCGGCTTCTCGCGGTATTGATGGTTCCAGCCGTAGACCTGGCCCCCGTGCTTGATCGACCGTTCGCGAAACACGTAATGGATCTGCCAGCAGAACGCCGACGGGCCCTCGTCAAAGCCGGCGCGGAACAGCTTGTTCGCCTCGGCCCCCTCGAACAGCAGCGTCGCCTCGGGACACCCGAGAAACTCGCCCGCGTTCACCTTGCCCTGAAGGGCGTGAATCCGATCCCAGGGTGGGTTGATCACCTGATGCCAGACCAGATGGTGCTCGGTGATCGGGACGACCTTGGTCAGGTGGAGGTCGTCGGGCGCGGGGATCGACGGGGCGTCGGCCCAGGTCCATCCCCGCGCCGTGATGGGCTGGTACTCGGCGGCGAACCGCATGCGGTACGTCAGGTGGGTGCCGATCTCGTTGTCGGGGCCGTCGTCGCGGTCGCGGAGGCTCACCGTGCGGTAGTCGACGACCGCCTTGGCGAACGAGCCCGAGTAGCCGTTGAGCCCCTTGGTGACATCGTCGAGGACTTGGACGTCGGGGCCGTCGGGGTCGAAGGGCTCGTAGCGGAGTTTGACCGCGAAGGCCGACGACTTGCCGGGATACTGGGCCCAGGTCGTTCCGCCGTAGGTGACGGCGACGCCCAGTACCTCGGCGGCGAAGGCGTCGCGGTCTTCCCAGGCGATGAGGAACTCGCGCCGCGCGCTGAATCCGTCCAGACCGTACTGCTCGACGGGCGAGCCGCCGAGCTCTTGGAAGGCAACGCCCATGGAAACTTGCTCCTTGTGCCGATGGTCGATTATTCGCCCGACGAAGAAGAGCTGCCGCCGTCGCCCGCCAGGGTGCCCAGGATGGCGACGTCGAAGACCGACTCGGCGCCGATCGCGGCGATTTTCAGGGCGGTGCTCCCGGGCTCGACGTTCCAGCCGTCGCGCGAATGGACCAGCAGCAAGGGGCTGTCGGGCATGACCTTCACCGTGTTGCCGGCCGCCCCGAACGGCGCGTGCCACTCGTCCTCGGCCGCCGCGCCGACGAGCAGGTAGCCGCTCGCGCTTTTGTTGACGACCAGAAGGGCCTTGACCTTCGACAAGGGGATCGTGATCGTGTCGCCGAAGCACGCCTGCTCGAGGGCGTCGAGATCGAACGTGACCGACGCGCCGGGCGCCAACGGCTCGTCCTCCACGTGCCACACGGCGTCGGCCTCGTCGGCGTCGACGCCGTCGGCCAACTGCTTGCGGAACTGGAACCGGTTGCTGTCGATGATGGCCGAGCTGCCGACCTGGTCGGTCCAGGTCCAACCCAACTGGGCCGCAATCGAACTCTGCAGGGTCGTGGTCATGTTCACATTCCCGAGGCAAGATAGACCTGAACGGTGAAATCGGTGACGAATCGCCACGACCCGTCGTCGCGCTGCGCGACGAGGTCGCGGATGCGGCGCATGTCGAGCACCCGGTCGCCGTCGCCCAGCAGGAAGGCCGTTCGATCGAACGCGGCCTTGACGCGGCGGATGATTTCGAGCCCCTCGTCGTAGTCGTCGTGGCCGACGGCAATCCGCAGGGCGACCCGGTCGATCGCGTCGGCGCCGTTGGTCCGCCGCAGGGTGCGGCTTTCGAGGCGTGCGATCACGGCAAAGGGCATCGCGCCGGCCGACGTGCGCCCCGTCGTCACGCGGTCGGCGGGGACCAGCGCGGCCAAGGCGTCGGATTCGGCCCAGCGCTCGTGGATGGCTTGTTCGAGGGTCACGGCACGAGGCCTTCCATAGAGGTCATTGGCAGCGGATGACGTCGATCTCCATCAACCCGTCGATCCGTTCGGCCTTGCGGCATCGGACCACGCGGTAGCGGCTCCCGTCGGGCGCCTTGATGCGATGCCGATGGTCGACGGCCAGGTCTTCCGCCAGCACGACGCGAAAACCTTCGACGGTGCGCCGGCGATCGGGCGCGGTTTCGATTTCGATTCGGGCCGGCTGGATGCGGGCTCGAACGCCGGTCCGCCACGTGCTCCACGTCGCCCGCTCGGCCCCACTGAGGCCCTTGGTGAAGGCGGCCTTCTCGACGTCAACGAACCCATCGAGGCCGTGGAACACGGCCAGGTTGCGGCAGACGCACCGCCAGCGACCGGCGCCCGCGCCCGACTGCACGTCGAGCACGGTCCACCGGCGCCCCTCGGCGTCGATCAGCAGGTCGCCCGGGCGCGGCGCGGCAGCCAGTTCCGACGCCGGCAGATGCCAGACCACGTCGCTGGCCGTGTACCGTCCCGCCGACTCGGCCGCCTCGCGGGTGCGCACGTTCCTCCGCATGGCGTGGGCGACTTCGGTCTTGTCCGAGCCGCCGGGCCGCGCGATCGTGACCGGCTCCAGACCGTCGGTCACCGTGGCGAAATCGTCGGAAGGGTCGAACATCATGGTCGCAATCCAAAATCGCAAATCTCATCTGGCGGTCGGCCCACGGAAGACCAACGTGGGGCACGTTTCCAGCGTGCCCCACGGGTGCAAGACTCTAGGTCATCCCCCGCGAGTGAATCTCGAACGGCTGCTGGCCGGCCAGTTTCCGCTCGCACCAGTCGACGGTCGCGCGGAGGTTGGCCAGGTACTCGCTCCACGAGACGGTCTGCCCGTCGACGTAGTAGGTCGGCTTGGGACTGGCCGTCAGTTCGGCGATGATCGCCAGGGTCTGGCTCTTGATCGCCACGATGTGTTCCAGGTCGTCGGCCATCGAATCACCTCATGTCGCGTGGATTTCCAATCGTCTCATCCCATCGACTCAGATCGCGTGAATCCGGAATCGGACGACGATGACTTGCCCTTCGGTCGGGGTCAGCTCGAACGCGACGCGATACATGCGCCCGGCCGTGGCGAAGACCTGGTCGGCGGCGACATCGAGAACGTGCTTGAAGTTGTAGCCGACGTCGTCGACGTCCCAGAGGGCGTCCTTGTGCAGGCCGTTCGCTACGAGGTCGGCGATTTCGACCGGCATGTCGGTGTGTCCGCCGATCGGGTCGGCCCGGTCGGGATCGCTCTCGTCGAGCAGGTACGCGGTGTATTTGGCCGAGGCGACGTCGGATGGGGTGATCGGCGTTCCGTCGGCGCCGACGACGCGGGCCAGGAGGGTGGCCGATGCGTTCTTGAACGCCACGCCGTGGATTTCGGATGCGTCAGCCATGGATCGACCCTGCCACTGGTCCGCTGAGGAAGACTTGCCCCGCCCCGGGGCCGGTCACGAATTGCCCGCCGGCGACGGCGCCCGCGTGCGCCACCCGGCCGGCCGCCGCGCGGTAGGGCGGCCGTGCCGGCGCCGGGCCCTCGAGCGTGGGGACGAAGGCGCGGGGCCGGCTGGGATAGAGCACCGGCGGATGCTCGGCCCACGACGGCGCGTTGCAGGCCGTCAGGTCGTTGTCGCCGGACCGGTCGTCGTCGCTGGGTCCGAAGACCCCGCCGAGCGGCCAATAGGCCGCCAGTCCCCGCGGGAACAAGGCGGGAGAGAACCCGGCGGCCAGGGCGGCGATCGACGCGTCGACGGCGTCGAGGTCCCAGGCTGCCAGGTCCCAGAGGGCCGCCTCGGCGATTCGACCGGAGTAGTGGAACGAATCGGTGTTCGAGTACCGCACCTTGGCCACGTAAACCGTCGAGAGCCCCGAGGGCGCGACGGCGTTGGCGATCGTTCCGCGATGGCCGCCGTCGAGGTACACGCGCACGTCGTCGGGCGCCCGAAAGACGGCCGCGGCATGGTGCCAGGCGTCGGCCGAGTACCCGGCCGTGGTCACGGCATATCGGGAGATGGGCGGCGACGTGCGCGTGACCGCCCAGAGCGGATCTCCCGACGCCCCGCCCGCGGCCATCAATTCGAGCGACTTGTGATCTTGCGGATCGGAGACCGCCATCAACACCCGATAGTCCGCCGTATCCGACGCGCGAAACCAGCAGGCCATGGCCAACGGCATCGCCGACAATGGGGCCGGCCCCGAAAGATACTCGTGTTGGGCCGCGTCGAACGAGCGGGCCATCAGGGCGTCTCCCGCACGACCAGGCGCAACAACTCGAAATCGCCGACGAAATCGCTCTGGGCCGCGTCGCACTCGACGCGAATCCGGAACAGCTCTCCCGCGCGAAGGTGGTCGATCTCGGCGCCGTCGGCAAAGGTCACGCTGCCGACCTCGACGTATCCCGAGGTCGCCGGCACGGCGACCACAAGCGGCTTCGGCGCGGCGTAGCCGTCCGAATCGAGGTTCTGCACGCCGTCGCCGATCCGCTCGATTGCGACGTCGAGGCGGGCCGCGTGGGCGGGGTTCGCGTCGCTCGTGAAGCTCGCGACCGCGTACACGGTGATCCCCCCGCCGCCGTAGTGCCACGGCATGAAGCCGGTGAACACGGCGGCCTCGTCGGTCGAATCGTCGAAATCGAGCACGGGATGCCCGTTGCGCCGGTCCGGCGTCGCCGCATGGGCCAGGGGCGGCTCATTGCACTGCGGCGAGAAATCGGCCAACCAATCGCCCGCTGCCACGGGAAGTCTCCTTGGTGAGGGTTCGGGGGGCAGGGTTCAGGGTTCGGGGTTCAGCAGGATGCGTTGGAATCGGCAGCCATTCTGTTGGAGTTCAGCCTTCAGGCTGTCTTGTTAGGGCACGCGGAAGCGTGAACTCCAACCAACACGCGGAAGCGTGAACTCCAACGGAATCCCGGAGCGTCTTCGCCGGGCTACTGCGCAGCCGGTCCGGTGCACTTGACGACGTATCGCGGGTTGAGCACGGCCGCGGCCCCGCGCTCGCTGGCCTTGAAGCGGACGACGATGTCCTGGTTGAAGTCGGCCTCGCTGCCGGCGGGCGACTGGGTCACGGTGATGGGCCAGTTCTCCATGTAGGCGAACGCCTTGTTGAAGTCGCCCACGAACCACCACGTCTTCGCGTCGTCGGCCGGCACGCCCGAGGCGATGATGCGGTGGTAGGCCAGGCGGCTCTCCCGGACGCGGTACGTTCCCAGGGGATTGGGCGCCACGGTGGTCGTCGCGCTGCCGGTGGGCGCGTAGTCGATCTCGACCGCGTTGAACACCCGATGGGCCGCGTGGCGATAGGCGGGCATCACGAGCACGGTCGTCGCCTGCACGAGCACCGGCTCGCCCGTGTTGGGATCGAGGATCTCGGCGAAAAGCTGTTCGACGGCGTCGACGTCGGTCCAATCGACCAGCTCGTTGTCGTCGAGCGCGTTGACCCAGGGCCCGCCGTCGTCGGCGCCGTAGTAGGTGTCGTAGTCGGTGCCCTTCCACCGGTAGTTGTTCGCCGCGCCGATCACGAGATCGATGAGCCGCTTCTCCTTGTTCAGGCCGAGGATCTCGCCCACCTCGGCGGCGCGGCCGAGCACGAGGTTCGTGCGGTCGAAGAAGATCGCCTCGCGCGTGACCGGCACGATCAGCCCGCGCTTCGTGGTCGAGGGCGTTTCGATGTAGTCCTCGCCGAACCCGACGTGCGGGTAGGGCATGCCCGGATGCACCTCGGTCACTTCGTCGGAGATGCGCCCGACGCCGGGGATCTTCTCGCCGTCGAGCCGAGTGGGGATCGTGCCGACCAGCTTCGAGATCACGAACGCCTCCTGCCGGTAGGCGTCGAGGATCTTCGAGTAGACCACCTGGCCGGTCACGTTCAGAAAGGCGGTCACGTCGACCCCGTCGCCCGCCTCGAGCACGCTCACGCTGCCGCAGTTGCGCGGATCGAGCGAGCGGACCCACTGATGCCCGTCGGGCACCAGCCCCTCGGCCAGGTCGCGGAGGCTGAAGTCCTCGGGCTTGAGCTGCCCCTCGGCCAGGGCCTCGGAAAGATGCCGGACGGTCTTCTCCGGCCCGTCCAACTCGTAGCGCCGCCGGAGTTCTCGGTACTTGATCGTGGCCACGTGGATGTTCCTCCCGTGAGATGAAGAGTGCGGTTGGTGTGGTTTGGTTGGCGATGGGCCGCGTCTTGTGACGCCGACGTCCCGCCTGCACGTTGCGTCGCGCGGGGCTTGTGCCGCCGAGACGGGCGCGACACAAGCCCGGGCTTCGATCACGAGGCGCTCGCGGTGGTGCCCTCGATGCCGCCGGTCATGACGGTCGAGCGCACGTCGACCAGCACGCTCGTGGCGGCCGCGGGCACGCGCTTGGCCACGCGGCCGATCGCGTACTGGCTGCCGGCGACCGGGGCGACCTGCTGGTTCAACAGGGCGTCGCCGGCCGCGTTCTCGTCGGCGCCGACCAGATCGCCCAGCTCGAACGTGCCGCTGGGGCAATCGAACTCGAACACGCCGGTCGTGGCCACGCGGATCGGATCGGCGTCGCCCGCCCGGCTCCGCTGCATGGCCACGCCCAGGAAGTTGTCGGCGAACAACTCCTGATTGGCCGCCTCGCTCTCCTGGTCGAGCTGCGCGCCGGCCGGCTTGGCGTCGTCGACGTCGTGGTACACGAGGTCGCCGATCTCGACGACCGTGGCGGCGTCGACCGCGGCCACCACGGGGTTCGTGTCGCCGTACCTCCATCGCATCTTGTCGCTCATGGGATGGTCCTTTTCGGGGGCAAGAGGGTTCAGGGTTCAAAGTTCAGAAGTCAGGTAATCGCTTCGACGAACGTCTTGGCGTCGTTGGGAACTCTGCCGAAGGGCGGGTTCTGGTCGCGGCAGAGCGGTCGGGCCTCGTGGCCGAACGGCTCGACGCCCCGCGCGACGCCCGCCAGTCGGGCCCGCTCCTCGATCATCTCGCGGATCGTCTCCTCGTCGGGGGCGGCCAGCAGCGACTCGACGAAACGCCGGCTGACGACCGTCTTGGCCCAACCGTCGGCGGCGTCGGGGTCGGGCAGATGAAATCGGCCGAGCAGCCTGCGAACGACGAGCTGCTTCTCCAGAATCGCATTGGCCGCCGTGAGCTCCTCGACTTGCGAGCGCAATGCGTCCCGTTCGGCGGCCTGTTCCCGCACGAGCGCGTCGACCAGGTCGGGGTAACGCTTCCTGAGATCCTCGACGGTCAGATCGCTCTGGTCGCGCCCTTCGCGGTGGGAGGGTTCCGCCCGGCCGGGCCGCGATTCGAACAGCCCCCGCGTCGTGGCCGGATCGGCCACCAGGTCGACGCTTTGCACCCGGGTAATCGCCTCGACGACCACTCGGTCGCCCTGCCTCGAGGTTCGGGCCTGCACGTTGTGCGAGAAGCCCACGTTTTCGGGCATGTGCTCGGCGTCCCAGATCAACTGCTCGGCCAGGGCGTGCTTGGGATTGAAGTGGAAGTCGGCGAACAGGCCCTCGCCAGACCGCAGGGTCACGTTCCGCAGCACGCCGATGCGGTCCTGATACTCCCGCGCCCCCAGCGGGTCGCCCTTGGGATGGTTCACGTTGACCTTCGTCTCCTCGTAGAGACGGGCCGCCTCGCGGAGCGCCTCGGGCAGGTACGTGCGCCCGTTGCGCGACTCGGTGCCCAGGATCTTCACGCCCCGGATCACCCCATGTTGGCGGTCGACCCGCATCGCGATCCCGCGCGAATCGACGAACTCCTGAAGTATCTCGCTCATGGCTCCCTCGTTGTCGCAACAGAACCAAAAAAAGCCCACCGAGAACCGATCGTCCTCGGTGGGCTCTTGTGGATACCTGCGCGTCGCCCGGGCAGGCTCTTCCGATACCCGTCAGTTGGTTATCGCTCGACGCGTTCGAGCTTCCGGCGAATGCTCTGGATGGTGCCGTCCTGCACGGAGAGTTCGACGGCGACCGAGCCGAAGAAGCCCCGCTTCAGCGCCTGGGTGAGCACGTCGCCCAGGGCGGCCTTGAGCTGGGCCAGCTTCTTCTCGTTCGCGGGTGTTCTGGCAAGCGTCGTCATGGCCCCCACTTTACCCGATCGCCGCGCGAATTTCAAGTCGACTTTTTGGCCACCCCGCCTTTGGGGCATGTGCCTGGCGCGGTGATTCTCGAAACGTTGATGGCCATTGGGCTTTTCGATCCCGGCAACGATCACTGAGGTTCTGCCAATCACTTCGGAACGGGGTCGGGCCAAGCAGATTTGCCGAGGGTCGCGTGGCACTACGTTCCCGAGCCTCCCATCAACTCTCTTTCCCGATCCGGGTCGAGCCCGTGCCGCAGGGCCATGGTCTGGGCCGACATGGCTCGGTTGCGAAGCAGGATCTGGTCGGCCTGGGCTTCCTTGAGACGGTCGCGCACGGCGAGGGTCGGGGCGACGGCTTCGATGGCGACCGCGGTGCGGGCGTCGGCGGCAAGGCGGCCCGACTGGGCCGCGGCGGCGATCACCCGGCGCATGACCTCCAGGTCTTGCTCGATCATGTCGCGCTGCAGGCGCTGGAACATCTTCACGGCGGGGCCCTCGGCCACCATGGTCGAGGCATAGTTGGCGTTCGAGGCGTCGCTGGTGAGCATGAACTCGGGCATGACCAGCCGGCTGGCGATCGCGCGAAGCTCGGCTTGGAGCACGGTCACGTAGCGGCCCGCGTCGAGGCCCGCGGCGGGAAACTGGTAGTCGGTGCCCGCGAACGCGTCGACGATCGTGCCCGGCGCGTAGCGGCGGAAGTGGCTGGTCCGGCCGGTGGCGCGGTTGGTGACCGCGGCGTCGGCCTGGTTGGCCACGAACTGCTCGATCGTGCCCCGCGTGCCCGCCGCGTGCTTGCGGATGATGGCGATGGCCGACTGGATCTCGGCCACGACGCTCATGTTCCGCAGCAGCTTCTCCGCCCGGCGAAGGTTCTTGCGGACCGGATAGAACAGCGGCAGGCCGCGCTTCACGTTCGCGTCGACGTTGCCCTTACGGTGCTGGATGCTCGCCGCGTCGACCCATTGCCCGTCGACGTAATAGCCGTGCACCGTCTCGACGTCGTCGCGGTCGGTCTGGATGCCGAAGCCGGCCGCGGGATCGTCGACCCGGTCGGGCGGCGTCGACACCTGGTCGGGCTCGACGAAGCGCACCCGCACGGTTCCGTCCGGCGCGACGAAGAATCGCAAAAAGGCTTCGCCGTCGCGGTCGCGCCGGCGGACGATCTCCTGCTGCCGCCTGTGCCACTGGTTCTGTTCGAGGAACCGGTCGAGCACTTCCTGGACGTCGCGGACCAGTTCGGGCGAGGCGGCCTGCCCGGGCCTGGCCGTGGCCCGATACGAGTGCCCGCTGCCCACGATGTACGAGATGCGGTTCTCGTGCCCGTTGATGGCGAACTCGTTGCCCACGGCCAGGGCGCGGCACTGCATGCGGATTTCGTGAAGCTGCTGCTCGGTCGTGAAGGCGACTCCCGCGGCGCCGAGCGGCGCCGACGCGCCGACGGGCGACCACCGCCGGCCGTCGGCGTCGTACAGGGCGTCGGCCGGGTCGACGAAGTCGTCCCAAAGATCGTCGAACGCCTCGAGCAGGCGCCGTTCGAGCCGGCCCAGCCGGCAATCGGGCTCGGTTTCGGCGCAGGTTCGTGATTCGGGGTCCATGGAAGGGCTCCTTGTGAGGGTTCAGGGTTCATCCGACGGGCAATCGGCTGCCCAAGCCATCGTCGGCAGCCGGGTTTCGCGCCAGTTCGCCGGCCAGGCGCACGGCCATCTCGGCCGCGTCGGGACCGTCGTCGTGGTCGCCGATGGGAAATTCCTTGAGCTGGTTGACGAGCAGCCGGGTGGAGGGCGAGTCGGTCTTGAACCGGAGCCGGCGCCCGGCCAGGTAGGGACCCAGCCGGCGGATCCGCACCTGCTTGTTGACGCGGTTATCGAGCAGCCACGGCCGCGCGTCGAGCATGCCCTGGCGGCGGAACTCGGCCTCGAACTCCGCGGCGAACAGCTCCTGGAACTGGTTCGATTCGATCCCGAACGCGTCGGGCCGGAATCGGCGGCAAAGCTCCACCCCGTCGGCGACGATCTGCGGCGTGGCGCGCCGGGCCAGGTCGGCTTCGAGGTGAAAAAGCCCGCGCCGATCGACGCCCAGCATGACGAAGGCCGAGTAATCGCCCCGCCGGGCGTCGGCCCCCTTGCTCGGATCGAGGGCGAGCGTCTTGATCGCGAGGTCGCGCGGCCAGGCGTCGAACCAGATCGTCTCGTCGAAGTACGACTCGGGCCACTCGCACAATTCGGGGCTGATGGGCGAGTTCTGCTTCTCTCGGGCGAAGGCCGCCCGGCCGCTCTCGGCCCGGATGCACATCAGGGTGTAAAGGTCCTCGGCCTCGGGCCAAAGCGGAACGGCGCCGGCGTCCATCTCGGCGCGATGGGCCTCGTAGAAGCGGCGCGCCTGTTCGGCGCGCCCCGTTCGATTCGGATCGGTGTAGAGG
>Ga0334899_1003416_pt1 | contig 11216 bp, 9 predicted proteins | sample GraSluR3_MG_FD_207219 | JGI IMG/M metagenome (GOLD analysis project Ga0334899, IMG submission 207219) | Sludge microbial communities from methane-producing bioreactor in Wageningen University, Netherlands - Granular Sludge_8_08-R3 | ecosystem: Engineered > Bioreactor > Anaerobic > Unclassified ... | reverse complement strand
GCCAATTTCCCAGGGATGCAAACCCACTGAATAAAAATTTTTCCCGGTAAAAGCCGGAATAGCCTCGCCCGGAGAAAGATTTTTTACAACTACCGCAGTATTCGGAACACCGGGGTTATGCGTATGAATATCGATGAATGGGATTTGAAGCACTTTTTTTCGGATTTAAACCATTTCGAGTATCTTTTTTACCACATTTTCCGCACCATCGGCTATTTGATCGATTGTTGCGTCCAGCATATAACACGGAGTAGTTACCACTTTGTATTTTTCATCCACCACAATTTGTCCGTGGCTGGTTTTTTTGTGCGTACCTCCCATTTTTTCAATGGCTTGCAGGGCTGCTTCATCCTGCCCGATGGTTACTTTAACATCGCCCAGTATTTTTGTAATCAACACCGGAGAGATACACAAAGCGCCTACCGGTTTTTTTTCGGCAATGGTATTCCGTACCGCCTTTTCCGCATTGGGATTTACCGAACAATCCACCCCGTCGAAGGCAAAGGTGCACAGGTTTTTGGCTGCTCCAAAACCTCCCGGAAAAACCAGGGCATCAAAATTTTTGGCGTTATACTCCGAAAGCGGCTTGATGTCTCCCCTTGCAATACGGGCAGCTTCTACCAGCACATTTCGCTTTTCAGGCATTTCTTCGCCGGTGAGGTGATTAATTACGTGTGCCTGATCGATATCGGGAGCAAAACACTGGTATTGAGCGCCGTTACGCACAACAGCCAGTAATGTAAGGGTAGCTTCATGGATTTCCGATCCATCGTAAACTCCGTTTCCCGCCAAAACAACTGCAATTTTTTTCATAGCAAATCGATTTTCAATTCCAATTCAAAATTACAGTTTTAACGGCAAAAAGGAAAATCTGCCTAATTAATTTCCTCCAGATTGTAAGGCGTTTCCTGGTACACGTAGTAGTTCAGCCAGTTGGAGAACAGCAGATTTCCAGTTGAGCCCCAACGCATGCATGGTGTTTTGGAGGGATCGTTTGCCGGATAATAATTGACCGGTATATCGATGGGAAGTTTTTTGGCCAAATCTCTTCTGTATTCTGTGTCGAGCGTGTGGCGCGCATATTCGGAATGCCCGGTAATGAACAACTGCCTTCCGTTATTGGCTTTTACAATGGCCACGCCGGCTTCTTCCGATTGCGCAATAATTTGCAGGTCTTTCACTTTCCCAATGTCTTCGGCCCTGATTTCGGTATGGCGGGAATGTGGCATAAAAAATACATCGTCGAACCCTCTCAAAATGGGAAGAGGTGTACGCACATGAGTATGCTCAAAAACCCCGAACATTTTTTTCGGAAGTTCATATTTCGGAATTCCGTAAAAGTGATACAATCCGGCCTGAGCCGCCCAACAAATAAATAAAGTAGAATAAACGTGATGCCGGGCCCAGTCCAGAATTTCCTTCATTTCATTCCAGTAGGTTACCTCTTCAAAGGGCAGTAATTCAACCGGAGCGCCGGTAATAATCATCCCGTCGTACTTTTTATTATTCAGATTGTCGAAATTCTTGTAAAACTGTTTCATGTGTTCCGACGACGTATTTTTTGATTTATGCCCTTTAATTTTCATAAATTCAATTTCGATTTGCAACGGCGAATTGGACAACAGCCGCAGCAAATCGGTTTCGGTGGTTACCTTCAGCGGCATCAGGTTCAGAATTATAATTTTCAACGGCCTGATATCCTGATGTTGAGCCCGCGATTCATCCATCACAAAAATATTCTCTTCTTTCAGAATATTTATGGCAGGTAATTTATCGGGAACATTTACTGGCATTTTATTTTGTTTTAGCCCCTCCCTGCCTCCCCACTGGGGAGGTTAGGGAAAGGGATGTTATTAAGTTATCAAATTTCAAAAGCTCTCTTTTAAGATTAACCAATCTTTTCCAATGCTTGTTCAAAGTCGGCAATAATATCGTCGATATGTTCGATTCCAACGCTTACACGAAGTTGCGATGGCTCCACCCCGGCTGCTTTTTGCGCCTCTTCCGAAAGTTGCTGGTGGGTGGTAACAGCCGGTTGAATAATCAATGTTTTGGCATCGCCTACATTCGCCAAATGACTCACAAGCTGAAGGTTGTTTACCACGCTGTTCGCCGCTTCTTTGTCTCCTTTTACATTAAAATTCAACATACTGCCGGCACCCTTTTTAAAATATTTTTTTGCGTTTTCATACGATGGATTTCCTTCCAGCCCCGGGTAATTAACACTTTCCACTTTGGGGTGCTGTTCGAGCCATTTGGCCAGAGCCACCGTATTTTCCACATGGCGGTCCATACGCAGCGAAAGGGTTTCGAGCCCCTGCAGCAGCAGAAAAGAATTGAACGGGCTGATGGCCGGGCCAAAGTCGCGCAATCCTTCCACACGGGCTTTAATAATAAAACCAATGTTTCCAAGCGGACTGTCAAAATTGAACACATCCCAGAATTTCAGTCCGTGGTAACTTTCCGAAGGTTCAGTAAAACCGGGAAATTTTCCGTTGCCCCAGTTGTAGTTTCCGGCATCGACAATTACCCCGCCGATGCTGGTTCCATGACCGCCAATCCATTTTGTGGCCGATTCCACCACAATGTTTGCTCCGTAATCGATTGGCCGGAAAAGATAACCGGCCGCGGCAAAAGTGTTATCAACAACCAGCGGAATGTCGTACTTTTTAGCCAGTGCGCCAAACGCCTCAAAATCGGGGATCACATAACCCGGATTTCCGATGGTTTCGAAATACAGGGCTTTTGTGTTTTCATCGATCAGTTTTTCAAACGCATCGATGGTTAAATCGTCAGCAAACCGCGCATCGATACCTAAGCGTTTAAACGAAACCCTGAACTGGTTATGCGAACCTCCGTACAAATAGGGCGAAGTAACAAAATTATCGCCGGCGTCGAGCAGGGTATTGAAGGTTAAAAACTGCGCCGCATGCCCCGAAGCTAACGCCAGCGCGGCGGCTCCTCCTTCGAGAGCGGCCATGCGCTGCTCAAATACATCGGAAGTGGGGTTCATTATGCGGGTATAAATATTACCGAACTCCTTTAGTGCAAACAGGTTGGCTGCATGTTCCGCATCGTTGAAAACATACGAGGTAGTTTGGTAAACGGGCACTGCCCGCGCATTGGTTGTTTGGTCGGGTTGGTGTCCTGCATGAAGTTGCAGGGTTTCAAATTTCAAATTTTGAATTGTCATTTTACCTATTTTTTTGGGTTAAAAAAATGCTTTATAAATTTCACGTACGCTCTTTTCTTTGTCGGAAGATTTTACCACGAGGTAACTCACCAAATCGGAAGCACCGGAACCGCTGAGTACTACATTAATTTTGTATTGTGCAACTGCATTAAAAATTTTTGCCGACACTCCGTAGCTTTGCTGCATTCCGTGACCGACCACTGCAACCAGCGAAACATCGTCGATGACCGAAATATCCTGAACAGCGGAAAATCCCAGTTGATGGATAAGTTCCAGCGCCCGGTTACCTGTTTGCCTTTCCAGAATCAGATTAATGGAAATCTGCGAAGTGATAACCGATTTTATATTTATACCGGCTTTATTCAACTGGGACGTAACCCTGGCCAGAATTCCCGGCTTCAGTCCCACTCCCGGTCCGCTAAGCCGAAGCAGCGAAATATCGTCGGTGCAGGCCACGCTTTTTACAATTTGCTGTTCCACATAAGTTTCCGTGTTGATTACAGTATCAATTTTTCGTTCTCCGGAATCTGTATTAACAATATAAATGGGAATGTGTTCAGTTTCCAGCGGTTCGACAGTACGCGGATGAAATGAATAGTGATCGAAATAGGCCAGTTCGCTGGCTTCGGAATAAGTGAGCCTTTGAATGCGTGGCGGGTTGGAAACAATGTTGGGATCAGCCCGCAGAAAGTCGAAATCGAGTCCCCAGAGTTCCAAACCACGCAACCCCAGTTCACGGGTTAAAAATGCTGCGGTGTAGTCGGCAGCCGTTTTTCCGGCCCGGGCAATTTTCCCTTCGGAAGTTAGTCCGTAAGAGCCGGGAATAAGAATAAACTCAGCCTGCAAACCGTCCACCTTTTTTTTGTTTACAGAAATAAATGTGGCATTGCCAAAATCAGGGGTAACTTTCAGTTCCAGTTTTTCGGGCCATAAAATTTCAGCTTCAACAGCCGCTTTTTTAAATTGTGCGAGAAATATTTCCGCGGTTAATTTTTCGCTGAAACTTATTACCTGATCTTTCAGTGCCGCCGAATAGTCGCCAATCAAACCAATTCCCCGAAGAATTCCGGTTAACTGATCGACCAGATCGAGATATGTTTCCGACGGCTTTTCCCCGGTTAATTTTGAATAGAAAGAGATTAACTTTTCAGCAACATCCCCGGCATTTGCACTAAATACCTCCACCACAGTTTGACGAACCAACTGTAAAATTTCAGGCAATGCAGAAACTACAATAAACTTTCTACCGCTGTTTTTTCCTGAATAGGAAACCAAATTTCGAATCGATGGAGCATTTCCTGAATGGCTGCCACCCAATCGAATAACTTTATCCGACATAAAAAAGAAATAAATGTAAAACTTTGATTTTTGTTCGCTAAAACCTGTATGCCTTCAGTCAATGGGAAACCACCGAAAGAAGGCTAGCGCATAGACATGAAAACCGACGGCGAAACAAATTCACAACCACCGGCCGTGTTAGCCAGGGCTTTTGGTGAACTATTTTGAATGCGTGAATTCATTTTTGTAACCGATTTTATTTGCAGCAAATATAAAGGGATTTTTTAAAACACAAAACTTATTTATAATGAGTTCGATAAAAATAACAATGAATTTTTCGACCGGGAACGAACAATATTTGAAACGAATGGTTAAAAGAGGGGATATTTAAGCTGAAAAAGTCTTTTACTTTTTACTTTTATTTAAACTGAATTAACTTTGCAACGCAAAATTCATAAAAAAATACCATGAGTTACAATTTACTGAAAGGGAAAAGGGGGATTATTTTTGGAGCGCTAAACCCCGATTCCATAGCATGGAAAGTAGCAGAACGCGCCCATGAAGAAGGCGCCACGATGGTTTTAACCAATACTGCAGTGGCCATGCGTATGGGCGAGACCCGGAAACTGGCCGAAAAACTGAACACCGTTGCCATTGGTGCCGACGCGACCAATGCCGACGACCTGAAAAATCTGTTTATCGAAGCGATGGAACACCTCGGCGGAAAAATCGACTTTGTGCTTCATTCCATCGGAATGTCTCCTAATGTCAGAAAAGAAAGGCATTACAGCGACCTCGATTACAACTACCTGAACAAAACGCTGGATATTTCTGCGGTTTCGTTTCATAAAGTGCTTCAAACCGCCCGGAAACTGGACGCTATTAACGAGTGGGGTTCGGTGGTGGCCCTTTCGTATGTGGCCGCCCAGCGAACATTTTATGGCTACAACGACATGGCCGATGCCAAAGCCCTGCTGGAATCCATTGCCCGCAGCTTTGGTTACATTTACGGGAGAGAGCGCCGCGTTCGAATCAATACCATTTCGCAGTCGCCCACAGTTACAACAGCCGGCAGTGGTGTAAAAGGTTTCGACCGCCTGCTCGACTTTGCCGACCGCATGTCGCCCCTGGGAAATGCAACCGGCGACGACTGTGCCGACTACTGCATCACCCTGTTTTCGGATTTAACCCGAAGAGTTACCATGCAAAACCTTTATAACGACGGTGGATTCTCGAACATGGGAATGAGTTTACGCGCACTTCAGCAATACGAAAAAGGATTACACGAAGATTGTGAATGTGGCCCCGCCGCCGATGAACACCTCTTTGATTAAAACACCTTAAAAATAATTTAGCATACAACAGGATTTTATCCTTCATCAGGATGTCATCCTGTTTTTTTGTTTTTTCTCCTTTAAAACTTTTTAAAATTTCTTCAGGTTTATTTAAATTTCAATTTTATAACTTTGAAAAAAAATACTGCCATGAAAAAATTTGTATTCTTGACCCTTATTTTTTCTGTTGTCGTATTTGAAGGGAAAGCACAACAGCAGCAAGAGAAGGAAACCCCTGACGAACAAACTATTGTGAAAAAAAAATACGACGAGCACGGGAATCTGACAGGGTATGATTCTACATACATTCATCGTTGGTCGCTGGATACAACTTTCCATTTCGGTTTTCCCGGCGACAGCCTGTCCTTTCAATACAATTTCCCCGGAATAGACCGGTTTATGGATGAATTCTGGAATGACTCCCTGTTTGGCAGCAGAACCTTTCCACATCAGCCATTTTCATTCGGGTTCAGGTTTTCGCCATTTGATGACGAAAATATCAGGCCACATCAACTCCCTTTCGCTGATTCCCTTTTTTCAAACCAGTTCCCTTTTCAATTCGATTCTCTTTTTTTCGATTTTGGTTTTGAGCCCGGTGAAAAACTTCCGCCGGGGTTCGACAACGATTTTTTCGAAGATTTTGAAAAACGGTTAAACCGGCATTTCTTTCGGTTCAGGGACGAAAACTTTGGATTCCCCGGCTTTGAAAACGAAGAACACCGGAAAGAGTGGGAAGAACTGATACAAAAACATCAGCGGGAACTGGAAGAGCTGCAAAAGAAGTGGCAAAAAAAATGATCCGCCCGGTAAAAGTATGTAACTCGCTTTAAGGATTTTGATCTTCTTTTCCCATGTTTGAATTGGCATCTATTTCACTTTGCGGAATCTGATAGATAAATTTTTCCGATTCTGCGGGAAGTGTCATGGTTCGTGCTACTACCGGGTTATGATTGCTGTTATTCCGGTTCACACCGGTTTTCAGCCGTTTCAGGTCGAACCCTCTAAAACCTTCACCCCAAAGTTCTGTTCTTCTTTCGAAAAGAATTTTCTGCAATAACGCCTGCCCCGAGGAATTGACGGGTTTTGGCTGCTCAATACGTCTGCTTCGCAGTGTTCGTAACAAATTCCGGGCAATCATATCCTCTCCCATCCTCACTCTGGCTTCTGCTTCAATTAACAGCATTTCTTCCGGTCGCATTAAAACCAAATCGGCGGCAAAGCCCTTATCATTCCCGGCTGAAAATTTACCGGGGATTAAACGCCCGGAAGCAATAGACGTAGTATCGACCAGAACTTTTCGCACATCGCCATCTTCCATCTGATTATACAATTCCAGGCTAAACGATTTCGGACTTAACCCGAACCCGCAATACCCTCCAATAGACCAGTCCATGTGCGAAAACCAGGAAGCATAAGTGGTAGATTGTTCATTGTTTACTTCCATTCCCCACATCCAGTTTTGCCGGACGTAATTACCGAATCCGGTACTGTATTCAGCAGCCGACATAATTGAATAGCCCTGACATGCCAGCGAGGCCATCTCCGCGGCTGTCTGCCAGTCTTCCTTTTCCAGGGCAACACGTGCCCACAATCCTCTCGCTACACTCAATGTAGGATTGGAAATATGCCTTTGCGGCAAATCGCTTTCTTCAAAAAGCCGTACCGCCTCCTGCAAATCAGCGGTTATCCGACTGTAAACCTGAGCAACCGTGCTGCGCGGCTTTCCTTCGGTTGTGGCCGTAGTATAAACCGGAACTCCGGGAGCGCTTTTATGGCCGGAATACGTGTGCTGAAATAGTCGTACCAGTTGAAAATAGGAATATGCCCGTAACGTGAGCGCCTGCGCTTTCAGGTTTTTTTTCAGGTTTTCACTTTCAGAAGCTGTATCGTCTATGTGATTGATAACCCCGTTTACATTATTTATGATGCGATAAAAAAGCGACCACACATAAACCGGCCGGGGATCATTTGCCGTACGGTTTTCAAAGCGGTAGTCGGCGCCAAACCAGTGAAATCTTTCAACTGCAATATCCTCTCCCATCAGGTCAACGGCCAGGTCAACGGCCTTAACGCCAAACTGGTCGTGCATACTGGCCTCTCCGTGTTGGGAACGCATATCGCGTAACACACCGTCAAGCACCGTTTGCGCTCCCTCCACAGTCTGAAATACAACCTGATCCGAAATCTGATTGGTCGGAACGGTCTCCAGATAATCTTCGGAACAGGAGCTAAAAATAAGGGTTAAAATAAAAATGGCCTGTTTATACTTTTTCATTTCCACCTCTTTAAAATTGAACGTCAAAACCAACCGATATAGTTCGCACGGGAATATACTGTCTTCCCACGTTTCCATCGAAAGACTGCCTCGGGTCCAGTCCTTTTCTGGCTGATAAAAGCATCAGGTTGTCCGCATTTATCGTTGCCCTGAATGTTTGCAGGTTAAACCTTTCCACCCAGCCCTTCGGAAACTGATAACCAATTGAAACATTACGGAAATTTACCCAGGAGGCATCGGCAAGAAAACGAGTGGAGCGCCGGTTGGCGAACGAGTCTCCGTCAACCGCAGGTATATTGGAGTCCTGACTGACCGGAGTCCATCTGTTTAATATATCACGATGAAAATCAACGCCATACTGACCCGAATGCATCAGCCACTGATAGGGTTGATCCATTACCTTGCCTCCAATCCCGAAATTAATCAGGAACGAAAAATCGAATCCGTAAAAATCGAAGCTGTTTAAAACTCCTCCATACAAATCGGGAACGGAAGAGCCTGCATAATACCTGTCGGCAAGCGTATAATCTCCGGTTATTCCTCTTTCGGCCAAATGTGCCGGGTTACCTTCACTATCGAAAACCGGATTTCCGTTTCCATCGGTTTCAGGAATATTATAAAACCATTGCGACTTTCCGTTTTCAGGATTTACCCCGGCAAAATCTTCTACCCAAAACTCGTAAACGGAACGCCCCTCTTCCCATCGTTTATTCCCGCTAATAATATAATCCTGCGGCAACTCCAGAATTTTATTTTTTAAATGCCCCAGGTTAATATCTGAATGCCAGTTCAATTTTTCGGTTTTCAGGAGTAACCCACTCAATTCCAAATCGAAACCGGTATTGGACAATTTGGCAATGTTGGCGTCAACCGATGTAAAACCGGTAGAAGGAGGCAGCGGTTTTTCAAAAAGCAGATCGCTATTTTTTCGAATAAAATAATCGAAACTGAGTGAAAATCTGTTCCAAAGTTTAAAATCGAAACCCAAATTGGCAGCATTTAAGGATTCCCAGGTCAGGCCGGGCGTTGAAAGCCGGTTCGCCAGTATTCCGGGATAATCGATATTGTTTATGCCTGTTTGGTACAATCCCTGGTAACCGTAAAAAGAGCCAATTTTGTCGTTTCCCTGTTCTCCGTAACTCATTTTCAAACGGAGTGAATTCAGCCAGGCATATTTTCTGAAAGCCTCTTCCCCGGAAACGATCCAGGCCAGACCGGCGCCCCAGAAATTTCCCCACCTGGCCTCTTTTGCAAAACGCGAATTTCCATCGGTTCGCAGGTTAAAACTGGCAAAGTATTTTTCCTGAAAGGAATAATCGATTTTGGCCAGATAACTTTCCAGCCGGTAATTGTCTTCGTAAGAACCCGATCCTTCGGCAACAGCAGCCCCATCGAGTTCAACAAGGCCCGGGAATGAAAAACCCGAGCGTGTTGCCGAAAGTACGTTAAACTTGTAATTGTAGTTTTCGTGTCCTGCAAGTGCATGGAAGGAATGCCCGTTAAACGTTTTATCGTAATAAAACATTTGGTTTGCCGTATAGGAAAATGTGCGGTTGGTTTCGCGGGATGTACGTCCGTTGAAATTGCGGCCGTCACCGTATCTCATATTCTGGTGGGTTAAACCTGTAAATGTATAGTGATCGGCACTTACAGAAGTTTTAAACAGCAAACCTTCAGTCAGCCGGAAATCGAGAAACGACCGGATGGTGAACACATCTTTTTTGTAAAGCCGTTCATCGAGAATGGCGGTTCCCAATGGATTTATACCGGGCGCATACAGCCGCGACCGGCCATAATCCGTTCCATAGTCAAACATTTTGTTCCCCTCGGCGTCGGTTTGCAGGATTCCTTCGTTATCGTACAAATAAACCGGATAAACCGGAGCTATCAAACCCGTTAAATGAAAAGGATTGAGGTACGAAGTTCCTGAAGAAACAGGAAAATTTTGTTCCGAAAGCGAACCTGATAAATTCAGGCCTGCTCCAATCCAGTCTTTAAAACTGGTTTTTACATTGACCCGCGCTGAATAGCGTTTCAGGTTGGATGCTTTAATAATGCCGTCGTCGTCGAGAAAAGCGCCCGATACATACCAGGATGTTTTTTCAGAACCACCCCGTGAACTCAATGTAATTTCCTTTCTGACTCCGGTAACAAAAAGCTCCTCCTGCCATTTATCACTCCAAAGCAACTGTGCTCCGGGGTTTATTTTTCCATCGTTGCCAACTACCTCGTCATTCGGTACATCATAGGCATTGTACCCACCGAGAGTTGGGATAAGCTGCTGTGTAGCCATATTCGACGCATCTGCGGCAGTATGCCCTTCTTCAATCAATGCATTTCGTATTCCCTCCCACTGCAGCTCGTAATAGTCGGGTGCCGAAACCCGTCTATAATCCGGAATTGCCCTGCCGGAAAAGCCATATTTTACATTCAGCCTGAGCTGCGCCTCTTGTTTTGTGCCGGTTTTAGTGGTCAGAATAATGACGCCGTTTGCTGCCCGGGAACCGAATAAAGCGGTAGCAGAAGCATCTTTTAAAATGGAAACGGATTCGATATCGGAAAGCGGAAGGGCACTCAGGTTGCCGTCGTACGAAAACCCATCTACAACTATTAGCGGACTTGCATCGATAAACGTGTTGAAACCCTGAATCCTGATTTCAGCAGATTCTCCGGGCTGACCTGCGCCGCTTGTGGATAAAACGCCCGATGCCAGTCCCTGCAGGGCTTTTGAAAAGTCGGCAGCCTGAAAACGTTCCAGCTGTTCGGAACTTACAGTACTCACAGCACCGGTAAAATGCCGTTTCAGCGAAGTACCGTAGGCCACCACAACAACTTCTTCCAAACCGATATAATCAGGCTCCATAACCACATTTAACGTACTGCCGGAAACCGGACGTTCCAACATTTTCATGCCGATAAAGGAAAAAACCAGAACTTGTGCCTCATCGGGAAGACTTAACTGATAATAACCGTCCTGATTGGTAACGGTGCCGAGCGTAGTACCTTTTACAACCACCGAAACTCCGGGAACCGGCAGATCGGTATCAGAGGCGGTAACCATACCGGAAATTCTTTTTATCTGGGCATTAACTGCAAATACGGACAACCAGACGATAAAAAGAATCGCCAGTATTTT
>Ga0334899_1003409_pt1 | contig 11225 bp, 8 predicted proteins | sample GraSluR3_MG_FD_207219 | JGI IMG/M metagenome (GOLD analysis project Ga0334899, IMG submission 207219) | Sludge microbial communities from methane-producing bioreactor in Wageningen University, Netherlands - Granular Sludge_8_08-R3 | ecosystem: Engineered > Bioreactor > Anaerobic > Unclassified ... | reverse complement strand
CTGGAAAACCAGTGGTAGCAGGTAATGAGGGAGGTTATAAAGAAACTGTTATTAATGGTAAAACAGGTATTTTAATTGATGATATTGATGAAAAAAAACTTGCAAAAGCAATAAATCAAATTGATTATGAATTAAATAAAAATCCAAGTAAATATAAAAATGACTGTATTAATCAGGCAAGAAAATTTAGTGTAAATAATTTTATTAAACAAATTAAAAAAGAAATAAAAGATGCTTTTTAGTAGATATTTATATTAATATAACTTAATTTATAACTTTATGAAAAAAATAAATTTATATTTAATTATTAAAAAAACAATTTTTAAACTATATCTTTTAGCAAGTGTTAAATGTTTAATTTGGGATGTAGATGGTACTCTTTGGAAATCTCTTTTTGTTTCAAGAAAAATTCAAGAAGGTTATATTAATTTTTCAATTAAACATTCTAATAAAAGTTCTTCACATATTAATGAATTATTTTCTAAATCCAAAAATTGGCTAAATACTACTAAAAAAATTACTGGAATAAAAAATGACCTTTTAATCGTAAAAAAGATTGAATCTTCTATTAAAAAATATCTTTATATTCAAAGAGATGAATCTCTTGTTAATTGGATTATTTCTTTAAGATTTAAGAAGAATATTATATTAACAAATTCAACTAAAGAGATAACTATTAAGACCTTAAATAAAATTGGTTTTAAAAATGATAGGATTGGTAAAATAACCCCTTTTGATGAAATTATTACAATTGAAAATACAAATTCTTTGAAACCAGATTTAAAAGTCTTTAATTATATTTTAATTAAAACAGGATTAAAACCTAAAAGACATTTAATGATTGGAGATTCTTTATATCATGATTTGATTCCCGCTAAAAGACTAGGTATGAAAGCAATTCATATTGATAAATTTGAAATATTATTTGATAAATAAATAACTTTTAAGAAATATTTAAATATAACTTCCTTTAATTATTCTTATGGAATTTGTTTCAAATTTAAGAGAAATTACTTTTGATGATGTTTTATTATTACCAAACTTTTCAAAATTTTCTCAAAATGAAGAAAAAGAAAATATTAGTTTAAAGACAAGAATTTCTAAAGATCTTTTTTTAGATTTACCAATTATCTCTTCTCCTATGCCTGCAGTTACAAATGCAGAAATGGCTATTTCTTTAGCAAAGATGGGGGGTCTTGGAATAATTCATCCATTTCAAAGTTTGGAAAATAAAATTAAAGAGATTAAGAAAGTTAAAAAATTAAATTTAAAAGTTGGTATTGGTGTTAGTGATTTGTCAGTAAAAGGACTTGAAAGTATAGGTTTATTCTTAAAAGAAGGTGTAGACTTAATTTCATTAGAAGTTCCTCATGCACATACAAAAGAAGTAATTAATTTTATAAAATTAATAAAAAAAAAATATCCTTTAATTAACTTAAATGTTTCTTCTGTTATTACTCCTGAGGCTGTAAAAGATATTATTGATGCAGGAGCAGATAGTATCAGGATAGGTATAGGGGGTGGTTCTCATTGTACTACTAGAATTGTTACTGGGATAGGTCGTCCTCAATTAAGTGCTCTTGAATGTTGTTCTAAAATTGCTAAAAAATATGATATACCTGTTATTTTAGATGGTGGAATAAAAAACTCTGGAGATATTACTAAAGCAATTGCATTTGGTGCTAATGCAGTTATGATTGGAGGTCTTTTTTCTGGAACAGATGAATCTCCTGGAGAATTAATTGTAAAAAATAAAAAAAAATATAAATATAGTTGGGGTATGAGTACTAAAAGAGCAGTAGACTCTTTAAATAATAATTCTTCTAAAAAGTATAGTTTATCAAATCTTAAAAAATTTTTAAAATTATTTTTTAAAACTCCAAAATCTTCTATAACTAAAACAATTAATTATTTATTCTCTAAAAAAGATTATAATAAAAATATCTTTTTTTTAGAAGAAGGTATTGGAAATTATATTCCTTATAAAGGTAGTGTTTTAACTATATTAACTCAATTAAAAGAAAGCATTTTTAGGTCTTTATTTTATTTAGGTGCTCAAAATTTAGAAGAAGTGAAAAATAAATCTAAAAAAGTTTTAATTTCTAATGGGTCTTATTTAGAAAATATTCCTAGAATTTAAAATGTTTAATCCTATGAAGATAAGAGCTATTAGATGTTTAAAAAAAGAAAAAAATTTATTGAATCCAAGGTTTTTAAAAAAGATAATATTAACAAATTCGGCTTTTTCAGAGGGTCATGGTGTTGATGGTTCTAATTATTTAGGTCTTGGTATACTTTATTATTCTTTTGTACATCTTTTAAAAGCAAATATTTCTGTTTGTTTGGGATCTGGAGGTGGATTTGTGCCTAGATTAATGAGACAAGCACAAATAGATTTAGGTATTAAAAATAAAAGTAAAACTATTTTAATTGATGCAAATTTCCCTGAATTAGGTTATGGTTCTCCAGATTATATAGACAAAAATTCTTTTTTTAGAACTGTTTATCCAGATATAAAAATTTTATTTAAAACAACAAAAGAAGCAATTAAATATTTTAAAGAAAAAAAAATGAAAATTGATTATTTACATATTGACGCAGATCATTCTTATAATGGTGTTTCTTTTGATTATAAAACTTATAAACCTTTTATGTCTCAAAATTTTATAATTACAATTCATGATACTAGTACTTATACTGGTGTAAAGAAATTTATTAAAGATTTATCTAAAGAAAAAGATATCGAAATTTTAAATTTTGATTATTTATGGGCAGGTCTTTCTATAATAAAACCTAAAAAAGCTCCGATTAAAAAAATTTTAAAACATCCAAAAAAAGACTTTTTAATATTTATTGATTCATCTTTAGGGTTAATTGGAAAAGTTTTCAAAATTTTTTTCCCTAAACTATATAAATCTTTAAACAAATAATATCTTAGATGGTAATTTCAAATCTTCTTTATTTTATTCTAAAAAGGAATATCCTAAAATATTTTTATTTTAAAAATCCTCTTTTTAATTATGAAAAGAAAGATAAAATTATTTTAATTGAAGATTCTTTTTTTAAAAAGATTTTATTAGATTATCCTACCCCTTTTTTTTTAATTTCTGAAGAGAAATTATTAAATAAGCTTAATTTTATTGAAGATTATATTAAACAATTTGGTTTTAATTTTAAAATCGCCTATTCTATTAAAACAAACCATTTATCAAAAATCCTTCAAATTTTTCAAACAAAGAATTTCATTGCTGAAGTTGTTTCTAATTGGGAATTTAATCTTGCTAAAAAAAATGGATTTAATGGAAATAAAATCATTTTTAATGGTCCAATGAAATTAGAAAAAGATATTCTTTTTGCAATTAATGAAAATAGTTTAATTCAGATAGATAATTTTGATGAATTAAATAGAATAATTTTAATCTCCAGAAAATTAAAAAAAATACTTAAAATAGGCATTCGGGTTAATAGTAGATTCTTTGGAAAAAGTAGATTTGGTTTTAATTTAGAAAATGGAGAAATTAAAAAATGTTGTAAATTAATTAATGAATCAGGTTATTTAAAATTATCTGGATTACATATGCATTTAGGATATAATATAGGTTATAATTTACCGCCTTTTATATATAAAAAACAAGCAGAGTTATTATCTAAACTTGCTTTAGATTTGTTAAATAAAAACTTTCCAATTGAATATTTAAATTTTGGTGGTAGTTTACCTTCTGAGAATGTGAAACATGTTGATTCTTATTCTTTAAGGAATTATTCTTTGGACAAATATTTTGATGAAATTTTTAAAACTTTATTAAAATTTTTTCCTAAGAAGAATATAAATATTTTTTTTGAACTCGGAAGATCACTTATTGATGACTGTTCTTTTTTTATTACCAAAGTTGTTAATGTTAATCCTTATGTTGTTGATTCTTCTATTTCAATGTTACCTTTGATTACTGAAAATGAATATTCTTTTGAAATAATTAATCAAAATAAATTAGCAAATAAAAATAAATTTTTGAAGACTAAGGTTTATGGAAATACTTGTAGGGAAAATGATATATTAATTAAAAATAAATTTTTACCTAAACTTTTTTTTGGTGATTATATTTTTTTTAAAAGTGTAGGAGCATATAACATTCCGTTATTAAATGAATTTAGTTTTTCTAAACCTCTAATTTTATTTTTAAAAAGAAATAATAAAATCAGTGTTTTAAAATGAATAAATATATACCTTTTGTTTCTGTAATAATCCCTGTATATAATAGTGAGAAAACTTTGAAATCTTGTTTAAAATCTGTATTAAAGCAAAGTTATTCTAATTATGAAATAGTTGTTGTTGATAATAATTCAAAAGATCATTCAAGAGAGATAATTAAATTTTTTGAAAAGAAAGATCAAAAATTAAAATATTTCTTTGAACCCATTAGAGGAAGAGGTTCTGCTAGGAATAAAGGTATTCTCTCTTCAAAAGGAGAAATCATTTTAATGGTAGATTCTGATTGTGTCGTTCCATTTAATTGGATTGAACAATTATTAGAACCAATTCGTTTTGAGAAAGAGTCGATTGTAATGGGTAATGAAGAAATTGCTTTTAAGAATAAATTATCTTATCAAATTCAGAGGGCAAATCATAGTTTATTATTAAAACACTTAAGTGGAAATTATATTAATTATTTAGACACAAAAAACTTTGCAATTTTATCTTCTGTAATAAAAAATTTAATGTTTAATAGTTCATTAGTTCAAATGGAAGATTTTGAATTTTATTTGAGGCTAATGTTAAATGATTATAAAATAAGATTTTTAGAAAATGTTAAAGTTAAACATTATCACAAAACTAATCTTCTGGATTGGATAAGAGTTACTTTTAGTCGTTCTTATTGGAACACTCAAATTTTTTTATTATATAAAAATAGAATTGATTTTAAACATTTTTCTAATTTTAGTTGTTTTTCAATGAAAAGTTATTTATTGTTCCCCGTAGATATCTTCTTTTATTTTATTAGAAAACCTTTTTATCAATCTATTTTTGTTTTGATTTCAGATCTTTCTTGGAGATTAGGTTTAATTTTTGGTTTAATCTTTAGAAAGAAATTAATTATTATTCGCTAATATTTTGCATTGAGATTTACACATTTTAATGTGTTTTCTAGCTTTTTGTACTTTTTCAGGATTCCAAATCTTCTTTAACTTATTATTATAAACATTACCAAGAATTAAATTATCTGTAGGGCATAATTTTAAATCTCCATTTTGCATTAAAATTAATGATTTATATTCTTGAGAGTTATCTTCTTGAATACCATACTCTATAGGATCTTTGAAATATCTCTTGAATCTATCTATATCTTTTAATGTATTTTTAATTGGATAACCTTCTTTTTTTAATTGAGTTATCTGTTCTAAAAATAAATTTATCTTTTTATTATTTGGCCATAATTTTGATTTTTTGAACCATTCTTCATTATATTCTTTTTCATTTTTTCCAAAAAATTGAGGATTTGCAATTGGTTGAAATGTTATTCCATCTAGTCTATTTTTTTTAATCCAATAAGTTAATTTAATTAATTCATCTAAATTATTTGCCATAATAATTGAATTAATATAAATCTTTGGAGTTTCACTTTTATATTCTTCTTTTGTTTCTTTTAAATTTTTTATTCCATTAAATACTTTATCTCTTGTTCCAATAATCCCTCTTGAAAAATCATGAATTTTTGAATTAAAACTATCTAATGAAATATATATAGAATCTAATTTACTATTAATAATTTCTATTGATTTCTCTTTTGTTATTAATGTTCCGTTTGTTGTTATAGAAATTATTCCTTTTTTTGATTTTGCATATCTTATTAATTTTAAAAGATTTTTATGTAATAAAGGTTCACCTAAAATAAAATCTAACTTAAATTCTTTTCTTAGCCACTTTGAAATTCTTTTTATTGCTCTTTTATTCTTATTTAAGGATTCTTTTTTAATTTTGTTTAGATTGGTATTTTCTCCGATATTACAATGATTACAGTTCAAATTACAAATGGGATTCATCCACCAAAAAATTTTTTCAGGTTTTTTATAATTCATTCTTTTTCTTTGCTTGAACGATTAATGAGCAACCATATGTTGGAATTACTTTAGCTAATAGTTCTGATTTTAGTTTAACAATATTCTCATTTCTTTTATCTCTTGAAAAGACAACCATTGTACTCTGAAACTTTTGTATTTCAAATCCATAAAATTTTAGAATTTCTTTTAACGAATTAAATGTAAATTGTCTTATATGTAAATAAAGATATTTGTGTAATGGTTTAATTTGAGTTGGTGTTTGTCCCTTTAAAAAATTGATTCTATCTGGTAAGTGAACTAAATTAGGTGTTGTAATTATTAATATCCCATCCTTTTTTAATATTCTTTTTATCTCAGCTAATAATTTTTTAGTATCATATATATGTTCTATTATTTCTCCAGCAAAAATAATATCAAATGATTCTTTTTTATAAGGTATTTTTTTATTTAAATCACCAAATTTTACTTTAATTCCTTTTTTTTTAGCTAATCTTAAATTTTTCTTACTAAAGTCAAATCCATAAACTTCAAAACCCAAATCTTTTATTCTTTTAGATATTTGACCATCTCCACAACCTAAATCTAATATTTTTTTCGATCTTTCTTGTTCTTTTAATAAATTTATTACTTTTTTGATTCTTATTTTATTTTCTTTATCTTCTTCTAAATATTTGAAAGCATTATTTCTACTAAACCATTTTTTATCATCGTTCATTATTCTTTCTTAATCCTTATTTTTATTTAAACTTTATTAAGTCTTTTTTCTATTAATTTAATAAAACTTTTAGTTTTCGAAAGATTTAAATAGTTGTTTTGTTACTATTTACTTATGACAAATAATCTTGAAAAAAAGGTTGTTGAAAGTCCTGATAACTTAGATTCTTTAAGTAATGATTATTGTGTCAAATCTTCTAATATTTCTTATTTTGGAAAATTGAAACAAGGTTTTAATTCTTTAAAAAAGAACATCAGAAAAAAAGCATTGCCTCTTGTATTAGGTACTGCATTATTATGTGGTGGTGTTAGTTGTGATTTATCTAATCCTTCAAATCCTTATAATCCTCCTGAAACACCAGATAAAAAAGATAAAGTTGTTATTCTAATGAATACAAGTAAATCTGATGAAGATTTAACATATATGAATTATACAGGTTCTAAGGTTATAAAATCTTTTTATGATATTTTACAGTTAGATAAACCTTGGTTAAGTTATAATTCTGATGATATTTATGTCTTAGGTCATGACCCTGTAAATCTTCAGTTTGAGAATTATAGGCAACTTACAAGAGAAAATTTAACAAATTTAATGCAAGAAATTGATGAAAAATATTCTGATGATGCCTTCCTTATGATTAATTCAATTGGCAATGCTAATTTAGTTGATTTTGATGAAGATGGGGTTGATGATGGATTTAAAACTTCCTTTTCAGATGAAAATTTCTCAAGTAAAGATTACCATACATTAGTTTCTTCTTTTTTAGAAGATGATAGAAAAGTTTTATTGGCTTTGAATAAACCTTATTCTGAATATGCTATTTCTTCTTTTGAGGAAAATCCTTTAAATAATGTTTTAGTATTAACTTCTGCTAAAAAAAATGAAAATCCAAGTGATCCTATTTTTTTAAGCTCTTTTTCAATATTATTAAGAGATGCAGAGTCAAAAGATAAAACTCTTTTTAATGGTGATGGGTTTTTGGATGGGGAAGAAGCTGGAGAATTTCTATATAATAGAATGACTGGTGTATATGATACTGTTTCAAATTCAGCTTTTGATAATTTTGGAAAACCTTGTATTTGGTCTTGTAATAATACTTGTGATTTTAAAATAATAAAATATTAATTTTTTATTTATTTAGATGTTTTTAAAGGAAGATATTTAAATAACAATTAATAATTATTTTTATTAAAAAAGGGTGAAAAATTGAAAATGATTAAATTAAATATTGAAAAAAGAACTATTTTACTGATGGTTCTTATTTTTTTAATTTTTAATTTTTTAATAAATTTTGGAATGTCTGAACAGAAATGTACTTGGCAAAATTATTGCCAATGTGATTATTGTTGGGAAGTAGAGGACTCTTCTGATGATAGCTCTTCTGATGATAGCTCTTCTGATGATAGCTCTTCTGGTGGTAGTTCTTTAGATACTTGGACTCAAGTTGTAAATGGTATAACTTATACTAAAGATGATATATACCAAGATGAAGATGGTACTTGGAAATGGACTGAAGATGCTTTAGACAAAATGCAAGCACAATATGATCCGAATACAGGTGAGTTAGAATGGACTAAAGAATACTTAGATAATTATTATACTACCTATTATGAAAATGACCCTGATAAATATTATAATAAAGATACAGGAAAAGTAGAGTGGACTCAAGAATATATTCAAGCTTATATGGATGAAAGGGGAGCAAAATATAATGAAAAATTAGGAGCTTGGTATAGATGTACTGATGGTTCAGAATATTTTCCAGAATCTCATTCCTGTGGAAGTTCTATAACCCCTGAATGGGATCGGTCTAGTGAAGGTTATAGTGTTGGTTCTGGAGTTACTTTATTATATACTAATTATGAACATAATGTTAATTGTAATGAACTCATTTGTCCTGGAAAAGGAAATAAAGATTTTACATATCACCAACATACAATTGATTTGTCTCTTTTTGGGTTAAGTAAAGGTAAAACACTTATCTTAGATAAAGTAACTTCTTCTTGTAGTGGTAGTTTTATTAGATCTAGTTTTTTATTTAATAATCATGATCAAATGTATTATCATCAACATTCTTCTTCAAAAACAACAAATAATTGTGGGTTAACAGTGAATACAAATGCAGATAAAAAGGTTGGAAGACAATGTACTGGAAGTGGGAGATGTTTTAGTAAACATCGTCATCAAGTTAGTGGTGTTTTTGATATAGATGAATCAGAATTTTGTTGTAATCTTGCAGATTATTCTTGGGTTAATGATGAATGTTGTACTGCTAATACTGTTTTTAGGAAAGTAAATCCAAATGGTTTGATGGATGACTCTTTTATAACAGATGTTGATGATAAAGCATGTTGTCCTAATGAAAAAATGTGTGTTGTAAATGGAGTTTGTTATGCACCTATGGCTTCATTTGATGCTGATTCTGATACTGATCCTGATATTTGTAATTCTAATGGTGAATGGCAAGATATGTTAACTACATGTGATGGAGATAACGTTTATTGTTTGTGTGAATTTGAATCAAAAATGGGCTTATGTATACCTAAAGAAGATAATCCTAGTGAAGATATATGTTATTGTGACTTTGAAGGTAGGTATTTTTTAGATTCTAATAAACCTATTTTAAATTATATTTTGGATGTAACTCCAAGAAGTACACTTGAAACATTTCAACAGAAAAAGCAAACAAAAATAATAGTAGAAATAAAAGAACCTAATTTGGTTAATAGTGAGATTGTTTTTGAAAATTTAAAAGATGAAACAAAACAAATTTTTTCATATACTTTTTTAGATAGAATTTTTTATGCAGGTTTTGAAAACGACGAAGATTTTGGAAAATATACCACTATAAATGATGTTGTTATTAGTTTAGATGGAAAATATGGAACTGCTGCAAAATTTAATGGAGATTCTAAAATAAATATACTCAATTTTTATAATCCAAGTCATGAATTTCCTTTACTTTTAGGTTCGAAAAAAGAAAATAATTTTAATGAAGATGCAAGTTATGTTGCTTGGATAAAACCTACAACATTAGATTCAGAGAATAGAAATATTTTTTGTGATAATAATTGTAATGAAGGATATATTAGAATGTATGATAATAAAATAATTGCAGATTTTGGATTTGGTAATATAATTACATATGAAAAAGATTTTGAAGAAAATCAATGGTATCATGTTGCAATGGTTCATAATTTTAATCCTGTTAATGGTTTATATGAATTAAAGCTTTATTTAAATGGAGAATTAATTGGAACTTCAACTTCTTCAAGTACTTCTGCAGATTACGGACCTGATGATAAATTAATAATCGGAGAAAATTTTATTGGTTTAATTGATGAAGTTCAAGTTTATAATTCTGCTTTAGATGAACAAAGAATTAACTCTTTATTTTCTGGTTCTGTAATAAAAAAGGGATCTCTTTATTATTCTTTAACATTAAATTTAGATTCTATTAAAATGGAAAAAGTCATTGAAGATTTTGATTATTATATTTCATCAGTAGATTTTTCAAATAATGAAGCTTCTTCTTCAATAAGACAAATAAAATTATTTGATATTGAAAATAATAAAGGTAACTTCGAAGTTAAGGATTATAAAATAAATATCGATGATAAAAATGTTAAATTACAATTTTATGTTTATAATTTAGGAGAAGATGATTTTTATCCAAGTATTTATCTTCCTGTTGAAATTGATAATGATTTTTTTATTCAAAGAGAATTAGAACTAATAGAAAAGGGTATTGGAAAGTGGATTAATTTAACATTACGAACAAAAAAATCTTATCCTCTTAGAAATGATTATAATTGGACTGAATATATTTTTAATACTGATATTAATGTTTATAAGTTAAGAAATTACAATACTGCATTATTTAGAGATACATTAAATAAAAAAGATTTAATATTAAATTATGATTTTGATGTTGAAATTTCTTCAGGAGATAGAAATAAAACTCAGGATGTTTCTTTTGATATTAATTATTTTTGTAGTGGAAAAAAGTTTATTATTGATTTAGTAAAGGATAGTAATGTTTATTATTGTTTATGTGAAGATAAAGGTTTTTGTTTAAATGATCGACCCTGTGCTTGTATTGTTTACCCTGAAAGATTTGTAGATTCTTCTCGAGAAGAAGATGGTAATCTTCCTAAAGTTCATTTTAATGCATTATATTCTTTTGATCCTAGACTAAATGATGAAACAGAATTATATTATAAATGGTATATGACTGGATTACAGAAAGAAAGTATAGAGTCTTTAAATATTAAAGAAGGTACTCTTAAAGAGAATGATGAGGTTGCTAATTTTAATTTAACCATAAGACAAGAAGGTGATTATTATACTTCTGTTAGTGTTAGTTCTAATGAAAAAGAAGATACTGACTTTGTAAATTTCTTGTTTTCTCCAAAAGATTTACCTTATTGTCAGAGAGATGGAAGCAAATGGA
>Ga0334899_1003405_pt1 | contig 11232 bp, 13 predicted proteins | sample GraSluR3_MG_FD_207219 | JGI IMG/M metagenome (GOLD analysis project Ga0334899, IMG submission 207219) | Sludge microbial communities from methane-producing bioreactor in Wageningen University, Netherlands - Granular Sludge_8_08-R3 | ecosystem: Engineered > Bioreactor > Anaerobic > Unclassified ... | reverse complement strand
GCATCGCCGATGAAAATGGCATTGAAGTGACCGGGAGGGGTGTTCCTGGTAATTTCAGTACCTTTTATAAAAACCAGGTTATTCTCGGCAGCGGCATTTTGAGCCAGTTCCCAGGCGCGGTTATGTCCTACTTTAACATCTTCCGAATGGGGAGTGTATTCAATATGGTCGGTAATGGCCAGCACATCCAGTCCTTCCTGCCAGGCCTCCTGAACCCGTACATTAGGCCATACGTGCCCGTCGGAGAAAACAGTGTGCGTGTGAAAATCGCACTTCAGGGTTTGAAATCCGTTAACATCGGGTATTTGAACAACTTGCCTCTTTTTGGGGTTGCGCAATTCGTTCATCCTGAAAACACCATTGTCAATTTGTGCATGTACCAGCAAATTGCTGCAAAAAAACAGTAAAAGGAATAATTTAAGTTTCATTTCGATTATTTTTTCTGTTATACATTAAAATTTTCACTTCTTCTTTTTCCTGAATTTGGTAATTACGCTGGCTTCCGTAAATTCGTTTGTTAAAGTAAGAATTAGCAAATCGTTTTCAATTTTGTACGAATATGGCAATACAGAAGTGATTGTATCAAAATCGAGTTCCACAAGTAAAGAATCATCTGTAGCAGTCCAACTCCCTTTTTCAATCTCCATCACCATATCGGAACGTCGCATGTTAAAATCTTGCTTAAACTTACCATTCTTAGATAATTCGATATCCCAAACTGCTCCGGCATCTCTTAGTGTTTTTTCATTACTGACAGGATCTCCACCGGTTCCTATCAGTCTGAATTCAACCAATTCCCAGGTACCAACCAAATTTATATTATTGGAAGTCGCACAACCAAGTAAACCTATAAGTAAAGCAATTAATAATGGTTTTCTTTTCATTCTGTCAAGATTTAAATTTTAATGCAAGTATAACATTTTTAAAAGTAACAGTAAAGGAAAGAACCATCAAACGCAGTCGGAAAAACGAGCAACTGTTCCCTAATTTCTTAAAAAACCTAAAACCTCCCTTTTTCCGTAACAAAACAGAGAACAAATAAATTTCTTACCCGTTAAAACAAGTAATATGATACGCTGATTTTTAACTAAAATTACAAAACGATGATTACCAGACAAGAAATTTTAGAATTAGCCAAAATCGAAAACACACCTTCAGTTTCAGTATTTATTCCCACCCATCGCGCCGGAAAGGAAACGCTAAACGGTGTGGATGCAAAAAAGCTGAAGCATCAGCTGAAACTGGTAAAGCAGAAGCTGGAAAAACAAAATATGCACAAAAACAAAATTGCAACCATAACCGAACCATTGATAAACCTGATAAACGATGGCGAATTCTGGAGACACCAATCAGACGGGCTGGCCGTTTTCTGCTCTGAAAAAGTGTTTAAAAAGTATAATGTACCTGTCAGTTTTAAGGAATTTCATTCTGTTTCCAACGAATTTTATCTGAAACCACTGATGCCGCTTTTTAACGGCGACGGGCGTTTTTATCTGCTCACGCTAAAAGCAGATGCAATAAGTTTTTATGAAGGTACCCGTTACAGCATCACAGAAATTGAGGTGGATGATTTAACTCCGTCGCGTTTGGAAGATGTGGTGGGGTATGATTTTGAACAAAAAAGCCTTCAGTTCAGAACCCAGCAGGGAAATCAGGGAGCCGGTTCATTTCACGGACATGCCAAAAGCGATGAAAAGGCCAAAACAGAGTTATTGCAGTATTTCCGTGCAATCGACAAAGGTTTAATGAAACTGCTGCACGACGATCAGACAACTCCTCTTGTTGTGGCCTGTCTCGATTATCATTTTCCGATTTACAAAGAGGCCAATTCCTGCAAAAACCTTTATCCCCGGCATGTTTCCGGAAATCCGGCCGATATGGATGCCCTGGAACTGCACGAAAGAGCCTGGGATTTGCTGAAATCGCATTTCAACCGGAAGCGTCAGGACAAAAAGGCACAGTACCATGAGCTAAGTAAATCGGGAAAAACTTCTGCCGACCTCAGTGAAATTTTAACCGCAGCCAGACAGGGAAAGGTAGATACACTTTTTGTTGAAAGGAATGGCGACTTTTTAGGCCAATTCAACCCTGACACTGGTGTCATTTCAGCAGAAAATAAGCCAAATGGAACGGGCATTCCGCTTTTGAACCATGCGGCTATGAAAGTATTTGAGCAGGGTGGGAAAGTTTTTCTTGAAGACAAAGAACATTTACCCGATACAACATCAAAGGTAAATGCACTTTTCCGATATTGAAAAAGACCTTTGTGAAGAAAAAACTGCATCCAATTAAAAATTTCCTGATGTCATTTCATACAATGCGCAAAGCCTTTAACTGAAGGCTTTCATCCAGCGAAACTTTTTTCAGAGATTCCTGTTTTTCAACAGCCGACCAAATATTTTCTAAAAACAAAACGAACACTGATAAGATGCTCGTTTTCAATTATATGGAATATTTACTGGTGGAGCTGGCGGGAGCACAAACCCCCAATTTTCTTGCATTTCCCAACATCCCAAAAATCATCAAATATATTCTGAATCCCTTATCATAACTGACTTTTATAGGAATTGCCATGTTGAATAACATCTAATAGGATTGAATTTAATTGCAAAATTATTTCCTAAATATTTCCTAAATGGTTTCTGAATGCTTACATTCGTATAACGTTTAAATATAGTGTTATGGCAACAGTAAGATTCTTTCTCCAAAGCAAAAAAAATCCTGCAACGGTTTATGTAAGCCTGTCAGTTCAGGCAGGGAAAGTTTTCAAACGGAAAACAGATTATTCAATAGACCCGGACAAATGGAGCACTGAAACCCATTTACCCAAAAAGGGCGGCAACACAAAACAAAAGAACCTGAAAATAAAGTTAGAAAAACTAAGAACAACCATTTCTGAAAATCTGAATGAAATTGAAAAAGGAACGGAAATAACAGGCGACTGGCTGCAAAACCAAATTGATTTATATGCCGGAAAAATTAAAACCACCGAAATAGACCTGTTAACCAACTGCATTCAGGATTACATTGATTATTTGCCCCGCAAAAAACAACGGAACGGAAAAAGAGGCGTTACCTCATCCACAATAAAGAAGTACAAAACCCTTAAAGTAAAAATTGATAACTTTCAGAAACACCGCAATAAAAAGGTAACGGTTAAAGATGTTGGCCTGAAATTTATTGACGAACTGGAAAAATACTTTCTGGAAACCGACAAATTAGGTGAAAACACAACAGGCCGTTACATTAAATTTGTAAAAACGGTTTGTTTGTGGGCGAACACCCAAAATAATATTCCTGCACACCCTCAATTAAAACAAATTAAAGGTTATACCGATGAGGCCGCGAAAGTGGTTTTAACGTTTGATGAACTGGAAAAGATAGACAACACCACTTTTAAACGCGAAGCACTGGAAAACGCAAAAGACTGGCTAATTATAGGCTGCTACATTGGCCAACGTGTTTCAGACCTGTTAAACCTTACAAATGAAAACCTGATTGTTAAAAACGGAGGTGAATTTATTGAATTAACCCAGAAGAAAACCGGAAAATATGTTCTTATTCCAATGCACTATAAAGTAAAACAGATTCTGGAAAAAAGAAACGGCAAATTTCCCCGCTATCTTTCCGATGTTAAATTCAATCTTCATATAAAAGATGTATGCAAAGAGGCCGGAATAAACACACCCACAGAAGGCGGGAAAATGGTTACAAGGGGAAAAACCAAAATAACCCGCAAAGAATACGGGAAATTTCCAAAATGGGAGTTAATTTCATCCCATGTTTGCAGGCGTTCTTATGCCACTAATTTTTATGGCGAAATGCCAACCAGTTGGTTAATTTCAATTACATCTCATAGCACTGAAAAACAGTTTTTGGAATATGTAGGAAAACCAGCTATTGACACCGCTCAACAAATTGCCGAATTTTACGCAAAACTGGCGTTACAGGCCAAAAAAGAACCACAAATGCAGTTACTCAAAAAGGCAAATTAAATTTAACAACTCATCTTGTTGTAATATATTGCAACATTTAATACATTTGTACTGTGAAACGATTTGAAGTAACGTATTTACCGGAAGCCATTGAATTTTTGGAAAGCATTGCAGTGAAGGCAGCAGAAAAACTGATTTTTAATATTTCAAAATCGCAGGCAGTGAATGATGTCAGGGTATTTAAGAAACTTAAAAACAGTAACATTTGGGAGTTCAGAGCTGAATACGGCAGCAACGAATACAGGCTATTTGCTTTTTGGGATAAACGGAAAAATACTTTTGTAGTTTGCACACATGGCATTTTGAAGAAAACCCAGAAAACACCCAAAAAGGAAATTGAAAAGGCAGAAAGAATTAGAAAACAATATTTAGGGTTATGAATATGAAAACAGTATCGCATGAAGAATTAGTAAACCGGTTTATTGGGGAACCGGGAACAGAAAACCGCATCCGGTTTGAAAATGAATTGAAGGCCGAAATTCTGGCACACCAGTTTAAGGAATTGCGAAAAAAGAAACATTTAACCCAGAGCCAGCTTGCTGAAAAGTTAGGCATGGAAAAGGGACAAATATCGAAAATTGAAAATGGTAAATTTAACCTCACCCTGGCTACCATCAATAAAATTGCATCGGCATTGGGCGCAAGGGTAAATTTTGACTTGCAGCCGGTTTAAATAAAAATCTTTTAGGCAGATACATTCCTGAATATCATAGTTATGACTTATAGTAATATCTCAAAATCAAAAGAACTGTATAATACGCTTAACAGCATAGCGCAGGAATTATGGGAGTATCAGGAAAATCAAAGGCAGTATGAAAAGAATGATCCCTTTTTCATCTCTTTGGATGTTTTGGAAGAAAAATTCACCCTCGTGCTTAAAAGTCTTATACACCAATCTGCAGAAGACAATTTTTTTTGGCAATATTGTCCCATCGAAGTTTACAGAAGATATTTCCAAAAAAGAAAAGAAATTTTCGTCGATAAATATCTTAATTCAACTGCCACAGATTTTATAAATGAAGAACTTAATTTGCTAAAAAGTGATAAATGGAATTATTATTTCCCAAACCCTCGCTATGGCGGAGAAAAAATACCAGTACCTTTTAGTCCTTTAAGTAACGACTTGCATAGAACACTAATTTTTATTAAAAAAAGAAAAGAAGAATTTTTAAAGGCAGAACTAAATAAAAATGACAAGAATCCTGAATTTTATGCTGATTATCATGAAACTATTTTACCTCCAAATTATTTTCAAACATTAAATAACAGAAACAAAGTCTTTGCCGGTTTTATCGTTTTTTCCGACAACAGTAAAAAGTTGGAGCTATTACCATATACTGAATTTATTAGAAGATATAATCAATTATCAGAAAAGGAGCAAATAAATTTTTTGTTTGAACTTAAAAGAATTATTTTAAATGGTGCAATTTCCAAAGAATACCTCCTGAAAGAATGGCAGAAAATTAGCCTAAAAACGTTTGTTTTTAGCCAGTTGGATAGCATAAACCGAAACAATGATCTTGAAACCAAGCTGCGAATTACTGAGAAATCTGAAATGAAAGAAACAATTACAAAAAACGACTTTCCTGAAATATTTAAAGCCAATGGTTATTCAGTTTTTAGGTTATTAAATGAGAATTATCAAAATAGCAATAAAAAGTTAAGAGCAAAATATTCATATCTCTACCATTATCTTAAATATGAAGACTTGCTTCGATGCAATCAACTAGAATATATTGATTTCATAAAAGAACAATTTGGTATAGAAATGTCAAAAATTTTACCAAAAACTCTAAAATATGCAGATGATATTCAATCCCTTTTGGCAAAGTATCACAAAGGATTACAATGAATTTTATTGATTTGAATAATATCGAATATTTTTAGAACAACATTGAATGTTTTCCCACCAAAATATTGAATATCTCCTGTTTTTCCTTTGTCCTATGAATTTAAAACATAGGACAAATGAAAAACATTCAATTCATTCAAACATCCCCCGAAGAGCTGGAAGACCGGATTTTCAATCGGGTAAAAGCAGAGCTGGAAGAACTCAAAAAGGGGTTTCAGCCCAAAGAACCTACCGAGTATTTAACCCGAAACGAAGTAAAAGATTTGCTCAAAGTTGACTTGAGTACGATTTGGAACTGGCAACGTAAAGGAAAACTTCGTGCCTATGGCTTGGGAAATCGTGTCTATTACCGCCGTGATGAAATAGAAGCAGCTATGAAACCCTTAAACTATTAAGCAATGAACACAAACAAAAAAAGGCCGCAATTTGCGACCCCTTCAGCCAAAACAAAGATACGAAAAAATCCGTATCGAAAATCACAGGCAGTCAAAGAATTAGAAACAATTGCCAACGCAGCAGCCCGACAAAAATTCCCGGAGATACCAGCCGAATGGCTTGCTCCAAGAAAATACAGAGACGACACCGCCAATGGATTAACAAAATGCATCCTTCATTTTCTGAGATTTAAAGGCCAACAAGCAGAAAGAATAAACAACACAGGCCGTCTCATCGACAATCAAAGGACATTTACTGATGTTTTTGGCAGAAACAGAATTATTGGAGAAAAGAAATGGATTAAGGGGACTGGCACAAAGGGCACGGCTGATATTTCAGCAATCATTGAAGGAAAATCAGTGAAAATTGAAGTAAAAATTGGCCGGGATTACCAAAGTAAATTACAAAAGGATTATCAACAACAAGTTGAGCAGGCCGGAGGGGTTTATATTATTGCCCGGTCATTTGAGGATTTTTACAGTTGGTTCACCAAAAAATTCCCTAAACTATGAACGCAATTAAACAACAAACAGAATTGTATCTGAATCTTGGGCTATCTGTAATTCCGACCAAAGAAGATAAAAGTCCGGCAATACACAGTTGGAAGGAGTTTCAACAAAGAAGGATGGTGAATGGTGAAATTGACAAGCATTTTGGATTTGTCAATGCGATTGGAATTGTTTGTGGTAAAATCTCCGGGAATCTTGAAGTAATTGATATTGATTGCAAATACGATAAAAAAGGAACTCTTGCCAAAGAATTTTTTGAACTTTTAAAAGACAATATTCCTGATGTTTTCAGCAGGCTGATAATAACGCAAACGAAGAACAAAGGTTGGCATATTTACTACCGATGCACAAAAACGGAAGGAAATCAGAAATTGGCTAAAAACTCAAACAATGAAGTGCTTATAGAAACACGGGGAGAAGGTGGGTACGTTATTGCACCACCTTCCCCAGGGTATTTATTAAAACAAGGAAATTGGAATGATATTCCTGTAATATTTGAAAATGACCGTGAAATAATAATCAATGCAGCAAAATTCTTCAATGAAACTGTCAATGAATCTAAAGAAGAAAATCAGGAAATGGAATTTCCTAATCTTTCTCCCTTTGAAGATTATAACAACAGAGGTGATGTTGTTCAACTGCTACAAGAACATGGATGGTCAATAACTAAAGATGAAGGAGAACGTGTTCACCTTAAAAGACCGGGAAAAACAGACAATAAAATATCAGGGAACTGGCATAAGACCAAAAGAATATTCTTCCCTTTCACCACATCAACTCAGTTTGAGGGAGGAAAAGGATACAATGCTGTTCAAGTTTTTTCTTTGCTCGAATGTAATGATGATTTATCAGAAGCAAGTCGAAACCTTTACGAATTGGGTTATGGTGACAGAAGAATCAAACCTGCAATAGAACAAAAACCTGTTCAACAAGCAGAAATTCCTTTCCTACCAATTGATGGTTTCCCAGCTGCAATAAGAGAATACCTTACAGCTTGTACTGAAGTCTATGGCACGCACCGAGATTTTTGGGCAGGGGCTTTAATTGCCGCAACCGCATTGGCTATTGGGGATAAACTGGAACTAAAAACCAAATATGAAAATGTTCCGGTTTTATGGTTCTGCCTGGTTGGAGATGTTTCTTCAGGAAAAACAGAGCCTATAAAAACAATGCTTCAACCTTTTAAGAATTTGGATAGCAATAGTTTTAAAAAATTCACACTGCAAAAAAATGAATTTGAACGGTACTTGAAGATGTCTAAAAAAGAGAAAGAATCAGAAGGAATAACAGAAATGGAAAAACCTGAGTTCTTTCAGTACCTGCTAAACGATTTCACACCGGAAGCAATGGCCGATGCACACCGAATAAACAACAGGGGAATAATGATTGAACGAGATGAGCTAAAAGGATGGCTGGACGACTTTGGAAGATACAATAAGTCTGGTGAGCAATCAAATATGCTGAGTACCTTTAATCGTATTGGAATAACCTATAATAGAAAAGGTTCAGGTATTATCCATATTCCAAAACCCACAATATTTGTTTTAGGAGGCATGCAGCCTGATTTGCTACCCTCGCTTGCTAAAGACAACAGGGCCGAAAATGGTTTCTTATCGAGAATGTGTATTGTCTTTCCGGATGAAACAGAAAAACCTCCATACAATGAGAACATGCTACCTGCAACATATTTTCACTTTTGGGAAAAATTCATCAATGAATTGATAAAAATACCTGAGAACGTGATTTTGAAACTGGAATCGGATGCAAAAAGATTATATGAAGATTGGTATAACAAAAACAGGGACAGAATCAATAGTGAAAACTCAGGCTATCTGAAAGGTGTGTATGGTAAACTGGATATAATTTCTTTGCGCATGGCTATTGTCATTAAGGGAATGAAATTATTATTTGACCAGAAATATTCAGAATCTATAAACTCCAACATAATGCAGGCAGCCTTAGAAATCACAGAATATTTCAGAGCCACAGCAGAAAAGGTATATAACAAAATATTTACTGATAAGAGCCAAGCTGTCTCCCCAGAAGTTGTTGCAAAATACCTTCACGAAATAGGGAATAATAAAACCGAGATTGCAAAAATCTTGAAAACTCACCGGCAACAAGTACAACGATGGACAAAGTAGAGTTAATCATATTAAATCCTGATGTTGCATGTTGCACCTCTCATTATCTCAATATTTATGGTGCATACATAAGATTTGGGGTGCAACACCCTGCTAAATCAGTATTTTATGATGTTGCACCCAATTTTCACACAACTATATGCAATTCAGATATTTATACATGGCGCAACATGCAACACCTAAAAAACTATCAGACATGAATTTAAAAGAATATTTAATAAGCATTGGCCGGTTAAAAGAAGAAGTTTTCCTGGAACAGGTAACAGAGGAACCATCTTCTTGTGAACTCAAACCCCAAACCATTGGTGAAGTGTTTGACATGATGAAAGAACAATTTGGCGACAAACTACCTCCAAATTTTCTTGGAGCAAACGCCGGTATCTGGGAAACAAAAATCAAACATCCGTTTCTGAAAAATTGAAAAACAGCAATTATAAAAAAATTGAAAATGGAAAATTACATCAGACCCTCACAGTTATATGAATGGACATTAAATAATCTGCATAAACTTTCAGCAGATGAACAGGAAAAAACGTTAGCAAACCTTAAACATCTCGAATGGGTGAAAAGTATAATTGAAAGTCTCAATCCTTATCGGAGAGAAGTGTTTAAACTCACTATGCTAATGAATATAGACAATCCTGAAATGGCTTTTGACCTCATGAGTATATCTGCCATCATCTATAACCTGAAATTGCAGGGAGTTGATGTTTCAGACCTTGAAAACAAGGTTAACACCAGCGAAAGAGTAATATCCGAAATTAAGAAAAGCCTGAAAGAAAATTATTTAACCGAAAGAAAATGAAAAAACAAATGAAAAAACGGAACAATCAAATTTTAGTCAGTGCCTCATCCAGAATACCACCGGAATGGATTGCAGAAGCAAAATACTATGATGGTGGAATTTCTGAATTTCTGCGTGAAGCAGTTTACCACTATAAAGATAACAGGCATATTTTTAAATTCAGGGAAGTCCTGGAAATGATTGCCGGGGAAATATTAATTCTCACAGCCTGGAAGGAAAAGGGACACCCAACTGGTGCAAAATGGACAGAAGAACTTGATATGATGCTGGCGTATTATGAGAAATGTTTCGATGTATTAAGTAATTCTCCGTTCAACGAAAAACAGCATTGACAGATATATCGTTCAAATATTATGGTTGAAATATAGTCATATAGAATGATAGTAATATAGTCAATTTAGTATTCATAACGACTACATTTCTATCTTACTAAATTTCAGTGCTTTTCCGAGCAAATAACACGAAAGCAGTTTTCTTTTAATATTGCATTGTACCATTGTAATTAGCTGATATAGAATAATATGTTTATAAAAATTACTAAATTACTTAGTATGCAATGGACAACAATATATTAAATTTCAAATACAATAGACAATCATTGGACTTGTTGTACGCATTGTGTTCTCTGGCTTCCAGAGTTTTTTGGTGAAATTTCGCAGGTAATTTGTAATTTATAGAAAGTATTAAATTAATCGGACTTTTTTAGAAATAATCCGTAACGATATTCGCTTTTAGGAAACAACTTTACGCGAATAGAGAGAAGAATTAATATGGCAAAACAGCCTGAAAACTTAGATTATTTTCCTTCATATAACATTGCACCGGGGGATGGTTGATAATTGCAATGTTATTATTAACTACCGAAGTCCAAAAAATGTATTTGCGGGGCAAAAGGTATGAAAATGAGAAAAAAATGTTAGGCGGTTATCAGGGGAGTAACCAATATAAAAAAGTGGCAAGTAGTCAAAATGACCAGATGCCAAAGGAGGAAAAATTCGATTACCCGAACAACACTACTGCCCGGAAAATTGCCAAAGAATACGGAGTTGTTCTGAGTACTATACAACGGGATGCGTGGTTTGCAAAAGGAGTTGATGTTTTACCGAAAGAGCTTCCCATTATTATTAAGCGTACTTTTTAATCCTTCTATTTTTGTGGCATTTTAATATTATCCGAATTAGAAATCACGCTACCCAGCATTTTTTGATTTAATTTATTAAAGTTGAGAACACTTTCACCATAAAATATTGATATTCTATCGAAAATTTCAATATAGCTGATTGGAGTACCGTTTAACATTATTACTTTATGCAAGTCTGATTCTTCTATTAAAAAATCTTGTTTTGGTGCATTCTCTCCCGGTTTTAACTTTACCCATAAGTTTAAATCATTATTAGTATAAGATGTTACTTTTTTTGTTAAAACTGAAATTGTAACTCTGCTCTTACCAAAAATAAATACCTCTTTGTCGAGGTCTGAATAAATTTCGGTT
>Ga0334899_1003391_pt1 | contig 11268 bp, 9 predicted proteins | sample GraSluR3_MG_FD_207219 | JGI IMG/M metagenome (GOLD analysis project Ga0334899, IMG submission 207219) | Sludge microbial communities from methane-producing bioreactor in Wageningen University, Netherlands - Granular Sludge_8_08-R3 | ecosystem: Engineered > Bioreactor > Anaerobic > Unclassified ... | reverse complement strand
CCTGCAGGGGCTGCTTTTCCTAATGCCGTTCAGTCAGATTCTTTTAATGGTAAAACACTTAAAGATTATAAATTTTTAAATTCTCAAACCATTATTGAAAAGACCCTGACTTTTCTGGGCAGAAAACAGAGCAAAAAAGGATCATCAAAAAACTCAACGAAATATGTCAGGCCAGAATATGAATATAAAAACTTTTTGCCTGATTCTGAAAGACCTAAAGCTAATATCAAAAGAGACCTTAAAGATGTGTTAATGGATGATCCATCTGTTCATAATGCTAATAAAGCCTATCTGCGCATAAAATCACTTTCTACATATTTAACTGAAAAAATGGTAGGGTTTGAAACACCTGATGGCGATCACTGGTTTGAAAAAGCACTGCCATATATCTATAAAGGTGCACTAGCAAAGAAAATACCGGCAACTCAATATGAAAATGTGGCAAAAGAATTCTGGGGATTGTTATCAAAAGCTGATAATTACTGGCTTTCAGATGATTTTATAGGTTATTTGAAAAGTATGAATCAAACACCGGCAGTTAAAGCTACTATCAGTGCTATTGAAACACTCAGAGATCAGGATCTTCCAGTATATTCAAAGGTAGCTTTTACAGGTTATCCTTCAAAAATCAAGTATATTAAAGAACTCCATACCTGTGCTTATTCCGGTGTGCCATTGAAATGGAATTCAAAGGCTACCCACAGCCCGAGTGCAGAACACATATTACCTCATTCTGTTGGTGGTGATGCTGTTGACATTGATGTAAACTTTTTAATTGCCTCAGCAAAAGCTAATGGTGATCGTGGCAGTCTTCCTCTTTTAGCATATCTTAAAGGCTGGGATGCCCAGGATAACTATAAAAAGCGAAAATAATACAATACAGAAAATCTTCTCAAAAGACATGTTTAAAAAGCAAAATGCTAGAAGCTAGGCTGTCTGTTTTTTGCCTGTGGAATAGCTATTAAATGCATATATAGTGACAGTAATATGTAAATAACTATCTGGTACGGTATAAACAGGACAAATATTATTGAACTTATCCACTTGAAGAGCTCTATGACTATTAGAGTGATAACTTCAGAGCTGTACATAAGCCCGATTATTACTATAAGTGATAAAAGTATGAAGATAATAGCCTTTTTGCTTAATTGAATATTTTCTACCCAGGTAAAGGGCTGGTTAAAGATATTTGTCCTCATAAAAGAATATTTGTAAAGCCAGAGATAAACCTCGTTATCAGGATAAAGAGAGATAGCTTCTTTTAAAAGCTTATACCCGGCTTTTGTAGAAGCAAGTTTCAGGTGCAAATGGTTAATATTGAAATAGAAAGAAGGGCCTTCTGGTCCGTATAACAAAGCCTGTCTGAATAGTTCTTCAGCTTTTTCATTGTTTTTATTTTGCTGTTCTATCATAGCCTGAGTTAGTAAAGCTTCAAAGTTTTTTTCATCAATATTAAGAGAATCTTGAGCCAGCTTTGAAGCTCTTTTTAAGTTATTCATGCAATAAAATATCTGAGATGCCAGAGAATAGTAATAAGAATCATTACTATTAATTTCAATTGCTTTAAGAATGCGTATAGAAGCTTCGTGATAGTTGTTTAAAAAGATATAATAAGCTCTTGCCATTAAATAATATGTTTTATCGTGATTACGATTTATTTTCAATATTTTTTTTGCTGAATCAATTAATTCTCCTGGTTTTTCAAGATAAAAATAAGTTTTAACCAGTTCATAGAGAACTTCAACATTTTTTTCGTTAAAGGTTAAAAATGATTGATAGAGGGAACTTGCCTCATCAAACTTACCTTTGTTTATCAGGTCTTTGCCCTGGTTGATTAATTCCTGTGTTTTGCTGCTTTTAGTTGTTGATTCTGTCATAATAATTTTTTTATCCTGATGTAAAAAGTTTTTAAAATCAATAAAATGCATTTTAAAATAAAAATAGATTAAAATTGCAAAAATTTACATAGATTTATAGTGTACTTGTAATTCTGAAATTTTGATTTTATAATACACAATACTGAGCGGGAGTAGTTCAGTGGTAGAATACCTCCTTGCCAAGGAGAAGGTCGCGAGTTCGAGCCTCGTCTCCCGCTTTTTTCCACCACTGGGTGGTTTTTTTGTTTTCAGCATTTATAAACTATTATCCCTTTAAAAACCCTGCCTCTTTAACATATCAAGAGATTCTTTTATAAGGTGTTTAGTTTATTTAATATAATATAGTTGCCAGAAAATCCTTTTATTGTAGACTTTTAATTAGTACAACCAAACACAGGGGCTTAATTCATTTATCATACAAATTTGAAAAATCACAAATCATTTCAACAAAAAGTATTGAGTTGTAGAAATATTTTGTATTTTTTGGTTAAATAGATTAATTAATAGTTAAGTAGTCTTAGGAAGTGAGTTTATAAGAAGCAATGAACATAACAAAAATAGAAAAGAAAGAAAATAACATCGTTGAACTGAATCTTGAAATAGAAGCAGAACATGCAGCACAGGAATACAATAAAGCATGCAGAAAATTAGGCCAGCAAGTAGCAATACCTGGTTTTAGACGTGGTAAAGCTCCCCGGGCAGTAATAGAAAAATATGTTGGGCCAGAAAAAATCAAACGAGAAGCCCTTGACAGGTTATTGCCCCATGTTTTTGCCGATGCTTTAAGTGAGCAAGAATTTGATGTTGCCTCAGAGCCTATTGTAGAATCATTTACCTATGAGCTTGGGTCACCTTTAAGCGTCCAGGTAAGGCTCGAGTTAAAACCAGAGGTAAAATTGCCCGATTATAAAGGCATTACAGTTGATGTAGTTAAATTTGAAATGCCTGAAGACTCTCTGGATCAGGAATTAAAAAGCCTTGCAGAAAAATATGCCACACTTGAACCTATTATAGACAGAAAAACAAACGAAGATGATATAGTTATTATAGACTATTCAGGCAGTATTAACGGTGAAATTATACGGGGTGGCTCAGCAAAGAATCATCAGCTTGATCTCGCCAGCAATAACTTTTTACAGGAATTTTCAGAACAGCTTGTTAATAGAAGCCTCGGAGAAGAGTTTGTAATTCACGTGACTTTCCCTGAAGACTATTATGACCCCAATCTATCTGGCAAAAAAGCCGAGTTTTCTGTTAAAGTCAATGAAATAAAAGAAAAGAAAATACCTGAACTTAATGATGATTTTGCTAAAAAAGTCAGCAAGTTTTCAACACTCGAAGAGTTGAAAAAAGACATTGAAGAATACCTTAAAAAATCAGAAGAACAGGAAAATGAATCACGCCTTCATAGAGCTATTTTAGAAAAAATAGTAGAAGAAGCCGAAGTAGAAATACCTGATTCAATGATAAATAAAGAAGCAAGAATACTCTTAGAAGAAGTACAACAAAGACTCAAGAGTCAGAATATATCCTGGGAAGAGGTTCTTGACAGTCAGGGGCATGAGAAAATCTGGGCTAATCTTCGCTCAGAAGCACTTAAAAGAGTTAAAACCAGCCTTGTTATAAGTGCTATAATTAAATCTGAAAACATTGAGCTTACAGATCAAGACTTTAGCACTAGAGTAGAAGAGCTGGCCAGAGCTTATAATACTGATCAGAAAAGTGTTATTAAGCATATAGCAAGCACACAGGGTATGGTACAACATCTATCACAGCAGATTATTAGCAACAAAGTGCTTGAAACTCTTGCAGGCTATGTAGAGCTTAACTATGTCGAAGAAAAGCCAGAAGAAGAGGAGCAAAGCGAGTAAATCTATCCTTGTTATAGACTATGGTGAAAGGAACAGTGAATGTCTAATATCATTGATACAGTAAAAGGTTATGTACCAACCGTTATAGAGCAGTCAAGCAGGGGCGAACGGTTATTTGATATATTTTCCAGATTATTAAGAGAACGTATTATCTTTTTAGGTACCCCAATTGATGATATGGTATCAAATCTGATCGTGGCCCAGCTTCTTTTGCTGGATAGCGAAAACCCTGAAAAAGATATAATGCTTTATATTAACTCACCGGGCGGCAGTGTAACAGCTGGCCTAGCTATATATGATACTATGCAGCATATAAGATCAGATATAAATACGATTTGCCTTGGTCAGGCTGCTAGTATGGGAGCATTTCTGCTTGCAGCAGGTACCCCTGGTAAGCGTATGGCGTTGCCAAACTCAAGGATACTTATTCACCAGCCCCTTGGTGGCGCCAGCGGACAGGCTACTGACATTGAAATTCAGGCTGCTGAGATATCCCGTATTAAAAAGACTCTTAATGAGTTGCTTGCCAGTCATACCGGGCAATCTCTCAAAAAAATCGAGAAAGATACTGATAGAGACTATATTATGACTGCTGAAGAAGCTAAAGAGTATGGTATGGTTGATAAAGTCATCACCAAACTTGAAGAAGCTGAAAAAAATAAAGATGAATCTGAAGATTAATTACAATTTAAAAACAAATTTTTGAATCTGATTTATAATAGATATAGGGAATACATTTGGTTTTAATGTCAAAGTACCTGAAACAAATACCAGAATGTTCATTCTGCGGAAAAACTGTTAAAGAAGTTGAAAAGCTTCTTACTGGAGAAAACGCTAACATTTGTAATGAATGTGTGCTGCTGTATAAACAAAAATTAAGTGAAACGCAGGAAAAATAAGCTCAAATCTTAGGAGAATTTTATGTCCAAACATGATGATAGCCGATTAAAGTGCTCATTCTGTGGAAAAAGCCAGGATCAAGTGAGGAAACTTATTGCTGGCCCTGAAGTATACATTTGTGATGAGTGTGTTGACCTCTGTAACGAGATTCTTGATGAAGAATTCTTTGAATCTAAAGATTCGGCTGAAACAGAGTTGTCAGATGTTCCTAAGATGACTGATGTGCCCAAGCCGAAAGATATTAAAGAGTATCTTGACCAGTATATTATTGGTCAGGATGAAGCTAAAAAGATCCTTTCAGTGGCTGTTTACAACCATTATAAGAGAATTAACCATAATGCAGCCAGTGAAGCTTCAAATAAACAGCCAGAAGTTGAAATACAAAAAAGCAATATTCTATTAATTGGCCCGACTGGTTCAGGCAAAACATTGCTGGCACAGACTCTGGCCAGAATGCTTGATGTGCCTTTTGCTGTCGCTGATGCCACTACTCTCACTGAGGCTGGTTATGTCGGTGATGATGTTGAAAATATTTTACTCAGGCTCTATCAAAATGCCGACTATGATTCATCAAAAGCCGAAAGAGGTATTGTTTATATCGACGAAATCGATAAAATAGCAAGAAAATCAGAAAACCCAAGCATAACAAGAGATGTCAGTGGTGAAGGTGTTCAACAGGCCCTTTTAAAAATGATTGAAGGTACAGTGGCCAATGTACCGCCACAGGGTGGAAGAAAACACCCACATCAGGAGTTTATACAGATTGATACGGCAAATATTCTTTTTGTGGTTGGCGGTGCTTTTGTCGGGCTGGATAAAATTGTTGATGCACGTGCCGGTACTTCAAAGTCTCTGGGCTTTGGCTCTACAGCGCCCAAAAGTGCTGTGGATAGAGAATATCAGGCAGCTATGCTTCTTAAGAAACTGGTGCCGGAAGATCTTCTTAAATTTGGCCTTATACCCGAGTTTATTGGCCGTATACCGGTTTCAGCTGTATTAGAACCGCTTGATAAAGATGCTCTCATTAAAATTCTTACCGAGCCCAAAAATGCTGTTATAAAGCAATATCAACAGCTGCTTAGTATGGATGGTGTTCAACTGGAATTTGAAATAGATGCTATTGAGTCAATTGCTGAAGAAGCTATCAGAAGAAAGACCGGTGCGAGAGCGTTGAGATCTATTATAGAAGAAATGATGCTTGAAGTAATGTATGAAATTCCTTCAAGGACTGACATTAAGGTTCTTAAAATTTCAAAAGAGATGGTTCAAAAACGTTCCAAGGTTGCAGAGGTATTAAGATTCCCTGAAACCACTAATAATAAAGAACCTAAAGGTGAGATAGCTTAGTTAAGTTACAGAAATTATGCCTGAAAAAGTTGATTATAAAAAGGAAACGGCAATTCCTGTTGTGCCAGTGAGGGAAGTTGCGGTTTTCCCGTTTATGATTGCACCTGTTATTATTTCTAGAGAGGTGTCTATTAAAGCACTGGAAGTTGCTATGGATAATATGCAAAATGAGATCGTTTTGCTGGCACAGAAAGACCCTTATCTTGAGTATCCGGCATCTGATGATTTGTATGATTGTGGTGTTCTGTCAAAAATTATTCAGGTACTAAAATTTCCTGATGGAGCAGTTAAGGCAATCATTGAAGGCATTTCAAGGGTAAAAATTGAAACAATTGAAGAAAAAGAATCTATATATTTTGCTAATATTAGCCAGATAGAAGAAATAATACATGAAAATGCTGATACAAAGGCCCTTATTAGACTTATCACCGGTAAATTTGAAGATTATGCAAGAAAAAATAACCGCATGAGCTCCGAAAACTTAATAGCCCTGGCTTCTATAAATAATGAGCCGGGCAGGCTGGCAGATATAATTGCTACTTTTCTGGAAGTCGAAGGCACTGAAAAACAGCAGGTGCTTGAAATTCAAGATACTTCAATGCGTCTTGAGATGATGAATGGTCTCCTTGAGCGTGAAATAGAAATGCTGGGCATAGAAGAAATCATTAATAATAAGCTGAAAAAGAACCTCTCAAAGACACAAAAAGAATTTTACCTTAAAGAAAAACTTAAAATAATCAAAGAAGAGCTTTATGGAACTGAAGATATAGACAGTGAAATAAGTGAATATAAAGCAAAAGTAGAAATACTTGATATATCTGATAAACACAGAAAAAAACTGTATAAAGAAATCAATCGACTTGAGAAATTGCCTGACTATTCTTCTGAAATGTCTGTCATAAGAACCTATCTCGATCGTGTGATAAATTTACCCTGGAACGAAAAAACAGAAGATATTAACGACATAAGTCGTGCAAGAAAAGTTCTTGATGCTGATCACTGGGGCCTGGAAGAAGCAAAAGAAAGAATACTGGAGTTTCTGGCCGTAAGACAATTAACAGAAAAGCCGCAGGCAACAATTATTTGTTTTGAAGGGCCACCCGGGGTAGGTAAAACCAGTCTGGCTAGATCTATTGCCAGAAGCCTGGGGCGAAAATTTAGTTATATAAGCCTGGGAGGCATAAACGATGAGTCTGAAATCAGAGGCCACAGGAGAACTTATATCGGGTCAATGCCCGGTAGAATTATTCAGGCTGTCGAAAATGCAGGCACTAAAAATCCGGTCATATTGCTGGATGAGATAGAAAAGATGATGCGTTCTCACATGGGTGACCCCACTGCGGCTATGCTCGAAGTGCTTGACCCTGAACAGAATAAAAACTTTACTGATCACTATGTTGATATGCCGTTTGACCTGTCAGAAGTTTTCTTTGTTGCAACAGCTAATAACCTTGATACTGTCTATAAGGCACTGAAAGACAGGCTGGAAGTCATTAAGCTCTCAGGATACACCGAAGATGAGAAGCTAAATATTGCAAAATACTTTCTGGTGCCTAAACAGCTATATTCACACGGCATAAAAAAATCTAAACTCAATATTTCAGAAACTGCTATACACAGAATTATTAATGAATACACCAGAGAAGCTGGTGTCAGAAACCTGGAACGCTCTATAGCTAAGATATGCAGAAAATCAGCTATGAAAATTGTTAATGAAGAAAACCAGAAAATACGCCTGTCAAACAAGAATTTAGAAGAGTATCTCGGAGTACCACGGTATACATCAGATGATAAGCGCAAGGATAATGAAATAGGCGTTATAAACGGCCTTGCCTGGACAGAGTATGGAGGAGATGTTCTCTATATAGAAGCTACCGTTATGCCAGGCAAAGGAAATCTCAACCTGACCGGCTCTCTTGGAGATGTCATGCAGGAATCAGCTAAAGCTGCCCTGGGCTATATAAGAAGTAATCATAAACAGTACAGAATAACACCCGATATAGCCGAAAAACAGGATATTCATGTACATGTTCCAGATGGAGCTACCCCCAAAGACGGCCCTTCGGCCGGTCTGGCTATCAGTCTTGCTATTATCAGTGCACTGACAGACAAGCCCATCAGGGCTGATGTTGCTATTACTGGCGAAATAACCCTCAGGGGAAGAGTTTTGCCTATTGGAGGGGTTAAAGAAAAGGTGCTTTCTGCTATCAGAAATGGCATTTTTAATGTTATTATACCGGCAAAAAACTGTAAAAATGTTTTGGACCTGCCAGAAAACATTAGAGAAAAGGTCAACTTCATCTATGTCAGCACGATTGATGAAGCAGCAAAAGAGGTTTTTAAAAAGGGTTAGTCTCTCTAATACATTATTCACAGCACTCTGGTTTAAAACAAAATGTTATCAGAACAATAAGCTATAAACTTGCTATATACCTAAAATTTGATAGAATAAAAAAGAAGAGAAAAAGATCAGAAAAAGGATCAATCAATGGGGAAAGTAACAAAAAAGCTTGCAGACTTTCTGGAAAAGAAGTTTCCAAATCACATGCTGCTGGGAGACAGGGCTCTTGCAGCAAAGAAATTTGATAAAGCTATAGAACACTATCAGGAACTAGAAAAAAAGAATGACCTTTGTCGTTTTTCACTCTATAACTGGGGTAAGGCTCTGGTAGGCCTTGGCCGACCTGAAGAGGCTATAGAAAAGTTTAAGCAATCTCTTGAATATGACGAAAAGCTTGAAGATTCATACATTCAACTGGGTATTTGCCTCTATCGCACAGGAAAATTTGAAGAGGCCGAAGAGGTTTACAGGCAGGCCGCAACAAATTATCCGGCCAGCGCCGCTGTCTATTTTCACTGGGCACTGGTTAAAGAGCCCCAGCAAAAGTTTGATGAGGCCTTTGAACTTTATAAAAAGGCATTGTCACACAATTCTAAAGATATAATGTCTCTCAATGCCATAGGAAAATACTATCTCACTAAAGGCGAACTGGATAATGCCTATGAATACTTTGAAAAGGTTATAAAAGTAAATAACAAATTCGCCCCGGCTTACCTGAGCCTGGCTGTAATTATGAATCGTCAGGGCATAAAGAAGCGGGCACTGGATTTTCTCAAAAAGGCCTGTGAACTTGATACAACAGCAAAGAGATTTCTTGTCGGCTCACCAGAATTTGAGAACCTCAGAGAAGATCCGCAATTTAAAGATATTCTTGAATCATAGAATAAGCCAGTTAAAACAGGTTTCAAGAGAACATTTCTTGTTAGTCAGGCAGAGGGGCATTTTTTAGTTCTTGTAACGCATCTTTAACCTCTTCTACATGGTTTTTAGGCTTGACGTTAGTCCATAGTTTTCTTATTATGCCTTCAGGGTCAATTATAAAGGTAGAACGTGCTATAACTTCAATTTCTTTTCCGAATCTGATCTGGTTTTTAATTATTCCATAACGTTTTGCGACTTCTTTTTTAGTATCACTTAATAGCCTGATGCTAAGGCGGTGTTTATCAATAAATTTGCAATGGCTTTCTTTTGTATCAGCGCTCACACCAAGTATTTCAGCGTTAAGCTTTTTAAATGTATCCACTTGGGAAGTAAAGTCAACAGCTTCGATGGTGCAACCCGGGGTATCATCTTTAGGATAGAAATATAATATTAGCCATTTGCCTTTAAAATCAGCAATATTAGCAATTTTACCATCCTGATCAACTATATCAAGAGGAGGAGCCTTGTCTCCTGTTTCAAGAACTACAATTTTTTCAAGTTTACTAACCATTTGTATCTCCTTTATTTCATAGATTGCATTAATTTTGAGAGTTTTTTTTGTCTTTCTACTTTTCTTTTGTATACAGGCTCTTTACTATCCTGGTAAACGTTAAGGCTATCTTCAAAAGTGGGCTTTTGAGTATTTTTGTAAATTACACCCAGCGGAAATTTTTCTGTTTCGATTGCTTTTTTAAATGCTTCAACCCTGTCTTCAGGGTCATAAGAATCATCTAAATAGTAAGTATTATCTTTAAACCACTTGAAAGTATTGACCTTATTAAAAGTTACACAGGGCTGAAAGATATCAACAAGGGCATAACCTTTATGACTGATGGCCTGTTTTAATATTTCAACCGCATGGTCTTTGTCACCTGAGAATGTTCTTGCTACAAAAGATGCATCCAGAGATACAGCAACTGCAAGCGGGTTAAATGGTTCCAGAATAACTCCGTTAACCTGAACAGGTGTTACAAAGCCTTTGCGGCTGGTGGGTGAAGCTTGCCCTTTGGTAAGGCCATAGACCATATTGTTATGAACAATGTGAGTAATATCAGGATTTCTGCGAATATTATGTATAAAGTGATTGCCTCCTTCTCCATACATATCTCCGTCTCCGCCTTCTGCAATCACTGTTAACTCAGGGTTTACAGACTTTACAGCTACAGCAGGCGAAACAGAACGCCCGTGAAGCCCGTTAAAATAGTTTGTACGGAAGTAATGTGGTGTCTTTGGTGCCTGTCCAATGCCAGAAGCAACGACAAGGCTCTGTGGAGCTATATCAAGAGCAGCAAGTGTTTCTTTGATGATATTTAATATGCCGAAATTACCGCACCCGGGGCACCAGGCTATATCTATATCACCCATGTTGTAAGTATTAATATCCATTATATATACCTCATTCTAAATTAAGTCGCTAATTTTCTCTACAAGCTCTTCTACATAGAAGGCGTGGCCGTTATATTTAAGTATTTTATCCTGAATAGTGAAGCCTGTTTGCTGCCTTATGAGTTTTGCAAATTGCGAAGTGGCGTTATTTTCAATCATAATAACCTTTTCAGCTTTTTCAAGATATTTTATAGTATCAGGGTGTAAGGGCCAGACTTGAGAATAATGCAGGAAGGCAAGGTCGTCTTTATTCAGTTTCTGCATAGCTTCTTTAACAATATTAAGGTTGGTTCCCCAGGCTAATAGAAGCGTTTTGTAGTTTTCAGGCCCGATAAGTTCTGGTGGTATGATATCATCGTTTAGTGCTTCATACTTTTTAAGTCTTTTGTCAACCATTTTAACCCTTGTATTGAGGTTTTCAGTTATGTGGCCTTCTTCATCGTGTTCGTCACTGTCAAGGCCAACGAGCCCTTTGCCGAATCCGGGTATGCCACGGGGGGTAATGCCATTTTCTGTGTATTCATAGCGTTTGTAGTTTTCATTGGTTTCTATGATATATTTATCAACGCTGAGTTCTGACATATCGAATTCTTCAACATTGTATGAAGAATCAAGTATATACTGG
>Ga0334899_1003376_pt1 | contig 11296 bp, 8 predicted proteins | sample GraSluR3_MG_FD_207219 | JGI IMG/M metagenome (GOLD analysis project Ga0334899, IMG submission 207219) | Sludge microbial communities from methane-producing bioreactor in Wageningen University, Netherlands - Granular Sludge_8_08-R3 | ecosystem: Engineered > Bioreactor > Anaerobic > Unclassified ... | reverse complement strand
GTGCAGCCCTCCATATAGTTATAAATTCAATTTTGCTCTGACGCCGGGCGGAATGGCATCCTTATGCACCATAATGCACATGGTTTTGTAACTCACATAAGGTTTGGATGCATAAAAATAACCGTTGTATTTGTTGTAGTCGCCCCACGAGTTTTTTACCTTGTAAAAGGTGTTTCCGGTGTTGTCTTTTGCCAGCCCGACAATATGCATACCGTGGTCGTCGGTAGTCTGGAAATTATCGAAAGCAATTTGCCGCATTTCCTGGGTAATTTCCAACTCGGGGACCGGTTTTTCCAGTTTGTACAATTCGTTTTCACGTTCCCTTTCAGGCAGGGCTTCCCAACGTGATATCTCTGCGTCGGACATGTCAATTTCGGGTGCAGCCGGCATAACGGCAATACCTTTATTCCCCGATGCAAATCCTTTTTCACTCACATCGGCGGCCCATGCCACGGTATATCCGTTATTTAAGGAATAGTCGATAATTTCTTCCAGTTCATTTAAGGGAACATTGTACACTTCGTCCCACGACCAGTTATCCGGAATTTCAATAATAAAACGCGAGTAGAACGGATGATGGGTGTAGGAGGTAATTTCCACGTAATCGTCCATATTCAATCCAACAAAGTTGTCGGCAAAGCTAAGCGGCGTATAAGATCGCCCCTGGTATTCAAATTTTTTGGGAAGTTCTCCCAGGTAGCTGTCCAGAATCTGGGTAAATGCATCGTGCCATGCTGTACTGAGTTTCCGGTTTTTGTTTTCCACCACGGCATCCACATATTCGCGCAGTACCCGGTCCATTTCACCATGTACGTGTTTATCTTCTCCATATTTCAGGCCATCATAAACCGATTCGGGAACAATACCGTATTTGGCAATCATATTGGTAACATCGTGAAATGCACCGCCTGCCGAAAAATTCAGGTTGCCGTGCACCCTCACATGTTTGGTTGCTTTTTCCGCATAAGTGTGCCAAACGACAAACATTTCGGAAAGGTTGACTTCCGGTTTTCCTAAACGCATCATTTCCGACTGTAAAAACGAAAGTCCTGAAAACGACCAGCATGTACCCGAACGGTGCTGATCTTCAACCGGTGTGGTTGGAAGTGTAATCACATCTTCAAATTTCCACGCGTCTTTTTTGTCTTTTTTTACCTCGCCCCCGGCAGTTGCAGGTAACGTAAAACTGACAACAAGCAGTGCCGCCAGCAAATTGAAAAACTTAATCCTCATTAAAAATCTTTTAAACTTTTTGTTTTTTTATAAAAGCCAAAAATAAGAATAAAAATTTCTTAACGAAAATTTTAACATTTGGAAACATTCTGAATTAAACATCCATCTGTTTTTAACCTGAAAATTACGAGTAGTTTGCCATTACTTCCTTGTGTCTGAAGCAATTGATTAAATGGTCGTTTACCATTCCGGTCGCCTGCATGTGGGCATAAACAACTTTGGAACCAACAAACTTAAATCCTCTCTTTTTCAGGTCGGCCGAAATTTTATCTGAAAGCGGTGTTGTTGCCGGCAACTCTTTTGGTTCAATGAAGGTATTTACAACAGGTTTGTAATCGACAAATCCCCAGATATACCTGTCGAAACTTCCAATCTCTTTCTGCACTTCGAGGAAACGTTGGGCATTGTTCACGCAGGCAGCTATCTTTTGTTTGTTCCTGATAATCGATTTATCCAGCACCAACTCATTCAGTTTATGATCTGTGTAGCCGGAAATAATTTCCGGATGAAATCCGTCAAAAGCTTTTCTGAAAGCCTCTCTTTTTTGCAACACAATTTGCCAGCTTAAACCAGCCTGGAATCCTTCCAGTACAAGAAACTCGAATAATTTATGGTCGTTGTGCAAAGGAACTCCCCACTCTGTATCGTGGTATTTTATCATCAAATCACTTGAAACCGACCATTTACAGCGTTCACACATATTTTCTATTATTTTTTGAAAAGTTAAATAAAATTAATGAATCCTGCTACTGTTTTCTATTAATGTTATTTTTGTTCGTCAGAAAAAAGTAAATGAAGAAACTTACAACCATACTGTTTTTTTTAGTGGTTACGGCTTTTTTTGCCGAAGCGCAATTAAATATCAATCATTACATCAGGGTAGGACGCACCCGGATTTCAATCGGAAATTACACGGGCGCCATCGAATACTTCAATATTGTTATAAAGTTTAAACCGTACCTGCCCGAAGCCTATTTTTACAGGGGTGTGGCCAAACATCAGCTGGAGGATTTCAGGGGCGCCATTATCGATTACAACAAGGCAATAGAATTGAAACCTTTTTATCCGCAGGCTTATATGAACCGCGGGATGGCCTATCATAACCTGGGCGAATACGAAAAGGCCATAGAAGATTACAATCGCGGACTGGAGTTTGATCCGGAAAATGAGTCGATATACAACAACAGGGGAATTGCAAAACTTGCCCTCAAAAACGTTGATGCAGCCATTGAAGATTACAACAAAGCGCTGGAAATCAACTCAAAATCGACGCATGCTCTGATGAACCGCAGTAATGCGCATATTGTGGAAGGAAATGTGGAAGAAGCAATTCGCGACTTAAACCAGGTGATAATTATTCGACCGCACTTTGGGTCTGCTTACCTCAACCGGGGTCTGGCCCGTTTCGAGATGGATGATTATGCTTCGGCTTTGCGCGATTATGATCAGGCCATAAGACTGGAGCCCGGAAATGCGCTGGCATTTAACAACCGGGGAATTGTGAAACATAAACTGGGCGATTACGAAGGCGCCATAATGGACTACGATATGGCGCTGAAACTGAACCCCGAAATGGCAAGCGCTTATTTCAACCGGGCAATGGCGCGTGAAATATTAGGGCGGCCAGGTTTTCAGGATGATTACCGGATTGCGGCGCAGCTTAATCCACAATTCGATTTGGAAAGTCGCCGTCTCGATGCAGAGCAACTCGCCCAAAATCAGCAAAGCCAGCAGGGGCAGACGCAACAGCAGAGCTCTTCGACACAGTCTGGTTCGCAACAAAATGCCACTTCCCAAAATTCCACCCGGCAAAATACTACAACTGCAACTCCTCCAGCTGATTCAAAAGATGAGGAGGAAGTCAGCGAGGACAGCGAGAATAGCAGGAACAGACGACAACGGATAAACCTGATTGTTGAAGATTCGCGTGATTTACCTGCTGATGATGAGGGGGAAGTTGAAGACGGCAGAATCCAAAACCGAAACATTGTTATCGATCTGCAGCCCATTTTTATCATTTCAGCATTCGAAAAAAATGCAGTGGATTATGAACGCTCACAGTATTATAACATTGCAATTGACGAGATTAACCGGGCTAACAATTATAATCCGCTTCTCTCCATAACCAATAAGCCGGTGGAGGAATATCAATCGGTTTTCGAAAATTTCATCCTGTATTTCAACGCCCGTCTGAATATTGACGAAAGCAGTCACAATTTTCTTAACCGGGGAATTTTTTACAGCCTCACCGGAGATTACAATGCGGCGCTGGAAGATTTGAACCGCGCCGTGGAGATGGACAGCAAACAGGCTATCGCTTTTTTTTCGCGCGGGAATACCCGGTATAGAATGCTCGAACAAATTGAAATGCTGAATACCGCTCCCGATGAGTTAACCGTTCCCATTGGCAGCACCAACACACAAACTAACGCCAACACTCCGGTTGCATTACCCGAGTACCGGAAAATAATGGATGATTACCAGGCACTGTTATACCTGAAACCCAAATTCTTTTTTGGGTATTACAACCGGGCTTTTATTAAATTACGATTAAAAGAGTACAAAAGCGCAATAGAAGATTTAAATATGGCTATCGGACTGGAGCCGGAATTTGCCGAAGCCTATTTTAACCGCGGTCTTACCAAAATTTATCTCGACGATATTGAAGGAGGAGCACTTGATTTGAGCAGGGCCGGTGAACTGGGTATTCACGGCGCGTACAATATTATCAAAAGGTATTGCAATTAGCTCTTTTTGTTAATTCAGCTTTATCAGATTTTATATTTTGAGTAAAATCAATACGGTTTCCAATGGCAATCGAACGTCAATTATAAGAATATGTTAAGATGTTAACTTATTCTTATGAACAATAAGTTTATTTTATTTTAACTTGCTGTTTTTTAGTGATTTATTCTGTTGTAGGGGAGTTTGATACTTTTTTTTCTTTTTTTTAATCCACTCATTTTTTATTCCTTTGCAGTGTTTTATGCTGATTTTTTCGAAAGGAACAAACGCAAATACCACCGGTTTTATTTATTATGAGTCAAAATGTATATCAGGCTTGACTGGTACTTTTTTGCTTAAAAATCCATTTTATTCGGTATAGTTTTTTTAATTCCTGTTAAATCAGGAAACCCAACCGGGATGGGTTATTGTTCTTCAGTTTATAACGAATTCGTTGATTTACAAATATTTTGAATAATAAAAATTGTTGATTTTAAATTACACTATGATTTTAAAAAAGAAACTTAGCATTATTACATTGTTGATTTTTACATTTTCGGGATTTGCACAAACCGAAGAGAAAGAGGATGGATTTAAAATTGGCGGCGCTGTCCGTTATAACATTATTTCCACCAGTTACGAAAGTGGACAAAACAGTCTGAACCCGCAATTTACATGGGACACATGGCGGTTGAATGTTGACGGCTCAATGTCGGGAATCGATTTGAGTTTTGAGTACCGGTTTTATCCAACTTTCGGCGCACACTTTATCCATCACGGCTACCTGGGTTATGCTTTTTCCGATAAAGTTTACATGAAACTTGGTGTTTCGCAGGTACCTTTTGGTATCACACCATACGCTTCCCATTCCTGGTGGTTTCAGGGGCCTTACTATGTTGGGCTGGAGGATGACTACGACATGGGTATTAATTTCGACATCAACACCGGAGAAAACGGTATTTTGTCATTGGCCTATTTTCGTCAGGCTGAACCCGAGGGACCACGCGCCGGTGGTGATGTAACCTACGGAAACGCAGGCCCCGGACGTTATTCTTACGACATTGTTCCGGGGACCGGTGCGATTGAGAACAACGGGGAGTATATTACAGTGGCTGCACACATCCGCGAACTCGGACAATTTAACGCCCGCTATGCCTGTAATGTAACAGAAAGTTGGGAGCTTGGAGCTTCTGTGCAGGTTGGTGGAATTTACAATTCTGTTTTAGATGAATCTGAAACTTCTACTGCATTTGCAGGGCATGTTGTCGGAAATTTTGGCAACTTTAACCTTAAAGCCGAGTATGTTAATTATAACTACAAAGCTAAAAGCGATGACGGACAGGATCTTGATGTGATTCAGATGGGAGCTTACGGCGATATTTACTACGGTGGCGATAGCTACACAGGTGGTGTTGCAGCTCAAGCCAATATGTATGTAGCCGGATTAGCTTACACCATTCCGGTTGAATGGGGTCCCGTTTCAGGTATTCAGCCATACGTTGACTATACTTTGATTGATAAAACAAATGAAAACTTTCACAACACCGAACATTTAATTCCCGGATTTCTGGTAACCGCTGGAGGTATTTATGCCTATTTCGATTATGCAATGGGTAAAAACCAACCCTGGCTGACCGATGATTTTGGAAAAGGATTAGGTTCAGGTGTAGCCAATCCCGATTGGAACAAACGTTTCAATATAAATATTGGATACTATTTCTAAAAGTGAATAACTGAATTACAAATTTATGGTCGGAGATAATGACATTAGAATTAAAGTAGAAGATTTGACCCTTATTTTCGGGAAACGAAAGAAAGAGGCACTGAAACTTCTCAATCAGGGTTACACCAAGACTGAAATCCTGAAAAAGACCAAATGCACCGTAGGTGTAAACAAGGCCAGTTTCGAAATAAAGAAGGGCGAAATTTTTGTTATCATGGGGCTGTCGGGCAGCGGAAAGTCAACACTTATCCGTTGTCTTAACCGGCTCAATGACCCGACCGATGGCAGAGTGTTTTTTAAAGATCACGATATCACCCGTGATTCGAACAAACAATTGCTCAATACCCGCCGCACTGAAATGAGTATGGTTTTTCAGAAATTTGGCCTGCTCCCACACCGGACTATACTGGAAAATGCCGCTTTCGGCCTCGAAATCAGGGGAGAGCCCAAAGAACAGCGGGAGGAGAAAGGCAGAAAGGCATTGAAAACCGTTGGCCTGGAAGGGTATGAAGAACAGTACCCTGACGAATTATCAGGAGGAATGCAGCAACGTGTCGGCCTGGCAAGGGCGCTTGCCAACGACACGGATGTGCTTTTGATGGACGAAGCTTTTTCAGCCCTCGACCCGCTGATTAAAGCCGATATGCAGGATGAACTGCTGCAAATCCAGAATAAGTTACATAAAACCATTGTTTTTATTACACACGACCTGGATGAAGCAATGAAGGTGGGCGACCGTATTGCCATTATGAAAGATGGCGTGGTGGAACAAATTGGTACTGCCGAGGAAATTCTTACTGATCCGGCAACCGAGTATGTTGAGGCTTTTGTTGAAAAGGTGGATCGAAAAACCATTATTACCGCCGAAACACTGATGTTCGATAAGCCCACAATCGTCAATTTCAGAAAAGACGGGCCAAAAGGCGCAATACGTAAAATGCGTGAAGCAGGAGTTGATGTTTTGCCGGTTGAAGACAGCGACGAAAAATTTTTGGGCTATGTATGGCTCGAAGATATGCTAAAGCTTGAAAAGGAGAAGGTTAAATCTGTAGCAACAGCGTTAAATACCAAGGTTCCGAGTGTTTACAAACACTATACAGTGGAAGATATGTTGCCGCTGATTACAGGCCACCACTATCCATTGGCGGTTATTGACGAAGAAGAGGGCCGGTTGCTTGGATTGGTCACACAAACTTCGTTGATTATTGAGTCAACCCGTTTTAATGATAAAGAGATGGATAAATTAATTGGAGAAGCAAACGAACTATAATATGGAAAAGATTTTACCTATTGGAGAATATATCGAAAAAGGGATTAATTCACTGGAACAGAATTTATCTTTTCTCTGGAGGGTCATAGACGATGGTATTTCCTGGACAGTGAAAAACATGAATGATTTGTTTCTTGCAATACCAGTTGTTATCATTCTTGTTGCGATAGCTTTTATTGCCTGTTACGTAAAAGCCGGGAACAAGATGTTTACCAAATCGGGACTGAAAAAAGGATACGGACTTACACTTTTTGTTATTCTCGGTTTATTACTCATTTATGCAATGGGTTACTGGAAAGAAGCCATTCAAACCACCACGCTGGTGCTTGTTTCCACCATTATTGCACTAATACTTGGGATACCGTTTGGAATTTGGTCGGCTAAAAGCAATACGGCTGATACCGTAATACGACCCATTCTCGACTTTATGCAAACCATGCCCGCGTTTGTTTACCTGATTCCGGCCATTTTCTTTTTCAGTGTCGGGAACACTCCCGGTGTTATTGCAACCGTAATTTTTTCGTTGCCGCCATCAGTAAGGTTAACCAACCTCGGAATCAGAAATGTTCCGGGCGATGTAATTGAAGCCGGCAGGGCTTTCGGTGCAAACGAGAACCAGATTCTGTTTAAAATTCAGTTACCATTGGCTATGCCTACAATTCTTGCAGGTATCAACCAGGTAATTTTGCTTGCACTTTCCATGGTGGTAATTGCTTCAATGGTAGGTGCACGAGGACTGGGAAGTATTGTTTATCAGGGAATTCAGCAAAATGATATTGCAAAAGGATTTGAATCCGGAGTGGGAATTGTTATTTTGGCAATGATACTCGACAGGATTACACAATCCATTGGAAGTAAAAAATAAGTAGTAACCTTAAAAAACGAATAATTATGATGAAATTCAAAAAATTACTGAGCTTATTAGTAGTAGTCGGACTTACTTTTGCCATTAGCTCGTGTGGCGGCGGGTCAGGTTCACAGGAAGATTCAAAAGAAGTAACAATATTATATCCGAACTGGGGAGAAGGAATTGCCTTCACCCACCTGGCAAAAGTAGCCCTCGAAGATAAAGGGTATGATGTTGATATTATTAACCTCGAACCGGGATTAATCTACGGCGAGCTGTCAAAAGAAAATTCAAAAGGTGACGTTTTTCTCGATGCATGGTTGCCACATACGCATGCTCCTTACTGGGAAGATTATGGTGAAAGGCTGGTTAAATTAGGGGAATCATTCAGTGGCGGAACTACCGGATTGGTTGTGCCATCGTATGTCGATATTAATTCTATCGGAGAATTGAATGACTATGTGGGTAAATTTGACGGTGAGATTATAGGCATCGGCAGCGGCGCCGGAATCCACGCCAATACATTAAAAGCGATCGAAGAATATGAACTCGATTTTGAGCAGATTACCTCCAGTGGCCCGGCCATGGTTGCCAGCCTCGAAAAAGCGATGAAAAACAATGAATGGATTGTAATTACCGGCTGGAAACCTCACTTCAAATGGTCAAACTTCGATATTAAATACCTGAATGACCCGAAAGGAGTTTATCCGACTGACGTGTGTGCCATTGTCTCCAGAAGGGGATTTGAAGAAGACATGCCGGAGGTTGCTGCCTTTTTTAAAAAATTTAATCTGAGTGAAGAACAGTTGTACAGCCTGATGGGAGCCATCGATGCGGAAGGAGAGGAACCCGGAGCGCAGAAATGGTATGAAGCCAACAAGACAACAATTGACGGTTGGTTTGAATAGGTTGTGCGGACGATTTTTTTGAATCCTGTTTCCCGGGAGAATTTGTTTTTCCGGGAATTTTTTTTTGTCATCTAACAAAAAAAGCAGTCATTTGTGACTGCTTTTTGCGGTGACGATCCCGAGCACTCGGGAAACCCGCGACCTCCGGCTATTAGTTTTTGTTTATTAATCTTTGATAGAATTTTCTGTTGCGTTGTTTTTTCAGGAATTTTTCCCGTTTAATGGCTTCTGACCGGGACTTAAAAATTTCCGAGTAAACTAATTTCCACGGCATTTTTCTGGAAGTATATCTTGATTTTCCGGAATTGTGGTATTGCAGTCGTTGCTCTATGTTGGAAGAGTATCCAATGTAAAAACTCTGGTCTATTTCACTTTGCAATATATAAACAGTATAATTCATATAAAAAAAGCAGTCATTTGTGACTGCTTTTTGCGGTGACGACGAGACTCGAACTCGCGACCTCCGGCGTGACAGGCCGGCATTCTAACCAACTGAACTACGCCACCAATTTGTTGTTATTTCAGGTTTTGTGTCAGGCCGGCTCCCGATAGTTATCGGGACTAACCAACTGAACTACGCCACCTTTTTTTAACTTCTGTTTCCTTCAGAACTCCCTTTTTGCGGTTGTTTCCGTCTGAAAAGGTGCTGCAAATATATACTTTCTTTTTTTTCCTGCAATACAAAAAAATAATAATTTTCATTTCAGTTCCAAGTGTTTGTGCTGGTGTGTTTTACGGGTTGTTTATTTTTTAATTTTCACCAGGTTTTCCGCCTTCAGCGTAGTTTCCCCGTTCCACCGGTAGGCGATAAGTGTCTTGCTTCCTGTAATGCAGGTATCGAGACAACAAACATTGGGTTTGATAATGTGCGGTCCGTTGCTTCGGCAATAGTGCCCGAAGAATACTATCGGGGCATTGTCGGGGTAGGGAAGACTTTCGGGAATAATTTCGGGAGGTATAGTATAATCGGGAAATTGAAATTTGCTTTCGAACGAAAGTTCTTCAAATGTTTTGCCTTCCGGTTTTTCCCACCACCGCATTCTGAAAGAGCGGGGCGAAATGCCTTTATTGTTTATTATTTTGAGGTCTCCCGGCATTTTAAATTGCAGGCCTTTGGTTACCAGCCAGATATTTTTTGCAAGTTCTGAACCCGTATTTTTGTACAGTTTTTTGAAAACTTCTTTTTTGATTTTTCCCGGTGGAAGGTTGGCTTTAATGTACGCTACCGCCTGGTCCGACCAGCATGCATGTACAACCCGTATACCATCCGGTTCCAGAAAAAGCGGAAGCGTTCGAAGCCAGCGAAGATGATCCTGCCATTCTTCAGGAGTATTGATGAACTCATTAAATGTTTTTAGTCCGGAAACAAAACTTTTAAGCGGTGGTTTTACCAGCGGATTACCTTTTTTATCTTTAAGGTAAGCAATAATGATATTGATTTCGTGGTTTCCCAGCACCGCTAACGCATTTCCGGTTTCTACCATTTTTCGAATAATGCGGATGGTTTTTTTGATTTGAGGCCCGCGATTAATAAAATCTCCTACAAAAACAGCTTTTCGGCCGGGGTGTGAATAGCCGTTTTCTGTTTTTGCGTAACCCAGTTCTTCCAGCAGTTTTTTTAATAACTGGGCATGTCCGTGCACATCTCCAATAATATCGTACATAACCTTGTAATGAACTTCGAAAATAAAAAATAGCTGCCGGAATTGACAGCTATTTTCGGTTTTATTTTGAATTCATTTTACCAGAAGTAGGCATAAAATACCAGAATAATTGCAATAATTATTACCGAGTTAATCACATCCCAGTGATTGTAGGAAGCCCGCACCTCAGCCATTTGGTCTTTGGACGCGGTTCCCAGTGTTAATCCGGCAATCACAAGCGGGTCTTTGGGTTTGGTAAAGTAACTGATTATTACCATGGAAATAATCACCAGTACAAACAGGTAAATTTCGTAGTGCAACCAGTTGTGTACCAGGAAAATTTTATAAATCAGTGAAGTTTCTTCAATGCCACCTGAGAAAATGTTCAGACCCAGGCGGGTCATACCTAATGTGAACCCGATGAGCAATCCCCAGAAACCGGCTGCCGGAGTAGTCCTTTTTGAAACAATTCCCAACAGGAATACTGCTGCAATACCGGGTGCCAGCAACGACTGCACATCCTGAAGATATTCGTACAATACCTTTCCAAGTCCTTTCATAACCGGTATCCAGGCAATCCCCAACAGCACAATTACTACCGTTGCAATTCGGCCAACAATAACATAATGCCGCTCTTTTTCATTGGGCCGGTATTTTTGATAGAAATCTACTGTAAACAACATGGCCGATGAGTTAAATAACGAAGCCAGCGAGCTCATCAGGGCGGCAAGAATTCCGCCTATTACAATGCCGGTGAATCCCATTGGAAGGAGTTCCTTTACCATTGTTGAGAATGCTGCATCGTTGGTTTCAAGCGAAAGTAAACCTTTTTGCTGCAAGGCATAGGCAATCATTCCGGGAATGAGGAATATAAAAACCGGTGTGAGTTTCAGGTAAGCTCCAAAAATGGTACCGCGGCGCGATTGTTTCATATCCCGGCCCGAGAGT
>Ga0334899_1003369_pt1 | contig 11304 bp, 7 predicted proteins | sample GraSluR3_MG_FD_207219 | JGI IMG/M metagenome (GOLD analysis project Ga0334899, IMG submission 207219) | Sludge microbial communities from methane-producing bioreactor in Wageningen University, Netherlands - Granular Sludge_8_08-R3 | ecosystem: Engineered > Bioreactor > Anaerobic > Unclassified ... | reverse complement strand
GCGAAGTAAGTCCCAATAATATTGAGTCTATTTCAATTTTAAAAGATGCGGCTGCACAGGCAATTTATGGCGCAAGAGCAGCTGGTGGAGTAATACTTGTTACTACAAAAGGTGGTCGTAGAAATCAAAAAGCTCAGGTAAGAGTAAATTTCAAAAGTGGAATTTCAAAATTTACGAACTACTACGACTTGTTAAACACCCAGGAGTATGGTGAAATGTTGTGGTTGCAGGCAAAAAATGACGGCATTACCAACTATAGTCATCCTCTTTATGGAGATGGAGCGGAACCTGATATTCCTGAATACATTATACCAGCTCGTGGTACAAATGTAGATCACAGCTTGTATGATGATAAAATGATTCATGAAGATGGTGATGACACTTATTTAATAGCAAAAGCTAACCAAGAGGGAACAGAATGGTTGAAAGAAGCATCACAAAATGCACAGTTTATTGAATCGACTGTTGATGTAAGTGGCGGAAGTGAGAACACTTCCTACTCATTCCAGCTTGGATATTTGCAAGAAGAAGGAATTTTAAAATGGACTGGATTCGATAGATATAATCTTCGATCTAATGTTACATCTGATTTAACTGATTGGTTACAAATAGGTGAGAAAATTGGTATTACTTACAGTGAGAGTCAAGGAAACCATACCAACCATGGAGAAGCTTCACCGGTATCGTGGGCATACCGGATGCAACCAATAATACCAGTTCATGATATAGCTGGAAATTATGCCGGTACTCGAGCTGAGGGGACAGGAAATGCTCAAAACCCCATTTTTATTTTAAACTCCAACAAAGACGACCTGAGAAGACGCATGAATATTAGTGGAAATGTTTTTATGAACATTAACTTCACTAAGGATTTAACATTTCGTACATTGTTCGGGGTTACCCATACATCATTTCATGAAAGAAACCCAAATTTTGTTGAAAAAGCACATGCTGAAAGAGGTAAGTATAATTCACTTTCAGAAACAGGAAGATACTATATGCAATGGAACTGGACCAATACGCTCGAATATTCAACTGTTTTGGCTGATGTTCACAACATTTCTGTTATTATTGGTTCTGAGGCAATTGACAATAATTATAATTTTCTGAATGCTTCCAGATCTGAATTTTTTTCAAAGGATATCAATTATATGCAAATTGCTACAGGATTGCAAAGTATTAATAATGATGGTAATCAGTCATCCTGGGCTTTATTGTCCACATTTGCACGTTTAAATTATTCGTATGCAAACAGGTATTTGTTGGAAGGAGTAGTTCGCAGGGACGGATCCTCTCGTTTTGGAAGTGAAAACCCATATGGTATATTTCCTGCTTTCTCATTAGGATGGAGAATGAATGAGGAAAGTTTCATGTCTTCGACATCAGATTGGCTCGATGAGTTAAAACTAAGGGTAGGTTATGGATATACAGGTAACGACCGGATTGGAAATTATAATAGTTATACCAATTTTGGAATTAGCTATAATGATTCTTTTTATCCAATTGATGGAGCAAATGCAACTACTGGAGCTACTGGATTCTATCAAACGACCTTTGGCAACCCGGATGTAAGATGGGAATCAACAAGTACTATCAATTTAGGATTAGATGGGACTTTGTTTAAAAACATAGATTTTTCTTTGGATTTATGGCACAGAAGGACCACAGATATGCTTTATCCGAAACAAATTCCAATGGTATTGGGCCAGGCTTCTGCTCCTTCGGTTAATGTGGGAGAGATGGTAAATAAAGGAATTGATTTTGAATTAGGTTATTACAATACTGCACTAAACGGAGAATTGAAATATAGTCTTGATTTCGATATTTCTCACTATAAAAACGAGATAGTAAAACTTTCGGATGTCGAAGGGGAATTTTTAACCGGTGATGCACACCGTGAAATGACATATACTCGCGCCGAAATAGGCACCTCTTTCCCTGAGTTTTATGGATATATAGTAGAAGGTATTTTCCAAACTGACGAAGAAGCCAATGCTCATCCACCTGCATTTGGAGAAAATGGTATCTACAACAAACCCGGGCACTATAAATATAAAGATGTAAATGGGGATGATGTAATCGATTCAGATGATCGTACATATATAGGTTCTCCACATCCTGATTTTACATCAGGATTGAATATTCATTTGGAATACAAAGGGTTTAGCATGGTAACTTATTTGTATGCAAGTTATGGTAATGAAATGGTGAACTATGTGCGCAGGTTTATTGATTTCGCCCAGTTTCAGGGAGGTAAAAGTCACGATCGCCTTTATAACTCATGGGGGAGCCCCTATCTGAGTGATAATTCAAAAGCAAAATTACCCCTGGCTGAAACCGAAGATAATGGTAGTCAGCAACCATCCACAGCTTTTGTTGAAGACGCTTCCTACCTAAGAATGGAAAATTTAAGGTTAGGTTATGACTTAAACCGATTGTTGAAAACTAACTTCAGCTCAATTCAAATATATGGACAGGTAACCAACGTTTTTACAATTAGCGGCTATTCCGGGCTGGATCCTGAAATTAGCAGAACAGGGGCAAATATGGGTGTTGATGCCGGTGCATGGCCGACCCCGAGGCGTATAATGTTCGGTTTGAATTTTGGCTTATAATAATGATTAACTAAAAAAGGATTAAAATGAAAAATATATTAAAATATTCATTGATTTGTACACTTCTTTTGAGTATAAGTCTTTTCTATTCATGTGAAGATTTTCTTGAAAAAGAACCCCCTGGAGCAGCAGCCGGTACAGTAATGGAATCACCGGAAGGAGTTGAAGCACTTTTGATCGGAGCTTACAGCACATTACAAGGTGCCGGAAGATTCGGCGGCGCTTTGGCTACTGACTGGACTTATGGCGGAGGTGCATCAGATGATTGCTATAAAGGTACATCATCAGGTGACCAGAATAACTTTAATGAGGTGGAACAATATGCCGTGTTGCCCACAAATGCCTATATGAGTGAAAGGTGGCGTGATGCTTATAACGGAGTTGCGAGAACCAATCAAACCTTAAGTTTTCTATGGGCAACCCAGGCAGGAAGTAATCCTGTCGAGGAGTCCAGAGCTAAGGAAATTGAAGGGGAAGCTAAATTCCTGAGAGCTTGGTATCATTTTAAAGCTACAATTGTTTTTCGGAATATTCCCTATATAAAAACACAGGAAGAGCTTGGAGAAGGTTTACTTCCTGAAGAAATCCCAAACGATTCAGAAGGATGGGATGAAATTGAAGCTGACTTGCAGTTTGCCGTTGATAATCTCCCCGAAGAAAGTCCATTAGGTGAACCGGGAAGAGCCAATAAATATTCTGCAATGGCTATGAAAGCAAAGGTACATCTTTATCAAAATGAATATGGTCAGGCAAAACCACTACTTGATAATATTATTGACGCTGGTAAGTATAGGTTAGTCGATAATTACAATGATAATTTTGATATGGCTACTGAAAATAATGAGGAGTCAATCTTTGAAATTCAGGCCGCAACAAGTGGTTCCAATCATTCTTCAATGCTGCTTGCTGGTCCTGTAATGCATCAGCAAGGACCTGCAGGAATTGGTTGGGGTTTTTATCAACCTTCACAAAACCTTTTTGAAGCCTTTCAGGTTACCGAAGATGGATTGCCAGTTCTTGATGTGGAAGATAGGAAGCCATTGGCACACGATATGGGTATTGGAAGTGCAGAAGAGTTTCATCCAACAGAAGAATATCTTGACCCAAGGGTTGACTGGACTATTTCCAGACGAGGAATAGATTACCTGGGATGGGGAATTTGTGAAGGAAGATCCTGGATTAGAGAACAACCCAACGGAGGCCCTTATATGACTAAGAAGTTCATGCACTCATTTGATAACCAAAGTTTAAATAATTACGGCAGTGGATTCGATAATGGCAAAAATTTCCGAGCCATACGTTATTCTCATGTATTACTTTGGAGAGCAGAAGTTGCAGTAGAGGATGGTGATCTGAATTTGGCAAGGCAATTGGTAAATCAGGTTAGGGAACGTGCACAAAAAAGTGAAGTTGTGAAAGGGCGCGTATCAACCTATATTTTTGATGGAAGACCAATAGAAGTTGACTGGGATCAGCCCGCTGCAAATTATAAAATTGAGGTGTATCCAGCTGGAGCTGATGCTTTTTCAAGTCAGGAACAAGCAAGAAAAGCTGTTCGTTTGGAACAACGACTAGAATTTGCAACCGAAGGTATGCGTTTCTTTGATTTACGCCGATGGGGAATAGATGGAGAAGTTTTGAATAATTACATTGAACAGGATTCTAAATTCAGAACTTTCCTTTCAGGAGTCAGTTATAATCCCAACAAAGACTATTGGCCATTACCACAATCACAACTTGACATTCAAAGAGGAATTCTCAGTCAGGATCCTAATTTCGAAAAAGAAAAATAAAAAACTTGAACGAAGAAGCATTTTAAATAATAAAATGCTTCTTCGTTTTTATATTAACATCAGATGGAAAAAACAAAAAATCAATTAAACCGTAGAAAGTTTCTGGGACTGTCAGCACTTGGTTTAACGGGCCTGACTGTTTTACCCGGTTGGACAATTAATGGAATTAAAATTGCACCAAGTGATCGGGTAGTGCTTGGTTTTATAGGTGCAGGTCGTCAGGCTCTGTCCGACTTTACGAGTTTTAGCAGCGTACCAGGTGTACAGGTTGCAGCAGTTTGCGATGTAGATTCTATGAAGCAGCTCCGTTTTAAAAAGCGAGTGGAAGACTGGCAGGAGAAACAAGGAGTTGCCCCGCGCTGCGATATGTATGAACTTTATGAAGAACTACTTGAGCGGAAAGATATCGATGCTGTTGAAGTGGTTACACCGGATCACTGGCATGCACTGCAGACTATCCATGCTATGCAGGCCGGTAAAGATGTGTATGTGCAAAAACCACTTGCCTTTACCATTAAAGAAGGTTTGGTGATGGTAGATGTTGCCCGCAAAAATAAAAAAGTGGTGCAGGTTGGCAGTCAACAACGTTCCAGCGGCGAATTTCAAAAAGCCATTGAATTGGTTCGCGAAGGAAAAATCGGGCACATTGAAAAAATTTACTCCAGGGTTGGAAATCCACCAAAGCCATTGGATTTGCCTAAGGAGTCTGTTCCTGGTAACCTGAACTTCAATCTGTGGATGGGGCCATTAGATGAGAAAATGAAAAGCTTTGGGGGGCCTGGCGCTGGTATCGTGAAACTGGCAATGGCTTTACAGCCGATTGGGGGGCTCACATGTTTGATATTGCTCAGGCTGCAATTGGAATGGATGGTTCAGGTCCGTCAGAAATTATTCCTAAAGGTTATAACGGAACAGAATACCTCACCTTTAAATACCTGAATGGTATTGTAATGACCGAACAACCCTACCTGGATGATATGCCGGATGCACAGGGAATTAAGTTCATCGGTACCGATGGCTGGATTGAAGTGGCCCGTGGATATCTCGGGTGTTCAGACCCCTCATTGGTTCCAGAAGATCTTGCAGGAAGAAGACCACGTAACTTAACTGATGAAGAACGCGAAGCAATGCGAAAGGAATGGGCAAAAAGAAGGGAAGAAAGAGAACAACAACGCGAAGGCTTAGCCTTTGAAATAAGTGCTCCGCACATGCAGAATTTTATTGATGCTGTTCGTTCACGCCAAAAACCAATCGCACCCATTGAAGTAGGATGCAGTACCAATACTTTGTGCTGCCTTGGTAATATTGCCACAGAGTTGGAACGCCCGGTAAATTGGAATCCGGCCACGTTGAGTTTTGGCGATGATAAAGAAGCAGCAGGGCATAGGCTTTATTACTACGAATACAGAAGACCTTATTCATTAATTTAAATCAACTAATAAAATACTGAAATGGAAACAAAAAGAGAATTTTTGAAAAAACTGGGGCTGCTCACTGTTGGTGGGCTGGTTGGGGGATCATTAAAAACTGCCCAGGCTTCATCATCGCATAGTACTCTTTTCCCATCACAAAAAAGTATAGGTTTACAGCTTTATTCTCTGGGGAGAGAACTCACTGAAGATGTGCCGAATGGATTAAAAAAAGTGGCTGAAATTGGGTATACCACTGCTGAGGCAGCCGGGTACCGGGAACGAAAAATATACGGTTATGATATGGCTGAATTCCGGAAGCTGGCTGATGATGCCGGACTGAAGGTAACCGGTTCACACGTGAACCCTCCTGTTCGTAAATATACAAAAAGTAATACCGGCGAAATTGCTGATTTCTGGAAAGCAACTGTCGAAGATCATGCAAAATTGGGGGTTACTTCGTTGGTACAGCCCGGAATGCCAACTATCGAAAATCATGATGATGTGGCCTTGGTTTGTGAGGTTTTTAATAAAGCGGGCGAAATTGCTAAAGATGCCGGGATACTGTGGGGCTACCACAACCACAGCGGAGAATTCAGGCGTGTGGTTAAAGAGGAAGATAAAAGGAAAGAAACCAACCGAAGGAACCCTGTGGGAGATGTTATTTACGATTTAATGCTTGAAGGAACTGACCCAAAGCTGGTATTTTTCGAAATGGATGTGTACTGGACCGTAATGGGACAGAATGATCCGCTTGAATATTTTGAGAAATATGCTGGCCGTTTTCCGATTTTACACATCAAAGACCGCTCAATTCTTGGCCAGTCGGGGATGATGAATTTTAAAAACATTTTCAATAAAGCTTATGAAATTGGTTTGGATGAATTCTACGTTGAGTTGGAAAATATCAGGGAAAATATTACCCAGTTTGAGGGCGTGAAACGCTGTTTTGATTACCTGTATAATGCACCGTTTGTAAGTTAAAAAAACATATTATCCGAAAAAGGGAGGTAAGGGGTTAAAATTTTTTCCTTTTATTTCCCTTTTTTATTTAAAATGAAAATAAAACCAGAAAGTATTATGATACTTATTCTGCATAATATTTTTTTGAGTAGAAGGGCTTTGTCGTGTTTGTTTAAAATCAGAAATATACTGGTTAAAACGTAATATTGTTTCGTTGCTGATTGTAAGATCGCCTAAATCAGGTTTTTCGCCCGTGCTGTTGGTATAAGCCAGGATTGCTTCTTCGATATGGCGGGGAATTTTGTTGTAATTCAGGTTATTGAGCATTGGTAAATTATTTATAATACCTTCCACATTTTTAGATAAAAGAAACCAGACCATCATGTATTCGAAGGCTTTTTTGTTCTCAGGATTTGATTGAAGTAGTTTTGGAATGTTATTTTGTGGTGAGATTATTTCAGTGAAAAAATCATCTTGGGGCATAATATTTCGTTTTAAACCAAATTCCGGATGTGCTGCAATTCGTGAAGTGTCTGTAAGTAATTCTTCATATTCATTTCCCCGGTCGCTGTAAAAAGCTGTATTTTTTAAAATATCGACATATTTGTGAGCACGCTTATAGTTTCCGTTAATAATATTGGTTTTTGCCAATAATGAAATATTTTGTGGACGATAACCGTAAACAATCATTTCTTCGTAGGCCCAACGGTGTGCTTCGTTGATTAAACCTACTGTGTAAAAAAAATGAGCTCCCCAGTTTAAATGCTCTTCGTTCCAGGGGAGGATTAGTGCATTAACATTAAAATCCTGCCGCCCGTAAAATAATCTGCTTGCCAACTGGTCTGTTTCCGAAAGTGCAATATTGTAAAAATATTGTGCTATCAAATTTTGAGAAGGATATTTTTCGTGAAAATTAATTGCCTGGTTGTATTCCTCATCAAGCACCATCTTTTCTAGTTGAATCACTCTTGAAGTTTGATTGTTATAAGAATTGAACAGCGAAAAAATTGAAAAACCAAAAATAATAACCACGGCTGCTGTGCCAATAAATTTTGATTGATGGAGTTTTGTTCTAAAGGTGGTTAAGGCTTTGGTAATTAATGGATAAACTGCAATAAAGCCAGTGGTTATATAAAGAAAAAGGTGATGGTTTTTATTTTCTACTGAAGGAAAAGGATAGGTAATTAATTGTTCAAAAGGTTGAAAGAAAAGAACTTTTTTGCTGAAAATTACCGTAATGACAGCAACCCCCAATAGTATAGAAGAATTGATGAATCGTTTATTACCCTTTTTATAAAAAAGATTAAAAAGGATAAGCATCATAATTAAAATCCAGGCATAAACACCTATGAAGTAGTAAATTAACGGAAACAGAATTAGTGGAACATAAGAGGTTTTATTTTTGAGAAATGTCAAATAAATGTAGAAAAAAAACAGAATCAGAAGAAATCCAAAGTTGAATTCAAGCATGTGGTAATAATGAGTCTGCATCAACAGTAACAAAAAGGGAGGAATTATCATCAACGGTAATGATAATTGAGAATGAGGAAGAAGGTGCTTGTTGATGTGATAAATCAGAATTGCAGGTAAGGTTAGGGTCGTTGCAAGAATTATAACCCCAATTATTGCATGGAAATAAAACTGAGTAAAAAATTTACCTGTAAGTACGAGAAGACCGCCAGGTTGTGTGAAATAATCATCTAAGTAAAATTTTGAAAAAATGAATAGATGATTGTTTTCCTGAAAGAATAAAATGTGGTTAGCAATCCCAAAAAAGTAACTAAATGCAGTTGCAAAAAACAGCAAATTAATAATATAAAAACCTGGATTTTTTAATGTTCTATTCATGTACTCCCTTTTCAATCTTAGCACGTTCTTTCTCATTTTCCAATTTAATCCATCGGGGTGTAGTATCATTCGGATTCCCGGGACTGGATATTAATGGTTTTTTATTTGCAGCTGATTCAAAATCCGTTGGATTAAATTTCACTTTACTTGTTACAAACTCAGGGATATTATAGGATTCCAGCATTTTATTGTAAAAGTTCGGGTTTTGTTGTGGAAGCACAAAAGGTTTTCCGATACTATCCCAGGAATTAATATAGGCAAAATAGGGCCTTGCACTTCTTCCATCTATTCTTTTGCTACTAAAAACAAGCCATTTGCCATTCGATGACCAGGTGTGGTAACTCTCAGTTTTGTTACTGTTTAGTTCCATTTTTTTAAACTTTCCGCTTTGTAGATTTAGCAAATACAGGTCAGCCTCTTCGTGCCATATTGGGAAAGTTCCATAATCAGCCATGGTAAATACGATGAATTTCCCATCCGGAGAAATTCTCGGAAATGAAACACTTTTTTTCATTTCTGAAGCATCAAAAACAAGTTCATCTTTTCCAAATGTCCGGGAAGTTGAATCAAAGGATTTACGAACCAAATTGTAATGTATATCCTTAATATCGTCCAGTGCTAAATTCGAACCAGTTTTTCTACAACCGGCACTACAGAAATATAAATATTTTCCATCGGGCGACCAGGAGGGAAAAGTTTGCAGCGGGTTAATGGAATCTCTTTCTGTTATGTTTATTATTTCATTTGTTTGAGTATCATATAGTATGAGAGAAGAAACCAAATCGAAAACCTCGATACTTCTTTCCTGATGTGCATAAAAATTTTGCCTAACCTGATTTGATGAAAAGGCAACAAATCTACCCCCAGGGTGCCACGAAGGGTACGTAGCTCCTCCCGGCATACTTTCAATTTTTAAATCTGTTTTCAAAATTTGTTGGTCGTCAGCAAAGTAGGTTCCACCTTTTGACCCCCGAATATGAATTAAGAATTTCTCAGGATTGTTTTGGTTAAAAGTATGACAATTCACACAGTTTTTTTCAAGCAATTGATTTTCAACTATTGATGTTTTTTCAAAACTTTCAAGTGAACGTTGTTCAATTTTCATGGTTGACCAATTATAATATCCCGGATGAATTAACCTGTAAACTAAAAAGGGATCAATTTTTTCTTTCGCTACATAAATATAAAATGGATTATATTTTTTAACTTTTTTAGTAGTGTTTTCAGCATAAATTTCTACCTGTATTTTACCACCTATACTGTTTTTAGTTAGTTTTTCCCATTTTCTTTCTGGTATCTGAATCTTTCCATTTGTTGTGTTTACTAAAAATTGATAATTTTCTTTTTTAGAGGAAAATTTAACAGCAACACAATTTTTAGGATAATCAATCATGAAATTAAGTGGTGCAATATTGGGCGGAATTGTAACGCCCTGATAACCTGGTCTTATTTTGGCGTCTCGACTTATTTTCTCTGTGTTGCCATCTGAAAACTTTTGACATCCTCCGAAGAAAATTGTTATTGCTAAAACTATGGTTATATAATTTTTTAGGAAATTCATTAATGACCAAATAATTTATTTAAAGAAGGGTAAATTTATAAAAGAATATACCATCTACAATAATATTTTGCAGATAATACAATGTGTCTTGCCCTGAAATATCTTGACACAAAAACGTCAGGAAAAATGAAAAAAGGGAAAGAAATCATGTTAACAGATTCCATGGAGGGATTTCAGGAGAAAAAAATTAATTATAATGATTACGAAGTAAGTTTTCGCCGATGGCTGGTCATTCAGATAGATTCAGGGAACATGACTTGCCGGGAAGCGCGCGAACGTTTTTCCTTGCCAGCATGGGAATACAAAAAAATTATAAGGCGCTGGCAGGAAAGATATTCCGATGAAATCCACTTATCTTTGCGAGCTATGAGTGCAAAAGAAAGAACAGATGTTAAAGCGTTGGAGAAACGCATCAGGGAACTTGAAGAGCAGTTGAAACGGGCGCAGATGAAGAACGTGGCACTGAACACGATGATTGATATTGCAGAAAACGACTACAAACTCGAAATCAGAAAAAAGTCTGGACCCAAACAGTAGATGTACTGGCGCGCATGTATCCTTTGGTTTCCAAGGCGGTACTATGCGAACTGTTTGGGTTTACCCGCCGGCCTGGTACGACAACAAGAAACGTCAATCCGGGCACCAGATGGAGGAAGTTTTCATATTGAAACAGGTAAAAGAGTTGCGCAAAGAGCACAAGAGGATGGGGGCCGAAAAGCTCCACCGGCTGATGGGGCCGGCCCTACAGGAACATAATATTAAATATGGAAGAGACAAATTTTATTTCCTGCTGCGGGAACATGGCCTGTTGGTCAGGCGGCGCAGGCGCGGGCCTAAAACCACCCATTCGAAGCATTTTTTCCGCAAGTATCCCAACCTGATAAAAGATGCCGGAATAATGAGTTCCGGGCGGTTATGGGTTAGCGACATAACCTACATTCGCACTGAAAAAGGTTTTGTTTACCTCTCGCTTGTTACCGACGCTTATGTTACCGACGCTTATTCCAGAAAAATTGTTGGCTGGTGCCTCTGGCATGACCTTACCAGCGAAGGGGCTTTAAATGCCCTGAAAATGGCCATTTCAGGGGAAGGGGTAAAACAGAACCTTATCCATC
>Ga0334899_1003366_pt1 | contig 11312 bp, 7 predicted proteins | sample GraSluR3_MG_FD_207219 | JGI IMG/M metagenome (GOLD analysis project Ga0334899, IMG submission 207219) | Sludge microbial communities from methane-producing bioreactor in Wageningen University, Netherlands - Granular Sludge_8_08-R3 | ecosystem: Engineered > Bioreactor > Anaerobic > Unclassified ... | reverse complement strand
AAGACTTTCAGCGTCTCCAAATCCTTCACCATCAGAAGAGACTCCCGTTGATACGCCTTATCCACAAAAACCTCCTTTATCGCTAAATTATATTTTAACGATAAAAATAGTTTATCCATATTCTTAAGTATTGTCAAGGAATTAAAGAAATTAAATATCAACAAAGCGCCTGTATTGCCAGCAGGCGCTTTGTGCGTTGTCTTCTATTCTCAGGAGGTCAGCCTGGGATCATGCTTCCGGCTTTTCGATCACTTCAGTCTGCTTGCTTTTCCGCTTTGCTTTTCGTTTGCGCAGCACCTTGACCAGGAAATAAACCCCGACACCCAGCGGGATCAGGAAGGGCAGGCAGTAGATCCCGAACCAGATACCAGCATCGGCAAGAAATTGGCCGGTGTCGATCAATGCCTCAACTGCTCGTTTTGCCGTTCCCTGGGGTGCCCATCCGGCGATCTCGATGGGCTGCAAAGATTCCTTCGCAATGATTTCAACCGTAATCGCAGATAGCGCGGCTGATTCCTCCAGATATTTCATCCGGCCTTTGACGACTTCGATCTCACCGCGATAGTAGGTTAACTCGTTGAAAATATTTAAGACATCTTCCGGTTCCTGAGCCTCTTCCATCAGGTCAACCAGTGCGGCTTCGGCAGCTTCCAGGTTGCGCAGCCGCGAACCGAGGTCAGTATACTCTGCGGTTACATCCTGTCCGGAGACGTTCTCCGAAAGGACATCCTCACGGGGATTCGGGGTAAGTTCCTTAATCTCTGTCATGATCGAATCAAGCTGCCCGGCAGGCACCCGAATGGTCACATTGGCACGGGGAACCATTCTGCCGCTGGAACTTGATGACCGGTAAACATTTGAATACACCACAAACCCGCCCGAGTCTTCCGCCAGCTGAACAACTGTATCCATTGTTGCCACGGGATCTTCAACAGCAATCTCAAGATTGGCGTTATAAATCACCATCCGCTCGATCTCGCTTGCGGAGGCACCCGTACCGCTGTCAAACCCACGCATGGAAGACCCTTCTTGATCTTCAGCCATCGCCGACTCTTCATAGGCGTAATCATATGCAGGTTCAGAAGCCGGCATTTCCATGGCAACGTTCTCAGGCGCTTTCATAGATGCACACGCCCCCGTCAGCAGCCCAACGATGAGCAAACTACTTGCAATCCAAACAATTCTCTTCTTCATCACTTCTCCTTTTTGCACGAGTTCATTCAATTGTATACTGAATAGACGCAGCTTGTAAACAAAAAGTTCCTTAGAAATCCAGACCGCTCATTCCAAGGAACTTCTTTAATTGCTGTTGGTTGGCAGATTCACCAGCCAACTTCCAGCCGCGTGGCATGTCTGTGAGGTAACCCGGCTGCAATAATCCTTTTTTGCACCTCCTCAACATCATACGCTGCGCGATGATAAACCCAGGGCTTCTCCTGGTCATCATCGTAGATGAGATAGGAAGCATTCGGATTATGGTCGCGCGGCTGGCCAACAGAGCCCGGGTTCATAATGCTCTTTCTTTCAACAATGAAGGGATCGTCCGGCTGTGCGATGTGAAGTTGAGTCGTTTCCGGCGTGCCGCCGTTCATCGTAAAGATGCTGGGGATATGGGTGTGGCCGACCAGACAGATCCGGGTATCAAACGCATCCATATTTCTCTGGGCAATCCCCAGTTCCATCACGTATTCCCAGACCGGGTTGCGCGGGCTGCCATGGGCCAGGGTGATGCCATCCACTTCAATCCTTTCAGGTAAGGCCTCAAGCCAGCGGCGATTCCGACTCGTCAGCCTTGATTCCAGCCACTCAAGCGATTTCCGCGCCTCATCATTAAAGGCCTTGATATCAATTTCACCCAGGATCGCAGCGTCATGATTACCTCTGACGCACTTTAAGTCCGGCAGAGATTTGAGTTTTTCAATACACCCATTCGGGTCAGGCCCGTATCCAACCACATCACCCAGACACCACACCCTGTCAAAGGCTTCGGCATGCTGAAGAACTGCATGAAATGCTGTCAGGTTTGCGTGAATATCTGAGATAATGAGGGTTCGCATGGGTCAGGGTATATAGAAAGTGAAGGTCCAGCCGCCCTGATCGGTCACAACGCCAGAATTTACGCCAAAAATCACATTCCAGGTGTTGCCAGGTTTGAGCGGGAAGGGATCACCGTTGGCATCAATGAATTGGATGGGTTGATTGTTGAAAGGTACCACCCAGGTCACATCAAATACCTGACCATCCCGGAAAATGATTGCCCGCCGGCCGGTGGTGTTACCCCAGATTTCCACATCATACACAGTGGGGGTAACTTCAGTGTGAGAAGCGAAGAGGATTACAACATTTGAAAAAGCCAGCTGTTCGTCGGTGTTCGCATCCACAAGGGGAACCATCTCGATCCCGCCGCCGGAAGTATCTTCAATCCAGCGCAGGTATTTTCCGCTCTCCTCATCATAGCGCCATTCCCCCCGGTTGAGGTTGGAATAGATCACCAGCGCTTGTTCGCCGGGAACACCGCCGTCGGGGGTCGCCGGATCAAAAGCCATGCCATTGAGTTCAAACTGCCGGTTTTCAATTCCACGCTGGATCGATAATTCTGTCAGAGCGGCTGAATCGCCAAACTTACTGTAAACAACATTGCGTCCGTCGTCGCATAAGGCTGGGCAGATATTCGCAATCCCGCTGAGGGCACGCCCCCCCAGGATATCCAAAATCTTTGCATTGATTGTCTCGTAGGCCCCATAATAACCAAGGACGCCCTCATAGAGATTGACCAGGTAGGGATCAATCAACCGGCCTGAACGCACCGGGCCGATCTTCTCAGAATCCTGTCCATAATAAACACCCATAAACCGATTGGTGCCGGAGCCGATATAGTACTCAAAAACCAGGTCGGCTGCGGACAGGCCAGCATGCGGACGCCCAGCCGCAGGATAATTCGATACTTTAACAAATACAGGCCGCCGGTTCAGAATGGCAGGATCGTCAACCAATAGTCCGGTGAGGGGATTCACGCCTTCCGGGAAATCCGAAGGCCCAACTGGCCCAAGGGTAGGCTCCGGCGTTGGCGTTTCGGTGGGAACTTCAGTCTGGGTCATTGTAACCGTGCTGGTTGGAAAGGCCGTGAGGGTTTGGGCAGCGTATGTGCCGGCTAGTTCCAGATCGGAAAGACCGGTCGGACCGCAGGCAGCCAGGATCAGGGTTAGCAAGCTAAACAGCATTAGGATCAAACTTCTTTTAATCGGTTTCATTTGTCACCTCAAGCCCAATTTTACCGCAATTCAAGGGAGTTACAGAAGTATAAAATGATAATCTATTAATTGAAATTATTTTTGTTTTCGAGGACAGATTAGGATTTTACCTGCTCAACGATATCTGCGACCATGTCAAACCGGTTAAAGGCCGGCATGAAATAAACACCCTGGAAATCCTCGCGCAACGCCTCAATCAGCTCGACTGCGATTTTCGCCCCTTCCTTGGCGGACTGATCCCCAGCAGCCGTCATCCGATCCTGGATCTGCTGGGGGATAAGAATCCCCGGCACCTCGTTATGCAGGAATCGGGCGTGCCGGTCTGTGACCAGCGGCAGGACCCCAACAATCACAGGCACCTGCAGCGGCCCGTGGTGGTCCTCATACATCCGGAGGAATTCCCTGGCGCGTTCAGGTTCAAATACCGGCTGGGTCAGGAAAAAGTCCGCCCCTGAATCAAGTTTTTTCTGAAGGATGTGAATTTCGCGTTCAGGTTTACTGGGACAAAGGTTCAACGCTGCACCCACAAAGAACGACGTTGGCTGGCCGATTTTCCCCCCGGAATGATCCACACCGGTGTTAAACCCCTCCTTGATCAGCTTGATCAAACCGGTTGGGACCAGATCATAGGAATCACTGGCGTCAGGATAATCCCCGATTGCGGTGGGATCGCCCATGACGACAAAGACATTCCGGATTTCAAGCGCATGCGCCGCCAGTAAATCGCCCTGGACACGTAGTAAATTCCTGCCCCTGGTCGGGAAGTGGAGCGTTGTTTCGACATCAAAGGTGGATTGAATCAACTGACAAACCGCCCAGGGGCTCATCCGCATCCGAGCCATCGGGCTGTCGGCCACATCAATCACATCCGCGCCAGCATCCGCCAGCAGGGACGCACCAGCGAGCAGCTTATGCGTTGACAGTCCTCGGGGAGGGTCCATCTCCACGGCAATCACAAATTCACCGGCTTCAAGCTTCTGCGCCAGTTTTGATTTCATCACGGCAGGTTCAACTTCATCAACGGTCGCGACATCCACCTCTGCAATGCCGTTCAACGGAAAATCATCCGGGGCGTTCTGAAGGGCCTCCGCGATCACACGGATATGCGCAGGTGTCGTACCGCAGCAGCCGCCGATCACATTTGCCCCTGCCCGCCAAAAGGACAGCGCATAATCGTGGAAATAATCCGGCCCGGCAGGATACATGATCCGGCCGCCGACTTTTTCCGGGAAACCCGCGTTAGGCATTACGGAAAAGCGCGCGTCAGGCATGGTCCGTTTCATCATTTTCAGGATACGCAGAAGCTGGGCTGGGCCGCCTGAGCAGTTGACTCCGATCACGTCCACACCCATCTCCGCAAACTTCTCAGCCACTTCCTGCGGCGTGTCACCCAACAGGGTCCGCCGATCACGGGTGAAGGTCATCGAAGCGATCAGAGGGATCTCCAGATCCACTTCCCGGGCAGCTCTGACCGCTTCCCGGACGGCGTAAACATCCACCATGGTTTCAATCAGGATCAGGTCTACACCGGCATCAACCAGAGCCTGAATCTGCTCCTGATAGATCTCATAAGCTTCCTCGGTCTGAATCCGGCCAAATGGCGCCAGCGGGACTCCCAATGGCCCGACATCTCCTGCGATCAACACGTCTTTGAAGGAAGCTTCCACAACCCTGCGCGCCAGATTGACAGCCGCCGCGTTCACTTCGCTCACCCGGTCATCCAGACCATGCCGTTCAAGCTTGGTGCGGTTTGCGCCAAAAGTGTTGGTTTTGATGATCTCAGCGCCAGCCTGAATATAGTCCCGGTGGATCTCACCGACAGCTGCCGGATCGAGTAAATTGAGTTCGTCGAAACAGGCGTCAATTTCAATCCCGCGCTCGTGCAGCAGCGTGCCCATTGCTCCATCCACGACAATCGGTCGCTCGGAGTGACTTAATCTCTGAATGAATTTCCGCTCATCTTTACGCATATTCGCCTTTCTTACTTCTTCCTACGCATTCATCAGTTGCTCAACGCGGCTCGTGCCAACGTTGAAATAGGTCGCATCCGGGTGGTGGACGATGATCGCCGCAGTGGATTGTTCCGGAACCAGTTGATAGGCCGAGGTCAGACTCATTCCCAAAGCCTTTCCAGCCGGCAGAAGCTCAAATACCTTAACATGATCATCGAGGTCCGGGATCGCCGGATACCCCCAGGAATAACGTTTTCCGCGGACAGGGGCAAGTCCCAACTCCCGGCGGATATGCGAGTGCAGGTACTCGGCTGTTGCCTCCGCCATCTGCACCGCCAACCCGTGCATGTAATAGGCTTCCGAATATTCGCCGGCTTCTTCCAGGGCGGTAAACCTCTCCGTTGCCTTACGCCCAACGGTGACGACCTGAAACGCAACCACGTCCATTCTGCCCGAGCCTTTGGGGGAGAAATAATCTGCCAGGCAAAGCGCCTTCCCACCTTCCTGCCGGGGAAATGTGAATTGCTGCAAAATATCGGGGGTTGAGTCCTCCAGCGAATCAGGATCATAAACCAACAGGGTTTCACCCTCCGACTGGCAGGGCCAATACCCATAGATGCCCTGAGGTTCCAGCCAGCCTTCCTTCTCCGCGTCCTTGCGCATGCGGATAAGCCGTTCATCAAAGGAGACCTTCAGGTCTTCCCATGCCTCTCCATGAGCGTTCTTCGCGCCCCAGGATAACCGGTAAAGTTCATTGAGCGATAGGTGTTCTCCCACCATCGCCAGGGGCATATCCCTGACAACCCGCGGCCCCCAATACGGCGCCTGCGGCAGCTCGTCAAGAGAAGCCACCTGCGATCCGGTTCGGGACCGGGACGGTTTCCGCTGCGATGTGAGGTCGCGCCCCAGTTCATAATCGGCGGCTTTGTGGACAGTATCCAGCAGGGCTTCCCGCTTTTCCGGGTTCATCAAGGCATCCATGGTGGACAACCCCTCAAAAGCGTCCTTGCAATAGAAGACGCCGGGTTCATAGTAATGACCTTTTTCCGTCAGCAGGATCCGCTTGCCAAATCTCGGGTTGATCGCCGCGCCGCCCACCATGACCGGGAAAGGCAGTCCCCGCCGGTCAAGTTCGTTCACGATCAGCGGCATTTGCTTGCTGGTGCTCACCAGCAGCGCGCTCAATCCAATTGCATCCGCTTTTTCTTCCACAGCCCGCGAGATAATCGTTTCAGCCGGGACCTGCTTCCCCAGGTCCACGACACTGTAGCCGTTATTTGAGAGGATCGTTTTGACCAGGTTTTTGCCGATATCGTGCACATCGCCATAGACAGTCGCCAGGACCAGCTTACCCTTGGTAGTCCCTTCCTTTTTCTCGAGGAAGTTCTCCAGATATCCCACTGCGATCTTCATCACCTCCGCGCTCTGGAGCACAAAAGGCAGGATCAGCTCGCCCGCACCGAATTTATCCCCCACATCTTTCATGGCGGGCAGCAGGACATCGTTTAGAATTTCCACCGCCTTTTCAGATCTGGGCCTTTCGGAGTCCCGTTCCAGAAGGGCATCAATGTCCTTTTCAACATCCGCCTTATGCCGGTGCAGAATTCGCCAATGCAGCCGCTCTTCCGGCGACATGGCTGCCAGATCCAGGCTCCCGCCCTGGGCGTCCTCATCTGTTTCTTCCACGTTCTCAAAATAAGCAATCAGCCGCGAAAGGGCCTGGTCGTCCTTATTTAAGATCAGGTCCTCTGCCAGCTTCCGTTCTTCTTCGGGAACCTCCGCATAGGGTTTGATATGGGCAGCGTTCACAATCGCCATATCCAGCCCGTTTTCCACAGCGTGATAAAGCATCACACTGTTGAGCACTGCCCTGGCGGGCTTCGAAAGACCAAAGGACACATTGCTCACCCCAAGTGAGGTCAACACCCCGGGAAGTTCTTCCTTGATCCGTCGAATGCCTTCCAGGGTCTGGAGGGCGGAATCGTTCAAATCCGGGTCACCGGTCGCCAGGGTGAAAGTCAGCGCGTCATAAACCAGATCTTCGGGTTTCAGCCCGTACTGGTTGACCCCCAGATCATAGATCCGTTTGGCGACCTGCACTTTATGATCCGCATGCTTTGCCATCCCATTTTCATCAATGGTCAGTACGATCACAGCGGCATTGAAACGCTTCGCCAGATCGAAGACCCTGCCTGCCTTTTCAGGGCCGGATTCGAGATGGGTTGAATTGATCAGGCTGCGGCCCGGGTTGGCTTTGAGTGCCACCTCGAGGACTTCCACTTCTGTCGAATCAATCACCAGCGGCACAGGAACAGCATTCGCCAGCTTTTTGACCGTCCTGCGCATCAGGTCAGCTTCGTCCGCTCGTTCGGTCAGGGCAACGCACACATCCAACCCGTGCGCACCGCTTTCTACCTGTTCCCGCGCCATCTCCACCAATCCGTCGTAATCCTCCGCCAGGATCAGGCGTTTAAACCTGCGGGAGCCTTGAGTGTTCAAGCGCTCACCGATCAGAAACGGCGGCGGCGTCTGCTGCATGGATACCGCCTGTACGGGTGAAGCCAGTGTTGGGACTTTTGTTGGGGAATCAGGCAGGGACCGGTCCCTGTTGAGTCTTTCATCGATCAACTGGATATGGTCTTCACGGGTACCGCAGCAACCGCCCACCACCCGCACACCAAAGGACTCGACGAACTCCAAGAGCAGGTCAGCAAAGGGTTCGGGTTCCATCGGATAGACCGCCTCACCATCCACGTTCAACGGAAGGCCGGCGTTAGGAATGCAGGAGACCGGCAGGATCGAGTTTTCCGTCAGATACCGGATCGGTTCCCGCATATAGTCCGGGCCGGTGGAACAATTCAAACCGATCACATCAATTCCCATGCCTTCAAGGATCGCCAGAGCGGCAGCGATGTCCGTACCCATCAACATCCGTCCGGTGGTATCCAGTGTCACCTGTGCCTGGATCGGCAGCACCTCGCCCGTCTGCTCAAAAGCCGCCCTGATCCCCTGGATCACGGCTTTAACTTCGAGGATATCCTGCGATGTTTCGATCAACAACAGGTCCACACCGCCTTCAATCAAACCCATAGCCTGTTCACGGAAGATATCAACCAGCTCATCGAATTCGATCCTGGACATCTCCGGATCCTCAGAGGAAATCAGTTTCCCGCTGGGTCCTATTGATCCGGCCACAAACCGCGGCTTTTCAGGCGTGCTGTAAGTTTCCACCGCCTGCCTCCCCAGAGCAGCAGCCGCCCGGTTGATCTCATACACGCGGTCTCCCAGGCCAAACTCAGCTAGGGTCAGGCGGTTAGCTCGAAAGGAATCCGTGGTGATCACATCCGCGCCGGCCTCCAGAAAGGCATGGTGCACCTTCTCGACTGCACTCGGTTTGGTGACCACCAGGTAATCATTGCAGCCAGCCGTCCGCTCTCCGCCGAAATCTTCGGCCGTCAGGTTCTGCCGGTCCAGATTGGTGCCCATCGCGCCATCAAAAAGGATCACACGGGCATGGATCGCATCCAGATAACGTCGGTTGGTGAAATTCTTTTGGATTGGTGTCATAAACAATCCTTCTCTCTGTCCAATTAAATCAATCGCCTCTCAGAAGATGAGAGGCGTCAGACTCAAGTCGGGAACGTCTCTCATCTTCCAGATCCACCCATTTACGGGGGCTGTCGGAGTTGGCACCTGCGATCGTTGATCGTGGTTGCCGAGGTATCAAAGGGCCGGTCCCTCCACCTCTCTCGATGAGCGTATTAACTAGACAAAGTCTATCACATTCAGGGGGTGATGTCAATTTTTCAGTGACTAGTGAAAGGTGAATAGTCAGATGGTGTGCGGTTTATCCAGCCTTCAGGATCTCCAGCACGCCCATGGCTGTTCCAAAACCCGGATTCTCCGGGATAGTGAAGTCCCGGTTATAGAACTCGCCAACCAGATTGATCTCTCTCCGGATGGATTTCAGGTCCATCAAATGTCCAATCATTACAATCTCAGTCAGGTTCTCGGCATTCGCGGCGTTGATTGCGATCACGGCGATCACCTGTGCCGCTAGCCGAACCAGCCCCGCTGCAAGATTCTCTTTTGTGAAGCCGTTCTCGCGGTCCAGCTTCCCCAGGTTGACGGCATTGGCGGTTGCCGGAAGCCTTCCCACCTCTCCCCCCACTGCCTCGCTCAGCATGATATCCACGGCCGAGGCATCCCCGGCCATAGCCAGCCTGTCGATCTCTCTGACATCGCCTGTGCCGATGATCAGTTTTGACAGACCCAGCAGGGTCCCGCCACCGACAGCGGACCCGGTGACATGATGCACGTCGTCCTTCCGGGCAGCGACCATCGCAGTGCCCGTCCCCGCGCTCACGACCAGGCCTTCATCCAGCCCCGCCAGCGCCAGCCCGCCCAGGCCCATCGCCGCCATCTCGTCCACTTTACGGACCCGAATCCCGTCAACCACCTCGGGCAGCGACCGGTATCGCCCGCCGGTGACGCCTAAAACTGTTCCCGGCGCAAGCGGCAGTTCAATGGCATTCAACGCCTGCCGCAGTTGCTCAACGACATCCCGGCCTTCGTTTTCAAGTTTTAAGCGGGTCAGACTTGCATCGGTCTGGATCACCAGATCAATGACACTCATACCCAAATCTGCTGCGACGAATTTAACGGACATCCATTCTCCTGAAACCTGTTATTTGACAAGGATTGTACCTCAAACCTGCCTGGTTTATGCCTTCCATAGAGATAAATCCAATAAAAATCTCGTTACCCAAAGGTTAATGCGTTACAATAAATCCATAAGGAGAAACGCATGAAATCAGGCTTGCAGAAATTTCTCAGAACTTTTTTACCGCTTTCCATCGTGCTGACACTGGCAGGCTGGGGCGGGCTTTTTCTCATCATTGGCGCAACCGTTCCCACCCTGGCACCACGCTGGTTCTTCTTCTTTCTTGGTGTCCTGGCGCTCACAGGCCCCGCCCTGCCCCTGACCTACTTCCTGAACCAGCGTTTCCCCAGCAATCCGCCAGCGGAAGACCTGGTCATCGTGCGTCAGGCGATCTGGGTCGGCGCCTTTGGCAGCACCATCGCCTGGCTGCAACTTGGCCGCGTCCTGACACCCGGGCTGGCACTGATCCTGGCAGCCGTCTTCATCCTGATCGAGTTCCTGCTCCGCCTGTTTGAACGCAGCCGCTGGAATCCCAACCGGGAATAGCCGATTGAATTATCATGCCGATAAAATCAAAAACCATGCCTGATCTGAGCGACTTATCATCAATTGACCAGCTTCTGTTCGACCCCGGAGTAAAAGACCTGCTGAAGTCTTTCGGGCGTCCGCTGACCCTGAAAGCACTGCGGGCAGTGCTGGATGAAGTCCGGCAAAAGGCCCTTGCCGGGGGTGAACCCCTCCCACACGAGGCTGAAATCGTTCAAGCTGCACGGGATCATTTGAGAGACTGGACCGAACCCTCTCTGATGCCTGTGATCAACGCATCCGGTGTGATCCTGCACACCAACCTTGGCCGCGCGCCTCTCAGCGATGCCACCCGACAGGCTATGAGTGAGACATCCTCAGTTTATTCCAACCTCGAATTCAACCTGGAGAGCGGTAAACGCGGTAAACGGTCTGTCCATGCATCCCGTCTTCTGTCTCTGGTCACCGGGGCGGAAAGCGGTTTTGTCGTCAACAATAACGCCGGCGCGGTCCTGCTGGTCCTTTCAGCCCTGGCCCGCGGGAAGAATGTCCTCGTCTCCCGCACCCAACTGGTGGAAATCGGCGGCGGTTTTCGGATTCCAGATGTCATGCGCCAATCCGGCGCGAATTTACTGGAAATCGGCACCACGAACCGGATCCACCGCTATGATTTCGAGAATGCGCTGGCTGAAAACGAAGTCGCCCTGGTTCTGGTCGCCCACCATTCCAACTTTAAACTGATCGGCTTCCACAGCGAACCGCCTCTCGAAGAAATCGTTGAGGTCGCCCACCAGCATGGTGTCCCGGTTATCCATGATCTCGGTTCCGGTGCGCTGCTGGACACCGCCCAGTATGGCCTCGCTCACGAACCAACGGTTCAGGAATCCCTGGACGCGGGCTGCGATCTGGTCTGTTTTTCCG
>Ga0334899_1003356_pt1 | contig 11331 bp, 8 predicted proteins | sample GraSluR3_MG_FD_207219 | JGI IMG/M metagenome (GOLD analysis project Ga0334899, IMG submission 207219) | Sludge microbial communities from methane-producing bioreactor in Wageningen University, Netherlands - Granular Sludge_8_08-R3 | ecosystem: Engineered > Bioreactor > Anaerobic > Unclassified ... | reverse complement strand
TACTTCTGCTTATCGTCCTCGTTTAGGTTGGCACCGCTGCGTACAAAGCCCTTGTAGGTTTTTTCGAGCAGGGTTAGTTGCTCTGCTGAAAGCGAGTCTTTATCAACCGAACTATATACCTGTTTCACCCTTGCGAACAGCTTTTCGTTTAGGTTAATATCGTTTTGGAAATCGGTTAGCTTTGGGGCAACCTCACGCACAACCTTTTGAAGCTCCGCATCGGTTTCGGCATAGTTAAGGTTAAAGGCAATGGTGGTTATATCGCCAAGTTTTTGCCCAGCAAAGGCCAGCGCCTCGATGGTATTGGCAAAGGTTGGTTCCTCTGTGCAGCTCAATATTGCCTCGATATCGGCGCGAGCCTCGGCCATAGCCGAGTCGATAGCTGGGACAAAATGTTCACGCGCTATCCTATCGAATGGTGGTGAGTTGTATGGGGTTGTGTATTCAACCAATAGCGGATTTTGGTTCGATTTTGGTCTGTTACACGAAACCATCGTAAATCCAATAATACCTGTCATAATAATTGTGCTTAATGTTCTCATATTTCGATTTAAAAAAATTTTGCAAAGTAAGCAAATATTTGGCGTTTGCTCCAATGACTTTAGGCATTATCAACCCCATTGGGTTCGATTTGTTTGGCTGGCAGGGCATTTTTTTGTAACTTGAGGGGGATTGAAAGTTTAGAGTTTAGAGTTTAAAGTTCATAGAGTTCAAGTTGAAGGAGTAACTCTAATGCACTTGCTATTATTAACAATACATGGTGTAAAAATATCAAAAAGCAATATAATATGACTGAAAATCAGAAGTTAGACCAGATTGCGATAACGGTAAAATCGCATAAGCTATTGAAGAAACTATTGAAGGAGAATCCCAAGCTGGAGGAGATAATGCGCAACGCCCGTAACGAAACAGAGGCGCTTATTGGGGTGCGAAACTGGGTTATGGCTTACCTAAAGGGCAAACCCATAGCCTATGAGTTTTACAAACGGACTAAGCAGGGGCGCGAGTGGTTCGAGCAACTTACCTGGCAGGATTACGCTGCCATTCGAATACTTGATTATATTGATAATGCAGGTCGTGAATATGAGGATTTAAACCTCCGGGGTGAGATTGCGATAAGTAACCCCATTAAGCTAATATGGTTAGCCGTAAACTTTGGAACCGGAGGAGCAAAGCCCTACTTCTTCGAGGATATGCTATACCTTTTTCGCCAGCTGGCCGGAACCTACGAGCGTAAACTTCCATCGAAGGAAAACCTTACCGAATGGATGGAGCGTTTCCCCAGCGGTTTAGATCCCCGCATTGTGAAGCTACGCGAGGAGAACCGCGAGCGTATAATCAATATCCTTATAGATAAGATTGATAGCGGCGAGATTAAGAGCGAGCGGTACAGCTTTGAGCCCAAGATGTCGCAGGAACAAAAGTTTTTGAAGATGTTGGAATGGTGGGACGACCATCGTTTTCACCTCAGCTTTGCTGTACGCTCACCAAAACTTCTCAACGAGCTGCTTGGCAACTCGTTGGATCCCGATACCATGAAAGTGCTTTTTGAAGCAGAAAGCGCTGGTATTCCTTTTTTTGTTAACCCTTACTACCTATCGTTATTGCATGTTCGTGTTCCCTACTTTGCCATTGGTGCCGATTTGGCCATAAGGCATTACGTAGTTTACAGCCAGCAGCTTATTGATGAGTTTGGCCACATTGTGGCCTGGGAAAAGGAGGATAAGGTAGAGCCCGGTAAGCCCAACGCAGCAGGTTGGATACTTCCTACGCACCACAATGTACACCGTAGATACCCCGAGGTGGCCATACTTATTCCGGCCACTATGGGTCGAGCCTGCGGAGGTCTTTGCGCATCGTGCCAGCGGATGTACGATTTCCAGAGAGGGAACCTAAACTTTAACCTCGACAAGCTAAAACCCACCGAGAGCTGGGATAGCCAGCTGGAGAAAATTATGGAGTACTGGGAGAACGATGCCCAGCTGCGCGATATTCTTATCACCGGAGGCGATGCATTGATGAGTTCCAATGCATCTATGCAGAAAATGCTCGATGCTGTATTAAGTATGGCAATTCGCAAGAAGAAGCGGAACGAGACCTTGCCCGAAGGGCAAAAACTGGCCGAGATTGTTCGAATTCGCTTGGGGACCCGCTTGCCAGCATACCTACCACAGCGCATCACCCCTGAGCTGGTGCAAATACTTGCCGATTTTAGAGACAAAGCCATTGAGGTGGGTATAAAGCAGTTTGTAATGCAAACCCATTTTGAATCGCCTATGGAAATCACACCCGAGGTTAAAGACGGTGTAAAACGCTTTCTCGAGTCGGGCTGGACATTTACTAACCAGCATGTGTTCACAACAGCCGCATCGCGGCGAGGGCATACGGCCAAGTTACGTCAGGTACTTAACGAGATAGGCATTCTCCCCTACTACACCTTCTCGGTTAAGGGCTACATGGAGAACTACTTCAACTTTGCCACCAATGCCCGTGCCGTGCAGGAACAGATTGAGGAGAAGGTTTTTGGAACCATCAGCGACGATAACATAGAGCGAATTAAAGAAGTATCGCTTGACCCCAAGCATATGGACGATAACCTATCGGGTATGATGATTAAGAATGGTTTACCATTCCTCGCCACCGACCGCAACGTGCTTAACCTGCCTGGCGTGGGTAAAAGTCTAACGTACAGAGTTATCGGAATTACTCGTTACGGAAGGCGTGTGCTTGAGTTCGACCACGATCAAACCCGGAGCCATAGTCCCATTATTCACAAGATGGGCAAAGTGATAATTATCGAAAGCAAATCGATTAGTGAGTATCTGCGTCAGCTCGAGGATATTGGTGAGGATATCACCGAATACGAAAGCATTTGGGGCTACTCCATTGGCGAAACAGAGCCACGATTGCCAATATATGAGTATCCTGAGTACGAGTTTGAAACAACCAGTGAATTAACTAACCTTGAGATTGACTAGATTACCAAAAAACAACAGTAAATTTGTAGTTGTGTATCTCATTAATTAAACTTCAAATCAGAATGAAAATGAATAAATTTGGATTATGGGGCTTTTCGTCCCTCAATGGTATCTTCATGTTGATATTTGGGATTATTGCCATTGTATTCCCAAACCTAACCATATCAATGCTGGGTATTTACTTTGCCATTGCCATAATGCTTGGGGGGTTAGTGCTAAGTGTTTTTGCAATAAGGCAAAGGCAAAATTTAACCAATTGGAAAGCCCGGTTAATAGAGGGGTTGCTAAGCTTAGTATTGGGTGTAGTAATTATCTTTTATCCCAACTCGGCAGCAGCCTTATTGCTGATAATTGTAGGGCTTTGGGCCTTGTTTATAGGAGTAGTTTTTATTGTTACCTACTTTTCAAAGAACACCCCTGAACTCACTAAAGCGTTTAGCCTTATAGCTGGTTTAGTTTCGCTAATTCTGGGTGCAATAGTTGTATTCAACCCATTTGAAAGCACCAGGTTTATAGTAATTCTAATTGGTATTTACACATTGGCCTATGGATTATTCACTATGGTTTACTCTTCAAAGTTTTTAAAAGCCCAAGATGAAGACGATACTGACATTCTCGAATAATCCAAAACTAAGTAATTAACAGGGCGCAACCTAATGGATGCGCTCTGTTTGCTATAGAGTAATTTCTTGGAATTATTCCTCTTCCATTTCCTCATTGAATTTCTCAACACTTTCGTCAAGAGCTTTTCTCAACTTTTTAATATCACCCTTAATCTCTTCCTTTTTATCATCGGCAGCCTCCTGGTACTCCTTAACCTTATCATTTAGCTCTGTGGATTTTTGCTCTATGTCCTTAAGCCTTTTATCTAGGCGCTCCTTGAGTTCACCTTCGACATTCTCTACATCCTTTTTAAATTCAGCAATCTTTTCATCTGTTTTACTCTTAAAAGCCTCCAAATCGTTCATCATTTCATCGAACTGATCTTCAAGATAACTCTTGGTTGTTTCGTAGGCTTCTTTAGCCTCTTTCTTCACATCATCCTTGGTTGTCTTATCTTTTTCTTGTTGTCCAGCGCATGCAAATAGGAATATGGCCGATAGCATAACTGCAAATAATTTGATAGTGGTTTTCATAGTCAAAATAATTTTTGTGGTTTACTAATCAATTCAAAATGCAATATAGTGAATTTTATTGACTTACGCAAATAACAGGCTTCACGAAAGCCTTCAAAAACATAAGTTAGTGTAAATCCAAAAAGGAATTATTCAGAATTTCACTATAATTACAACTATTATATAACAATGGAGTTGAGTAAAACTTCAACAGCATCATATTATTAGCAGACAAACAGTTAGAACCATAAATAATCCAGAGAAAATCAACCCTAACATAACAATTTATGAGAATTAAAACCTTTCTTGTATTGGTAGCAGCAATGGTATTGCAACTACATTTTGCTAAGGCTCAGAACGAGTTGGCACCAGGCCTAGACATTGTTGGCTATGGCTACAATATTTTTGGCAAATTTGCCGATAACGAAAGTTTAAAGCCCTACCCCCTATTCAACTTTGGCGAAGATAGGGTAGTTCCCGTAGGCGGACGCAGGTATGATGTACCTCAGTTTGTATTACTTGAGAATATTGGCAAAAAGGAGGTTACCGAGATATATGGTTCAAACGAGCGCGAGTTTACAAAGAATTTTGGAGCATCGGTTGGGCTCGAAATTGATGCTGCCGTATTTGGATCGTCTGTTAATACTGCCTTCGAGCGAACCTGGGGTGGTGCCGAACGTAATTTTTTCCATACCATCCGCGATGCCAACCGCACATGGAGGATAAGCATCGACAGAAGGGCTAACCTTAGGGATATCTTAGACCCAATGGCCAAGAAGGATATTGACAACATGGACCCATCGGAGCTATTCGATCTATACGGAACGCACTTTGTTGCTAGCGCATTCCTGGGAGGGCGATCCGACTACACAACAGTTACCCGAGTAACCGAAAAATTTACCGAAGAAGAAATTAAGGTGGCTGTTTCGGCAAAGTACAAGGTGGTGAGCGCCAACGTGGAAACAAACTTCTCCCAGAAGGAGAAGGAGATTGAGTCGAACACCCGGACCGACCTTACCGTTACCGGTGGAAACTCTGAGTATGCTGGTAATATCCATAATTTTGAGATGTACCGACTTTGGGCCGATGGTATTAGATCGTTACCTGTGCTTTGCGATTTTGAAAAAGGTAGCCTCCGCCCAATATGGGATCTTGCTGGAAACCCTACTCGTAAAGCTCAGCTCGAAGCGGCTTTCAATGAGATGATAAAGATGTACCCAATACCCGAGGCTATTGCAGATCTTGTGTCGATTAAGAATGAGGTGTTTATGGTGAAGAACAAAGCTGCTGGTTTATACTGGGATTTCACTGGCTATGGCGATAACGCAGAAAAGAAGGGAGGAAAGTTAAAACTTTGGACAAAGGATAATAACACGAATAAGGATCAGGGATTCGATAGAATTTTCAGGATTATTCCTCACGAGTTGGAATCGGGCTGGGTATACATTCAGCCTCAACATACCTACCATGTTCTGGATGTTACAGGCGGAGTAACCTCGCCTAATGCAGAAATTCAGCTTTGGGATTTGGGTAAAACCAATGCAGGACAGCTATTCCGAATGGAGCCCGTTGACAGAGAGCCCAACACATACTACATTAAGGCCAAAAATAGCGATTTATACCTTGAAGCACCTAAAAGTGAACTGCGTACGGTAATTGTACAGAATAAGTTTACCGGAGCCGATAATCAGAAATGGGTTTTTGAGGAGTTTGATCCAGCTAATATTGTACAACCCAATCAGGATTACTACGCAATTTACCTTGCTGGAACCAATAAAGCATGGGATTTCCCTGGAGCCTACCCCGATGTGAGGGAAAACAAGCTGCAGCTTTGGAATGCCAAAGGCGACCAAATTGGAGATAGGCTTTACCGAATTGCAAAAGACAAGGACTTCTTTGTAATTCGCCCCGATCATCACCACAATTATCTTCTAACAGGTAAAAAGAATGCCCAGTTTACAACTGCGCCTCAAAAACGTGAGGACAATCAGCTGTTTACCTTTATATACGGTGGCCAACCAATGGCATACCATATCGTTCATAAGGAAACAGGTCAGGTAATTGGTGCCGAGCCCAACAGGCTTCGGGCCGATGGTTGCCAGGTTAAGCTCTATGAGCTGAATGGTGGCGAGAGCCAGCGCTGGGAACTTCGTCAGCAAGAGCGAAAACGCCCACTCCATGAAGGAGCTTACAATATTAAGGTTACGCACTCCAATAAGTATATTGACCTGTCAGGAAACGATCAGGTAAGCAATAAGAATGGTGCCAATGTACAAATTTGGGATATGGACGGAGGAAAAGATAGAATTGTAAAATTTATCCCCACCGACCATCCTCAGTTCTACAAAATTCAGTTTCAAAATGGAGGACGCTTCCTAGATGTTGGTGGAGCGTGGAGCGTAAAGGATATGAACGTTGCCGACCAGGCAAAATGGCAGGCGTGGGATAAAAGTGGCCGCAAGGGAGGCCGCCCCGACAGGCTTAGAAAGGTTGATGAGGGAGCAAATATTCACGTTTGGGAAAACAACAGCAGGAACAACCAAGTCTGGAGAATAATACCCCTTGGTAATAACGGTTTTGCTTTCATAAACAGGCATAGTGGCAAAGCTATGGATGTTCAGGGTGGCAAACTTGATGCAAATGGCACCAATGTGCTGCAGTGGCACTACAATAAAGACAGTAGAAACCAGCAGTTTAAACTTATACATGCTGAGGATAAAAAGGAATACAAAGCAGATTAAGTATCAATAAGCTCAAAGAAAAGCCTTCGGTTACTAGTAGTCGAGGGCTTTTTTTTTGAAATCACTTAAGATTACCTTCCTTTGCGTGGGTGAAACCTAATAATGGTATCCTTTAGGTATTCCCTATCGAGGTGGGTATAAATCTCGGTGGTAAGTATCGATTCATGCCCTAGCATCTCTTGCACAACCCGAATATCGGCGCCGCCCTCAACAAGGTGCGTTGCAAATGAGTGCCTAAGCGTATGCGGGCTGATATTTTTTTGTATTTCAGCATCGCGCGCTGCATTCTTTACTATGGTGAAAATCATTTCACGGGTCAATTTTTTCCCTCGTCTATTTAAAAAAACAATATTTTCCGATGATTTATCGATCTTTGGCAAGCTATGCCTGTCGGGCATATACAGCTTTATCTCCTTAATAGCCTTTTGCCCAATGGGCACCAACCGCTCCTTATCGCCCTTACCCAACACCTTAACAAAACCCTCGTCGAAATGCAAATCGGTAAGGCGCAAGCCAACCAATTCCGATACACGTAAACCACAGCTGTATAGGGTTTCGAGTATGGCCTTATTTCGTTGGCCTTCGGGTTTGCTCAAATCGAATGTTGAAAGCATCTTGTCAATATCATCAACAGAAAGCACATCGGGTAGCTTGCGAGTCATTTTGGGGCCTACAATCTGCTCGGTGGGGTCAATATCTATCACCTCCTCCACCATAAGGTAACGATAAAATCCTTTAACCCCCGATAGTATCCTGGCCTGAGAGCGATGGTTGTACCCATTGGTATGAATAAATTCAAGGAATTGGCTCATATCATCGGCGCTAAGGGTTTCGGGCTCTTTCCCCAAATGATCCTCGGCAAATGTGCGCAGCACCTTTACATCACGAATATATGCATTAACCGAGTTTTCGGCCAACGATTTCTCGAGGCGCAAAAACCGGACGTAATCATCAATGGCAAGTTCCCAGCTCATATACGTAAAATTGGATGGCAAATTTAACCATTTGTTCATTAGAAAATGTAATGTTAAGAAATTAGCCGTTCACACTAACCACTAGAATTTGTGTTTGAAGCTAATGGCAAATCAACTATCTTTGCACTGCTCTTCACCTAAATTAAAAACCATATGCTTAAGAAAACCAAAATAGTAGCCACCATATCGGATAAGAAATGCGATGTGGACTTTATCCGCGAGCTCTTTGATGCAGGAATGAATGTGGTGCGCCTAAATACTGCTCACCAAAATTTCGAACAGGCCAAGCTGGTTGTCGACACAGTTCGTGCCGTTTCCGATAGGATAGCTATTCTGGTGGATACAAAAGGCCCCGAGATTCGCACATCGGCTTATGGTCAGGAGATAGAGGTAAATACTGGCGATATCGTTAGGGTTTATGGTAATCCTAATGGTCATTCAAACAGTGGAGAGCTATACGTTTCATACCCTAACATCACCAAGGAGGTACCCAAGGGTACGTACCTGCTTATTGACGATGGGGAAATTGAGCTACGAGTAGTAGCAAACGAGGGCGAGTACCTCGAATGTCAGGCCACAAATGCTGGAGTAATTAAATTCAAGAAAAGCGTAAACATTCCCAACGTATCAATTAACCTACCCTCGCTCACCGAGAAGGATAGGCAGTTTATTGAGTTTGCCATTGAGAATAATCTCGATTTTATAGCCCACTCCTTTGTACGCACCAAGCAGGATGTTATTGATATTAAAAATATCATAAAAAAGCACAATAGCCCCATAAAAATAATTGCAAAGATTGAGAACCAGCAAGGGGTTGATAATATCGACGAGATACTCGATCACACCTATGGTATCATGGTGGCTCGTGGCGATTTGGGCATTGAGATCCCTGCCGAAAAGATTCCTACCATCCAGCGATATCTTATAAACAAATGTGTTGAGAGCAAAAAGCCTGTGATCATTGCTACGCAGATGCTCCACACCATGATTGAACACCCAAGGCCCACCCGTGCCGAGATAAACGATGTGGCCAGTGCCATATACAACCGTGCTGATGCCGTGATGCTTAGCGGCGAAACAGCTTATGGGCAATACCCTGTTGATGCGGTTAAAACCATGACGCGGGTTGCTCAGGAGGTGGAGTGCATGCTCGATGCCGATCCCGATATCCCCCTAACACGAATTCATAATGAGGTGACAGCAACACTAGCACGTAATGCCGTTAGGGCTTGCGGATCGTTACCCATTAAGGCCATTGTGGTGGACACCATGTCGGGGCGCACTGGTCGTTACCTTTCGGCCTTTAGAGGCAAAGTGCCCGTTTACGCCATGTGCTACAACCCCACCGTAATGCGGCAGCTTGCCCTTTCATTTGGCATAATGGCCAACTACATGGAGCTTATTGAAAGTCGCGACAGCTTCCTAAGCGATGCCATATCAACACTTATTGATAATAACAAGGTGAAAGAGGATGATATGGTGCTAGTGGTTGGCGGCAGCTTTGGTCCTGGTAATGGAGCATCATTCATGGAGATTAGCGAGGTGAAAAATTTGATGGTAAAACATTACTAAAGCACTAAAAGGGGGAGTACCACGTTATCAACAATAACCAGCTAAATCAATCTATCCTCTGGATGCGTCGTTTATCCTTTATCGTAGTACTTATTTCAATAGCCATATCGGCATTTTCGCAAAAGTTCCCCGAGCATTACTACCGTGCCCAAGCTGCAGTGCAAGCCAACCATCTCGACCTTGCTCTGCAGTGGATTGACTCCGCAACCATCGCCTCGCCTAGGTTGCCCAACATATGGATTAAAAAGGGCGAGATATTCTACCTAAAAAGTATGCCCGACAGTGCGCTTGCATACTTTACCAAAGCCGAAACCATTAGAAATGGGGTAGCCGCCTACTGGATGGCACGATGCCACAGCCTACTTGGCGACACAACCAGTGCCCTTGCTGACTTGGAAAGACACCTCTCCTCCACCCCAAAGGAGTTTGAGGCGACAATACTGCTCGACACTGCATTTACCCCAATTAAAGGCACAAGGCAGTGGCAAGACCTTTGGCTAAATCATTGGTACAACAACAACGAGCTACTTGCCGCCGATGTGGCATACCACTTTTCGCGTGGCGAATGGGACTATGCTTTAGATTTGCTTAACGAGAGAATGCATGGGCGCAATGTTCGCCACTCCTTCTACGCCCTGCGTGGCGAGGCATACTATAGCATTGGAAGTTACAAGGCTGCAGAGGCCGATTTTGCCCAGGCACTCAAGCGTAGTAGGAGAAATCACAGCTACATGGCGTGGCGTGGCAAGTCGCTTGCACAGTTAAACAAGCACCGAAAAGCCATAAGGTTGCTAAATCAGGCCATAGAGCTATCGGGTGGCGAACCCGAGTACATTAAAGCACGTGCTATGGCATTCGCCAGTAGCCAGGAATACGACAAAGCCTTTGCAGATATAAAGGAATACCTCACATTTTACCCCACCGATACGGAAGCCCTAGCTATTAATCTTGATATATCGCTTAAGGCAAATCGCAATATCGATGCGTTGCTCACAGTGAATAGGCTTTTAAAATTGCAACCCGATAAATGGCAACACTACCTTACAAGGGGAAGCATCTACATTAAATCGAAAAACTGGGAGGTGGCAGAAATAGATTTAAATCGTGCCATTGAGCTGGGGGCAGATAGTAAGGAGGCATTCCTTTGGAGAGGGAATTGCCGTTTCAACCTAGGGAATCGTTCGGGGGCATGCGCCGATTGGAAGCAGGCCGTAAAGCGGGGTAGCTTCCAATCGCAGGAACTGGTTTACAAGCACTGCCCCTAGCACTAAATTAATTCAAGCGTTTCGCTTGGAATCCACCCCTTATTCCCATCGGCAATACGAATCTCTACCCATTGACCAATGGCTTTGGTAATTTGCACCTTGGTTCCCGAATGAAGAATGAATATCTCCTTACCAGCATCACCAGGTGAACTCTTAACGGTTACCACCGGTTGAAAAATTATGGCCTCGTCCCTGAGCATCACCCTCTCCTTTTCCTGAATGCTAAAAACAATCGATGATACGACAAATAAGATTGACATAATGCCAAATGTAAAGGACAACCGTTTGACCCAGGGCCTAAAGGAAAACCAAAACACCAGACCAAGTGTAAGTGTTACTGTAAGCCAGAAAAGGCTAATCCAAGCCCAGCCATTGGAAGATAATATGCCTCTTACCGAACGATACCATTTTACAAGAAAAAACACTGGCAAAGGTTCAATCCTATCAACGGTGAATGAGCGGGCATACTCTAAATTGAACTCAATATCCTCGTTGTTGGGTTTAAGTCGGTGCGCTCTCTCGAAGTTAAGTATGGCGTAGGCATTCTTGCCCAGCTTAAAATAGGAATTACCTAAATTGTAGTACAACTCCGCATTGTAATAGCCACTATCGACAAGGGTTTGGTATAGCTCTGCAGCCTCGTCGAACTTACCCTCGATGTAGTGGTTGTTGGCAACATTTAGAAG
>Ga0334899_1003354_pt1 | contig 11333 bp, 8 predicted proteins | sample GraSluR3_MG_FD_207219 | JGI IMG/M metagenome (GOLD analysis project Ga0334899, IMG submission 207219) | Sludge microbial communities from methane-producing bioreactor in Wageningen University, Netherlands - Granular Sludge_8_08-R3 | ecosystem: Engineered > Bioreactor > Anaerobic > Unclassified ... | reverse complement strand
TGGGTAACCTCCTGCGGCGAATTAAACTCCTTTTGCAGCTCGGCAAGCTTACCATGGTCAACAGCCTTCTTTGGCTTATTCCCAACTTCAACCTTAAGTGCTTCCAGAACCTCGGGGTTCATCTGCTTTGGCTTGTCGAGTATGGCAACTGCAATAAATATTTGGGGTATTAGCACAATGGCCAGAAAGGGGATCAACTTGTTCTTCATTCGATTACAAGTTTGGTTAACAACTCGTGTAACAATATATGCAAATATATCGAAATATAGAAGTTAAAAGTTGCGAAGACACATACAAAAATGATATGATGCCGAAAATTTAGAACGATTTTAAAGAACAATCCGTGGGCTAATACAAAAGCCCAAGTGTCCATAAAGGGACATTTTCCTTAGCCCCCACCTCATATCCATCAGCAAAGGTATAGATAATCCTATCGGTTGGTGTTCTGCGTATCCTTTGGTTTAAGGTAGAGACCACCATATGCCAGTTTGAATCAATCTCAAAAGTATTCCTGTTAATCAGCGTAACCGGATAAAGTGCACTAAGATGATTCAGAGCAAAGCTATGTGCCACGGTACTTCGGATGGGTTGAATGGTGGCCAGCATATTTGCCATATTTGTATTGCTTAGGTAAACCCTTTCGGGCTTTTGCAGTATGCTAATGCTAACCCCAGCCGGATATATAAGGCTTATAAGTTTTGCTTTCTCCAGATGAAAAAAGTAGCCAATAAGGGTATTCCGGTGTACACCAACCTCCTCACTTAACTGAACCAGGTTGGGTTTAAATGGTGCATTCTGCGCAATAATGTTTACAAGTTGCCTCACCTTGCTTGTGTTCCGCGGGTCAAATCCTTCTAGGGACTTCATATCGGTCTCTATCGTAGCGTTAACAAAACCTTCGAGATGCCGCTTGTACTCCTCGTACGAGTCGTTGGCAACGGGGTAGCAACCTCGAGTTAGGTAGTCGTCGATATGAAGGTTTGGCGAGAACTGCTGAATATGCTCAGTGGCTATCTCGATGTGCGAATCGAGAATTGTTTGCAAATCGTATCGAGGTAGCTTGGCAATCCCCTTAAAACTAAGGTACTCGCGAAACGAAAACGTGCTAAGGTTATAGATAATCGCGCGTTGGCTGAGGTTGGCGTAGTGCTTAACCATCTCAATGGTCGACGATCCGGCAAAGGCTATTCTTAAATCGGGGAGAGTTTCGTAAATGTTTTTAAGCTCCAACGACCACTGTGGGTGTTTCTGTATTTCGTCGATGAATAGGTGCTTGCCACCCCGGCTCCGAAACTCAACGGCAAACTCGCGCAACGATTTTCCCGCCAGGTATATATCGTCCAATGTGATGTATAGAGCTTGAGGATCGAATCCGTAGTGCAGCTTTATTTGCTGCAACAAAATGGTAGTTTTACCTATACCCCTAGGGCCAATTAGTCCAACCAGCGGCTTATTCCAATCGATGGTGGGCTGTGTTGTGCGCACAAAGAAGGTTGGGATACCACTAACAAGGTGATTCGATTTTAATCTTAATTGCTCCATTGAACTGCTATTTCAGCAAATATATAATATATTTTGATAATAGCGACAGCAAATCAGATATTTAAGGTTTACTTTTAAACCAAATGGCTATTCCATTAGATTAATATCTCTACCACCGTTGTCTCGCTCACTAATCAGAAATCGCATTACCCCCTCGGTGGGTAAAATATCCTCAATCAGTTCGGGCCACTCAATTAAACAAATCCCCTGCGATGAGTAGAAGTACTCCTCGTACCCAAAATCGAAAACCTCTTCGAGCTTATTTATCCTGTAAAAATCGAAATGGTAAACAGGTTCTCCGCTGGTAGTGCTATACTCATTTATTAAGGCAAAAGTGGGACTCACCACCGTATCGGTTACTCCCAGCACCTTACATATAGATTTTATAAGGGTAGTTTTCCCTGCGCCCATAGCTCCATATAAGCAAACAATGCGGTTAGGATGAACGACCTTTAGCAACTTCGCTGCTGCATCATCCAAATCGCTAAGACTATTTATCTGAATCGTTTCCATACGGTTTTTAAAGTGGTTTTAGCTCAACAAACGGTATTAACATCTCCTCAATGGAAATGCCGCCGTGCTGAAAGGTATCGCGATAATAACTAACGTAGTAGTTGTAATTGTTGGGGTAAGCCAAAAAATCGTTGCCAAGGGCAAAGATATACGAAGAGCTCACGTTGGCTTTGGGCAAATGCGCCTCCTCGGGCTTGCGAACCTCAAAAACCTGTTTTGCGTTATAGTTTAAGTTCTTGCCCATCTTGTACCTTAGGTTAGTTGAAGTGGCCCGGTCGCCCACAACCTTTATGGGATTTTTAACCCTAATGGTACCATGATCGGTAGTAACAATCAACCGCACCCCATGGGCTGATGCCTCCTTAATAAGAGCGAATAGGTCGGAATGCTTAAACCAGCTACGAGTTAGGGAGATGTATGCGGCCTCATCGCTTGCCAGCTGGCGCATCATCTCCATCTCGGTGCGGGCGTGCGAAATAACATCGATAAAGTTGTAAACCAGTACCGACAGGTCATTCTGCAACACCTGTTTAAGGTTTGAGCCAAATAACGATCCTGATTTAATTGTGCTGGCCTTCTCGTACTGCATCTTATAGTTCTTACCCAAACGCTTCATTAGCTGAGTTAGCAGCTCCTGTTCGAATAGGTTCTTGCCTGTATCCTCCTCATCGAAAACCCACAAGTCGGGAAAACGCTGCTGAATCTCCATGGGCATTAGGCCTGCGAAGAGCGCATTGCGAGCATACTGGGTTGCCGTGGGTAAGACACTTGAGTAAAGCTCCTCGCGCTCAACTCGCCAGTAGGGTGCTATTAAATCTTGAATGGCCATCCACTGGTCGTACCTAAAGTTATCAATAACCACCAGCAATACCCTATTCCCTTTATCGATGGTTGGAAAAACTAAGTTGCGCATTACGTTATGCGACATCATAGGTTTGTCCTCCGCATTGGGGCCGAACCAGCTTAGGTAGTTCGATTTTACGAACTTGCCAAACTCGTTGTTGGCCTCGGACATCTGCATTGCGAAAACCTCGGCTATACCCGAGTCGCTAGACTCGGCAAGCTGCATTGACCATTGCGAAAGTTTTCGATAAATTTTGGTCCAGTCGTCAAAAGTGCGTGCCATACCTATCTGTTGACCAATGGCACCAAAGGCCTGCTGATAATCTGAGGTTGTTTTCTCGCTAATTAGCGTATGCTGATGGACGTTCTTTTTAATGGAGAGCAATATCTGTTTAGGGTTAACGGGCTTAATAAGGTAATCGGCAATTTTAGCGCCAACGGCCTGATCCATAATGCTCTCCTCCTCGCTTTTGGTAACCATTACCACGGGTAGGTTGGGCTTTATCTCCTTAATGCGGGCAAGGGTTTCCATGCCTGTTAAGCCAGGCATATTCTCGTCGAGAAAGACAAGGTCGAAATTTAGAGCTGATACCATATCCAGCGCATCCTCGCCATTTGTTGCTGTGGCAACAGCGTACTCGCGCTGTTCTAAGAAGATAATGTGCGGTTTAAGAAATTCTATCTCGTCATCAACCCAAAGTATGGAAACGGCCATCACAATTTAATTTAAATAGTTTTCGCGGAAAAAATTTAGGTAGCCAGCCACGGATTTATCGCCCTTGAAAACCTCTAGGTTATCTCGGCTTATCACCACGTATGAGTAATCGGCTTCGGAAAGCCCCCCCATAAGCCCCTGCTCTGCATTTACCTTCATGAAGTACTCCATGGCCTCCTGCCTGCTCTTAAAGCTCTCTACCTGTATTAACACCACAAAATCGGTTAGCTCGGTGCTGGTAACGTTCAGGTTAAGGTTAATATAATGATCGACATTGAACGACACCAAATTGAACCTGAGCTGATTTATGGGTGAGTTTTTAGGCACTATGGCCAGAAACAGATGCTCGCCTTGTGGTGTGCTATACCCAACAACCGGTGCGGTCACACCATCGGCTGGCTGTGACTCTCCAACTTCATCTGGCTGAGCTGATGCCAGCTGCAGCTCACGCTGGTCGAGCATTGTAATAATGGTTGCCGCCGACTGCGCCACCTCGCTTTGTGGGTACTGCTCAATAACCGTGTTCAGCTCGGCCCTATATGCTCTTATGTTGCCCGACCGCCCCGCGCACTGAGCAATGATGAACTGAAACATGGGGGCAACATCGGAGTCGGCATACCTACTCAACCCCTCACGAGCCATACGGGTTGCATCGTTACATTGACCTTGTCTATAAAGCTCGAATGTATTCTGATAGTACTCCTCCCTTAACCTATTTTCCTTCTGAAGATTCTCGAGGTAGTTTGGGTTACTTAGCATCAACGCGTAAGTACTATTGGGAAACTGAGAAATTAGCCTTTGCTTATGGCGTTCCATTTGGTCGGGCTGCTGGTTAAACCTTGCAATTTGGTATAGGTTATAGTAAGCCGACAGCGTGAATTCACTTTGCGGATAACGCTGAGCTAGAAGTTCGTAAGCCTTTATTGCCTCAGGATAATCCTTAAGTTGATTCTCGTAGGTTTCGCCTACCCTGAAGAGGGCTTCTTGAATCTGCTCATGCGATTGAGCCAGCAGGGAATCATTCAAGGGGAGATCCTGCAGGTAAAACTCGCGGCTTTTGTTATCAAGCACCTTGGCCGGCATACCCGATGTATCGGTGGCTGAGGTTTGGGTTTGCGCTAGGGTCTGATCGAGGGCTTCACGCTTATTAGAGCGCCTCCAGTTATCCTCAAGCTTGCGCCTTCCCCAGCGCATCTGAAATTCCGACAGCCCATAGCTTAACGACGATTGGTTGTAGAAGTACCACTTACCACCCTGGTCGGGCTGAGTGCGCCCCCGCTGGGTTTGCTGGAAATGCGCAAACCTATCGCGGCCTTCACGTTCCTCTTGCCTTAACCTTTCCTCTTCCTCACGTACTGCCTTTATTAACTCAGCAATAATGGCATCCCTTTCGCGAGGACTCATGGCAGCAACCCTTTGCAAGCTATCCTCGCGCGAAACTATATTCAAATTCTCAACAAGTTTATTCAAATTCTGCGCCTTCACCTCAAGCTCGGTATACCCGGGAAAATCTTGGTCGAGGGCATGGTATGCGCTGTCGTAATAGGCTTGACTCTGAGTATAGTTTGGCTTCTCGAAAAAGTAATCGGCAAGGATAAGGTACGAGAGCCCTTTCTGATGATTATTATTTACACTCTTTTGCGCCGATAGCTGGTAGTACTCAATGGCCTTGTCCATATTGCCTCGGGTTTGCTCAATGTTGCCAAGGGCAAAGTATATCTGATCGAGAAACTCGGTGTTCTTTTCGTCGTTAGCCATTTTGTTTAGCTCTCTAACCATCTCGTTACCGCTGCCTCGCCCCTGAAAGTTTGATGCTATGTTAACCCTTGCATTAAAGCTCATTTCGTATGAGGGATTGGCTCTTATAACCCTTTGGAAGTAACGGTTCGATTCTGCAAACTTTTTCTCAATTTGATATAGCTGGGCAAGCAAGAACATATAACGGGTACGATGCTCCTTATCAGGGGCATTCTCAAGCGCTCTCTCCAAATACTTTATGGTTTGTGGAACATTCTCCTGCCTTTGGTAAAGCAAGGCATATGTAGACTCAAGTAGATGCCTGAAGTGCTTATCCTTGGGATATCTCCTGTTTGAAGATAGTGCCCTCAACCGATCCTCGGCTGCAACAAAATCGTTGGCCAGAATATCTAGCCTAGCAAGCCAAATTTGCGACTCGTAAAAAATTGGAGTTTCCGGAAACTGAACCAAGTTGTACTCTAAGGTCATCCGTGCCTCATCATACGCTCCCTTCCATGCGCGGGCTTTACCAATTAAAAGCCAGCCCTCACGAACCCACCGCACAAACTCATTCTGGTTGTAAAACTGTCGTTCCTTGGGGCTTTGCACCCCTCTCTTTCGCTCGGGTTTTACGGTAATGGAGTGGCGACTAATCATGTCGGTACACTTAGTAATTGCTCTGTCCATATCGCCGCCCACCATGCTGGCCACCTGCTTATCGCCAAGCAACAGCACCGGCAACGGAAAGGTATAGTTGTAGCTAAAACTTTCCTCAACCCGATTCAATGCGCTATTGTAACTCTCCTTAGCGTTAAAGTAGTAGTTATACCTTGAAGTAATATTATGATAGGTTCTTGTAACTGGTGTGTTCTTTTGGGTAGAACACCCGCTAGCCAATACAAGAACAAAAAGTAATGTAGTGAATAAAAACCTATTGAGTTTATATTTTATCATTAAACAACAGCTATTTGGTATACAAACTAAAATGATAACAAGTTATTATTTTTAATTTTGCTAAAATACGCAAAAAAGAGGGTAAACAATATTTACAGAGAAATTATGGTTATAACTTTCAAATGATTATATTGAGAGGCTTAGCGGTTTTGCTATCATCTTTCAACTTTGTTTGCACACAATCTACCGTTAGATTTTCAGGCCAATACTTAATATCTTTGCATCGCAACATTAAATTCTATTTACACACATCAAGCTGTTAATGAAAAAAAAGGTTTTATTCATACTGTTGGGGTCTGCTGCTGTTGCTGGGTTAATTTTGGGTACAATACTACTATTTGTTACACTTGGTAAAGGCGAAACATCCGAGGCAATAAACGCCATACCTGTGGATGCAGCTGTTGTGGTAAAAGTTAGCAGCTTGGAACAACTTTCGGGGCAACTTCACCAAGGTAATACGTTTTGGAACGCCATAGGGAGCCTTTCAATGGTTTCGAGGGTGAACCAGTTTTTTGAATTTGCCAACAAGCAAAAGGCCTCATCCGTTATTTTTGACCAGATGGTGATGAACTCCGAGTTGTTCATGTCGGTTCATGTGATTGGCAAAGGAGTTCCTGCAACGCTTTTTGTTGCCAATCTCCCCGAGCGGGTAAAGGCTGCTGAGGTAAGTAGCCATATTGTCGCAATAGCAGGTGCAGACTACAAGCTAGACGAAAAGGAGTATAACGGAACAAAAATTCACACCCTCACGCACAGAACCAACGACGAAAGCAATAGCTACTCCTTTGCCACCCGGCATGGAGTTTTAATTCTTAGCCAATCGCTTCTGCTGGTTGAGTCATCGGTTGGGCAGCTTAGCAGCGGACTATCATTAACCCACGATAAGAGTTTTGTGGACGCCTACAAAACTGCTGGAACTAGGGTTAATGCCAATGTGTTTGTAAATCACACAAAACTCCCAACTGCTTTTGCATCGCAAATTCACGCCAGCAAGCAAAATGGATTTAGCTGGCTGGCCAACACGGGACGATGGACTGAACTCGATCTCTCGCTGCGCGACGAAGCTTTCTACCTAAACGGATTTGCTCAGGTTCCCGATTCGCTCAACGTTTTTTACAAAGTATTTACCAAACAAAAACCAGTAAAAAACGAGGTTACCAGCATACTGCCTGCTCAAACAGCGGCATTTGCTAACCTTGGTATCTCAAACCTTGATGTCTACTTAAAATCATACCGAAACTTTATAACAACCCAAGGAAGAATTAATGCCTACAACAACAGGCTTGATGTATTTAAGAGAGAAGTTGGTAGTGATGCTGTTGAGCTTTACTCAACCATTTTTGGCAAGCAGCTGGCCCTGGCTTTCATTCCCTTTGAGGGTGAACCCTACAGCAACTGCTGGTTTATTGCTGCCCAAGTACAAAGCCAAAGCCTGGCTCGCCAGGAGCTAACCAAGGCCATTGAGGTTTATGCAAAGAAAAGCAATCAGCCAGTAGCCTCATTCGAAAGGGTTTTTAGGGTTGACCGAGAGAAATCTGTAAAGATTTACAAATTTCCAAAGCCGGGATTACATAGCAGTATCTTTGGGAGTCTTTTTTCAATAGCAAACGATCAATACTTCACGTTTATCGATTCGTACGTTGTTTTCGGTTCTTCAGTTCAGGCGCTATCGCGGCTTATACTGGCCAACATTCACAATAAGCAGCTCGATGTGGAGCAAAGCTTTGTTGAGTTCTCCAAAGGGCTAGCATCGGAGTCGAACTTCACTGCTTACATTAACCCATCGCGAGCAGAAATGCTCTATGGGCAGATGTTAAGCCCTAGTGCTGCGGCAAGGCTCCTATCGCGAATGGAAACAATTGAAAAGATTCAGGGCATTGGATTTCAACTTACGGGCGGAAAGAGTATGATTTTTAACAATATCACAGCCCGCTACACACCCTACTCCATTGATGCGCCCCAAACAGTTTGGGAAACTAGGCTCGATACTTCATCCGCCATGAAACCACAGCTGGTTGTAAACCACAGCACCCAGAACAGGGAGATATTTGTGCAGGATAATAAAAATACCATTTACCTAATTAACGATGTAGGCAGAGTGTTGTGGCGCAGGCCTTTGCCAGAGCCCATCATGGGAGATGTGCATCAAGTTGATATATATAGAAATGGTCGCTTACAGTTCCTGTTTAACACAAAAAACAGGCTATACCTTATAGATAGAAATGGTAATAATGTTGATGGATTCCCCGTAACATTACGATCGCCTGCAACAAACCCTGTGGCCGTTTTCGACTACGATAACAACCGTAATTACAGGTTCTTTATTGCAGCAGAGGATAGAAGTATATACGTTTACAATAGGCAGGGAAACACAGTAAGCGGTTGGGATTTCGACAAGTCGGAGAGGTATATAACTCAGCCAATACAACACTTTAGGAGTGGAGGTAGAGACTACGTTGTTTTTGCCGATGAGAACAGGATTTACATCCTTGATCGCAGGGGTAACGAAAGGGTAAAGCCCGACAAGCACTTCGCAAAGGCAGCCAATAGCATTGTAGCGCTCGACGAATGGACAGGGAAACCCCCTCGGTTTGTAACCACCGATACACTTGGTGTAGTTCGGCATATATCGCTTAGCGGTAAGGTTAGTGAGGTTCTCCTAAAGCGATTTAGCCCCAACCATTTTTTCGATAGCCAAGATGTTGATGCCGATGGAGCCAACGACTTTATTGTACTCGATGGCAAAGAGCTTTTCGTTTACAAATCGGACGGCAAGTTGCTTTTCTCTAAAAAATTCAAGGAGGAACCCCTAAAACAAGTGATATATTTTCATTTTGGGGCACGTGACAGAAAGTTGGGAGTTGTATTGCCAGAATCATCGCAGATATACCTTGTTAATGGCGATGGGGAGTTCTACAAGGGGTTCCCGCTAAAAGGGGTTACCCCGTTTAGTATCGGACGGTTTGCCAACACTAAATCTACATTTAACCTTATTGTAGGCTCGTCAACAGGCTATATACTAAACTATGCAGTGCAGTAATTTTACCATTTTTTAGCTGCCTGCTACCTTAAGCAATTAAAAGACAATGGCTAAATTTGCCAATTATGGCTCAAAGGCAGCTGTAACCAAATAACTACTTAACGAAATGCTTATTCTACTTCGATTTTTTGCCATAGTTTTTCTAATATTCTTCCTAATCACACTCATCTCGCGATGGGCTCTCCGTAGGTTTTTTCGTAAAATGCAAAATGCTAGTAACTCCACATCCTATCAGCAGAATAGACGCCCCGAGGGAGATGTTTACGTTAGCAAAACGGCCCAACAGGATAAGATAGTGGATAAAGACGTTGGTGATTACGTAGACTACGAAGAAGTTGACTAACTAAACAAACATTGCATGTATGGCTATTAAGGTACAAAACGTAACCAAACTATTTGGTAAGCAAAAGGCTCTCGACAATGTTTCGTTTGAAGTGCCCAAGGGTCAGGTTGTTGGTTTCTTGGGCCCCAATGGGGCAGGCAAATCTACCATGATGAAAATAATCACTGGATTTATTCAGCCTACCTCAGGAAACGTAGCGGTTAATGGCATAGCCATATCCAACGAAAGCCGCGAGTACCGAAACAATATTGGCTATATGCCAGAGAACAATCCCTTATACACCGAGATGTACGTGAAGGAGTATCTTCACTTTGTGGCTAAAGTCTATGGGCTTGGCCGATACGGAAGTAAAAGGATAAAGGATCTGATAGAGCTTACGGGCATAGGGTACGAACAGAATAAAATGATTGGTGAGCTGTCGCGTGGTTATAGGCAGCGAGTTGGGCTGGCACAGGCGCTACTTAACCGGCCATCGGTTCTTATACTCGACGAACCAACCAGCGGTTTGGATCCCAACCAAATTGTTGAGATCAGAAAAATTATTGCTGATGTGGGCAAGGAAAAAACGGTGCTACTCTCAACCCACATTATGCAGGAGGTGGAGGCAATTTGCAGCCGGGTAGTTATCCTAAACAAAGGAATAATTGTAGCCGATGGGCTAACTTCCGATGTGATGCAACACGGTAACCTAGATCAACAAGCAGTTAGCATTGAGGTAACATCACCCATCACTGCAGAGGTATTAAGTAAAATAGATGGCGTGCAGCTCGTCGATCGGGTTTCCAACGATGGCTGCCAATGGATCATAAAATCATCTAGCAAGGAGGATATCCGTCCTGCAATTTTTAACTTCTGCGCTCAGAACGGCATTACGCTAATTACCCTCAACCAAAAATCTATACACATGGAGGAGGTTTTCCATTCGCTAACTCAATTTCAGTAGCAGTAGGTGACACTTATCACGGTTATATTAGTTGCTTATTATTTGAAATTAAAGTATTTTCGCACCCTCATATTTTAAGATGAATCAAAATTCAATTTTTCGTTTTTTTGCGAATTTGAATAGCGATTACGAACATTAGTTGTTGAGGCTTGATGAAGAAAATAGTAGCGGGTGTCGACATTGGGGGCACAAACACAGTTATAGGCATAGTAACCCAACAGGGCGAATGCATTGGTGAGGTATCGTTCCCCACCCAAGAGGATAACGACTTTACCAGCTTCGTTGCTCGAGTTGCCTCACAGATAAAGAAACTACTTTCTACACTGAATACTGAATACTCGCTGGTTGGGGTGGGCGTAGGTGCGCCCAACGGATCATACCGGACTGGCGAAATTATTGATGCAGCAAACCTACGCTGGAAAGGCACGCTCCCTCTGGCTAGCGAGCTAAGCAAGCTGCTTAACGTACCCGTAAAACTTACCAACGATGCTAACGCCGCTGCCATTGGCGAAATGCAGTTTGGCGATGCAAAGGGAATGCAAAACTTTGTCGTTATCACCCTGGGTACAGGTTTGGGTAGCGGCATTGTGGTGGATGGGAGGTTGGTACTTGGTGCTACTGGGTTTGCAGGTGAATTTGGCCATTCATCGGTAAAGCCGTGGGGCAGGCAATGTGGGTGCGGAAAGCAAGGCTGCCTCGAAAC
>Ga0334899_1003345_pt1 | contig 11346 bp, 13 predicted proteins | sample GraSluR3_MG_FD_207219 | JGI IMG/M metagenome (GOLD analysis project Ga0334899, IMG submission 207219) | Sludge microbial communities from methane-producing bioreactor in Wageningen University, Netherlands - Granular Sludge_8_08-R3 | ecosystem: Engineered > Bioreactor > Anaerobic > Unclassified ... | reverse complement strand
ATGTGATCCGCAAGAACATTCAGCCGATTGTCGTTATTAAGGGCAAATTGCTAAATCAGGGAGATGTGCCGGTGGGTGACAAGGCCAGGGAAGTGTACCAGGTTGAAATTGGCGGTGACGTGAACACGGTAGCTCCGGCCATCAAGCAGGAAGATACAAAAACGTTTATTGAAATGCTTAAGGAAAACATTGAGGAGGAAACGCAGATGCCGAACCTGACCATTGACCGGATCAAGGGATCGGGAGATTCAGGTGCTGCTCGTGAAACGCTTTTGACGGATCCCCACCTTCGGGTGATGGAAGAAGCTCATGATATCCTGTCCGGCTTGCACCGTGAGGGAAATATCATCAAACGCTTCCTGGGGCAGATGAACAAGGCATGGGAAAAGACCATCATGGATCTGGAGATAGAACATGTCATAACCCCATTCATTCAGAAAGACAGGGCAACAACCGTTAATACATACATACAGGCCACAGGTGGAAAGGCGATCATGTCGCAACAGGATGCCGTTGAAACTGCCGGTCTTGTCAGTGATACGGAACAATGCCTGGAGCGGTTGAGGAAAGAAGCCGACGAGGATGCTGCAAGAGAGGCAAACATCCGGTCGATTGAAATGTTCCCGATGGCACGTTAATAATGGCAAAAAAGTCAAATACAAGATCTTATCGTAAGGGAATATACACCAAACACCTTCGAAGGATTCAGCAGTATACAGCCTCCATAGAAGCACTTTACGAGGCTGTAAACGCTGAACTCATTAAACTTGCCTTACAGACAGGATATACCGGGGCTTCATCTCTTTTCAGGTTTTCTGATTATCCTGAAATCAATAAAAAGGCAAACGAGGTTATCGCCACTTTCAGAACGGACTTCAGGTCGCTGTTAACAGGTGGGATCCAACATGAATGGCAGTTGTGCAATGAAGACAACAATGACCTGGCAACGGATTTTCTCCGTGCCGTAGGATTCAAGGGAGCAATAGAAAAAGCCTTTCCGCAATACTACAAAAGCAACGAAGCGGCATTACAGGCTTTTCTCCGAAGAAAGACGGACAACCTTAACCTAAGTGACCGTATCTGGAAGCTCGGCAAGGTTCACAGACAGAATATTGAAGATGCCATATCGGTAGCATTGGAAAAGGGTACCAGTGCGGCACAACTGAGCCGGAATATCCGGAAGGAATTGCTGGATCCGGACAGGCTCTTCAGACGTGTAAGGGATAAGGCCGGAGACCTTAAGTTATCCTTGCCGGCCAGCAGGTTCCATCCTGCACCGGGCGCCTACCGTAGTTCCTACAAAAATGCCATGCGGCTTACCCGGACTGTAATCAACAATTCATACAGGGAAGCGGAACAGGAAAGATGGAGGCAGTTTGATTTTGTCAAGGGATACGAGGTGAAAAGAACACAGTTCAGCCCCTTTGATTGTCCATTGTGTGATTCATTAGCCGGAATATACCCGAAAAGTTTCGTGTTCACGGGATGGCATCCGCAGTGTATGTGCTATACAATTCCGGTTTTATGCACCGATGATGAATTCTGGAATTCCGTAGAAACGGGAGAGGAGATAAGGTCTGATGATGTCACAATCAATCAGGGGTATAAGAAATGGGTGGCCGATCATCGTGATAAAATTCTTGAAGCGGAAAAACGGGGTACTTTGCCCTGGTTCCTTAAAGACAACGACTATAAATCCTATCTGTAGGTCGTGACTCTGTCGATCCTGTGCGTATTTTCTGAAGCTAACTGAATAAATCTGCAAAAACTTTGCAATTAATTGATAATTAATTGTTTAAATATTTGCATGTTATTTTTTTCATGCGTACGTTTACAATACAAACAACGTAACACACTAATAATCAGTAATATGAAAACAACAAAAAACGGACTAGAGTACAAATTTTCAGATTGTATCAACGAAAAATGGATGGAGTACTATAAGAAGGTGGCCGAATCTCATTTGTCAAACTACGGGGTAGTAATAGTTGATGAATTCGGCAACCCGATCGACAACCAGTTTGACATTGATCAGATACTTGGCGAAAATCCCCAGTTAGTAGCCGGAGAAAAAGGCAAAGCCAATAAGACAAACGCCCTCTTGCATCTGACCGATGCCGATGGCAATGTATCAGAAACCTTCAGCTTGAGCGTGGGTGAGCATATCTCCCTTGTGGAACTGAGGAACATCCTGCGGTTGATCAACGGCAAGTCGGTGTACTTCAAATTCATTTGTGATAATAAGGAAATCGTGAAAAACGTCGAAATTGGAGCAGCGATGATCGATGTGGTAATGTTACATTAAAAAATAGTAAAACCTAACAAAATGGAAACAATGGAAACGCCAAAGTATGTAAACAGAAGATTGTATACCGACATCAAGCCCTTTGAGGTATTGTCACAAATTTCGGCAACCAAGCTTTTAATCAGGGACATGAAATATGAAATGGAAGCAGAAGCCGATAAGAAACTCAGAGATAGTTTTATCCCCGGAGGCTTTATAGGACATTTCGACAACTCGCTTCAGAAATGGAACATCACTCCGGATGAAGACGCCACTCCCTTTGTAGTGAGAAAGAGGAAAGATGGTCTGTACTATATGGCCGGAGATTGCATCCCTTTCATACCTGCTGAAGAACCAGTGTATTATTATGATTATAATTTTTAACGAAAAACTATCTAAGCAATGGAACACGTTACGAACAAACAGCTCTTGGAGAGCATTGGAATCAAAGTTGAAACAGAAAAGTTGAATTGTCTTTTTTCCGGACAGTTGGAGGATGGAGCAGCGCTTTCTATCCCTTACAAACAGAAGAAGAAGATTGCCGCTATTTCAGAAATTTACAAAAGGCTGGGTATGGAGAAGGCCGATATGAAGCCCGTAATCACAAGTCCCGAAGATGCAGCAGATATTATGAAACCGATTATCGGATATCTTGATCATGAGGAAGCCTGGTGTTTATACTGTAATGGAGCCAGAAATGTTATATCCAAAAAGAGGATCTGTGTCGGGGGTTTAAATGCAACCCTGGTGGATATCAGGCAGGTTTTGAGGGAGGCGTTATTGTTGAAAGCCTGTTCGGTTATTCTGTTTCACAACCATCCGTCAGGAAACTGTAAACCCGGTAAACAAGATAAAATAATGACACTTACGCTTAAGGAAGGATGCAAGGCCGTTGATGTTGATCTTTGCGATCACATTATCATAGCAGGAAATGAATTTTTTAGCTTTGCGAATGAAGGGATCCTGTAAATAATTTTTTAAAATATTTTTTTCTTTAAAAACGTGTATTAGTTACACGTTTTTTTATATATTTGCAGTGTAACCTTGCCACAGATAGTGACAGTATTTCATTGCTTGGGAAGTCTGTCATAAAAATGGCAGACTTTTTTGATAATAAAAAGACGCTATATGCAAGAAAAGGTATTAAAAACATTAAAACCCAAAGTGGTAGCGCTGGGGTTTAGTGAAGAAGAACTGAATGAGATATCAAGCAATATCGCATCGGGTCTAAACGAAGAAGCTACCGAGGAAGAAATCAACGCCATGATCAGCGGTGTAATTCCAATCCTGAAGGTGTCGCAGAAGGCGGTCAATAGAATAGTGAACGCAAAACAGCCGAAACCGGTGGATCAACAAAAGGCCGGACAGGAAGAGCCTGAAAAAAGTCCGCAAAAAGAGGATTTATCAGCCCTTATTGCAAACGCAGTAAGGTCTGCCATAAATCCACTTGCTGATGAGATAACTGCCATGAAGGCTGAAAAAATTCAGCAAAAAAACATGGTGACAGTAAGGGAAAAATGTAAGCACATGGATCCCGAATTCTTTGAAGCAGCCATTGACGGAAGGAATTTTGACACCCAGGATCAGGTTGATAGCTTTTGTGTATCACTTGAAAAGAGGTGGAATACCTATTCTCAGAAATTGGCAAATGAAGGACTTTCCAGACTAAGCAAGCCGGCCGGAGGGCAAGAAACTCCACCCGATCCGAACAAGCCATCTCCAGAGGTGGCTGCCCGGATAAAAAGGAGGGAGGCGGAAAAGGCTGCCCCCGCAGTTAAAGGGCTGCCTGCTTAGAACAATAAACTAAATGGAAGTTGGATTCACTCACAATGAACCCTTAGCCAAAAAGCCCATTGTTTTTGAAAGAATCCTCGGAGAAAAGCCGGGTGGTGGCATTGTCGCCAACCCTGCTTTTGATTTGCCTGAGGGTATTGCTATTGGCCCCGATAACGAAGGAGTCAACAAGCCTGTCAAATGCTATGTGGTAGAGGAGGATGCCTTGTTCAACGCCACGGAGATCAACATCGAGAAAGGCAGTGGCGTGGCAATAGGAGATTTTATTGGCAAAGGAAAAGTTTCCGCAGTCGTTACAGATTTGGATGACTCGGATCCTGATTTTGATGAAGTAACCGTCAGCCTGGGTGTTGCCCTGGCAAAAGGGGATAAACTTTATCAGGCGAAGGCTGCCTCTGTTGCAGCCGTAGAAGGTATTGCGGCCGGATATTATGACGCTACCTCGGAAGATGATGGCGCTCTGAAGATCGTAGCGACGGGAGCAGGTGAAGGAGAAATAGATCTTGCAGACGTAAATCCTTATCGTGGCAACAGGATACTGGCTGCCGATATGTACGTAGTTTTGGTCAGTACACCTGTTGCAGAAGTGACTGGTGTCGATGCAGAACCTCTTTACACCCCTGATTATTTGCTTGGACAGGAAATCCCTGCCGGCCAGGGGGATAAATTAGTCAAGTTGGTAAACATTGCCGTAGTCCGGAAAGAAACGGTTCCCGTAGCGGATGAAGTTCTTGCCCTGATGTCCGGCATTAAAAAAGTGTAGGCTATGGGAAATATGAATAAACCACTTTTCGATCTGAATCAAAGGGATTTGCAGATTGAAGTCAATTCATACAGGGAAGGAAGCGGTCTGATCTGGCCTATACTCTTTCCTTTGAAGCACACACGTAGTTTTGACCTGAAAGGGATCTCCGGCAAAGACGGTATTCCGATTGCTGCCGAACGTGTTGCTTTCAACGTTAAGGCTCCCCTGAAAACACGGAAAACGATCGGCTCATGGAGTGGAACTCTCGATAAGATTGCCGTGTCACGGGAGAAAGACGAACTCGAAATCAACGAATACGAAGACCTGAAGGTGTTGGCCGCTAACAGCGATGATCCGGAAATGGCCCAGGAGCTTGTCGATATGGTCTTTGAGGATGTTGAATTCTGCAATGAGGCTATGGACTACCGTAACGAGATCGATGCCCTGCGTGTCGGTTGTCTCGGTATCAAGACTTACGATGCAGCTATCGATGGGGAGAAAGCCACCGCAGATACGATAAACTTCAACGTTCCTTCCACGAACTTCAAGGGTGCCGGTGTCGTTTGGTCGAACACAACAACGGGGGATGGTCTGAAGGATATCATTGATGGACAAGCATTGATAAAAGGCCGGAACAAGCCCAAATATGCGTTTATGGAAGAGGCTGCTTTCTCGGCCCTTATCGCACAGGATAAGACGAAATCCAGATGTGCCTCCCTGTTGGTGAGTGCCCTGAATATGGAAGGGCAGTCGATTCTTTCTATAGATGTGGTGAACGCCTACATGAGCAAGCACGGATTTCCTCAGATCATCGTTTTCAACTCGGAAGCGAGCATCGAGGACAAGAAGGGCAATGAGGTAGACGTAAAACCCTGGCTGGAGCACATTGTCGTATTATCCCCTGTTCCCAGATTGGGATACACATACTACAAACCGGTCCCGATGGCTAAGGATACCGCCGCCATGCAGGTACGAGGCAGTTATTACAAGCTGACCCGGTATTCAGACATGAACCCGATGAGGGAGGTAACTCTTGCCGAGGCTTACATACAGCCGGCTCTGGACAACAGGGCTTCGCTTGTGTATATCAACACGGCAAAAACAACCTGGAACAACGGTTCAGCAACCTAATAACCTTTTGTCATGACAATACTTGAAGCAATCGTATCAGAATGCAGTTATACGCTGTCAGAAAAAACCTTTTTAAAGAAGCTCAAAAAACGGGGCCTATGCGGAGATGCGGAGGCCACAACAGAGATTCTCAATTCAAAGGCGTTTGAGCTGGCTGAGGCCGACATTATGATTGCTCAGATTCCGGCAGTTTCCTATTCCGAAGGTTCTATGTCTGTCAATGCTCCCGATGCGGAAGCGTTACGGGTTTTAGCCAACGGGATATATAGAAAATGGGGAGAACCGGAAGTATTGGTAAAAGGGGAAAGACAGCCCGGAGTAAAATACATTGATTGGTGATGATACTATCCAAAAGACCACATAGGTTATCTGTAAAAACGGTCGTTGGCGGCGGTTACGATCCCGACACAGGGATGCCGGTACCTGCCACCTCAGTATGGAGCGATCCGGTTCCCTGCCGGTTTCAGACAGATGGTAGGGATAACCTGAAAACGTTTCCAGACGGCACATACAAGATATATCCTTACGTGGTCTTTTTGGATAACCATGAAAATGTCGATTATGAGGGCAAGACGGTCCGGCTGTATGATCAGTCCGGAAATTTGGAATTTGAGGGGATAGTGCAGAAACAGCCTGTCCGACAAGTGAATACCATTTTGTACCTGTAGATCATGGCAAGAGATTGGGGCATTAAGACAAATATAGTTGCCGACTTTGAAGTTCAGGTGAAGGCTGAGCTGCATAGGATTCTCTATAGGATGCTTAGCCGGCTTGGTGAAGAAAGCATTGCCCGTATCAGAGACAGATCCTATATGGAAAGCTGGAAAGACCAATCAGGCAACCTCCGGGGCTCAATAGGTTACGGAGTAGTCATTAACGGAATTCTGGTCAAACAAGGAGGATGCGACAGATCTTATGGTACAGAGGGAGGTGCTGAAGGAAGAAAGAACGGTAAAGAGTTTATCAGGCAGATTGCCGCAAAACATACCCAGAATACAGGTTTCGCCTTAATTCTTGTAGCAGGGATGGACTATGCAACCTATGTGGAAGACATGGAAAACAAGGATGTTTTGAATTCCACAGCACTTACTATTTACGGGAAACTTCAGGAGGAAGCCCTGAAGGCTGAACAGAAACTTGTTAAGGTTATTGAAAGAAAATATGGAATCGCTGCTTAACGATATCGAAATACTCTCTCTGTTGTACAGATACATAGTACAGCAGACAAGCCTCCAGACGCTTGTAAGTGGACGTGTGTTGTATGACGATACACGGTCATTGAACGCTACTACGGAGGATATCTTGTTGGTGTATAATTCGGGATCAATAACAGACTTCCAACGAAACTACGTGTATGTACGGGTTTATGTAAATGACATTGAAGCCGGGCAAGGCGTAAAGGTTAAAGACGTGGCACGTTGTGGCAGCATTGCCTCAGAATGTGTTAAGGTGTTTAGCGAAGTCGTTGGGGATGAATTTAAATTTTCTCTTGATGAGCCTCCAAATTCCAGTTACAAGACTGAGACAGGACAACATGTGGTTGTCTGTAAGTTACTTTTTGAAAACAATTATTAAAACACGAAAATTATGGCTATAGCATGGGGAAAATGCAAAATTGAGCTGGGCCTTCTTGGTGCCGGTGATTCCCTCCCTTCTGAATTGAATGATGTGGGAAAAATCCTCAATAAATCTGCCGGAATCAATTTTGATGAAGGCGAAGAAAGAGAGCTGACCTCCGAAGGAGGAGAAGTTGAGGAAGTCGATGTTGACGAGTCCAAAGGGACTGTCGTTTATTCTGTTATCTGTAAGGATGTGGATGCTTATGCTACGGCACACGGCATGACCACTTCTACAGATGAATTTGGTAGAAAATCCTTTGTCCAGAAAACAACCCGTATCGAGGGTACTTACTTTATCCGTGTCACACCGAAAAAGGCCGGAGCAATGGGTTACGAGGTTTACAAGGCCGTTGGCCGGGTGAAACCCCGTTGGGATACTTCCGAAGGATGGATCCTGGAATACACCTGGAAGATGTTGTTCAATGCCGATGGCAATCTGGCACGTCCTTTCGAGTATTCCGGAACTGACATATCGTTGGATTCTTATGAATTCATCACCGGGGCTGCTCAGGATACCGTTGCCGTAACACCTACATCGGCAGGAGAGTGGAAAGGTTCCACTTCTGACACCTGGATCACGTTGAGTGTCTCCTCCGGAGATAGCGGAGATCCCTGCACGCTTACAATTGCTGCCAATACAGGAGTACAGCGCACCGGAACTGTCAAGTTTACGGATGGACTGTGCTTCAAGTATTTCTCAGTAAAACAGGCTGCGGGAGAATAAGTCTGTCATTGTTGAAAAGGGGGTGGCATTTGCGGCCTCCCCCTTAACATAAAAGAACATGGACAATAAGATACGGAGATACTCTAAGATATTTGAATTCATCGCTGCCGATCCGACACGGAGTGCCGTTAATGCGTTGGTACAAAAACCGTATGATTTCACCCTTAACACCGAAGATGGTAAAAAGGAAACATACACGATCCATCCACCGACAATTGGGGCAACCGGAATACTTGCAGACCTGTACTTACGCATGAACGTTGACAGCAGCAAGTTTGATGAAGATCCACGGGGAGAGGCTATGAGGATCCTCAAAGACCCGACAAAGATTGACCTGATATGTGAATTCCTGTCTACGGCAACATTCTGGAAGAAAGCAGACCTGTTGAACAGGGAGAAGATCGCTAAAAGGGCTGAATACTTCAAATACGTTGCTTTTCCAAGTGATTTTTGTGATGTGGTGGTATACATCATTTATAGCCTGGATGTCAGAAATTTTATAAGCTCTATTGCATTGATGGAGAACTTGAAGTTAGGCGAGATTATGCCGAAAAACAAGCCCGTAAAGACCGTGGCAATAGAGAAGTAGGCGGTCTGTCTCCACATGGCAGGATCATAGGGATATGTTCCCGTACCGGATGGAGTTGGGACTTTGTAGTTTGGGGAATATCTGTAGCAAATCTACGTATCGCTTTGGCCGATGAGCCTGCTACCTTATACAATTATGAGGAGAAAGAGAGCAAAGCAGGTCACAACATGCCTGAAAGGGTGTTTAAGGATGTCACGTTTGTTGACGAGATGGATTTTGAGGAATCAGTTAATCTAAAGTAATGGCAAAAGCACGCATCGAAATAACCGGGAATTCCCAATCCTTTGAGCAAGCGGCCAAAAGGGTGAATGCTGACTTAAGGCAGATGAACAGCAATGCCGAGACAACCGGTCGTTCAGTATCGGAGTTTGGCAACAAGGCAAAAGCTGCTTTTGCCGGAATTGTCTCAACGGCAGCTGTAGGAACGTTTGTTAAACAAATGGCTACCGTCAGGGGACAGTTTCAGCAGTACGAAATTGCCTTGTCGACCATGTTGCAAAGCGAGGAAAAGGCAGCAACATTAATGGGTGAACTGTTGGAGTTGGCTGCCAAAACACCGTTTGACCTTCAGGGAGTCGTTGAGGGGGCCAAACAGTTGATGGCTTATGGAACTTCTGCCGAAGAGATGATTGAAACCCTGACCATGTTGGGGGATGTGGCTGCTGGTTTGTCAATTCCCCTGGGGGATCTTGTATACCTGTATGGCACAACCATGACCCAGGGACGTGTCTTTACAATGGATATGCGTCAATTCATGGCACGAGGTATTCCGATGGCTGAGGAACTTGCCAAACAATTCGGAGTTACCAAAGAGGCAGTTTCTGGTCTTGTTACGGAAGGAAAGGTCGGAGCAGATGCGATCACAAAAGCTTTTCAATCGATGACCTCTGAGGGTGGAAAATTTGAAAACCTGATGGTGCGTCAAAGTGCATCAATTACAGGTCAGATTTCGAACTTGCAGGACAGCATCCAGACTATGTTCAACGATCTCGGTAAGATGAACGAGGGTATTATCTACGATGCAATCAAAGGTGCTGCATGGTTGGTTGAACATTACGAAGAAATTGGCAAGGCAGTCATTGAGTTGATAGCTATATACGGATCCTACAAAGCTGCTCTTATAGCTGTTACGGCATCTCACAAGGCATATATTCTTATTATGCAGCAGGCTCAGGTCGAAATGGCGTTGGCACAGGCCCAGGGGATCGCCCTTTCTGCTGCTCAGGCGAAGATGGCTGCCACAACGAAATTGCTCTCTGGAGCGATGTCCAATCTTAATAAGGTCATTAAGGCAAATCCCTACGCTCTTATAGCTGCCGCAGTTGTTGGTTTGGGTTATGGGATATACAAACTATCCACAAGGCAGACAGAACTTGAAAAAGCATTAAAAAGCGCAAATAAGGAGGCGGCTGAACAAAAGTCGGAGTTGATCGCATTACAAACGATACTTGAAGATTCAAACGTGGCTTATGAGGAACGTAAAAAAGCACTGGATAAAATCCAGGAGATTGTTCCAGCATACCATGCAAGCCTGACAAACGAAGGTGTGTTAATCAATAACAACAAAGAAGCCCTTGATGATTATGTGGCCTCCCTGGAAACGACTATTGAACTTGAAACCCTACAGACAAAGTTACGTGATGCGATACAGAAGAAACTGGCATTGGAAAGTGGTGAAGGGAATATCTGGACAAAAATAAACAGGATAACAGGCGGTAAAAAGGCACAACAGGAAACCATTAGTCTTTTTATTAAGGCTTACGAAGATGAAATTGAAGAAATCACTAAAAGAATTGCCGAATTATCTCAGAAGAAGATCGGAAAAACCGGTACTGGAAAAACCGGAAAAAAGGTATTAGAAGAATCAAAGGAAGATCTTGAGAAATACAACAAATGGCTAATTGATTCCACAAGGAAAGCAAACGATGAAATAATTGATCTTGAGATCGAGTATCAGCGTGAGCAGATAGAGGCCATGCAAGATGGAGTGGCTAAAAGAAAGGCTTTGTTTGAATTGGGAACTAAAGAGAATTTGATTGCCATACAACGATTCGTAAGAGATGCTTTAGATGAACAGGCAGAGCTGCTAAAGGGACAGGATTTCACTCTTGATTACGGTCATATTGAGCAAGGCGTTGATGGTCTTTGGGCGTTTAAGATTGCTGAAAGTGCCTTACAACTAACACCGGCACAAAAGGCTTTGTTACAGACGAAGATGGACCTTCTGAATCAGATGATCATTGATTCTTGGATAAAATCTGATGTGGATGCTGGATTGCAAATGGCAGATGATCTTCTTGAAAGCATTGATAAGAAATTGAAAGAAGGTCTGTCTAAAGGTGGCTTTGATTCCCTAAAGGAGCAAGCATCGTTAATCTTCGCTGATATCTCTGAGCTATCAGCCACGATGATTAAACAAATTATTGCTAATGCTGAAGACTACATATCTAATAATGATGT
>Ga0334899_1003324_pt1 | contig 11408 bp, 1 predicted proteins | sample GraSluR3_MG_FD_207219 | JGI IMG/M metagenome (GOLD analysis project Ga0334899, IMG submission 207219) | Sludge microbial communities from methane-producing bioreactor in Wageningen University, Netherlands - Granular Sludge_8_08-R3 | ecosystem: Engineered > Bioreactor > Anaerobic > Unclassified ... | reverse complement strand
CGGTGAAATACCATCAGGTGGAATATTTGCAATGCCAGAAACTCTAGAAGCTAATATATTCAGCTCATTGACTAAAAAACCAGCCTGAAGCCTCTTAATTAGAAACAAGCGCACCATTATAACATAGCCGGTCTTTAAAGAGACTGGCTTTTGTTTTTTTCCTTAAAGAGCCACATATTAATATTTTTCGGATGGTAATGATAATCATTATCAATAAAAGAATTTTGTTTATTTTTAAGAACAATTGCTAATAATTGTATACAAAAATATTTATAGAAAATATTTTGAAAGTTAATACCTGAAAACATAAGTTATTGTTGACTCTACAATAACATCTAAACTGCTTGAAACTATATTTTTTAACCATTTATATCTACTCGAGTAATTGAATAATGTTGCTATTTAAGATAAGTTTAATGTCTATCTATATGAATTTAGTCAAGCGTTATGAAATCAAAAACAAATAATGATAAAAATATAGATAAAATATGGCATTTAGAGTAGTGATGAGGGTTAATAAATGAAGAACATTAGAAGAAACGTTTTTAAACGTCTCAAGAGAGAAGGCTTTAAAAAGTTTACCCAATTTGTATCAGCCGTAGCGCTGGCATCTACAATATCTTTGTTACCTGCCAATGCGCAGAATATTCAAATAGATGGCATGACCGCTACCAACCTAAACGTGAAAAATAATACTACGACTGTAACAACAAGCACTATAAGGAATAATAATGCTTTTAACTCGTTCCTTAAATTTAATGTCGCTAACGGCAAAATTGTTAATATGGTTGTGCCTGACGACTGTTCGAACCTTATTAACCTTGTCAAAAACGAACGTACAGAGATACACGGGATTCTAAACTCTATTAAACAGGGCAAAGTCGGCGGAGATATTTACATAATCAACCCTCATGGTATCACCGTTGGCCCTCAGGGTGTCGTAAATGTCGGCAGCCTGACAGCTATAACCCCTACAGATGATTTTACTCAGAACTTCTTTGATGCTCCGGGAATGCCCAATGATGCAAGCGTCAGTGCTCTGCTTAATGGAACTGCCCCGATCAACTCTAATGCCATAATCAACGTCGAAGGACGTATCAATGCCATAGAAAATGTTACCCTCGACACCGGATCAGTAATCAACAGCGGTGAAATATACTCAGGTGCTGTTTTTCAGGAAAACGATATTGAAGCCGGTGATATAATTAACCTCAATACTATTGAAGATGCCTCCGAAATAGCCGTTAACAGCGGTGAAATTGTCATTAAAGCTACTCAGGATGTCGTTAACACCGGCAAAATTGTTGCTGATGGTGGAAATAACGTCGATGCTGGCACTATTGATATTTTAGCTGACAATGACATTACCCTTGATGAAGGTACCCTCATAAGCGCTAAAGGCAAAGGCGAAAACTCTAATGCCGGAGAAATAAACATTTTAGCCCAGAACGATGCAACATTTAATGCCGGTATCATTGATATACGTGGTGGTGATGTATCTGGCGATGCTGGTTTTGCAGAGTTTAGCGCTGTTAATGCTGTTAACCTGAATGGTGGCAACTTCAGAGCTAAAGTCTATGATGGCAACAGAGGTCAGATTGTTATTGACCCGGGTGAATTAGTTATTTCTACCAATCAATACTCTGAAGGGGCCGATATGAATTTTATCGGTTATGATAACATCTACGTAAACAGTAACATTATTGTTTCCAGCAGAGATATTGCAGACCCTATTAATGGCAATCATCTGACCGACCCCTCAACAGGTGATTCAGGTAACATTACCTTCCAGGCTTCTGGTAATATACAATTGAATGATTCTTCAAAAATTTTAGCTTTTGCAGGTGGTGTTTATGAATCTGGTGATATTGAATTTGATGCAATGTCCTTCTATACTTCTAGATCAACAATTAAGGGCGGTGATATTACTGTTACCGGTAGTATTAATGCATATTTACATAATTCTGAAATTATTTCTGATGGTAATGTCAGTATAGCTCCGACGGCATACCTTTCTTTTGAATACAGCAGCATTGAAGCTACAGGGTCCCTGTTGATGACAGGCAATATACTTAATAATGGTCTTACCTTTAAGCCTGCTGCTGGCACAATTAACGTGGGCAGCCTCGACCCGGCTACATTCTTCCAGCAAAATACTGATTTTAACATTAATAGTAATTCAGGTGTGTATATTGGTAACCTGGATCACATTTTTGTGGGTGGCGCACCTTTAAACCCGACTAATATTGATATTGAAGCATGGGGCGTTGAATTGGCAGGAGATATTTCTACCCCGGGCAACCTGACTGCTACTTCCACAAATGGTTATGTAGACGTTGATGGCGGTGCAAAAATAACTGTTGGTGGCGATTTAACATTTGATGCATATGATGATATTTATGTTCGTAGTAACTCTTCAATTGACGTAACCGGTAATGTATATATGGAAAGCGGGTATGATGTTTATTTATACAGTGATACCTCTGTTGTTGCCGGTAATGGGCTTGAAATCTATGCTGGTGATGACATTTATATTAATAATAGAAATTCACTCGATGTAACAGGCGATGCAACTTTTGATGCCGGTTATGGGGTATTTTTAAGTAATGACGCCTCTGTTGTTGCAACCGGTAATGTTGATATGATTGCAGACTGTCATCTTCAGTTCAATACGAATACCTATGTTGAAGGTTACGATATACTTCTTGATACAGAAAGAATATCATCTCATTCCGGGTCAACATTTAAAGCTCATAATGACCTGGGTATGTTACCGTCTGATAACCTTTTTATTGATCAGAGTAAACTCTATGCTGATGGTGGATTATTTCTCTCTAAAGGTGATGATGACTTTGCTCCTTTCAGGTTCTACCCGCAGGAAGTTGAAGCAGGTTTTCTTTTTTCAGATTTTATGGCACCAGATGATAGTATAGTTCTTTGGGGCACTAATCGAAACTTCTATCTTGGCAACCTTGACAAAGTTACAATTGGGGGCAGCCCGCTAAATATTGAAGATATAACCATGATGACCACTACCGGATATACAATACTTGCCGGTGAAAATAGTGTCAGTGGTGATATCTTTCTTGCTTCTGGTAATGACTCAGAAATTTTAGCAAATTCAAAGATCACTGCCGGTGGAGATATTACAATATTTTCTTCTGATAATCAGGCATACATTGCTGATAATGCTCAGGTTTCAGCCGGTGGAACGGTTGAAGTTGTTGCCAATACCGCTGCAAGAATTCAAGAGGGCGCAACAGTTATAGCAGACGGGTCTATCAATCTTTATTCTGATACTTCTTCGGTCACAGTTGCACAAAATGCTTATCTTGATGCCGGCTTAAATATAGAAATAATAACCGGAAGCAATAGTGTTAATATTCTAAACAACGCAACCTTAATTGCTGATAATAATATATATATTGATTCCAGCAATAGCACTTTATTTGGAAGCAATACAGTTTTTGATGCAGGTAATGACATTCAAGTGATATCCAGATATCTTGGAGCGTATGATTATTATAACTATGATAATCAGTTCTTTGCTGGTAATGATATTTATCTTGAAACCGAAAATAATCTAAACGTTGGTCGAAATGCTTATCTTGAAGCTGGCCGTAATATTGACTTAGTATCTCTGAGTGATAATATTAACGTGGGTTATGGTTATGCCTATGGTGCAACCCTCACTGCAGGACAGGATCTCACTATTGATGCAGACTCAAGCTTCTATGCCTATCAGGATTCTGAATTTTTTGCAGGTAATAACATTTCTGTTGACGCAAATTATGTAGATATTCGCCCGGGGGTGCTGTTTGATGCAGATAACAATGTAACAATTACTCCGGTTCAGGGGCTTGTCTTTGATAATGCAAGCATCAGGGCCGGTAATGAACTTGGCCTTTATAGCGATTATGTTAACTATGGCGTTATATTTAAACCGGCAGCAGGAACTGTTGAGGCTAACAGTCTTGATTCAAACTTCTTAACACCGGGTGGAGCTATTGATCTCGATGCTACAACGATGGGCGGCTGGTATACCATATGGCTTGCTAACCTCGATCATGTCATTATTAATGGCTCTCCATTAAACCCTACTGATATTACTATTCATTCCAAACACGATATTTATCTTTCAGGTGATATAACCGCAACAGGTAATATTAACCTTAAAAGTGACGACAGTTATGTAGCTATTGAAGCGAATTCAGATATTTTTGCAGGCGGAAATCTTATTCTTGATGCATCTACCGGCGCAAGTGCTGAAATTCGTAATAATGCTTATGTTGAAGTAGGCGGCGATCTCTTGATGGCCACTGGAACAGGTGGCTGCGGCACAGAAATTAGCAATGGTGCTGTCGTTGATGTAACCGGTAATATTGACCTGTTATCAGCACAGTATCTTTATTTATATGATGCCTGGATAGGTTCAGGCGGAACCTTTAATATAGAGGCTAATAATAATGTAGATATTTATGGTACTGAAATGGTATCAGGCGGAGCCTTTACAGCATCAGCATCAGGCTCTATTTATACAACAAATGGAGCTGAAGTTTATTCAGATCACTCTATAACAATGTCTTCAATTAATAACTCTGTCTTTATTCAAAATAGCAGCTGGCTTGATTCTGCTGGTGATGTTTCTTTATTTGCAGATAATGGAACTGCTCAGCTTAACGAATCTAATATCATCTCAGGTGGCAACATAACAATGGATGCTGTTATGGTAGAAGTTAGAGATGGTTCATTGCTTGATGCAGAAGGCAATGTTGTTTTAAACCCATCAGGAGGACTTGTTGTTCGTGATGCCAGCATTATTGCAGATGGAACACTTGAAATTTATAAAGGTGATAATATAGGTACCAATGGTATAGAATTTGTGCCTTCAGCTGGTACGGTTGAAGCCGGTTCTCTTGTGTCTGATTTCCTCTTCCAGGATGGCCCGATAGACCTTACTTCAAATAACACCGTTGCAGTAGGCAACCTTGACTATGTCTTTATAGGTGGCCAGCCACTGAACCCGAGCAGCATTACACTTACATCTACTGGCTATTCTGCCCGACTGGAAGGCAAATCTTCAACTACTGGTGATATTAATATTGCCGGTAAAGTTAATACAGGCATTAGAGAATATGCAGATGTCTATGCTGGCGGCGATATTAACATAACACAGACTTCAGGATCTTATAGTAACTTTACTTCAGGTATTTTCTATCGTGCTGCTGTTGAAGCAGAAGGTGATATTAACATGTCTTCTACTTCTGGCCCTGTTTCAATAGGCTCTGATGCAGTTGTTACAGCAGGTGGAAACATTAATTATCTCAACTCTAATGGATATGATCAGGTAGTTCAAGACAATGCCACTATTATTGCAGGTAATAATGTATATTTTAATGCACCATCAAGCGCTGTTTATAATCATGGTGGTTCAGAAATTTATGCTAATAATGTTATTGTTGACAATGCTAATCGTTATTATTCATATGGTGCAACCCTTAATGTATCTGGCAATATAGATATAAATGCAACATCACAAATATACGTAGGAAATAATAGTTATTTTGATGCTTCTGGTGATATTTCACTTGATTCTAACTCTATAGGAATATATGATAATGCTTACTTTGAAGGGGCTAATGTTGCTATTAACCCTGTTAATTATCTTGAAATGAATGGCGGAAGAATATATACACCAGGTGAGCTGAATATTACCAGCGGTAATATAGATGATTATGGTATACATTTTGTACCTTATGCCGGCACAATCGAAGCCGGAACACTCAATTCTGACTTTCTTGTTGATAATGACCATTTAACAGTATCTTCTTCTAATAGCAGTGTTACCATCGGTAACCTTGACTATATCTTTATCGGTGGGGCTCCTTTAAACCCGTTATCTATTTCAATTGATGGCAGAAGTGCCTACCTTGCCGGGAAAAATACTACCACAGGGGCTATTGATATACTGGCTACAAATGGCACAGCTCAGATAAATTCAAATGCTGATATTTATGCTGGCGACGGTATCATTATGAACTCATTAAGTGGTCCACTTAGAATAGAAAGCAATGCTACTGTTGAAGCAGCAACAGACTTTCTGGCAGACTCTCTGTCAGGCCCACTATTCCTGAATACTAGCTCTAAAGTTATCACCGGCGGAGACATTTCAATGCTGGCCAATAGTATACAAACTAATTCAGGCATACTGTTAGATGCCGGCAACAGCATTGTGCTGGAAGCCATGACCGGTTCGTTATCAATTGAAACTGATTCACAGCTTGAAGCAGATACATTTATATACCTTCTCAGTGGTTCAAACAGCAGCTGGGTTCAAATTTATGAACGCACTTCACTGACTGCCGGAACAGATATATTAATCGATGCACCTGATACTACAGTTGGGTTATTTGGCAATTCACTTCTTGATGCTGCCGGAGATATTGACATTCTGGCAAAAAGAATGGATTTTAACCAGAATTATCAAATTGAAGCCGGCGGAGATGTCACAATAGACCCGACCTCTTATCTTAAAATAGCTGGCGGCAGTTTACATGCTGACGGGCAGCTAAATATTTATGGTGGTGATATTGCAGGTCAGGGTATCTGGTTTGATGCAGGCACAGGCTCTATTGAGGCTGGCTCCCTTGATTCTGATTTCCTCTTCCAGAACGGAGATCTTGATATTACATCTATTGATGATATTTATATTGCCAACCTTGACCATGTAACTATTGGCGGTGCAGCTCTGAATCCGTCAAATATTTACCTGACCGCAGGAGATAATGTATATCTAAGAGGTGATACTTCTACAACAGGTGATATAGAACTTTCTGCTGGTTACAGGGTCGAGATATCCAATTATAGCAATATTTATGCTGGCGGTAATATTTCTATTGATTCAGGAAATGAAACCCGTATTCAATATTCATATGTAGAAGCAGCAGGCAACATGCTTATTGAAGGTAATTATGTAGAACTATATTATATATACGGCGATAACGGTCTTAAGGCTGAAAATATTACTATTAACCCTTCAGATAAGCTTTATGCCTATAACATTGAAATGGATGTCACCAACCAGCTTGAAATTAACAGCGGTAATGATTTAAGTCAAAATTTTGTCTTCCGTGTTTACCCGGGAACAATAACGACAGGCTCCCTGGTTTCTAACTTCCTGGCACATAATGGCGCCATAGATATAGAAAGGTCTGGCACTATTGATATTGCAAACCTTGATCATATTTTTGTCGGCGGTGAGCAGTTTAACCCGACCAGCATTACCCTGACTTCTACAGGCAGTGATGTCTATCTGCGTGGAGATAACTCTACTACAGGCGATATCAATCTTAATGCTAATTATCAGGCACGAATAGATTCTGCTAATGTTTATGCAGGCGGAGATATTAACCTTATAACTTCAAGTAACTCTGGGTATGTATATAGCACTATTATTAACTCAATAGTAGAAGCAGAAGGTGATATTAACCTGATTGCAAATACAACTTATTATCAAGCTCAAGCATATATACATACCTCTGATGTGACAGCACATAATAACCTTCTTCTTGATTCTTCAGCACCGTCTTATGCATATTCACAAATTCAAAACAATAGTATTGTCCATGCTGATAACGACATAACCCTGCAAACTCAGGGTAACTATTCTTATGCAAGAATACAAGATTACTCAGATGTTACAGCAGATGGCACAATACTTTTTGATTCGATGAATTCTTCTCAATCAAGGCCTGAAATATATAACAGCACTGTAGGCGCCGGAGTTGATGTTATCTTTGATAGTTCGGGTTCAACATCAACTAATTATGCCAATGTGTACAATTCAGATGTATATGCTTACAGAGATATTATCTTTACACCAGGATCAGGAACCAGCTATATAGATGTTTCTAGTTCTTCAGACCTCGATGCGTCACAAAACATTCAGATGGAAGCTGATTATATTAACATATATTCTTATTCTAATCTTTTTGCCGGTAACAATATTTTAATTGACCCTGCAAGAAGACTTTATTTCTATGATTCAGGTATTTATGCCAATAATCAGTTAACCCTGAATTCTGGCAATGTTTACGATTATGGCATAACCTTCAGGCCAGATACTGGCAGTGTAGAAGCAAATACGCTTGTGTCAGATTTTCTTGCCCCTGACAGCCAGATAGAACTTATCAGTAATAATACCATTGACGTCGGCAACCTTGATTATGTCTTTATTGGCGGTCAAGCACTGAACCCGACAGGCTTATGGCTTGAATCCATCAATGGTTCTGTTTACCTGAGAGGCTATAATACCATTGCAGGTAATATTGACCTTACAGCCAAATATAGTGCACAAATTTATGATGCCTATAATGTATATGCAACAGGTGATATTAACATCTATTCTTCTAATAGTGATGCTGGAATTCAATATTCTACTGTAACAGCAGAAGGTGACCTTACAATGACCGGTCATGCAACCAGTATTTATCAAAGCAATGTTAATGCCAGAAATGTTATCATTGACCCGACAAATTGGCTTAATGTCGATTATTCTAATATTAATGCAGAAAATGAAGTTACTATAAACAAAGGTAATAGCAGTTATAGCCTGACATTTGTTCCTTATTCTGTAACAGCACAGTCTCTATCATCAGACTTTTTACTTCAGAATGATGCTCTTTTAATCAATAATCAAAACTCTGTTACAATAGGCAACCTTGCCAATATATCTATAGATGGTCAGACCTATTCCCCTGCATATATAGATATCATGGGTACTTCAGTATATATGAGAGGTGATGTTGTTTCAGACGGAGATATTAATCTCACAGCAACAAGCGGAAATGCTGAGATTTATTCCAATTCCTTTATAGAATCAGCTGGAACCATTGGTATTTATGGTTATTATAATTCATATGTACAAAACAGTGCCAGTCTTGTTGCAGAAGAAGATATTATACTTGAAAATTCATATAACTCGGGCGGCTATCAGGTTAATGTTAAAAATAATGCAACACTGACAGCCGGCAGAGATATCATCTTTAACCCTGCTAATTATTCACAGGTTAGAATTAATAGCAACGCCATTCTTGATGCAGGTCGCAACGTAGAATTTAATGCCAATGAACAGGCAGGCTGGGGATATGGTTATGTCAACCTTGAAGGCAGTAAAATCTATGCAGGAGATACAGTATCTTTCTCAGGCACAGCCTTTTATTCTAATGGCGATCTGATTGATGCAAATAATGTTATTATTGACCCGTCTCATTATCTATATGTGAACGGAATTGACATTTATGCAACAGATACGTTAGTACTCAATGGTGGTGACTATCTCAACCGTGGAATAGTTTTCAGGCCATCAGCAGGCACTATTGAAACAGAAAACCTTGTTTCAGACTTTATGGGTTTAAATCAGCCCTTTGAAATTCAATCAAGTGAAACTATATCTGTTAGTAACCTTGATCACATTTTTGTAGGTGGTCAGCCACTGAACCCTGGCAGCATTACACTCTATTCAGAAAGCTCGGTAACACTGGGAGGTGATTCTTCATCATCAGGAGATATTACATTGATTTCAGATGGCAGCCATGCCTATATTGAATATAATTCAAATATTTATAGTGATTCAGACATAAACCTGACTGGTAAATATGCATTTATTGATGGTGGTGCAACGGTTAGAGCGCAGGGTGATATTAACCTTCTGGGTTATTATTCTTTTGAAATAAATGATGCAAATGTTCATGGTAATAATGTCACTCTTGATTCAGGTAATTACTCAGAGATTTATAGATCAACAGTAACAGCAGATGATACCATTGACATTAATGGCCCACAAGTTGAGATTGCCGATTCTTCTTTAGAAGCTAATAACGTCATCATCAACCCGGATGATTATCTTGACTTTAACTATTCCACAATTACAGCTAATAATGTACTGGAACTTTATAGCGGAGACGTAGAAAACAGAGGCATTAGATTTATACCTGCACCGGGCTCAATTCATGCAGGCACACTGATATCTGATTTTCTGTTTGATAACGAACCGCTTGAGCTGACAGAAATTTCTTCAGGGTGTTTAGACAGTCTCTATATTGGTAACCTTGACCACATTTATATAGGTGGTCAGCAAATTAATATTACTGGCCTGACCCTTACTTCTAACAGCTCAATTACAGTTGCTGGAGAAAATACTATTGCAGGCGATGTAAACATATCAGCAGGCAACTATGTCGATATTAGAGATGATCATCTTCAACTTTTGAGCTTTTCTTATATACGTGCAGAAGGCGATATTAATATCGAATCTACTGGTGGCAATACATCTGTCTTTTATTCAGAACTTAATGCTACCGGCAATATAGATATGACAGGCCGTTACGTTGGCATCAGATATGAATCAAACCTCATAGCCGGTAATGATGTGTCATTAATAGCTGACGGCAATTACCTTGAAGTGAATAATTCAAGTATAGATGCTGGCGGTACACTTACATTAATAACCGGAGATAAAGAAAACCATGGTTTCCGTTTTGTGCCGGCCGCAGGAACTATTACGGCTAATGCACTTGTATCTGACTTCTTAGAACAGGATGGCCCGGTAGAAATTATTACGGAAACAGATATTTATGTAGAACTCGGCAACCTTGACTATATATTCATCGGTGGAAGACCGCTGAACCCGACAGGCATATATATATCTTCACCGGATGGTGATATTGAGTTCTACGGCAAAACAACTGTATCAGGCAATATTGAAGTGCCGATAGGTGATTATGTCTCTTTCTATTATGATGCAGATTTTACTGCTACAGGTGATATAATTCTGAGTTCTGATTATGTGTACCTGTCTTCCGGTTCTTCTATAAGCGGTAACAATGTTACCCTTGATCCAAATGAGAAACTCAATGTTAATTATGGCAGTATTTATGCTGCTGATACTCTTACTCTAAACAGCGGAGATATTAATAACCGGGGTTTAAGGTTTATACCTGATTCAGGATCTGTCGAAGCAGGGTCGCTTGTATCTGACTTCCTTGTTCAGGATGATGATTTGACAATTACATCGACCAATTCTGCACTTGATATAGGTAACCTTGACTTTATTACCATTGGTGGAAACCCGCTGAACCCGGCTAACATAACTTTAAACGGGCATTATGTCAATATTTACGGGCAAAACTCAACACCGGGTGACTTTATTGTTAATGCCAGTGGTTCATTTAACTTCCAGGATAATTCTGTAACTATAGCCGGTGGCAATATAGAAGCAAGAGGCACAGGCTATAGCTCAGTTTATATCTATAATGATACGACCCTTATGGCAGAGATGGATATTATTCTTGAAAACCCAGGAAGCAGCAATATCTATTTCTACGATAATAACCTGCTTGATGCTGGTA
>Ga0334899_1003322_pt1 | contig 11417 bp, 9 predicted proteins | sample GraSluR3_MG_FD_207219 | JGI IMG/M metagenome (GOLD analysis project Ga0334899, IMG submission 207219) | Sludge microbial communities from methane-producing bioreactor in Wageningen University, Netherlands - Granular Sludge_8_08-R3 | ecosystem: Engineered > Bioreactor > Anaerobic > Unclassified ... | reverse complement strand
GGCCGCCCCGTGCACGTGGTCCGGAACGGCGTCGATGTGGAGCATTTCCGGCCGCGGGAACCCGGCCGCCTGCCGGCACCGGCACAATCGCCGGGGGCGGCGCCGGTACCGCCGCCGGAAATGGCCGGCATCCCCCGGCCCGTGCTGATGTACACCGGTTCCATTAATTCCTGGGTCGACCTGCCGCTGCTGCTCCGGCTGGCCGGCGCCAGGCCCGGCTGCTCCCTGGTACTGATCGGCCACTGTTACGAGGGCACGGTCGACGCCGGCCTGTGGCGGGAACTGCTGGACCGGCCCAACGTCCACTGGCTGCGGAGCCGTCCCTACGGCCTGCTGCCCGGCTATCTGCACTGCGCCTCGGCGCTCCTGCTGCCCAGGACCGGGGCCGAGCACTCCCGGGCTTCCGACCCGCTGAAGCTCTACGAGTACCTGTCCACCGGCAAGCCGGTGGTATCCACGGCTCTCCCGGCGGTGGAAGATTTTCGCGCCTTTGTCTATGTACCGGAAAGCCGGGAAGGTTTTGCCGCCGCAACGGACGCGGCGCTCAAAGACCACGGGCCGGACCGGGCCGCACGCCAGGCGGCGATGATGGAAAAACACTCCTGGACGGCGCGGGTAAACGATATTGCGGAAATTTTAGCCGCGCACTGCGGCCTGACCATGTGAACCAAGCAAACCTAACCTTCTGTGCCCGAAATCAAATTTAAAGTTATTTAGTTTTTTTCAAATCAGCATTTTAAAAAAGGTCTGATCAAAAAATGGATAGTTTTATCATTCGCCACGGAAAAAACGTCCTCGACCGCCTTACCGGGTCGTGGTCGCAAGGCTTTGCCCGCAGCCTGACGGGCAAATTTACGCGTATCCTGGCGCGCTCCTGCCGGGAAAGCTTTACCGGACAACTGCTGCGACGGGAGCCGGTCCGCCGGAGCCGCACCTACACGCTGCTGCAGTCACTGGCCTCCGGCCTGGAAAAACATTTCCGCCTGCCCCCGCGGCCGGCAGGCCGCCTGTACCGGGGAGCCGTTTACGGCACCTGGTCCGCCCTGGCACTCCTGGCGTTTACCGCCCTGGTCTGGTTACCCTGGCCGCAGGCGCTGGGCGCGCTGGGCGCCGTCCTGGCGGCCGGCGCGGTACTTTACCGGGTGGAAGCCGGGTTGTATCTGGCGGTCCTCATTTTGCCCTTTGTGCCCTTCAAGGTGGTATTCTTGTTATCCCTGTGGACCCTGGGCGTCCTGGGGCTGGAAATTTTAACCGGAACCCGGCGGCACTTCCGTTTTTACCTTACCCCGGTGCTGGTGCCGCTGCTGCTCTTATTCCTGGTAATGTTCTACGCTACCGTTACCTCGGTTTCTTTTGCAACCAGCGCCAGTGAGTTCTTGATTCCCGTCACCGGGCTGATTTATTTGCTGGTTATGGTCAATATATTCGACCGGCGGGAACAACTGGACCGCTTTATCCTTTGCCTGGTCACGGCAGGCATGCTCACCGCCGGTTACGCCGCCTACGAATTTTTTGCCGGGGTCGCCGGAGTGCAAAAAGAATGGGTCGACGTGGCCGAAAACCCGGAATTAAGAAACCGCGCTTACGCGGTTTTTGAAAACCCGAACCTCCTGGCGCAGTACCTGGTCCTGCTGACCCCGCTTGCACTCGGCGGCATGTTCGGTACCGCCAACCGCCGGCGGCAGGTGTTTTACCTCCTGGCCGCGGCGCTTTTTAGCCTTTGCCTGGTCCTTACCTATTCCCGGGGCGGCTGGCTGGCCTTTGCCGCGGCCCTGGCGGTTTTTGCCCTGTTCAAAAGCAAGTGGCTGCTGCAGGCGCTGCCCGTGGCCGGCGTGTGCGGCTACTTTTTGATGCCGGATTCGGTTTTGCAACGGCTTGCCACCATTACCTCTTTAAAAGACTCTTCCATCGCTTACCGGCTCGACACCTGGCTTTCCACTCTGGCTCTGCTCAAGGAGCACTGGTTCACCGGGGTAGGGCTGGGCCGCAACGCATTTGCCCGGGTATATTACCCCCACATGATCAACAATAACGCGGTCCCCCACGCACACAACCTGTATTTACAGGTAATCAGCGAGTTTGGTATAATTGGCCTGGCGGCCGGCGCCTGGCTGTTTCTGGTGCTGCTGCGCCTGGGAATCAAGCTGCGCGCGGCGGGAAGTACTTACATCCGCAATCTGAACGCCGGCATCATGGGGGCCGGGGCAGGATTTTTAGTACACTCGCTGGTGGACTACTTCCTCTGGTACTACAAACTGGCCGTATTAATCTGGTTGCTGGCGGCAGTTCTGCTGGTACTCCATAAACTTTACCAGTCATCACCTGACCACGAAAGGAATGAATTTGATGCCGGATAAAATTGAAAAGAGAAAAACGGGGTTTAACTTTGTCGATGCAATCATAGTCTGCCTGGTCGTGACCCTGCTGGCGGCGGGAGTATACAAACTTTTTTTCGTCAACCGGGGCCTGGCCGCGCAAAACGGCGAGATTGAATTCAAGGTTTTAATCGAGGAAGTGCGTCAGCCCACCGTGGAAGGCTTTCAAGAAGGTCTGACGGTGCGGGACGTCGATACCAACATTTTGCTGGGTACGATTGTAAACACCGAGGTACTGCCCTATCAAGAAGCCGTGCCCACCCTGGACGGTAAAATAGTGCTGGCGGATGTGCCGGAAAAATACAACGTGATCGTCACCGCGCATGCTCCCGCCATTATCACCGACAACAACATCACCATCGGCAACAAGGAAATCAAAACCGGCGCCGAGATTTCCGTCAAGACCAACCTGGTCACCTCCTCCGGCATCATTTACGGCGTCACCATAAAATAAGCGTGACAAAGTGTGACAGGGGGACGGTTCAAAAGAACCGTCCCCCTGTCACGTCTTTGCTTATTCATTTTCAAAAGTACTGTCGAGAACGAATCCGGTCTCGCCGTCGCCGTCATGACCGCTATCGTCCACGGGGGTTATAATCACGGTTGTGTCGCCGGGGGTTCCGTCTGAGGTTTCTGATACGCTTGAGTCATTGGAACCTTCCTCATCCGCACTGGAACCTTCCTCATCCGCACCCGGTTCCGGTACCCCTGATTCTGCTCCCGGCCCGGTTTCAGTCCCGGGTTCGTCCGGCTCTGCTCCGGGTTCGTTCTCCACCGGCTCCGTTCCCGGTTCTGATTCATCCGTTTCCGGTTCTTCCGGTTCCATTTCCGTTTCCGGTTCCGGTTCACCCGGTTCTGTTTCCGTATCCGGATCTTGTTCTTCCGGCTCATCAAGCTCATCCTGCCCTGCATCCGCCTCCACCGGCCCGAGCACCGCGCTCCGGGGGAGGTAACTAAGGTCTAAGGGGGTGGCCAGCACGACCTGAGTTAAGGCTTCCCCCTTGAAAAGCTGCGCCAGCGTCTGCCTGGCTTCCGACGGGTTAACCCCCCAGTAGCTGAGCCCGTTCACTGTTACCGGCCGCCCGGGCAAAGTCTGGGTGACAATATCCCCGTCCGTCAGGTTGCGCGCAGCCGCGGCCAGCGTGTACAAATCACTCAACCCCAGGTTGGTGTCCACATAACGGTTGATTACCGGCACCAGCTTGGGCAGCTTGGGAAGGGTACCCGGCTGCAAAACCTCACCGGCCAGCGCCGCCAGGAACTTTTGCTGGTTCTTAACACGGTCGATGTCTGCCATATCGTACTTCCGGTAACGCACAAACTGCAGGGCTTCATCCCCGTCAAGGCGCTGCAGGCCCTTTTTCAGGTTAATCCCGTAGGCACCCCCGTCCTCCGGGTCCCAGTGGTACATATTTTGTTCCACGTTCAGGGTAACCCCGCCGAGGGTATCGACCACATCCTTAAATCCGCTGAAGTTGGTCATCACGTAATATTTAACCGTGGTTCCCAGCAGGTTGGAAACCGCTTTCAAGGCAAGTTCCGGTCCGCCGTAAACGGTTGCGCCGTTGATCTTATCCCAGCCGTGCCCGGGAATGCTGACCCCGGTATCCCGCGGGATGGAAAGCAGGCACATCTGCTTGCTTTCCGGGTCGACGCTGGCCAGGATCATGGTATCGGACCGGGCCCTGGTCTCACCGCTCCGGGCGTCTATACCCAGCAGCAGCACGTTCAAGCGCTCCTCCAGCCCGGCTTCCTCCCCCGCATCGGACACGGACGCACCGCCCCCGCCGGAGCCGCCCGGGAAAAACACGCTCTTCACCAGCATGCCGCCGCCGGCCAGCAGCACCAGCAACAATAAACAGGTAACGATAAAAGGCGTTTTGCGCTTCAGTTTGCGGCGTCTTTTGGTCCTCACAACAATTCACCTCGCTCCAGCCTCTTCACCTACACCTACCACACCCCGGCCGCGCCCCGGTACATAACCCAGACGCCGCCGGACAACGCTTTAATGCCCCGCCCGTCTTCCCTGGGAATAAGCAGCAAATGGTTTTGCGGCACCCGGTCTCCCGCAAAAATGTCCACGCCCGCGGTGAGGTCGGGAATGCCGTCCCCGGAAGTGTCAACGACTTCCGCCTGGCCGCGCCTGAGGATAAACTCCGCACTGGCTTTTCCCTCCAGCACCTGGCCGGCCTCCAGTTCGACCACTTTCCAGTCCACGTAACTCCGGGCCACCAGCGGGTCTTCGCTCCCGCCCGGCGCACCGTTGGTCCCGGCGGCAAAGGCCGTGTAACCCAAAAACAAAAGTGCCACGGCAAAAATAGCTATTAACAGCGTTTTAGTTTTTTTCTTAACAGGCATAAAATTACTCCTCCCCGGCGTGTATTTCGACATCGCCCGTTTTATTCCTGCAGGCAAACCCTGGTGAAATATTCCCGCCCCGCACAAGCATAACGGCGCTAAAATGACGGAAATAATCTGCTTATACCTTTAGACGTCAAACCGGCGCAAAAAGTTCAGCCGCCAGCACGGCATTTTTTTTCGCTTCCCCGCGCAGCAGCGCCACTTTTTCCCGGATACCGGCGCTGATCCTTTCCCGGTCGGCCAGCACCCTGCTGATGGCGGCGGACAGGTCGCCGTAATTCAGCCCCTCGGCGCTCAAGCCCGGCGGCAGTCCGACCGCCCGCAAAAAAAGGTTTACCTTGGGATCGTAAGGAATCCCCACCAGGGGCACGCCCGAAATAGCGCTGAAAATAAGAAAGTGCAGCCGCATACCCACCGCCAGCCCGAGGTTGGCGGTAACGGCCAGCAGGTCCTGGTAATCAGCCCCGCGCCCCAAAACAAAAGCCCCGGCTTTCATCCGCGCGGCCACCGCCCGGCAGGTCACATCGTCATCCGGAAAATGCATGGGCACCAGCAGCACCTGCCACCCGTCCCGGGCCAGGTCGTCCGCCGCCCCGGCCACCGCTTCCACGTAGCCGTCCTGTCCCTTCCAGGGCCGCACCGAGATACCGGCCACCGGCCGGCCGCCGTCCAGCCCCAGCGCGGAGAGAACCGCTCTCCCCCGCACGCGGTCGATCTGGGCCGGCTCCAGCCCCAGGGCCGGGTCGGCCGTCACGCGCACCGGCGGGCGCGTCACCCCCAGCGCGGCAAGCTCGCGCTGGGAATCGCGGTCGCGTACCGTAATCGCGTCCACGCGGTTGGCCACCAGGCGCACCAGCGTCCTGCCCAGGCGCGTGTTCACGGGCCCGATACCCTGGGCGTAAAAAAACACCGGTTTGTTCAGCAGCAGGGCCATGGTCACGACGCCCAGGTAGTAGATGATGCTTTTGGGGCTGGTGACATCCTGCAACAGCCCGCCGCCGCCGCTGATCAGCAGGTCGGTTTCCCGCAGGGCCCGGAACACCGTTACCGGGTTATCCCGGACGACGGAACGCACCCCGAATTCGCGGGCGGTATAGGCCGGGTCCCCGGAAAGCACCGTGGCCTCCAGGCCGGGCACCGCCTCCCGCAGCGCCGGGAGCATGGCGTGCAGAATCGCCTCGTCACCGCTGTTATAAAAACCGTAGTAACCCGAAATAACGACTTTTGGCATGGTCAGTTCTCCCGATTGCAGAAATCCCGCGTTAAAATAGCTTCAACTTGTATTTCTTGAGCACCAGCCAGGCAAAAAGGGGCAACACCGCCTGCCGGCGCCAGCGTGACGGCTCCTGCAGCAGACGCGCCAGCCATTCCAGGTGCAGGCGCTGCACCCAGGCGGGGGCCCTTTGCACCCTGCCCGCGAGAACGTCAAAACTGCCGCCCACCCCCAGGGCGGCGGCGGCTCCCGTTGCTTCCAGATACCGGTCCAGCCACATTTCCTGCCGGGGGGCGCCCATGCCGGCAAAAACCAGCTGCGCGCGGGCGTCCCGGATCATCCGGGCCACCGCGGCGCTTTCCGCCTCCCTAAAATAACCGTGGTGGCAACCGGCCACCCGCAGGCCCGGAAAGCACCGGACAAGCCCGGCGACCGCCTCTTCCGCCACTCCCGGCGCCGCGCCCAGCAAAAAAACACGCCACCCGGCGCCGGCGGCCATTTCCAGCAGGCGCCGCATCAGGTCGATACCGCTTACCCGTTCCGGCACCGGATTGCCCGCCATCCGGCAGGCCCAGACGATCCCCACCCCGTCCGGCGTCACCAGGTCGGCCCGGTGCACCAGTTCCAGCAAACGGCGGTCCGCTTGCGCGCGGTATAAAAACTCGGGATTTAAAGTTATGATCCGGTGCGGCCGGCCGCTTTCAATAAAGCCCGCCACCCGCCCGGCCGTTTCTTCCATGGTCAGCGCGTCGACAGACGCCCCGAGCAAATGCACCTTCATTTGGTAATTCCCCGGCCTGTCTTTTTGAAATGCAGTCAATATATTCACGACTATTCTACCACAAATTTAACCCGTCAAGCAGGATATTAAGAAATTTGTCTAATTTTTGGAAAAGCAAAATTGATTACTTCGTCAACAACCTACTCAAAGGTAAAAACAAACACCGGCCCCGCAAACCGGTGAAAATATTAACGTCTCATGATAAGATAATTGGGTGACCGTCAACGGTCTTTTAAGATTATCCGCACCCCGGCGTTCATGCCCGGGAGCAGGCGCTGTCCCCGGTAGTCCGCAATCCCGATTTTTACCGGGATGCGCTGCACCACCTTGGTAAAGCTGCCGCTGCTGTTCAGGGCCGGCAGCAGGGAAAAGGTCGACAAGGTGGCTTCCCCGACAGACTCCACCCACCCGGCAAACTTCACCCCGGGAATGCCGTCGATACTGAACTCCACTTTCTGGCCCGGCTTGACCTTATAGATTTTTGTTTCTTCGATATTCGCCGTTATGTAAAGCTCCTCCAGGTCGGCCACCATGGCCACGGCCTGGCCCGGCACCCCCATTTCACCGGCATGGGCGGTCTTTTTGATTACCGTGCCGCCGGTGGGCGCCTTGACTACCGCCAGGTCCATGCCGGTACCGGCAGGCAGGTTTATAGTGTCCTGGCGGGCAATGAAATCCCCTTCTTTTACCACGTCCCCTTCCTCGACGTACATTTCCAGGATCCGGCCCGATATCCGGGGGGTGACCTTGACGATAACCCCGTCCACCCGCGCGTCTCCGGTAGCCACGTAATGCGCGCTTTGATACCAGTAAAACAAGGCCACCGCGGCCAGGGTAAAAATCATGGCCGCGAGGACCAGCAAAATAATGGTCCTTTTTCTCAGGCCTTTTCCTTTGGCCGCTGCCGCTGCCGGCGCAGGATTGTTTTCCGCCATCTACTTTTATACCGCCCTTTAATTCCATATTAATAGTATTAATAGCATGTTTTACAGTATTAATATCAGTGTGCAAACCGGCCGCAGGAAGCCGCATCAACCAAAAACAAGTTACCGGCCTGCTTTTTCTCCCGCGTTCTCCGCCCGCATAAAAGACAGTAGTTTCTCGTAAATTTCAATCAGTTTCCGTAAGTCCGCTTCGCCCAGCCGGCCGAAATACTTCGTGCCCACCTTTTTCCGGCCCTCGTTGCAGCGGTTAAAAACTTCCCGGCCCCGCTCCGTCACTTCCAGCCAGGCCAGCCGCCGGTCATTTTCATCGCGTGACCTGACCACCAGCCCGGCCTTGACCAGCCGGTCCGCCAGGGCGGTTATGGCGCTGAGGGAAACGCCCAGCCCGTCCGCCACCCCGGAAACCGTCACCCGGCCCCGGCCGCTGATGATCTTCAAAACCAGGAACTGGCTCCCGGTAATGCCCGCGACCATCTGCCCGGCCAGCTCGACGTGCAGCCGCCGGCTCATTTCCATAAACACTTCCTCCAGGCGGGAGAAGTAATGCTCTATTTTTTTATGCTCCACGGCCCACCACCACTTAATCTTTTAAATGTTTTAATAGATTAAGTATAATGTCCGGCTGCCGCCCATGTCAAGGATTGCCGGTTATAAAAAAACAGCCGCCCCGTTCCGGATACGGCTGTTAGGCATATCTTTCCCTGACCCGGGTAAAAAACCACCGCTGCTATGCCGGAATGATATCTTTACCGGTCAGTATTTCCAGCTGCGACTTGGCCTGGTCGTAACTGTACACCAGCTGCCGCAAATCTTTTACCGCTTCATTACAGGCCGCCTCCGCCTCCTGCACCTGCAGGACGGTGGCCAGGCCCACTTCTTGTTGAATCCTGGCTACACGCAGCGCTTCCTCGCACACCGCCACCTTTTGCTCCAGGGTGGCATGAGCTTTTTCCAACCCCTGCAGCGTCAGGTAAAGCAACTTTACCTGCGCCCGCACCTGCTCCCTGGCGCTGCCGGCTTCAATATCCTTGATCTTTGCTTCGATGGCGCCGACCTCGTAATTGGCGGCGTGTTCTCTAACCCTCTTTGCAACCAAAGCCGCCTGCTCCGCCGCCCACACGCTGTGGTTCTGCGAAAGCGCCCGGGCAAGCACCGCATCCAGCGAGGTGAACTGCGCCTCCTCAAAAACCGTCTCGTCTTTCAGTTCCGGCCGGTCATTTTCGTTCAACCCGGTCAACATGGCAAGCTCCGTATAGCTTTGGTCGAGGTCGTTTTGCGCCGTCACCAGGCTGCTCTGCGCGTTCTTCAACTGCGTCTCCATTCCCAAAAGCTCCGCCTGGGTAAGCATCCCCAACCGGTATTTCAACCGGGCGTGGTTCATTTTGGTGCGCGCTATCATCAGATCAGTTTCCGCAAGCTCCACCTGCCTGGCATGGCTCAAAACCGCATAGTATTTTTCTTTCACGTCCACCACCGTTTGCTGCAGCGCGTATTCAAATTCCTTTTGGGCGATGCGCTCGCCGGCCCGCGCCTGGAGAAACCCGCTCCAGACAGCGGACACTTCCGGGATATACACGCCGGTCGCGGGCACGTGCTTGATCGTGTCCCTGAGGTCATCAAGCTGCTCGGTCGACTTATCGACCGCAAGTCTCTGGATTTTGAGGGCCCGGTTCCTTTCCAGGGCCATTTTTACGGCCTGGTCCAGGCTCAACCCGTCAGCTTCCTCCCCGGCGGCCAGGGCCGGGGCAGTATAAAACACCAATGCAAAGGAAAGCGCCAATAGCACGGATAATCCACGTTTGAACACATTGACACCCCCCTTTCTTAAATATTTGGCCGCACTTCCCGGCGGCCTGTTAGATATGGAAGCCCAGTCCCGCAGGATCTGGGCTTCCAACAACTACTTCAAATCAACCCGCCAACCGGTTAGTTAACGGTTACGGTCCGGGTGGCTTCATCCCACTCGACCGAACAGCCGAGGGCCTGGGCTACCCAGCGGACCGGCAGCATGGTGCGGCCGGGATCCACCAGTTCCGGAGCAACGTCCATGACGAACTCAACGCCGTTAATCAGCATGGTGTTGCTGCCGATGAACATCTTGACCACGCGGTCGCCCTTGATCATGACCACGCTCTGCTCGGCCTGGTTCCACATGATGTTGTCGTCGGAGATACCGGCGGCGTAGGCCACGAACCTGACCGGCATGTAAGTGCGGTCGTTCTTAATGTACGGGGCCACATCCATGGTCTGCTCCTCACCGTTTAAAGTGTAGGTGGTTTCACCAATAACGAATTCGGCTTTACTCTTGCCTTCGGCCACAATAGTGCCCACCACTACGCTGGTTACTTTTTCCAAATACTTCTCGTTGTCTTCGATGTCGTAAATGTCTTTAGTCTCAATAATATCGCCGTCGTCTTCCTCAATTTCACTTGCTATCAAATAGACATCAAATGCGATGTCGCCGGCGGGAAGAGTGCGGTCCACGTCGAACTCAATACCGCTAATTTCGATGGTGCCGGCTTCCTTGTTGCTTTCCTCGTCAATCCGGAAGGCAAAATACTCTTTTCTCGCGTCTTCGTCGTCGACCTCAAGGTCGCCGTCCGTTACTTCCACCGCCGGGGTGTCCGCAAAGGTTATCCCGGCCGGGGCTTCAAAGACTACCCAGATATCTTCTTCCAGCGCCCCGTCTTCAGCTTCGGTGAGGATAATGTCACCGAGCTGCTGGTTTCTTTCACCAATGGTGATGCCCGGCTTGCCCGCAGTAATACTGAAAGGCTTCACGATTTCAGCAACCACCAGTTCGTCTTCCACACCGGCGCTGCCGGAAATCTTAAGCACCAGGTCGCCCTCGGGAGCGTCGGCGTCAATTTTAACCTCAAAGTCTAGTTCTGCTTCGTCACTAGCACCATCTTTTACAGTGTATCTAAGCTCATCTTTTTTACTATTTAGTTTAGGCGCACCATCAAATACATCATTATCACTAGGTTGGTTTGCGAACTCCGCCCAGGAAGGCAGTTCAAATTTCACGGTTCTTCCAGCAATCCAGCTGTCCGCTACCACTTCATCAATAACGATGGTGGGCAGTTCTTCGCCGGTCCTGCCCGCGATGATGGTTTCCACGTCGCCGTCGACATAAACGTCAAAACCAAAATCCCCGGTCTTCGCGACAACGATGTCCTCTTCGGTCACTTCGTTGCCCTTGATGGTCACTTCCACTTCTTCTTCTTCTTTTGCACTATCATCGACATCAATTTCCAACCCGCTGAGGGTGATAAAGCCGGGCTGGCTGCTGCTGGTATCATTCACTTTGATTTCCAAAGTTCTAGTACCGAAGCTATCATCTACAAATTCAACTGCTGGTTCATTTCCATCTTTATTTAAATTGGCACTGCTTACTTCGCTATCACCTTTTACCCACTCGTACTTGCTGCTGGGCAGTACCAGTTTAATGTAATCATCATTAGCCTTCAGAACCCCGGCCGCGTTTTCTTGAATGCGTATGGTTCCGATCGCACCAACTGCGCCGAGACCAATTGTTTTCACCGAGGAAATGGTGGTAGTGGTGTCGCCTTCCACAATACGCGCTACGGTGACAAACTCGGAAGTGACGGTTGTGCCGGCAGCGCTAATTTCAACGTCGATATCGCCGGTAACGCCGCTATCGATGTCTACCGTGCTGGCTTTTCCATCCGCACCGAAATATACCTTAATTTTATCATTGCCACTTCCATCCGCTGTTATTT
>Ga0334899_1003312_pt1 | contig 11439 bp, 14 predicted proteins | sample GraSluR3_MG_FD_207219 | JGI IMG/M metagenome (GOLD analysis project Ga0334899, IMG submission 207219) | Sludge microbial communities from methane-producing bioreactor in Wageningen University, Netherlands - Granular Sludge_8_08-R3 | ecosystem: Engineered > Bioreactor > Anaerobic > Unclassified ... | reverse complement strand
CAACAAGCATTATTTCTTCCTACGCAAGCCCTTAGAGCGCCGTCTGTATGAGCTTGCCCGCAAGCATTGTGGGGCGCAGCCACGATGGCCGTGTGGCTTGGAGCTGCTGCGCGACAAGTGCGGCTCAAGCTCGACCGTCAAGGAATTCCGCCGCCTGCTTGGCAAGATCATCGAAGATGACGATGCCCATGATCACATGCCCGACTACCGCATGACGATTGAAGGCGACAACGTCGTCTTCCGGCCTAAGACAGAGGGCTTCGTGATCGCTCTGCCCTCACAGGCATTGCGCCTGAAGAAGCTCGATACGCATGAGCTGGCGCGCAAGTTCGCGCCAGGCTGGGACATTTACGCCCTAGAGAATGAATGGCGCGGCTGGGTTCATGACAAGGCGATAGAGGTAAAAGACTCCGACAAGCACTTCTTGGCGTTCTGCAAGTCCCGTGGGGCCTATCAGGACAGCTGAGCACCGCCGATGCAGCGCCGGTGTGTGAAATGACGAAGATTCTGGGGGGCTCTCGGGATACTGTCCCCCGCTAGTATCAGGCCACGAAACAACAAATGTGGGTTTGTGTCTTTACTCATTACCACTAATGTGATGGAGTTGAGCCATGATTATATCCTTCTTGAACCAAAAAGGCGGCGTCGGCAAAACCACCCTCTCGGTGAATGTCGCGGCCTGCCTCGCTCGGCAGGGGCACCGTGTGCTTCTGATCGACGCTGACAAACAGGGCTCTGCCTCAACCTGGGCGACGTTGCGGGAGGACGCACCCTTCCAGGTGGTGAGCATGGCGCGGCCAAATATGGCGCGTGATGCCATCAAGATGGCCGCAGATTACACGCATACCGTGATTGACGGTCCGCCGCATGCCGAAGAGATCGCCCGGTCTTGCATCGCGGCATCGGACTTTGTCGCTTTGCCGATCGAGCCTTCAGGTCTCTCGACCTGGGCATCCGACCTGACAGTAAGGCAAGTCACTGAGGCGCAAGAATTCAAGCCAACCCTTAAATGTGGGTTTGTGGTTTCCCGCAAAATAGGGAAGACAATTATTGGCCGCGATATTCGCGACATGGCAGCGGAAGCTAGGATTCCTGTCTTGAACACAGAGATCGAGCAACGGGTTGCCTTTGCCGAAAGCATGACAATGGGACAAACGATCTTTGAGTGGGCGCCAACGGCGGCCGCTGCACGGGAGATTGAGAAGCTGACGAAAGAGATTGAACGCCATGTCGAAGAAAACCTTCGCTTCAGCGCCGAAGCCAAAACCGCCAACGGATGACCAGATTGCCGCCTTTGAGCGCGGCGGCACCGGCCATGATACCAGACCTGTCGCAACACCTGCTCCTGTCGGCGTCAGCAAGCTAGGTGAGCCGACGAAGCGCCTGAGCCTCGATCTGCCCGCCAGCATGCACACGCGTTTCAAGACGGCCTGTAGTGCGACAAACACGAAGATGGTCGCTGAACTGCAAGCTTTCATCGAGCACCGCACCAAGGAGCTGGAAGTGCAGGCCGGGATTTCCCGCAAATGAACAAATGTGGTTTCCAACATTTGCACAAAAGAGGCATTGCAAGGAAAAGCTTGCGCGTATGTACCATATATGGTGCCACCGAAGGTGGGCGATGGCGTTGTTGCAGAACTCTCGTCGTGAAGGATTCACATCACGAATCCATGCGGTTAGATGGGTAGCATGAGCAAGCCGAAGCCCTCCCGCTACCGCACGACGAACTGGTGCGCCTACAACGCGGCGCTCCGCAAGCGCGGGTCGCTGCTGATCTGGCTGGACAAGGAGATGACCTGGCACGCGCCGCATGAGGGGCGTCCAGGGCGTCCGCCTGTCTTCTCGGATGCCGCCATCCAGTTCTGCCTGTCGATCAAGGTGCTGTTCAAGTTACCGCTCAGGCAGACCGCCGGGATGGTCGCAAGCCTCCTGCGGCTGGCGGGGCTGGACTGGCCCGTTCCGGACTACTCGACCCTGTGCCGCAGGCAGAAGACCCTGAAGGTGCAGGTCCCCTATCGCCGTGCTGGCGGGCCGCTGAACCTGCTGGTGGACAGCACCGGCATCAAGTTCCTCGGCGATGGCGAGTGGCAAGCCCGAAAGCATGGTGTGCAAGGGAGACGCCAATGGCGCAAGGTCCACCTGGCCATGGACACCGCTACCTCCGACATCCGCGCCGTCGAGTTCACCCCCAGCCGGGAAGGTGACAGCCCCGTCCTGCCCGATCTGCTGGCACAGATCCCGGACGACGAGGACATCGGCACCGTCACTGCCGACGGCGCCTACGACACCCGCCGCTGCCACAGCGCCATCATCGCGCGTGGTGGCACCCCAATCATCCCGATCCGCAAGAACAGCCGGCCGTGGAAAGAGGACTCCCCAGCCGCCCGGGCGCGCAACGAAACCCTGCGTGCCACACGCCACTACGGCAGGGCGTTCTGGAAGCGGTGGACCGGATACCACACACGCAGCCGCGCCGAGGCAAAGATGCGCTGCCTCAAGTCCTTCGGAGAGCGCATCGCCGCAAGGGACCCCGACCGCCAAACCGCCGAAATCCACATCCGCGTTGCACTCATGAACCGCTTCAATGCTCTCGGCACCGCCGAGATCGTCCGCGTGGCATGAACCTAACGGGGAAAGGGGCAGTCACGCCTCAAGCCGCCTTTCTGCAACAACGCCAAGTAGACCCGCAGCATTGTCTCCAGCGGCATCGGCGGCCGCCCGCCCTTGGGCCCGGTCTTCGGATAGTGCGGCGCGATCAGCGCCAGCAGCCGACCCCAGGGCACCACCGCCTCCATCTCCGCCAAGAACTGTTCGCGCCGCGTCACCTTCTTCTTCATTGCGTCGCGCAGGCCGGGAAAAGCGGGTTGTTTCGGCATCGGATGGGCTCCTCGAAAGCGTTGCCCCAGCTTACCAGATCACGCCGGAAACGGCAGGTTTTTCAGACGTTCCTCAGTATGTAGGTAGAGAAAATCTGCTGAACCTCGTTGCACGAGATTGTGGTGTGGCACTGGTGCTCGCTTCGACCGCCGCGGGGGTGCCAAGAAGTGACATCGCTTTCCTGCGCCTATATGGAACATGGGAGAAGATCGAATTTAGTATCGTTTGGTCGGCTATGAGTAAGAACCCGGCTAGGCAGAAACTCATCGATATCGCCCGAAAATCGACGCAATGATTATCTATCGATCTCAATGAGATGACGAGCGGAGTTGCTTTGCAACCGGTATTGTTCGAGTGACCAACCGCCCGGATGAGACAGCGAAGCCCCAATGCCGTGCGGCCCAAGGATGGACTTCACTTCCTGATCCGAACGGTGGTTTGAGTGCCACCAGCGGACCTTCCCCTTCCTGTCCAGCGGCACTAGCTAACCCAGTGGCCGGTTTCTATCATGCTTCGAAATGGGCGCTAGAGGCTCTGCATGAAAGCCTCGCGCAGAAAGTGGCTGGCTTTGGCATCAAAGGTGACGCTGATCGAACCCGGTGCTTACCCGTCTTTAAGCGCTTGCCGCAGGGCGACCACATCCGCCATCTCCCTCGGCACCCACCGGCTCATTTTTTTGTGAGGTGCCCTACGGGACGGGTTTTTTACCTTGAACCTCAAGTTACTAGAGATCCTATCATCGGGCTGGAACCAATAGCACCGAGATCATGAAGGCATTTCCAACCAACGCCTTTATCACTGCCCAGCCTCTACGTCGGCAGCATAGCGAACCCCAGCCGGGCTCTCGCCTTTTCGACATCGCCGCATTCACCGGAACACGAGCGCCGAGGTTGATCGCAACAACCTCGCCCCAAGGCGATACTACCCTTCAGATCGCAGGATAAAGGAGAGCCTAGTGCCAAGATCCACCGACAGTTTCCGTCTAACTCGCCGCGAAGTGCTTAAAATGGCCGCTGCACTGGGCCTCGTCGGGTTCGCACCGCGCGCGCTTGCGGCCCAGACCTTCCCGGCTTTCAGTCTCGCGCTGGCGGAAAGTGTTGCGGGAGATCCCGGACTTTCGACATTCTACCGCGAGACGGGCTATGCCGCGGTCTGGACCGGCGCCGATCATGCCCCGCGCCGGTCGGCACTGGTCACCGCCCTGTCGAAGGTGGGCGAACATGGGCTACCGGTCAATCGCTATGACCTCGATGGGCTGATCGCAGCCTATCACAACGTCGGAAGCGAGCGCGAGCGTGGCGTTCTCGAAGCGCGAACCTCGCAGGTTTTCATCCGCTATGCCCGCGACATCGGCAGCGGGGTGCTGGAACCGGGCCAGATCATCGAACAGATCGTGCGGACGCTGCCCCGCCCGGACGTGGCCGAGTTGATGCACGGGTTCGTGGCGGCCGAGCCGATGGGTTTCATTCGCGCCCTGCCTCCCTCCACCTCGGAGTATGCCCGCCTGCACCGCGCCATCTTCGATATGAAGAACCTGATCGCGCGCGGTGGTTGGGGTCCCCGGGTGGAGGCCGGAACCCTGCGGCCGGGCGAAACGAGCGCTCAGGTCGTGGCGCTGCGCAACCGGCTGATCGAGATGGGCTATCTGCCTCGGACGGCGACGGCGCAGTATGATTCCCGCGTGCAAAGCGCGGTCATGGCGTTCCAAGCCGCCCATGGGATCGCTGCCGACGGCATCGCCAACCAGGCCACGATCGCCGCGCTGAACGTCCCGCCCGAGGAACGGCTGAAGTCGATGACCGTGGCACTGGAGCGCGAGCGTTGGCTGAACATGCCGCGCGGCCAACGCCATATCTGGGTGAACCTGGCCGATTTCACCACTCAGATCATGGACAACGATCTGGTGACGCTGGACACGGTGTCGATCATCGGCAGCCAGCCGGGCGACATGCAGACCCCGGAGTTCTCGCACCGGATGACCTATCTGGAGGTCAACCCGGACTGGACCTTGCCGCGTTCGATCATCGCCCGCAGCTACTGGAACAGTCTCGTGGCCGGCGGCGCCAGTCATTTGCAGGTCATTGACGGCACGGGCCGGGTGGTGCCGCGCAGCTCGATCGACTTCTCGCGCTACAATGCGCGCAACTTCCCCTACAATCTTCGCCAGCCGCCGGGGCCGACCAACCCCCTGGGCACGGTGAAGTTCATGTTCCCCAACCCCTGGGCGATCTACCTGCACGACAGTCCCGAGCGGAACCTGTTTCGCAATGCCCAAAGGACCTTCTCGGCCGGCTGCATCCGGCTGAACGATCCGCACGACTTCGCCTATGAGCTTCTGTCGCGGCAGAGTGCCGATCCGGTTGGGCTTTTCCAATCCACGCTGCGCAGTCGGCAACAGACCCGGATCTTTCTGGACGATCCGGTGCCTGTGCATCTGGAGTATCGGACGGCCTTCACCAATGCCAGGGGCCAGGTGAGCTTCCGCAATGACATTTATCGCCGCGACGAACGCCTTTATGCAGCCTTGGTGAGGGCCGGAGCGGTTGCGGGGTAGAAATCATGGACGGCGGGGGCCGGGAAAGTGCAGCATTGGGCCGCCGCCTCATTCAACCGTCGACTTCTGTTCTGGCAGTGTCGCAGTTCGCCATCGATCCCTCCCACGACCTCCGGCGGCCTGGGCGGATCACAGGGCGAAAGAAACCAAGAGAAAGACCACATCATGCAATTCATCAACCGCAGAAGCCTCCTTCTCGGCTCTGCCGCCGCCTTTCTGGCCGCACCCTCCGGTGCTGAGCCCCAGACAGCCATCCATGTGGTCAAGGGCACGGGCTGCGAGTGCTGCGACCAATGGGCGATCTATCTGAGGGATCAGGGCTTCGCCGTCACCGACGAGGAACGCTACGGCACGCTGCTGATCCGCTTCAAGATGGACTTGGGGGTGCCGCCCCGGGTCTATTCCTGCCACACCGGCATGGTAGAAGGTTATGCGCTCGAAGGGCATATTCCCGCCGCCGACATCCGCCGCCTGCTGGAGGAGCGACCCGAGGCGATCGGCCTTGCGGTTCCGGGAATGCCCTACGGCTCCCCCGGCATGGGGCGGGAAAGCGCCCGGGAAGCCTATGACGTGCTGCTGATCCGCCGGGACGGGACGACCGAGGTGTTCACCAGCTACCTGGCCGCCTGACGGGGGGCTTTCCATATCCCCCCAAGGGTGTTTGATCTCGGCTGATTGGTGGGAGTCTTCGGGAGTGCTTCGTGGCATCCTGCTGTTGCATCGGATGGGAGTGATGATCTGATGGAGTTGCGCCTTCACGCGAATGCCACCACGACCCCGCGCGTCCGGGCCTACATCCAAGGCAGCCGCAAGCCTGTTGCGGAACTCGCGCGCGAGACCGGGGTCTCGGAGACCACCTTCCGCCGCTGGCGCGGCCGTGACCGCCAGGCAGACCACAGCCATGCGTGAGCGCGGAATCCGGTGCAGGCACCACCAAGAGTTGGCTGTGGACGGTTCTGCATCCATGTAGGCTGCCGGGATAATTCTCCCAATCTCCCCAGAAGAGCCCCTGCGTTCGGCATTCTCCGGCGCGGACATTGTCTGGAACGATGATCCCGCGGATCAGAGCAGCCGAACCTGCGTGCCGATCTCGACAAGATCGAACAGGTATTCGACATTCGCATTGAACAGTCCGACACAGCCGTTCGAGGCCGGGCGGCCGATCTTCGCGATCTGGTCGATGCCGTGAATGCGGTAGTATTGCCAGCTCAGGTTCAAGGCGCGCGTGCCCAGGGGATTGTCCGGCCCGGGGCCGATCCTTTCAGGCAGGCTGGGATCGCGCTCGCGCATGTTCGGGGTGGGAATCCAGGTCGGGTTCCGCCGCTTCAGCACCACCTCGGTATAGCCGCGGCGGGTCAGATCCTCGCTCATCGGAACGGAAGAAGGATAGACCAGATAGATGCTCTCATCCTCGGACCAGTAGTGCAGCACCCGCGAGTCCAGATCGCACAGGATCGCGCCCTTGCGCAGATGCTGGAAGTGATCCTGCCACCGTTGTGCCCGGAAGCCGGCGGTGTTGTGCCGGTTCGGGGCCGAGGGGGCGATCATCGTGACGTCCTGCGCGCGCAACACAGCGGGCATGGCCAGCGTGGCCGCGCTGGCGGCAGTCAGGCCGAGAAGACCACGGCGGGTCAGCGAAGGGGGCATGGCTCTCTCCTTTCTCAATTGGTGACGGTCAGCGTCCACCAGAGCTTGTTGTTCGGCTCCTGATACACGCCCACGCCGATCCGGCGTGCGGTGGGGTCGAGCAGAATGGCACGTTGCGATGGGTTGCCCATCCAGGTGGCGATTGTCTGCACCTCGGTCTCATAGGTTTCGGAAACCAGTTCGCCGATCACCTCTCCGGCAAAACCGGCCCGTCGCGCGCGTTCGAGCGGCGAGCTACCGTCAGAACCGAAATGCCAGGCGCGGCCTTGCTCGGACATGGAGCGGGAATGCCCGTCCGCCGCCGCGATCAGAACGGGATCGAGCGCGACCGGGCCAAGGCCCGCGGCGGCACGGGAATTGTTGACGGTCTCAAGCGCACGCTGGCGCACCTGGGGGAGGTTTTCCTCAGTGACGGGATAGATCCCCTGCACTGACGCGCCCCGTTCATCAAGCCGTGGCGCCGTGGCGGGACTGAACTGGGCGCAGGCCGAAAGCGCCGCGATGGCCGCGATGCCTCCTAGGTGCCGCAGGCCGGTTCGCAGCGTCCTTGGGGACGATGCTGTCGCGCCGGCGGAAGGCTGAATCCCTCCGCGGCCCGGTGTCTCTATGGAATGTGCTGTCGTCATAATCTCTTCGTCGCTGTTTCAGGCTGACTCGTAGCACCTCTGGTTGCTAGAGGTTCAAGCCGGAAATGCCCGCAGGTGGACGAGTTCACAGGAATATCAGCGCATGTGAATTTTCGCCAGCGGGTGGGGGCGGTGTGCGGAACCGCCTTAGCTCTCCTCGCTCTCCTGCGGATAGCCTGTTACCGCACGACCCGCCGCGAGGGCGTTGAGATCGGCCGCGCTCGCAACGACCTGTTCGAGCGGGATGTCTTCATCCATCGGATCGACCGGCCGGCCGTCGACCCGGACCTCGTAGTGCAGGTTCGGCCCTGTCACGAGTCCCGTCGCCCCGACCGCACCGATCCTGTCGCCCGCCCGAACCCGGGTGCCCTGCTCGATGCCCGTCGCGATGCGCGAGAGGTGGGCATAGCGGCTGACAACGCCGCCGCCGTGGTCGATGTCGATCGTCAGCCCATAACCCCGGATCGTTCCGGCAAAGACGATGCGTCCCGCGCCGGTGGCGTTGACCGGGGTTCCACTTGGGGCGGCATAGTCGATGCCCGTGTGCATCCGGCGCCCGCCCAACACGGGATGGTTGCGGTTGCCGAAGACCGAGGACAGCCGAGCGCCCATGATCGGCGGGGCGCTGCGCTGGACCAGTTCGCCGTCCTCGAACAGCAGGACCGGGCTGGCGGGATCGCTGGCGACCAGTTCGTAGCTGTGCCCGCGCAATGCGAGCCGGGCGTAGGAAAGCCTGGGTTCTCCGGCGATCGTGCCATCGGGCAGGCGGTCCTCCTGCCAGACCAGGGCGAAGGTCTCGCCACCCCGGATGTCGCGGCGGAAGTCCACCTGCCCGGCCATGAGCGCGGTGAGATCGACGGCAAAGCGCACAGGCGCGTCCCGCGCGGCGAGCGCGTCGTAGAGCGATCCGTTCAGTTCCAGAACCTCGCGCCGGTCCAGCACCGTGAGCTCCGGTTCGATCCGCATGGCCTCGACCGCATCAGCAAAGGACAGCTCGATCTCGACGCCCCCGGCAACGAGAAGGGACAGGTGCGCCAGTCTTGCAGGATTTTCGGCACTGGTTGTCCAGCGCAGGATATTCCCGGGCCGAAGGTCGGTCAGATCGTAAACCCCCTCCAGGGCAAGCGCCGCGTCGGCGCGCACCTGTGGTGAGATACCAGCGCGGCCGAGAATCCGGTCAAGCGAGTCTCCCGGAGCGACGACAGCCTCTCCATTCACTGCCGCAGACACGATCTCTTCGGCCGGGGCTTCGGATTGGTTGGGGGTTTCGGCCCAGAGCGTCGTTGCGGTCAGGGTCGCGATCAGCAGAAGGGGGAGTTTCGCATAATACATCTGGCAGGATGTCCTTTCATGTCAGGATACGCCGGAGCTTCGGCAGGGCAAAGGCGCGATCTTCGTGGAAGTCGATGATGCTAGCGAAGCGTCCATCGGCGTGGAACAGGAAGACCCCCGCCGTGTGGTTCATCGTGTAGTCGCCGTCCTCGCGCGGAACCTTCTCGTAGCGCACCCGGAAATCCTGCGCGGCGCGGGCGATCTGCCCGGCGCTGCCGGTCAGGCCGACGATCCGGGGATCGAACAGTTCGACATAGTTCGCCAGCACCTCGGGCGTGTCGCGCTCGGGATCGACGGTGATGAGGGCGACGGTCAGACGGTCGGCGTCGGACCCCAGATCCTCAAGCCAGTCGGCGATGTCCATCAGCGTTGTGGGACAGACATCCGGGCACCAGGTGAAGCCGAAGAAGATCATAGCGGGCCGGCCGAGCCAGTCCTGCGCGGAGACGGGGCGGGACCGGTGATCGGTCAGCTCCCAGCCCATGGCGGAAATCGGCAGCGGCAAGGGCGAGTCCCCGGCGCGGGCAGGGTCAGGGCTTCGCCCCCGGCTTCGCCAGGCGCCGAGCGCGAGCGTCCCGGCCAGCGTCGCCACGCCCGCGCCCGCGCCGAGCATCAGCTTCCGTCGATCCGGCACGTCGGCCCCCGTCCGTTCATGGCGGTGATGCCGACGTCGATCGTGACCTCGCCAGCCTTCTCGAAGGTCATGGTCAACGGGAAGCTCTCATCCTCGGCCAGCGCCGCGTTCAGGCCCATCAGCATTCCATGGAAACCGCCGGGTTCGAGGCTGGCCGAGCCGCCCGCAGGCACCGGGACCGACATGGCATGGGGCATCGAGGCGACGCCATCACGCACCACGGTTTCGTGCAGCATGGGCATGTCCGCGACCGGGGTGGAGATCGCCACCAGCGCATCGTCCTCGGGTCCGGCGTTGAGGATTTCAGCGTAGAATACCGCAGGCCGGTTGGTGCCGATGGTGGCCCGCGACCAGGCGTCTGTGATCGTCAGATCGCCGATTTGCCAGCTCGGGCAGTCCTCGGCCGAGGCGGCGGCCGCGAAGAGGATGAATGGCAGGGCGAGGGGGATCGGTCGCATGTCTCAGAACCTTTCTTGCAGGTCGGCAAGGATTTCGGCGGCGGGGGTGCCATAGGCATATTGGCGCAGCCATACGCCATCGGGGCCGATCAGGAACAGGCCGGGGCTATGCGACATCGTGTAGCCGTCGGGGGCCTGCTCGGCGGCTTCCCGCTCGTAGTAGATGTGGAAGCTGTCGGCGGCGGTGCGGGTCTGGTCGGCATCGCCGGCAAGCCCCAGGATGCGGGGGTGAAAGGCCGCGGTGTAGTCGTCGATGCCGAGGGCGCGATCGCGCTCGGGGTCGATAGAGATGAAGATCGGCTGCACGCGCTCGGCCGCTCGGCCCAGCCCGTCCATGACCTCGGCGACCTCGGACAGGGTGGTGGGGCAGACATCCGGGCAGTTGGTGAAGCCGAAAAAGACCAGCAGCCATTGCCCGCGGAACTCGGGGCTGTTTCGCATCCTGCCCGCGCCATCGGGCAGATCGAACTGCGGCCGCAGTTCATCACCCGTCGCTGCGGAAGTCATCTGCGGCTGCGCGGGAAACCACGGCCTTGCGGCGACGAAGAGGACAGAGGCGAGAATGGCAGCGATCCAGAGGGTTTTCTGAAGAGGGGTTAGGCGCATGGCGAAGTTACAGGTCCAGGATTCGCCCCAGGGCGATGCCTGCGAACGTCGCCAGAAGGCTGAAGGCGATGCCGAACCCGGCTGCGTATTGCAGGATGTCGAGCCGGTTTCCTCCTCGCTTGCGCGCGAGAAAAGCACCCCACAGCGCCCCTGACACGAAGCCCGGCAATATCAGCATCCCCAACCGGATCTGTGGTTTCTGCCCCGTTCGTCAATGTTCCCGCCCTTTTTGCTTCTTGCCGAAGGCGGGCGTACAACCTCAAGCACCTAGAGGTTCAAGAGTGAATCGACCACCTCACAGGTTTGTCAGGAGCCCCTTGGTCGAAGGATGACCGGGCGGGGCACCCTCCGGCCAGTAGACTATTGTCCGGCAGTTCCGCCCGCCTGGGAAACAGCGGTCCTCACTTCCGTGATCAGACCTTGGAAACTGGACAGGCGTAACTCACGACCGTCCAGGAAGAAGGTCGGGGTGGCGCGGACCCCGAACGCCTGCACGTCCTCCGCATCCTGCCGCAGGATCGCGACGGTCCCGGGCGATCTCAGCTCGAACTCACGGTTCGAGATGTCGAGCCCCACTGCGGCGGCCGCGGCCCATGCGATGTCCAGGCGGGGGCCGTCGTGCAACGCCCAGTTCGGCTGGCTGTCCAGGAGCGCGTTCAGAACCGGCTCGAACAGGTCCTGGCGCCGCGCGGCCTCCAGGATCGC
>Ga0334899_1003310_pt1 | contig 11453 bp, 9 predicted proteins | sample GraSluR3_MG_FD_207219 | JGI IMG/M metagenome (GOLD analysis project Ga0334899, IMG submission 207219) | Sludge microbial communities from methane-producing bioreactor in Wageningen University, Netherlands - Granular Sludge_8_08-R3 | ecosystem: Engineered > Bioreactor > Anaerobic > Unclassified ... | reverse complement strand
CGAATTTAACCAAAGTTTTTTAGCTTTAAACCCTGAATTTTAAACCGTAAGCCAATGAACCACCCACCCGGCCTGGTATTTCAACAGAAATTTTCCACCACCCCCGGAAAACCGGCAGGGAAGTTGGTGTTTTTGCCCGGGGGAATGTTCAAAAATAAATATCACGTTTACCTGAATTTATCCTGCAACTGGTTGTGTGGTGGGTTCGGAAAAGTGGGACAGATAAATTACGTTGTATGCAAGGCTAAAAAGACCTAGTTACATAGAAACAAACTGATAATAAATTTGAAAGAAAGAATAGAAAATATTGGTTCATTGATTGAAAGTTGGTGCAAGAAAAAATTTGTTTTTGCCCGCCCGCCTCTGCCCTTCGGGACAGTTGGGGAAGCCTACGCACAAATAGCACATTTAGTTTTTCCCAACACACAATCAAGCCTTGAAAAACCAAAAGAGCTATTTTTTCCCACCGCTAAAAGACCTATTGAGCAATGAGTATAAATTGGAACAATATAAGACCCTTAGAGAATTCACAGAATGAAGGGTTTGAAGAATTAATTTGTCAATTAGCAAGGAAGGAGGATATTGCAAATAAAAAGACCTTTATACGAAAAGGGAAGCCAGATGCAGGCGTTGAATGTCTTTGGATTCTTAATAACGATGATGAATTTGCTTGGCAAGCTAAATTCTTCACAAATAGTATTGACGAAAATCAATGGGCACAAATTGACAAATCTGTTAAAACAGTTCTTAATAAGCATCCAAATTTAAAAAAGTATTATATAGCGATTCCTAATGACCCACCTGATGCGAGGATTGAAAGGCAAACTTCAATGTTGGATAAGTGGAATTCAAGAGTTTCAAAATGGGAAGAATGGGCTAAAGATAAAGATTTGAACGTTGAATTTATTCCTTGGTGGAGTTCCGATTTAATAGAAAGATTGCAAAAGCCTGAAAATGTTGGATTAACTTACTTTTGGTTTAACAAAGAGGAATTTACAGATAAATGGTGTAAGGAGCAATCCGAACTTTCCATTGCTGACTTGGGTAAAAGATATACACCAAAACTAAATGTCAAATTAAATATTGCTGAAATTTTTAACGGAATATCGAGAGATGAAATTTTCGAAAGACAAGTAACAAACCTATTTGATAATTTACTGATTAAGGGTTATAAAATCATACCCAAAATAAAAGATTTAGATTCCTACTCCACAGATATTCAAAAGGAATTAAAAAAAATTCATGCTTTGTTTGAAGATATAAATTTCAAGGGGATTCAAATAATACCAATACAAGCTTTTTTAGATTTATTAAGGAATGTCAATCAAATTGCATCTCACATTAAGAACTACTATTTAGATGAAGAATCAAAGTTACAAGTTAAACCAGATGACTACCGTTATTATAAAAAATTTGGATATGAAATAAGCCATATTAGAGATTTTGAGGATTCAATTTATGGACTCACTCGTTTTCTTGAAAGCACAACAATGAAACTTGCAAATCATCCTTTTTTATTGTTAGAAGGAGAAGCTGGAATAGGAAAGTCTCATATATTAGCGGATATAATAAGTACTCGAACCACAAATAATTTAATTAGCCTTTTCTTTTTGGGTCAACATTTTGTGACAGAGGAAGACCCTTGGACACAAATATTCAAAAAGAATGATATACATTGTTCTGTAAATGAATTCTTAGGGGCACTTAACTCGAAAGCTCAAATTTCAGGTCAGCGAATAATTATTTTTATAGATGCTATTAATGAAGGACGTGGTAAATATTTTTGGGATAAGAATATTAAAAGTTTTCTTTCTAAAATTAAGAAACATGAATGGTTAGGTGTAGTAATGTCAATACGCACATCATATTCTGATTTAATTTTCCCAAAGGATGAAATTAATGATGATGAAATACTTAGATATACACATTACGGATTTAGAAATCAAGAGTATGAAGCGACAAAATTGTTTTTCAATAATTTCGGAATAGAACTACCAAGCATCCCTTTATTGCACCCAGAATTTCAAAATCCCTTATTTTTATTACTTTTCTGTGAGGGTTTAAATAAAGCTGGTTACACAAAAATTCCAGATGGCTTACAGGGTATCACTGCTATAATTGATTTTTTTATTACTAGCGTAAATGATATACTTTCCAAACCAACTCGATTAGATTACCCTAAAAGCATAAACGTTGTTAAAAAAGCAGTCGAATCTTTAATTGCATACAAAATTGAACATCAATTAAGATATCTTCCTTATGAGCAGGCATTTGGTTTAGTTAATAAAATAGCTATTGAATTTAGCACAAAAAGAGGTTTGCTTGATGAATTGATATCTGAGGGTATCCTTTCTAAAAACTTGTTTTGGAATCCTGAAAAACAATATGAAGAAGGTATTTATTTAGCCTACGAACGATTTGAAGACCATCTAACAGCTGCTTATATTTTTGATACAAATCCTGAATTAGAAGAAGCCTTTAAAGAAGGTGGCGTACTTTTCCATTTAGTAAAGGATGAGCATTCTTGCTATATGAATAAAGGAGTAATTGAAGCGCTTACTATTCAACTTCCTGAAAAAGTGGGAAAAGAGTTTTATGAATTTGCTCCTCATGTTAAGGATAGTTATCCTATAGTTGAATGCTTTGTGCAAAGTTTGTTATGGCGTAAAACTGAAACAACATCTAAAAAACTCGTTGATTATGTAAATTCTAATGTTTTCGCATATCAAGGAACTTATGATTTGTTTTGGGAAACTATTCTATCTGTAACATCTATACCTGACCATTATTTTAATGCTTATTCATTGCATAAAAAGCTTATGGGAGAAAGCTTGTCAGATAGAGATTCTTGGTGGACAATTTATCTTAAACATCAATTTTATGATGAATCAGCGGTTAAGAGACTTGTTGACTGGGCATGGAATACACATGATAAAAGCCATATTTCGGATGAATCAGTTAAGTTAACCTCAATAACTTTATCTTGGTTTCATACAAGTACAAATAGAAAATTACGTGATTCTGCGACAAAAGCTATAATTTGTCTTTTAGAAAATAGAATTCATGTTTTAATTGAATTGCTTAAGGAATTCAAAAATGTTAACGACCCTTATGTTTATGAGAGGTTGTTTGCTGTTGCATATGGCTGTTCTATAAGAACGGAACAAACTGATAAATTAAGTGAGCTTTGCAACTATATATATGAAACCATATTCAAGGATAAAGTAGAAGTTTATCCTCATATTCTTTTAAGGGATTATGCAAGGGGTGTAATTGAATTTACTTCTTATCTTGGTTATGATTTAGATTTTGATATTGCAGAATCAAGACCTCCCTATAAAAGTTCATTTACTGAAAATTTCCCAACAAATGAGGAAATTGAAAAGTTATATGAACCTAAAAATGAAGAAGGACATTACGGGAAAGAAAAATGGGGTAACACTGCCTTACTTATGTCAATGGCAACAGAACATGGACGAAGAATGTATGGTGATTTTGGTAGATATGTTTTTCAAAGTGCATTTAGAAGCTGGGATATAGACCCTAATGATTTGAGCAATTTGGCTCTTAATTGGATTTTTGAAAAATATGGCTATGATACGAAATTATTTAATGATTTTGACTTAGAAATTGGTACAGGTCGAGGAAGAAACACGATTCCCCATGAACGAATTGGTAAGAAATACCAATGGATTGCACTTTATGAAATGCTTGCAAGAGTTTCTGACAATTGCAAAAAATACGCAGAATGGAGTTATCGTCATGAAGAGGAGGAAGAATATCAAGGTCCTTGGATTCCTTATGTTAGAGATATTGACCCAACAATGATAATAAATAAGACTGGAAGTTATGATGAAGAAGCGCCTAATGACTTCTGGTGGGCTAAAGAAAAATATTCGAATTGGGAATTAGAAAATGTGGAATGGATAAAATTGGGTAAAGACCTTCCTTGTTCAAAAAGATTAATTAATGTTGTTGACAAATCTGGTGCGGATTGGCTTGTACTTGAAAGCTATCCAGAGTGGGCAGAATCAAAAAAAGTTGGGGATGAGAAATGGGACAAACCCCATAAAAGGATGTGGTATCAACTGAGAAGTTATTTAATAGCAGAAGCTGACTATGAAAAATTTAAATACTGGGCTTCAAATCAAGACTTTATGGGCAGAAGGATGCCAGAAAGCTCCAGTAGGTATGAAGTTTTTAGTAGAGAATATTATTGGTCACCTGCTTACAATTATTTTAATGACAAAGAGTATTATGGAGGAATGGAACTTCGAGAAGTGCACGATGAAATAACTGGTGAATATATTGGTGAAGCCATATTAACTACTAATGATTTTTTGTGGGAGGAAGAATTTGATAAGTCTAAAGAAGATACTATTAGCTTTCTAAAACCATCAAAACATATTTTTGAAAATATGAAGTTGGTGTTTTCTAAAAAAGAAGGTGAATTTACTGATGAAACAGGTGAGATTATATGTTTTGCACCTTCGGTATATTTTGATTCTAAATCTTACTTATTAATAAAGAAGGAGCCATTTCTTAAATACTTAAAAGAGAGTAAACTAAAAATACTTTGGACAGTTTTAGGTGAGAAAAACATAATAGGAGGTCATTCAAACAGAGACGAATTTTATGACAGATTGGAAATAAGTGGAGCATATTATTTAAATGATAGTAATGAGATTGAAGGAAATATTAATACGAAAATCACCTAACGCTATAAAGCCATACACATTGTCAAGTCGCTCGAAAAAGCCATCACACGACCAAAACTTGTCAAAGAGTATGTCTTTTGCCACCGCTTTTTTGCCGACCCTAAAAAATAATTTTTCCGGGAACAGCAGTGCTTCGATTGAACGAATTAAGGACTTTAAAATACTGATAATTAACCGATAATGAATAAAGCCCAGCATACAACATCGTGTATAGTGCATTTGGCGGATAATGCTAATTTCAAGGGTGTTACATCTAATAAACGGTATAGCGATTTGACAGGAAAGTGCTTCGAATCGCCAGACGACACCATACACGTAACCGTTGTAGTGCATTTGACCGAACCGCTATCGCATAATATAAGCTCATACCTGCCCGTCCGGTCAGGCGGGTCGAATCATTATTTTCGAATATTTATCGAATAAAAACGAATCATATCGTATCAGGTTGAAAGTAAAGTGATATATTTGAAGTATGGAAAATAGGGTACATACATTTTCACTCAACATTGATTGGGAACTTATCCGACTGATAAGCCAAATTGACCGATTTGACGCTTCATGGACTACGATAGAAAAGAAAGAAGGACAAAGTATAAAGCAATTAAAAACAATTGCCACCGTGCGAAGTGTTGGGGCTTCAACACGTATTGAAGGTTCAAAAATGTCAGACGAAGAAGTTGAAGTATTGCTCAAAGAAATTGACATTACCAAAATTGCAGATAGAGATTCACAAGAAGTGGTGGGTTATTATGAAACACTTGATTTAATTTCGGAATCATATGAAGAAATATCCATTACAGAAAGTAACCTAAAAAACCTGCACAATATTTTAATGAAATATAGCAAGAAAGATCAGTGGCATAAAGGTAATTACAAGCAACATAGCAATGCTGTAGAAGCCAAACTTCCTGATGGAACCAAACAGATAATATTTCAGACCACGGAAGCAGGTTTCCCAACGCAGGATTCAATGAGATTTCTAATTGATTGGTATGTAAGTGACAATGAAACTCATCCATTAGTTAAGTGTGCAGTGTTTGCCTATGAATTTGTGAGTATTCACCCATTTCAAGACGGAAATGGTCGTTTGAGCAGATTGCTTTCAACCCTGCTGTTACTAAAACAAGGATATAAATGGATTCAATATGTAAGTTTTGAACATGAAATAGAAAGTAGAAAAACTGAATATTATAGAGTTTTAAGGAGTTGTCAGGCACAAAGACCCAATGAAGATGTAACGGATTGGATTCGGTTTTTCTTTGATGCACTTGGAAATATCCAGACTCAACTAATGATAAAACTTGAAAGTAAAGGAATTGAAACAAGATTATCTCCAAGAGAAAAATCCATATTGACTTTCATAGAAAACAATCCGGGTTGTAAATCTGGTAATATTGCTAAAAAACTCGGAATTCCAAGTCCCACAGTAAAGCGGATTTTGCCTGAATTAATTGATAAAAACCTGATTGAAAAATTTGGAACAGGACCTGGGACAAATTATTCGATAAAATAAAAAAACGCTCTGCAATCAACAGGACTCTGAGCGGCGCGCAGCGCCCAGCGATGAGTCCAAGTTAAACTACACCCGCTGGCGCGGATTTGAAATCCGTGCCAAAAAAGAAATGTATATTTGTAACTATGCAAGAGCATCAAAACATAGAATGGAAAGAAAGCTGGCGCGATGAATACCTGAAATGGATTTGCGGTTTCGCAAATCCACAAGGTGGAAAAATATACATTGGTAAAAATAATAAGGGTGAAGTTGTTGGTATTGACAATGCAAAAAAACTCCTTGAAGATATTCCAAATAAAGTACGGGATATTCTTGGCATTTTGGTAGAAGTTAATTTGCAAGAAACAGAGAAAGGAGTATTTCTTGAAATAATTGTTGAACCGCAACCCTTCCCGGTTAACTACAAAGGGCAATATCATTACAGAAGCGGAAGTACCAAACAAGAGTTAAAAGGTGCTGCGTTAGACAAATTCATGCTTGAAAAGAAAGGCAAAAAATGGGATGGCGTTCCGGTTCCAAATGTTTCTGTTGACGATTTAAAGAACACGGTTTGCCAAAGCCTGAATTTGAGAATAGCGGAAAAGATTTTTGGGTGATTTTCAGAAAAGATATTTATAATGAAATTTCTTTAAAGAAACTTGGCATAAATGAGCGTCAAATTAAGGCAGTGTTATATGCAAAAGAAAACAACAGAATATCAAATAAAGAGTACCAAAGTATCAATAATGTATCCAAAAGGACAGCGACCAATGATTTAACCGAATTAGTAGATAAATTTAAAATTCTTGATAAGATTGGAACTTCTGGTGCAGGAATATATTATAAATTAATGGGGCAATAATGGGGCAACAGAATGTGCCTGTTGAAGATTAAGAAAAAGACTATCAGAAACTTGACTAAAAATAAAATGGGTAATAATGGGGCAGTAAGACTTATTTGCTATCCCCGCTGGCGCGTCCCGATAATACCGATAGTTATCGTGATCGGGAGCAATCCGTGCCAATTTTTAACCGGATTTACTGAATAGGAATTAACTAAATATTAAAAGAATGAAACTCAGATTTACTTTTTTGCTCCTGCTTGCTGCAGGAATTTTTCTCCAGACTGCCGGCCAACCTGCCAGGCAACTGGTTCAGGTAATCGTTGCGCCCGACCGGGCCGACTGGACCTACGAAAAAGGCGACCGCACCGAATTTCAGATTACCGTGTTGCAAAACAACGTGCCGCTCGAAGGCATCGAAGTGAATTACCGCATCAATCCCGAAAAAATGGAGGATTGGGAAGAGGGAACGGTAACGCTGAAAAAAGGCGTGGCCTCAGTAAAAGCCAACCGTTTCAGGGATGCCGGCTTTTTGCGGTGCCATGCCTCGGTGGAGGTGGACGGCAAAACGTATTCATCGTATGCCACGGCCGGGTTTTCGCCCGACGAAATTGAACCGACCACCACACTGCCGCCCGATTTTGAGCTGTTTTGGAAAGAAGCCAAAGCCGAACTGGCCAAAGTGCCAATAAAACCGGTTTTGACGCTGATGCCCGAACGATGCACCGACAAGGTGGATGTGTATCATGTGAGCATCGACAACATTAAAGGGAAAATTTACGGCATTCTGAGCAAGCCAAAAGCCGATGGAAAATACCCGGCCATCCTGCATGTGCCGGGCGCTGGCATGCGTCCTTACTACGGCGACCCGTGGAGTGCCGAAAAAGGGATCATCACCTTCCAGATGGGTATTCACGGTATTCCGGTGAACCTCGAGCAGGGCGTTTACGACAATTTGCGCTACGGTGCGCTCGACAATTACTGGGTGACCAACCTCGACGATAAAGACAACTACTATTTCAAACGCGTTTACCTCGGCTGTGTGCGGGCGGTGGATTTTATCGAATCGCTCGACAGTTTTAACGGAGAAGATATTGCCGTTACCGGCGGGAGCCAGGGCGGAGCGCTCTCCATCATCACCGCTGGTCTCGATGACCGCATCGGTTATCTGGCAGCGTTTTTCCCGGCACTTTCCGACTTAACCGGCTATTTGCACGGCAGGGCGGGTGGCTGGCCGCACATGTTCCGCGACGGATTTTCCAACAAATCCGAAAAGGTGGAAACTTCAAAATATTTCGATGTGGTAAATTTTGCCCGTTTTGTAAAAGTGCCGGGCTGGTACAGTTGGGGCTACAACGACAATGTGTGTCCGCCCACCTCGATGCATGCGGCTTATAATGTCATCAGCGCACCAAAAGAACTGCATCTGTTTCAGGAAACCGCGCACTGGACGTTTCCGGAGCAGCAGGAACAGAAAAACAAATGGCTGTATGAGAAATTGCTGAAGTGACATGAATCACATCTGTTTTTTTTATATTCGAAAATTATGAATTGAATAAAATGAGTGTGATAAAAATAACGGCTAAAGCCTTTTCCCTTTTCCTTAATTTGAACCCCCGGCTTCAGCCGGGGGCAAAACCCCCTGTAATACTTTCGGTTTTAGCCACAAAAGTTAGTTTTATCAAACTTTTTTAAATAAGAAAAAAACCTATGAAACAAATCGCGATACCTGCATTGTTTATTTTGCTGATTTCGAGGAGTCTGTATGCCCAGGTTACCATGCAAAAGCAGGAGGGCGGACTGCTTTTCGTGGAAAAAGGGGAGAAGGTGCTGTTTTACCAGACCGAACCGAGAAGTTACGAAGGCAAATACGAACGCTGCAATTATATCCATCCGCTGTGGGGAGTTGACGGAGCTGTTTTGACCGAAGATTTTCCCATCGACCACCTGCACCATCGCGGCATTTTCTGGGCGTGGCACCAGGTGTGGATCGACGGCAAACGAATTGGCGATCCCTGGGAAATTAAGGACTTCGACCAGAAGGTGGCCGACATTGAGTTTTGGGCGCAGAAAGATGGTTCAGCGCTGCTGAAAACCAAAGTGAACTGGTTTTCGGACCAGTGGAAAAGGCACGGGCAAAAGGTGGCTTACATGGAGGAAAGCACGGCCATTACCATACATCCCAAAACAAAAAACTACCGCCGGATTGATTTTGAAATCAGTCTGCTGGCGCTGGAAAAAGGCCTTTCCATTGGCGGTTCGGAAGACGAAAAAGGATACAGTGGTTTTTCGGTGCGAATGGTACTGCCCGATGATGTTGCATTTACAGGACCCGGGGGGAACGTCGAACCTCAAAATACGGACGTGCAATCGCCCGGTTTCATTAACGTATCCGGAAGCATGGGAAAGGATGGAAAAAAAGCAGGAATCGTTATCATCGATCATCCCTCCAACCCCGGCTATCCCCAATCCTGGATTCTGAGAAACAAAAACAGCATGCAAAATGCAGTTTTTCCCGGCAATGGAACCGTACCGGTGCTTTCGTCGGTTCCGCTGGTGTTAAAATATTCTCTGGTGGTTTATTCCGGAAAAATGAGTGTCGGAAAAATACGAAAGGCGGTTCAATGACCGCCCTGCGTTTCGTTTTCCGGGTGAATTTTTTTTGAATGAAGCTGGTTTTTCCTTTTATGGCCTTCTGGCTTCCAGCCGCTCCAGGTACCGTTCTTTGGCTTTTTCCGGGTCAACGCCGGCTTCCACATAAATGCGGGTCCTTGCATTAATGATTACTTCCTGCATTTTTCTTACATCGGGCGACTTGAAATTGTGTTGCTTTTTGTCAAACATATCTTAAATCTTTCATTTATAGTTAATAAAATAACATGCATTGCCACCAATGCAATTTTTAAGTTTGTTCACGGATAAAGAGATAGATTTTTTGTCAGATTACCGGTGTAAACCACCGATTTGTACAAATATACATTAAATATTTGAAAAACAGTAATTTTCACATTTTTATTCGTACCTTAGCGCAATATTTTAAAATTCAAGTTATGTATAAAGGAACAGTAAAGTTTTTTAATGAAGCCAAAGGTTTTGGTTTTATTAAAGATTCCGATTCAGACAAAGAGTATTTCGTTCACTCAAACGGATTAAAAGACAACATTCGCGAAGACGATGAAGTTACTTTTGAACTGGAAGAAGGAAGAAAAGGGTTAAATGCAGTCAATGTTAAACTGGCTTAGGCCGGCTGAAAATATTTATGTCATTTAAAAGCAATCCCGCCAATTGGCGGGATTTTTTTTGTTTTTTTATTCGATTATTCTGGGTTCCCGGCGGTTTTTTCCCGGATTACCGGTCAGGTCGTCCCCCAATTCATTGCGGGCTTCTTCAGCCACTTTTTCCAGTCTTTCCACAATTTCCGGGTATTGTTCCAGCAGGTTATATTGTTCTCCCGGGTCGCGACGCAGGTCGTACAGCCCTCCTTCGTGCGGGAAGTTTTCGTTTACCCTGCCGGGCTGGCCGTCATAGCCGGGTTCAAATCCAACATACGTACGGCCCTGGTGGGGAAAAACCAGTTTCCAGTAACCGTCCTGAACCGCTTCCAGACTGTTCTGCCGGTAATAGTACCAGAACGATTTGCGGGGTGGGTCCACATCTTCACCTTTAATTAACGGGAGAATGTTTACTCCGTCGATTTTCTTTTCCGGCAGAGGGGCATTTGCGATTTCGGCCAGCGTTGGCAGAATATCAATTCCAGCAATCAGGTTATTGTTTACTGTTCCGGGCGAAATGGTTCCTTTCCAGTACATGAGGCAGGGAACACGCTGACCACCTTCGAATGAGGTGCCTTTCCCTTCGCGCAGGCCGCCTGTGTTTCCGGCATGGTTGCCGTAATTGAGCCACGGGCCGTTATCGGAAGTAAAAATAACCAGTGTATTTTCTTCCAAATCATTTTCTTTCAACGTTTTAATAACCTGCCCTACACTCCAGTCGAGTTCCATCATCACATCGCCGTAAAGGCCTTGTTCCGATTTTCCTTCAAATTTTTCGGAAACAAACAGCGGCACATGTGGCATGGGATGGGCCAGGTAAACGAAAAACGGGTTTTCGGTATTCTTTTTTATAAACGAAATGGTACGTTCGGTGAATTCAGTGGTGAATTTTTTCTGATCGTCTGGTGTCACTGCCGGATTCATTATGGTTTCATTTTCGAACAGGGGCAAATCGGGGAAAGCGCCCGGGCCGCGGGGATGGTAAGGCCACATATCGTTGGAGTAAGGGATGCCGTAAAATTCATCGAATCCGTGGCGGGTTGGAAGGAATTTATCCTGAACGCCCAAATGCCACTTTCCGTATATAGCTGTGGCATAGCCTTTCTTTTTCAACACTTCGGCAAGTGTTT
>Ga0334899_1003292_pt1 | contig 11487 bp, 8 predicted proteins | sample GraSluR3_MG_FD_207219 | JGI IMG/M metagenome (GOLD analysis project Ga0334899, IMG submission 207219) | Sludge microbial communities from methane-producing bioreactor in Wageningen University, Netherlands - Granular Sludge_8_08-R3 | ecosystem: Engineered > Bioreactor > Anaerobic > Unclassified ... | reverse complement strand
CGGAAACTTTCATGGCCGCACCATCACCATCATTTCCATGTCGTCCGATCCGGATGCATACAGCGACTACGGTCCATACACTCCGGGCTTTGTGAACATCCCCTACAACGACCTGGAAAGGCTGGAAAAAGAGTTGAAAGATCCCAATGTGGCTGGTTTTCTGGTAGAACCCATTCAGGCTGAAGCCGGAGTTTATGTGCCGGAAGATGGCTATCTGAAAAATGCGGCTGAACTGTGCAAAAAATACAATGTTTTGTTTGTTGCAGACGAAGTGCAGACCGGACTGGCCCGAACAGGAAAAATGCTGGCGTGTGACCACGAAGGTGTCCGGCCCGATATTCTGGTGCTGGGCAAAGCGCTTTCGGGAGGCATGTTCCCGGTTTCGTGCGTACTTGCCGACGACGAAATTATGCTCACCATTAAACCCGGAGAGCATGGCAGTACTTATGGAGGAAATCCCATTGCAGGGAAAGTGGCTATGGCTGCCCTGGATGTTCTTCAGGAAGAAAAGCTGGCTGACAATGCATTGAGGTTAGGTGAAGTATTCAGAAAAGAGATGAAAGCTATTCCTTCGAAATTAATTAAAGCCGTTCGCGGCAAAGGGTTACTGAATGCCGTTGAAATAAAACCCACCGATGGCAAAACAGCATGGGATATTTGTGTAGCACTGAAAGAAAACAGCCTGTTGGCCAAACCCACCCACGAACATACCATCAGGTTCACTCCACCCCTTGTAATAACCGAACAGCAACTGATGGAGTCCATTGGTGTTATCAAAAAAACATTTAAGGAAATGGGCATTTAAGGAAAAACTGGTTGGCGAAGGAAAAATATTCCTGAAAATAACCAAACAATTGATGCGGCTTTTGTTCCTGTTATTTCAGGCAGCTAAAGCCGCATTTTTTTGTGAGTGAACATACAGCCTGTGAAAACCGGCAAGGAGAGTAAAGGCACGGATCCGGTTTGAATAATCCCAATGGCTACCTTTGGGCGAAACGGTAAGGCCCGATAACCCTTTTCCGCACCACATCGAAATTACGCTGATAACTGATTACCGAAACACCCTGATTCATATATCCTCCAAACTGTGAAACTTTTTCGAAACGGTAGCTGCCCTGGGCCAGATGTACCCGCTGATATGGAAGACATTCGGGAAAATCTCTTCCGTAATATTTTAGCGCATTCAAAAAGTAAAAGGCTACGTCGTATCCCTGTAAGCCGAAATTATTGGGTTCTGTATGAAAATGCTTTTTAAACTTCTCTAAAAACCGAATGGTTGCCGGGTCTTCATAATCAACCCAGTAGGGTGCAAGGTAGTGCAGGTTCAGGTTATGAAAAAACTCATTTGAAATGCTGTGAAACTGCTCGTACCTGTTAAAACCAACAAGCGTAATGGAAAAATCGTCCGTCAGATTGTTGATATTTGATAAAATCACGCTGAGATCGCCTTCGTTCATCGATGCTACAAAAATTACATTTTCTTTATGGGGCGAAAGAATTCGTCTGAAACCAAACGGGCCTTCCCGGTCAAAATCATATTCTTGAAATTGCATACCCTCGGGATGCCCCCAGAATCCTGAATTAACCATTCTTTCCCTAACTACTTCCACTACTTTTTCTTCGGACAAACCACCGGAATTCGAGGTTTTAACAACCACAAAATTGCTGTTAAAATACTCTTCTGTAATCAATTCAGCTGTTTTTACAGCAAGAAAATCACGGGTGGGATTCACCTGAAAGAAACTCGGATTTGAAGTTAACTCCCTGGATTGCGCCGAAAGTGGCGATACCATGGGGATGCGGTTTTTTGCTGCAATTTCGGCTACTTCATCCTGAACCTGGGGGAAAACCGGTCCAATAATAAGGTCGGTTTCCAAAAACTCCTCCCTGTATATAAACTTTCTAATAGAATCGGCATTCTGCTGTGTATCGAACACGTTCAGTTTTATGCTCATGCCCGTTTTCCTGAGCGAATCCACTGCCAGTAATACGCCTTCGTAAAACTGAAGAAAATTTTCACTTTCGCGGTAAAAACCATGAAACATATCTTCCGGTTCATCCACCTCAATCAGGGTATCTCCTTTCAGGTAATTCTCGAAATTAATCAAAGAATCAGACTGAACAGGCGATGGTTTCGCCCTTTTATTCAGAGCTTCATTGGCATCCACAAACAAAGGCAAAAACAATGCTATTTCATAGGTTTCAGCTGTTTGAAAGCGAACATCAGTGGGGCGGCAACTTTTAGGTATTATCTCAGGCAATTCAATACGGTAAAACTCATTGTCAAATTCAGTACCCTGTATCTCAAGAGAGTCATCCGGTTCAGGTATTTCAATCTCAACCAGGTCAACCGAAAGTTTTCGGGGAATCAACAGGGTTTCACCACGCACAAGGTTCCGGTTATCGAGCTGCGGGTTAAATTTTCTGATTTCAGGAATGGTTATATCATACGTCGAAGCCAGTCCGAATAACGTTTCTCCCGGTTGAACCTCATGCCGTAAAAAAGCATCTTCGTTTACAGGCTCGGCGCTGGCTATATCCTCTTCCCTTATTGGAACTTTAATGGAAACTCCGGCTGGAAAACCAGTTTCCAATATGGGATTCAGCTGCCTGAGTTCGTCTGCCGACACACTATATCGCCTCGTAACCGACCACAGTGTTTCGCCCGAAACAATGGTGTGCTCAAAATAATTGCCAAACATTGTTTCATCTCTGTCAGCAAAAGTTTCACCGGGCCGGTCAACCTCATCAGCGATTGCTTCACGATGAGTTTCTGTTTCGGGCCTCGGAAGATAAATGACACTGCCCGCCTTTAGCTCCCGGGCGCCTGGATTGAAAAAAAGAATTTCGCTTTCAGAAATGTTATACCTGCGAGCCAATGAATACAAAGTTTCTCCGGGCTTTACTTCATGCATAATCAGTTCCCGTTCTGTTTCTTCCTCAACCATTATCCTTTCACTTTCTTCAATACCCGGCATGAGCTCAGGTTGTTCCCAGCGTGGGATACGAAGCCTTGTGCCTTTTCTGAAACGCGTAACTTCAGGGTTATAGGCATATATTTCTTCTACGGTTATGTCGTATTCCCTTGCAATAAAATATGGGGTTTCCGTACGCGAAGTAATGGTATGGTATTCAAAATAAGCCGGGTCGCCCTTTTGAGACACGGGCAACTCCTGCCATTCCATATTCTCACGGTAAGGAATTTTTAAGACGTCGCCAATTTTTAAACCTTCGGATATTTCCGGGTTATGCTCAACAAGTGTGTGTCCGTCGATTCCAAACCGCTGGCTGATAGAAAAAATGGTTTCGCCGGTACGCACCTGGTGCAACACAAATTTCTGCCCCTGAATAACAACTATTTCGTTTTCCTTTAACTGTTGCGCAGCGCCTTCACCGTAAAAGGAAGCAACCAACAGAATTACAAGGAAATAATGCAACAATCTCATTGAAATACGGTTTTAAAATTCTGCCCAAAAATAACAATAATTGACCATCCCTTTGTCTTAAACGTCTTTATTTAAAAATAATTTTGGTTTCTTTCTGAAAACAAAGGAACTGTTTTTGTTTTGTAATTTTTACTTTTGTGACTGAATTACAGATAATCAATTTTAAAACGATATTCATGCAGGAAAAAATTCTGATTCTTGATTTCGGATCACAATATACCCAGTTGATTGGCCGCAAAATACGCGAGCTGAACGTTTATTGTGAAATCCATCCCTTCAATCACTGCCCGGAAATGGATGACTCCATCAAAGGAGTAATTCTCTCGGGAAGTCCGTTTTCTGTGCGTGACCCCAAGTCTCCACGCCCCGATCTGACACCGTTCAAAGGGAAAGTTCCGGTTTTGGGAATCTGCTACGGAGCGCAATATATGGCGCATTTTTACGGCGGCGAGGTAGCACCATCCGATTCGCGTGAATATGGCCGGGCAAAACTGGGCTTTGTTGACCATGACTGCCCCTTGCTGATTAATGTTTCTCCGCACTCACAGGTTTGGATGTCGCACGGCGATACCATTATTAAATTACCTGAAAATTATAAAGTGGTTGCTTCAACCGAAGATGTAAACTTTGCAGCTTACAAAATTGACAACGAACAAACTTATGGCATACAGTTTCATCCCGAGGTATATCACACTACCGAAGGACAACAGGTTTTAAAAAACTTTGCAGTGGACATTTGTGGCTGTCAGCAAACATGGACACCAGCCTCGTTTGTTGAAACCACCGTTGCCGAACTGCAACAGAAATTAGGAAACGACAAGGTGGTACTCGGCCTTTCCGGCGGAGTGGATTCGTCAGTTACCGGTGTTTTGCTGAACCGGGCCATTGGAAAAAACCTCACCTGCATTTTCGTTGACCATGGCCTGCTTCGTAAAAATGAATTTGAAACCGTACTCCATTCCTATAAAGATATGGGGTTAAACGTTATTGGTGTAGATGCAAAACAAAAATTCTATGATGATTTGAAGGGAGTGACCGATCCGGAACAAAAACGAAAAATCATCGGACGTAATTTCATCGAGGTTTTCGATGCCGAAGCCCACAAAATAAAAAATGTTAACTGGCTGGCGCAGGGAACTATCTATCCCGACGTAATTGAATCGATTTCGGTAAACGGCCCGTCGGCCACTATTAAATCGCATCACAACGTAGGCGGATTGCCTGAAAAAATGCACCTCAAGGTGGTGGAACCGCTGCGGCTTTTGTTTAAAGACGAGGTTCGGCGGGTAGGCAGGGCACTAAACCTTAAAAAGGAATTGCTGGGACGGCATCCTTTCCCCGGTCCGGGTCTGGGAATCCGAATCATCAGCGATGTTACCCCTGAAAAAGTAACCATGCTGCAGGAAGCTGATGCTATATTTGTAAATGGCCTGAAAAACTGGGAACTGTATGATAAGGTTTGGCAGGCGGCAGTTATGCTGCTCCCCATCCAGTCGGTTGGCGTTATGGGCGACGAACGTACGTATGAAAACACCGTGGTTTTACGCGCGGTAACCTCTACCGATGGAATGACTGCCGACTGGGTGCATTTACCCTACGACTTTCTGGCAAAAATGTCGAATGAAATCATCAACAAGGTTCCCGGCATTAACCGGGTGGTTTACGACATTAGCAGCAAACCTCCTGCAACAATTGAATGGGAATAAACGTTTCACAAAACAGAAGAAGAATTTAGATAAAAATATAATGAGATGAAAAATTTCAAAAAAAATACAGTGAATGCATTGGTAATCCTCTTTTTCGGGTTGCTGGTGCTTCAGCCAGACATGCAGGCCAATGCGCAGGAAGCAGTTCAAAAAAACCAAATGAAGTTTGGCAGACTACTGCGCCTGGTTGACGGTTATTATGTCGATTCGGCCGATGTAGATGATTTAACAGAAAAAGCGATAATTCACATGTTGAGCGAGCTGGATCCCCATTCCGTTTATATCTCAAAAGAAGAAGTGGAAAGAATGAATGAACCGCTTCAGGGAAACTTTGAAGGCATAGGAATCTCTTTCAATATTTTCAAGGATACATTGCTGGTAACAACTACCATTCCGGGAGGTCCCTCCGAAAAGGTGGGATTGCGGGCAGGAGACCGGATTGTTGAGGTTGACGGGGAAAGCATTGCCGGCACCGGAATAAAAAACAGCGATGTAATGGACTTGCTGCGTGGCGAAAAAGGCACCACCGTAGAAGTAAAAGTTTTACGCAGGAATGTTAACGAAGCTCTTGACTTCACTATTGTTCGAGACAAAATTCCGATCCACAGCCTCGATGCTGCATATATGCTCGACGAAGCCACAGGGTACATTAAACTCAATAAATTCTCGGCTACAACCACCGATGAATTTACAGCAGCCATGGAAGAGCTAAAGGCACAAAACATTCAGAACCTGATACTTGATTTACGTGGAAACGGAGGAGGTTACCTCAAATCGGCCATTGAATTATCGGACCAGTTTCTCGAAAACAATAAAATGATTGTTTACACCGACGGACAGAACGACCCGCGAAGAGAATACAAGGCCACCTCAAGGGGATTGTTTAAGGAAGGGAGTCTGGTTGTTTTGGTTGATGAATCCTCGGCATCGGCCAGTGAAATTGTTTCGGGAGCAGTTCAGGACTGGGACCGCGGGTTGGTTATCGGCCGCCGCTCGTTTGGGAAAGGACTGGTACAAAAACCCTATTTCCTGACCGATGGATCAATGGTCCGATTAACTACTGCACACTATTACACGCCCAGCGGGAGGAATATTCAAAAACCCTATGAAAACGGAATCGATGATTATAAACGCGACTACCTCGACAGGCTGAGTACGGGTCAGCTCTTCAGCGCCGACAGCATTAGTCTTTCCGATTCACTAAAATTTAAAACGCTGATAAATGGCCGCGATGTGTATGGAGGTGGAGGCGTTATGCCCGATATCTTCATACCCATGGACACATCGGCACACTACCGTTACTACAACCGCCTCAGAAGAAATAACATCGTTTATAATTTTGTGCTCGATTTTGTGGACAATCACCGGGAAGAGCTGAAAAAAAGCCATCCTGATTTTGATGATTTCAATGCAAAATTTGAAACATCTGCCGAAATGGTTGAGAAAATTGTTTCCGAAGGAGAAAAGGAAGGAATTGAAAGAGACGAAGAAAGCCTTGAGTTTACCCTTTCTACCATGAAAAAAGAGATAAAAGCACTTATTGCCAGGGACATTTACTCCAGAAATGATTTTTACAAGGTATTTTACCAGGACGATGAAGCCATTCTGAAAGCCCTGGAAGTGATTGAGAATAAAGATCAATACAACAATTTACTTGTTGCGGCTGACTAATACAAATCATGGCTGAAGTTTTATCCACCTGGCTGTGGGGGAACAAAATTGAATTGCTGGGAGCGCTCCTTGGCATTTTATATATCTTTTTTTCCATCAGGCAGCACATTTTAACCTGGCCTACGGGGTTATTAACCTCACTGCTCTATACGATTGTGTTTTTTCACTCGGGCTTTTATGCCGATATGGGTTTGCAGGTTTATTACGTTGCCATTAGTTTATACGGCTGGTATTACTGGTTAAAAGGAGGAAAAACGGTTACAAAAGCAGAAAAAAAGCAAGCTGAGGTAACAAGAACACCCCGGATTATCCTGCTTTACAGCTTGCTGGTCACCGTTGCAATATATTGCATTATACTCTATATTTTGCTCCATTTCACCAACTCAACGGTTCCTTATATGGATTCGTTAACCACAGCCCTGAGCATTACGGCAACCTGGATGCTTGCAAAAAAATACATTGAGCACTGGCTTATCTGGATATTTGTCGATATCTTTTCTGCCGGATTGTATATTTACAAAGGACTTTGGCCAACCGTAATCCTATTTATTGTTTATACTGTGATGGCGGTTATTGGCTACATGGAATGGAAAAAAGACTTAATCCGGAAAAATGAAATCTGATACGAAAATCATTGTAATAACCGGCGCAGAATCTACCGGGAAAAGCGCACTTACCAGATGGCTGGCCAGCCATTTTCAAGCCCCTTTTATTCCTGAATATGCCCGTGACCATATCGAAAACCTGGGACGAAAATACCTGTTCAGCGATGTGGAATATATTGCACGCAAACAGATACAGCAGTTAAAAGAACTTCAAAAAACAAATCACCCGCTGGTATTCTCCGACACCTGGCTCATCATTACAAAAATTTGGTTTGAAGAGGTTTACGGAAGGAAACCAGATTGGCTGGAGCACGAGATAACAAATATAAAAATAGACCTTTTTCTGGTTTGCGATACCGACCTTCCCTGGGTACCTGATCCTGTCCGTGAAAACGGTGGAGAAAAAAGGCTGTATCTTCATAAAAAATACATTGAAACAATGGAGAAATACGGTTTTAACTATAAAATTGTCCGTGGAAGAGATGAATCGAGATTTGCCTGCGCGCTAAAACATATAAAGAATTTGATTTAAATCTTTCCTACATTTGCAAAACATTGATTTAATAAATAATATAATATGACGACCCAGGAATTTGACAGCAAATTGGTTCAAACCATCGATTGTTTAAGCCATCCGGATACCTATGATGTGGTTTGCCACGAGCACCGGCTGGGCGAGCCGCTGCCATCCATTGCCCGGTTACAGAAAATAATCGACATGGTGAGGGAAATCCTTTTCCCGGGATATTTTGGCAACACCTCGCTTCGGCCCAATTCCATCAAACATTACATGGGGGTTTATGTTGATGAGCTATATGAACTGCTCAGCCAGGAAATTTTGGCGGGCATGTGTTTCGAGTGCCAGGATGAAAATGCAGAAAAGGTAAAAAAGCACACCCATAGAGCCAGGGAGATTGCCGTCAGCTTTATTGAATACCTTCCCGAGATCAGAAGAAAACTGGTTGCCGATGTAAACGCCACATTCCTTAACGACCCGGCTGCCAGAAACATTGGAGAGGTTATTTTTTGCTATCCGGCCATCAGGGCTATTACCAACTACCGGATGGCACACCGGTTGCTCGAAATGGAAGTACCACTCATTCCACGGTTTATTTCAGAAATGGCGCACAGCGAAACCGGTATCGACATTCACCCCAGGGCTCAAATCGGTGAAAGTTTTACCATCGACCACGGAACAGGTGTGGTAATTGGTTCAACCAGCATCATTGGTAATAATGTAAAAATATACCAGGGAGTAACCCTTGGAGCCAAAAGTTTTCCGCTCGACGAAAACGGGAATCCCATCAAGGGAATTCCACGCCACCCCATTGTGGAAGACGATGTGGTCATCTACTCCGGAGCAACCATACTGGGAAGAATAACCATTGGAAAAGGCTCTGTAATAGGTGGAAACGTTTGGGTTACCCGCGATACTCCGCCTCATTCAAAAATTGTACAGTCACGCCCAAAAGAAGTAACTTTTACCGACGGCCTCGGCATTTAATTTTTAAAATCGTCAATATTGGAAAATTTCAAACTTACTGCCAAAACAGTTTACGGACTTGAGCCGGTTCTTGCAAAAGAAATAGAAGCCATCGGAGGAAAAAACATTCAGGAAGGCAGGCGGGCTGTCTTTTATGAAGGCGACCTGGGGCTAATATATAAATCGAACTATTTTTTACGAACAGCCCTGCGTGTACTGAAAGAAATTGCAGTATTTCAATTCAGAGATATCGACCAGTTTTACCTCAGATGTAAAGAGGTAAACTGGATGAAACATTTTGCCATTAATCAAAGTTTTATGGTAAGCAGCTCGGTTTCCTATTCAAAGGAATTTAGCAACAGCATGTTTGCATCGCTGAAAGTGAAAGATGCCATTGCCGACCATTTCCGGGAAAAAACCGGAAAAAGACCCAATGTGGATACCCAAACGCCCGAGATATTTGTGAATGTACACATTAACCGGAATACCTGCACACTGTCGCTCGACAGTTCGGGCGAATCGCTGCACAGAAGAGGTTACCGTGCCCAGCAGGGGAAAGCTCCGCTGAGCGAGGTACTTGCAGCGGGAATGATTCTCTTGTCGGGGTGGAAAGGAGAAACCGACTTTATCGACCCCATGTGCGGCTCGGGAACAATTCCCATCGAAGCAGCCATGATTGCACAAAACCTTCCGTCAGGCAGGTTCAGAAAAGAATACGCCTTTGAAAACTGGCAGGGATACAATCCGCAGCTGTTTGAGAAAATAAAAGCCGGCCAGAAACCAAAACCGTTTACAAAAAAAATATACGCCTCCGATATCTCCCGTGAAAATATGCTCATCGCCCAAACCAATGCCCGGCGAGCCCGTGTATTTTCAGGCATAGAGTTTCAAACCTGCGATATGAAGAACCTTCAGGTAGCCACGAACAACGCCACCATAATCATCAATCCTCCCTACGGAGAAAGACTTTCTGACGGGAATATAAACGAGCTTTATGCTATGATTGGGGAAAGATTAAAACACCAGTTTGCCGGAAATACGGCATGGATACTGACCTCTTCGAAAGAATATCTGAAAAATGTCGGATTGAAACCAACACAAAAACTGACACTGTTTAACGGCCCACTGGAATGTACTTATACCAGTTACCTTCTTTTTATAGGTAAAAGAGTAAAATACTTGTAAGAAGAGATGATTAAAAATTATCTGTCTCTTTACAGAAAAATAAAAATTCTGAAAGAATTATTTTTCATCAAGGTCATAGATATCTTTTTCACGGGTCCTTGGCCGTACATCTGTGCCACCGCGAACCTGCAGCATTTCATTTGATGTTAATACGTTGAAGCCGTTGAAATTTCTTTTTTGGGTATTTGCAAAAATCCTTTTCATCACAAAAATTTTAAATTCGTTAAACTTGAAAAACACACATTCTATATATATATTCCGAAAAACGCGAAAAGGTAACCCTCAAATTGGAAAAAAATTTATTTTCCTATAACTTGCGAAGCAAAAATTCTTACAAAATGCTGAAAAAAACAGTCTCGTTTTTAATAATTTTCATTAGCACTAATTCCTTTTTAAAAGCTGAATATCAGAATTTTAAATTAGACAGCATCCGTTCCAGAGAAACATTTACTACCGGAATTGAGTTAGCCAGAAATTTTTTTCTTCAACAAGCAATAGATTCTTTTCAAATTTCACTTGAAATAAGAAAAAAGACATTTGGAGAAACAACTGTTGATGTTGGAATCGTACATAATGCACTTGGAATTAATTATCGGTACTTAGGTCAAATTGAAAAATCATTAGAGCATTTTTTTTTAGCTGAGGAGGCTTATAATTCTGATTACGAAAATAATAAAAATCGCATTGGAAATTTATATAATAATATTGGAAACCTATATTTAAATAAACTTGATTACAATAAATCATTGGATTTTTATCAAAGAGCTATCGAAATTTTAGAAGACGACATCAACTCTTCAACGAAAGAAGGTATTTCTGACATATATTATAATGTTGCTAATATCTATTTCTTAACCGGCAATTACCCGAAAGCACTGGAAATTATTGAAGCTTACCAGGATAACGCCTACGCCGACACACGGTTGTTGTTCCTGAGTCTGAAAGCAGCCATTTTTCAAACCCAAAACCGGACAGAAGAAGCTACACAGGCATACATGCAGGCCATCCGGTATGCAGAAAGCATATACTCCAAAACCGACATATATGTAGCCTTTGAATACCTGAACTTTGCCACATTCCTTATTTCTACCGGAGAAACAGAAAAAGCGGCAGAAACACTTGAGAAGGCAAGGGAAATTATTGTACTTACAGAGGAGGAGTCCGGCACCCACCTGGCAGAATATTATTTTATCCTGGGAAACCTGCATGCCGGCAAAAAAGTGGAAACGAATGATTTTAACGCCTTCAGGGAGCAAAAGTCATCGAACCTGGCCGAAGCCATTCGCAACTACCAAAAAGGGCTCAGGGCTCTCGGTGTGGACACAGAAAGTCTGTTTAACGAGGGTACTTCCCTTGAAAATGCACTATCACTCACCCAAAGCCTCGATTTT
>Ga0334899_1003286_pt1 | contig 11502 bp, 6 predicted proteins | sample GraSluR3_MG_FD_207219 | JGI IMG/M metagenome (GOLD analysis project Ga0334899, IMG submission 207219) | Sludge microbial communities from methane-producing bioreactor in Wageningen University, Netherlands - Granular Sludge_8_08-R3 | ecosystem: Engineered > Bioreactor > Anaerobic > Unclassified ... | reverse complement strand
TATTAAAAGCCTTAATGGTATAGTCAAAAAGGTCCTGGTGCCCGGCAGTGGAATAAACCACCCGCATGCCCTCCCCGTTTCCCCCCGTGGCGGTCAGGGTAACCTCTTGCTGGGAATATATAACGGTGGCCGTGGACGGCCCGCCCCTTTGCTGTACCACTACCACAGCGGGCAGGCGCATCATTTCGGCCATGGACATGGGTTCCTGCATCAAAATGTTACCAGGTCCCGCCGTGGCCGTGAAGGCCTTGCGGCCGGCCATTACGCCTCCAATAGTCGTAAAACCGGCGGAAAGCTCATCTTCGGTCTGCAGGAACTTTTTTTGATATTTCGGGGCCAGCCTGGTCCAGTAGTGCATGATCTCATTTTGGGGCGTGATCGGATAACCGTACATGATGTCCGCCCCCGCGGCCATGGCCGCCCAGGCCACCACCTCGTTTCCGGTCATAAAGGCCCTTTTTTCCTCCCGGATCGGCTTCTGCAACAATTAAACTACCTCCCGTCATCAAGGTGGTTATATTACCAGAACGCTTTATGCATCATTAACCTTAATTCGCGGACCGGGTTACCCATGCAGTCCGACCGGCCGATGGTTCCGTCAATACTCTTTGCGACTGCAGTAGCCGTCACCCTCAAGCCGAGAATTTTTGCCGCCGCAGCAACTTTCCGGGCTCCGTCCTGCACTACTGACACGGTCGTTTCCGGCCCCAAATGAGTGTTGTTGATTAATCCGTCCGACCTGCCCATAGCCCTAACCTGCTCGACTACATCCCTCACCCCGGCGGTTAACGGGCGACAAGTATTTACCACGTTATAAACCTTGAGCCGCGGGTTCGTGTTTGCCCCTACCACCAAATTGAGCGTCCTGATGCCTTCCGTGCCGTAGCCCAGGTCCAGGATGACGTCACCCTCCCGCCGGAGCGCCCATCTGGCCGCCGGATGCAAAGTGGTGCCGGCTTCCCCCAGGCCGGCAGTATCCTCCGTCCTCCACGCGATTACCCCTACCCCCATACGTCGCAACTCATCCTGAATGGGCCGCAAGGTATACGCCGGTTCCACAATATCCAGGTCCACCAGGGTGACCTTCCTGCCGCACCGCGCTATTTCCAGCGCACGGTTGAGCGCATTTTCACTTTTACCGGCGGCATATTCACCCGTATATACTTCTACTATTCTGCTCATCGCACCCTCTGAAACGGCAAATTATACCTGATTTAAAATGGCGGGACCATGTTTTCACTGCTAATTTACCCACTCTGATCAATAAATATAAATTTTTTCCCTAGAATATAAACAGGGGACGGTTCTCTGTTTGATATTGCCCCCGCCGGTATTAAAGTTAAAGATTGCCGGCGGGGGTGATTTTTTTTGCAACCTGAAACAGAGAACCGTCCCCTGTTTATGTTCCCGTCCCCTGTTTATGTATTTTCTTCCCCAAAAGTGAGGGTGATACGGTAACTCTGTCTAAAGGCATTCTTAAAGCTTACAGCCAGCTTCTAAACGGCAGTGCTAATAAATTCGACCAAGGAGCCCAGGTATTATGATTACAAAACAGGAGATAAAAGGCCATATTGAGAGCTACTGCAAAGAACTAAGTGATTTAGCAGACCGGTACTTGATGAATAGATGACATTCATTCTTATCAGTCATCAGGCAGTAAGACATAAATGTCTGTTATTCTTCTTCACTACCTTCATCCATATAAACTCCTTCTTCGGTCTGAATTGCTTCCCTAGGGATGGATTTATTCATAGCTTTTTCGATTCTCTGCAGTATTTTCTCCTTACGGTCAAAGAAAAAGTTTTCAAAGTCATCAGCGTACAGCAATTCAGGTGAGAGCACATGGGATTTTAAGATATTTTGAAACTCGTTATCACTTACTTCAGCATGTTTTTGTATTCTCACCAAATATTTACTTGGAGCTTCACCACTTACTATACGATTAGTACGACTTGATAGAGGGGTCTTATTAATTATACAGTTATAATCGTCTTTGCTTATGCCATTTTTTAAACACCAAGCTACAGGGAAAATATGGTGAATGTCAATTGATTCGGAAAAATAAGTACTAAAATCAATCTTTGTAGCCGAAAGCCAATCTTTGGTTTCATCATCCATGAGCAATGCATAAATCCCTTTATAAGCAGCACTATTCCTTGTTCTCAGCGTATGCAGCCGCGACGGTGAAAAATTTGCATCGTAAATAGTTTTTGGTTTGGGGCTATCATTTTCAATCCAATTTATCACCTGGGGTAAATCGAGGGCATAGCGGGTTTCGTTGGCCGAGCCATAAAGCTCACCAAAAACACCACACCAGTACCACTGCTTTAATTTATTTTTGTAACCTATATTATCAATCTTGTCACCTAAAACAGCTAAAATCGCCGCCATTGGTATCAATTGGGTATTGTAAGGCAGATCGCGGGCGGTATAGATGTGGTTTTCAAACAGTATTTTGGAAGCTTTTATAAAACCCTGCACAACCGGATCCCTATATTTTTTATAATCCTGCAGGGATAAATTAAGCATATCTTTTCGTTTGCAGCTAACAGCCGGCAGCTCTTCGCCGGGAATATTTTGTTTTGCTCGATTTAATCTATAGTTGTAAGTAGCCAACAGGGTAATAGCTTGTATAGCATCTGTATTACTGACCCTAGAAAGCAACTTGAAATTCTTAAACTCATCTTTTATCATCTGCCAATCCGTTTTTAAGTCAAACTCGTCAGCCGCAAAGGTTGCAGTTAGTAATTCAAAAACATTTAAAGATACTCCACCGGTATTAACCTTTTCAAAAACTTGACAAATTGCCTCCTTAGGATTTTCTTTCTTCAAAATTATTACCGGTAGCATATACTGGTGGAAATTATTGATAATTGTAGCCTCAAACTTGTCCCAGAACATGGATTTCTCTCGGTCGTACTGCCAATATTCATTGAACTCCCGTCTCCATACGCTGTAATCATCTATCATGCAAACAGGATACATTAGGTTTTCAAATTCAAATTCTTTCTTTGACAAGTCAAGTACAATACGTCGCCCGAAATCTTCAGTAATCTGTTTCTTTTCATTAAGCGATATGATAGCTTCTTCAAGATCATAATTTACATCCATAGCTTTTATCATATCGATATAATACCAACGTTTAATCTCATAATTTCTTTCATTTCTAGTGGTGACTATCTCATTAGTTACAATTGTTTGATAAAGTGAAGTGAGCCGCTGCTGTCCATCAAGTATAAGTAAATCAGGCCTTACTTCATTGTTAAGTTTTACGCCTTCCACAGGTTTTGTTTTAAATCTTACGTTTTCATTACCGGTCTCCAGAAGCATAACAGCACCGATAGGGAAGGATTTGGCAATACTAGCAAGAATTCCCTTTATGCGGTTGTCGTCCCATATCCATCCTCTCTGGAAGTCGGGTAATTGTATTTTACCCCCATGTACATCCCTTAATATCTCAAATAGACTTCTCTTTGTCGAATCAAAAGTTTCCATAACCTCACCATCTTTTTTAATTGTTATTTGTTACATTTTTATGATAATTCTATAATAAAACCTCTATTTCCTCCTTCTTGCTAGCAAACGGCTAAACATCAACTCCGCACCAATCGGGGTGGTCAATAATATCCTTTTCCCAGCTATCTAATTCAATAAACCCATAAATGGGGTCACGGATCCCGAGCTTGCTACTGCCTAAGTGACAGGTTAGGTCAATGCGCAAAACAGAGAACCGTCCCCCTGTCTTATTGCCCCTGTCTTATTGGAGAACCGTCCCCTGTCTTATTGTTTCTCCTAAAGCCTTAACTTCCTCAAGTCTTTCTCGCCAATTTTGTTCGTTATTCGCTTTTTTCTTCAGTTCCTCAATATTCATGTTTTCCCACCTTTTCTTCCAAAGTTAAGGATATTTTTCGAGTATCGATTTAAATTTAACCCCCAAGCCCCTTAAGAGCTTGATTCCCCCAAAGGTTGCTGGGGGTAAGGGAAAAGCCCCTTGAGAAAGCATTTAATTGCTTGTTCTCCCACGGGGCTTGTTTTGTTACCTTCTAAGGTTAACTGGCGGGTTAGGTCAGTTTGGGAAGGAACACTTTGTGTTATGTTCAACAACCAACTTGTGGATCATTCCTTACTGCACTCTGACAGCATAGATGTTAGCCGTGAAACTACCAGCTTGGTTAAAGGTCACGTTGAAGGTCGTGCTGGCGGTTCCTTCATCGAAATCAAAAGTGAAGCCATCAGATGGTCCCCAGTACCAGCAGCCACCACTCATGTAGCCAAGCTGCTGATTATCTTCAGCGATAGCTGTTAATGTACTTTCTGAAACATTATCGCCGGTAACTTCTATTACATAAAGGACTCGGTCGACGGCGGTTACATTACCTTTCCCTCTGGACATGTCTTTTTGGGTACCGAGATCAGCGGTGACGGATACATTAAATCCTTCGCCTTGATTAGCACTGAATTGGGCTACACCATTTTCACCCGGGTCAATACCTTCACCCCAGAACATGGCAATAATATCAGTCACATCAGCTACTTCTTCGATAGTCCTGTGGTCTGTTACAACATATCCGTCAGCAAAGGTATTGTCTTCGAGGACGCTGACAAGGTCAAGATTTTCGGTTAGGTCTATTACTTCGCCGTTGATTGTAACATCATTAACCGACAAGGTTCCTGTTGCTCCAGACCGGACAACGATAGCGCTGTGATAGGTGCTTGAATCTGCAGTTTGTCCGTTTTTATCCACATTGAACTCGCCGCCGGTAATGCTCATATCAGTGCCGCTATTAGCAGCGCTGCTGGCAAACCGGACGCAGTATGTGTCATTTCCTGCACCCAGCGCTTTTACACTGATATTGGTATTTTTTACTACTAGATTACTGCCTGATTGCAGGTTGATACCGCTCTTACAGTTATTAATTGTGCTGTTCTGGACGGTAACATCATCAGCTTTGCCCTGGATCGTGACATAATAGCCGCCAGTGAAGGTACAATTGTCAATGTTAACACCATCGCAACTATTCGTCATTTCTACGGCCCTGCCAGCCGAACCTTCTAAGGATTCCATAGATTCTTTTGCATCAAAATTGCAGTTCTCAATGGTAACATCACTGACTCCGTTCAAAACAATACTGTCGCCTTCAGCCGGTTTAACAAGATTAAGGCCATCAACTGTTACGCTATCTGCTGTAATGGTAATCGTGCCTGTAAGTGTAACACCTTCTGCCGCTTTTAAGGTTATTTCTTTGTTGATTTCCACACTTTCTGTAAGTGAATTATGAACCTCTAGAGTATCCTCTTCATCTGCATCTTCAACCGCAGCTTGAATGGTATCGTAGTATTTATTTTCATTTTCATTGTAGACGTTTCCATCAACCGTACCCGTGCCAGCAACTTCAACTTCTGCTGTTAATTGATTAGAAATCTGAGTATTATCCGGTGCCGCCATGGCCACTGAACCCATCATCAATACAAACGCCACTGCCAGTGCTAATACTAACGGAAACCTTTTTTTCACTTTGCATTACCTCCCAATTAATTTTACTTCTTCCTTAATTAATTGGCGGCCAGGCTGCCATTCGTTTCCGAGAGGCCCTATGGCTTTGCGTCCCTGCCTTTCGACAGGTTTGCCTTTTTCTAATTAATTAAAATAAACCAACACCTTTATTTTGACGCTAATTTTCTCTTAGCTTCACCCCCCCCTTTATGAAAATACTTTGCCAGGTTGTCATAGGGCTTGAGCCAGTTACTCCGTTACTTCAATAATTGCTTTCAATTCATTAGAAATTACGGTGACCTCTAGCTGGTCTCCTACATTTATGGTTGCTGTTTCACCTTCGGCGTTAAGCTGTTTTCCGTCAGTAATGTCATAGAATACGAAGGTTACTGTATAGTCGCCTGCCTTGTTGATCGTCGCTACGAAATTTGTCGTTGCACCTTCGCCGCTGTAATCAACGTCGCCTAGCGGGAAACCGCCAGCAGGACCCCAGGCCAGGACCAGTTCGCCTGCATCAGCACCAACATAGCCCAGTTCAGACTCGTCTATAACAATTGCCGGCTTGCCACCTTCTATCTCAGCTAAGTCAATATCTTCAGCACTAAGACCAGGTATCACGCCGTAGAAGCGAACCAGATTATCCTTATCCGCATCCGTAACTGTACCTTGGGCAGTCACGGACATGGTGAACTCTTCGCCAGTGTTAGTTGTTACACTACCTGCACTCATGGTCAAGTAAGTTGTTACTACTTCATCCAACGCGTTATCCAAAGCATCGAGTGTAGCCTGGGATCTGGCATAACCATCTGTAGGTCTCTTCTCCAGCAGTTTCTGTAATACTGCTTCCCGATCTGCATCGCTTTCTAATCCATTGTACCTGTCTACCAGTTCCTGCAGTGTAGCTATCTTAGTCTCAACCGGTATGTCTGAATGGGTCGCATAGCTTACAGCCCCGAACCTATCCAGCAGCATGGTCACAAAGGAGATACCGTTAAGGGCTTCAGTATTCTCGGCATTGTTTACCAAGTCCATTGATTCTTCGGTTACCAGTCTGGTGGCTACCATGTCGTTAAAGTATGTGGTTAAGGTTGATAGATCGTAACCCTCAGCCGGTTTGTTGTTGTTCAGGTCGTAAAATACGGCTGTCTTTCTGTTTTTTCCACCAGTAGCCGTCTTATCAAGAGCTGCATAGTCGCTGTCTTCACCTACATCCAGGCCTAATGTGGCTAGATGTTCTTCCAAGGCTTCAGGTGCTCCTGAATAGTTGTAGCTCTCCGGTGTCAGGTAAGCGTTGACTGCTGCTAAGGCCTCGGCTACTTCACCTAATTCTGATTCCACTGCTTCCAACGCAGTCTCAAAGGCATCGGTGGTGTATCTGGATCTTGCAAACTCTCCACTGTAAACATCAGTTCTAAGTCCAAGCACTTTGTCTAATACGGCTATCTTTCCGGTTTCATCTAATTTGTTGTAACGTTCCATTAAGCCTTGCAGTGTCGATACTTTATCTGTTAATGCTTCGCCTGAGTGGATTGCGTAAACTTCACTTGCATCTTCGAATCTCTCAAGCAACATGCTTACATAGCCTTCAAGGTCCGCTGCTGTTGTAGCTTCGTTAGCCTGATTCATTGAAGCCTGGGTTACTAATCTGGTGGCTACGATGGCGTCAAAGTATTCCTGCAAGGTAGCCAGGTCGTAACCATCTTCCGGCTTGTTGGACAACAGGTCTGAACTTACTGATGGCTTCCGGTCATCAATAAGAGTATTGTAGTCGGTTAAGTCAAGGCCTAAAATGGCTGCCTTTTCCTCAATTACTTCCTTCAAGGCGTTGCGGTCTTCCGCTACGTTGACTGCCTGGAGGGCTTCTCCTACTTGACCTATGATGCCTTCCTGTTCGGTCAATGCTGCATCTAAGGCCTCTGTGGTAGCTTGTGATCTGGCATAGGGAGCTTCCGCCAAGACTGCCTGAAGCGCTGCTTCCTGGTTGGCTTCGGGAAGATCTTCGTATCTATCTACTAAGCCTTGCAGTGTGAGTATCTTTTCACTAAGGGCAATACCGGAATGAGTATCGTAAATCTCATCCGCTGCCTCAAACTGGGCTAGCAGGTCGGTTACCCATGAGATTCCATCAAGGTCTGCAATGCTCTCGGCATTGTTCACTTTATCCATTGATGCCTGGGTCGCATGACGGGTAGCTACTATGGCATCAAAGGTTGCCTTCAAACTGTCTAGGGTGTAGCCTTCACCTTTGTTTGCTACTAGGTCTACGCTGACTGAGGGCTGTCTGGCTTCTATCAGCTCGTTGTAAGATTCCATGTCCAGACCAAGAACAGCTGCGTTATCTTCAATTGCGGCCTGCATTGCGGCTGTGGTCCCAGCATCGTTAACTGCCTGAAGGGCTGCTTGAACCGGATCTGCTGCCTGGACTAAGTCAAATCCACCTTCAGCTAATACTTCCATATTAGCAAAGTTGTCCTTAGATATTACTGATTTCAATGTCAATGTAGTGTTTATATCTGTCAAGTTTCCACTGATGCTTATTGTGTAATTTTCTATTTGACCATTGTAACTTTCGTCAAAGTCTGCTGGTACTGCACCTGGAATCAATTCTGTAATCCTAAACTCAGTTCCACTTAAAATTATACCATCCAGATATGTTGCTCCGTTTCGGGTTACTGTTACTTTTGATCCTTCTGGTAATGCTTCTCCAAGAGTTATTACTGAGTCAATCTTATAGCCGGCATCTACTACCACTTGTGGAATTTCAGATGGGAATGTCGCTGTTATTCCTTCTTCTACGCTGCCAGTTATCGCTGTCCCAGCTTTAACTTCTTCCAGTGCTACTGCCTCTGGATCTTCGACCTCTATGCTATGCTGCTTGCTGGCCAGGACATCTCCGTCCATGGTCTCCAGCGTCAGATCCATCTCATAGGTTGCTTCTTCTAATGCGGTGAAGCGAATGTTCGTGGTTGCCTCCCAATCCGGGGTCAACTCAAACCCGCTCGGTGGGCCAAAGTAACCGCCGGTGAGTTCCTTCCACTCTTCGCCGTCTTTGTACTCCAGCTTGTAGTCTCCACCGGTGATCTCGTAACGGTAGATGGCCGTGTAACCGGTGTTACCGCTGTTGTCACTCTCTACGCTGACGGTGAATTCCGCTGCCTGGTCTAGATACACCGCCTCTGGGGCTGTGCTGCTAATTGTGTAATCAGAGTAGGTTTTTGCTTCTACTACTTCTACAGTAATAACTTTGCTACCTAGTGATTCGTCTCCATCTACTGTTCTAAAATCTACTGTTACGTCATAAGTTCCTTCTGCATCGAAGGTTCCTCTAAATTCTGTTGTAATATCTCCTAGTGGGAAGCCGGTTGGTGGTCCAAATACATCTGTAAGTGGTAGCCAATCTCCTTCTCCACCTTCTTGATATTCAACTGTTGCTCCATCTGGTAGTGTGAAGTGTGCTCTTACCATTTTACCTGCATCACTATTAGCAACTGTGCCTACTGTAAATGTAGCTGGTACATCTACGGTGAATTCTGGCACATCTGCTGTGATTTCCATAGGTTCATAGGCTTCTACTACTTCAAAGTTTGCAGTTAATTCTACTGCTTCTGTTCCCATTGTAAACGTGTATGGGTTGTCTGTGCTTACTTCGCCATCAGCGTCAGTCCAGTTTACGAATACATAGCCTTCAGCTGGTGTTGCTTCTAGTGTTACTTCTGCTCCTTTTTCATAGCTGCCTTCACCTGTTACTGTTCCATTCTCTGCGGTTACAGTCACTGCATAGGTTTCGGCTGCTTCCACTGTCACTGCTGTCGTTGCTGTAAATTCACCAGCTGAGGCTGTAATGGTTGCTGTTCCCTCAGATACAGCTGTTACAGTTGCTACATTACCGTCAGCATCTATAGCTGCTACTGCTTCATCACTTGATTCCCACGTTACATCTTTATCAGTTGCATTATCAGGCTCAACTGTTGCTGTAATCTGTCCTGTATCCCCAACTGTTAATGTTAACTCTGTTGGTTCCACACTAATAGCACTAACGGGAACTACTGTAGCTTCAACCACGGTCACACTTGCTTTCAAATCACTTTCATATTTCACTAGAGCATTTGCATCTAAGGTAATTGTTCCTATTCCTGTTCTTTCTAGATTTCCATATACTGCTGCTGTTACTGTAGCATCATCTTCTCTAACTACAGCACTTATGTTTAGTCCCTCAAATTGTCCACCTAGTGAAATATCATTTAAATAAACAGCTTCTGTAACAGTGTCATTCTCTATTGTCAATGTAAAAGTTTCTTCAAAATCACTAGATACAGTTACTTGGCTTGGATCAACTGTCAAGATTGGCTCTGTCGGTTCTACTATTGTTACTTCACAGTTCGCCTTCTTACTGCTATCAGCATCAGAAGTTACTGTAATGGTCGCTGTTCCGGCTGCCACTGCTGTTACTTCGCCATTCCCATCTACAGTTGCTACACTCTCATCACTTGATTCCCACGTTACATTTTTATTAGTTGCATTATCAGGCTCAACGGTTGCTGTTATCTGGCCCGTTTCTCCAACTGTTAATGTCATCGTTTCCGGACTAATACTAATAGCACTTACCGAAATAGTTGTACTTCCACCGCCGCCTCCACCAGTAGATGTCTTTCTTGGCTGGTTCTCAATTATCGAATCACTCTCTTTATCCCCGCTGACTTTTTCAATCGTATCTTTGGCGTTGTTGACTTCTGATTCCGAGTCCAGGATCAATTCACTTACTTTGGTGTCTTTAGTAATATTTAATGTTATGCCTTCGAGGTTTTCGTTTACTTTTATTTCATCGATGGTGGTTTCGCCCCGGGTGGAGAGGACGACGTTGTCTGCTTTAATTTCTACGTTCTCAAAGGTGCCTTCGAGGATTATTTCTTCTCCGGCTGCTTCTTCAGATATTATGACTTGGCTCCCTTCTACACCGGTAGCTACTATCCGGATGTTTCCGCTGGAGGTTTTTTCGATAATTATCTGGTTATATTGTCCGCCGTTGATATGGATGCTGTCTTTCCCACCGCCACGGATGAAGGTGGTTCCTTTTACGGTTATGTTATTCAGGGTTGCGTCTCCGTCCCCGACTTCTTCAGCTATGGTCAGGTCCCCTTCTATGATCAGGTTCTGCAGGGTAACTCCGTCTGCGCTGATGGTGACGTCGTTTTCTATGGTCTCGGTGCCGGTTTCGGGACCGTAGGTACCGGCCTGGTTGTAGATTACTTCTTCGTCAATTGGTTCTTCTCCGATTGTTAGTTTTATGCTTCTGTCCAGTACTGCTGCTGCTTCTGCTCTGGTGGCGTTCCCTTGTGGTTTAAAGGTGCCGTCGGGGTACCCGCTTATTAGTCCGGCGGCTGATGCTTTGGTTACTGATTCTTTAGCCCAACCGGAGATCTGGGTGCTGTCGGTAAAGGTTTGGCTGTCTCCGGTTGCGGTTGTTTGGGTGGCGTTGACTACGATGGCGGCCATTTGTTCACGGGTAATGGGATCGTCGGGACCAAAGGTGGTGTCGCTGTACCCGTTTACCAGGCCATGGTTGTTGGCTGTTCTTATATCGTTTTTTGCCCAATGATTAGCGGTATCGTCAAATGTTTTGCCGGTTTCTGTTTTTTCCAGGTTAAAGGCTCTTACGGTTAAGACGGCGAATTCTGCCCTGGTGATGTTGTTGTCTGGTTTGAAGGTACCATCCGGGTACCCGCCGATGAGTCCTTTGTTTGTCATTTCTTGGATGGTGTTTTGGGCCCAGTGGCCTTCGATGTCACTGCATTGTGCCGCAAAAGCACCTGCCGCCAATACGCCTAACACCATAACTGATGCTAATAATACAGCAAGTATCCTTTTCATTTTCACTGTTTATCCCCTCCTTACTTTTTTACTATTAAAGGACAGGTAACGTACAACTCGCCTCCTTTCAGTTTTTCAATGTTCTTTTTTTGATCCTCCATTTTTTACTCAACAGAAACAAAAAACACACCTTATAAATG
>Ga0334899_1003281_pt1 | contig 11520 bp, 9 predicted proteins | sample GraSluR3_MG_FD_207219 | JGI IMG/M metagenome (GOLD analysis project Ga0334899, IMG submission 207219) | Sludge microbial communities from methane-producing bioreactor in Wageningen University, Netherlands - Granular Sludge_8_08-R3 | ecosystem: Engineered > Bioreactor > Anaerobic > Unclassified ... | reverse complement strand
TGTAATAGTTTGAAGCATAGCCATTGTTTTTATCGGCTGACCAGAAATATTCCACGTTCTCAGCATCTTTTTTGGCGTTCGATTTTACATCGAAGGCAAAAGTTTCACCAACCTGTAAAGCAGTACGATCTCCGGCAAGGTTTGCAGGATCAGTCGGATACGATAAAGCACCATCAAGCGACATAACCATAACAGCTCTGATTACTCCATCCGTTTCATTCCAGTAATGGTCTGCGTCCAGCAATGCTTCCAGACCTGCCTGGTTGTTGCTCCAGCCGGCAATATAAAAAGGTTGCCATTCATTTTTAACCACACCCGCAGATCCTTCATAAGCTGTAACAAAACCATCGGCAAACACAGCTTTTCCTCCACCCAGTTCAACAGCACGGGCATAAGCCTGGTTCTGGTACTGCAATACCAAATCCTCACCGCTAAAGGTGTTTCCTGCCGTACTGTCAGAAGCTGCAGCGAAAGTAGGTTCATGACGCACAGGACTGGTGGGTTGTGCCATAATTTCGAAAGTACGTGTACCTGCATCGGCCAAACCATTGATGTCGAGATATTTTATGAGCACATAAAAATTTTCTCCGTCGTGAACTCCTTTCCACGATGCTCCGAATGTGGCATCACCATCCAGATCGTATAAATCGCCACCGTCGGTATTTGTAGGGTTGGCCACCATTTTTGCATCCCCAAGCAAATCCCATGTGGCATCGAATGAAGTATTGTCAGCAATCGGTTCCCAGGTTGCCGGAGCTTTGTAAATGGTAACTTCAGGATTATTATAGGGATTAGTGGCATAGCCTGTTATTCCCTCATAATCGGGTTCCTCGTCCCATGTAACCCAGCTTACTCCCAAAATGGTAAAATCACCGGCTGGTTCCTCGCCTATTACCTGCGGTGATAATGTTACATGTCCGCTGTAATAGTTTGAAGCATAGCCGTTGTTTTTATCGGCTGACCAGAAATATTCAACATTTGCATCATCTTTTTTGGCATTTGATTTTACATCGAAGGCAAAAGTTTCATCCACTTTCAAAGCAGTCCGATCTCCTTCCAAATCGACAATATCAGCAGGATAAGAAAGTGCGCCATCCATGGACATAACCAGTACTGCCCTGATTACACCATCGGTTTCATCCCAGAAATGGTCAGCATCGAGCAAGGCTTCCAAACCTGCCTGGTTGTTGCTCCAGCCTGCTATAAAAAAGGGTTGCCACTCATTTTTAACTATACCCGCTGACGCTTCATAAGCAGTAACAAAACCATCGGCAAAAACGGCTTTCCCGCCACCCAGTTCAACAGCCCGTGCATAAGCCTGGTTCTGGTACTGCAATACCAAATCCTCGCCGCTAAAAGTATTTTCTGCTGTGCTGTCAGAAGCTGCAACGAATGTAGGTTCATGACGAACAGGACTGGTAGGCTGTGCCATAATTTCAAACGTTCTGGTTCCGGCGTCGGCCAAACCATTGATGTCGAGATATTTTATCAGCACATAAAAATTCTCTCCATCGTGAACCCCTTTCCACGATGCGCCAAATGTGGCATCGCCATCCAAATCGTATAAATCGCCACCGTCAGTATTTGTAGGATTGGCAACCATGTGGGCATCACCCAGCAAATCCCATGTTGCATCAAAAGAAGCAATATCTGCAATGGGAGTCCAGGAAGAAGGAGCTTTGTAAACGGTTACCTGCGGGTTGTCGTATGGGTTGTCTGCATAACCGGCTACCCCTTCATAATCCGGTTCTTCATCCCATGTAACCCAGCTTACACCATGAATGGTCTGTGCATAAGACCATGTGGCAAAAATTGAAAGAACAAAAAATAAGGTAAATTTTCTCATAATAATTAGTTTTTTAGTTGTTAAATATGAAATCTCTTAATTCAAAGATGCACATGGGAAAAAAAACCCTGTATATAGTTGTGGAATTTACAGTAAGAATTTTTACAGGAATTTTTTTTTTGAAAATCAGAAATGAAGAGAAATACTAATAAAGGATACCAGTAACATTAACGGTGCATAATCTTTCAGATAATTTCTTAATGAAAGCATCGCTTTTGCCATGTGCATTTCTACCGTTTTTACTGAAAGACCCATGATTTCCGCAATTTCCTTATTTTTTTTGCCTTCGTATCTTTTAAGCTTGAAAGTAGTTTGTTGCTGGGGAGGAAGTTGTTCAACACCCTGTCTTATTTTTTCCCTAAGGTCTTTTATCATTAAAAAATCAGAAGGGGTGTCGTTGATTTTATTCGAAAAGGCGTCCGTTTCGCCGTTGTGTTTCAGCAGAAAATCTTCGAGCATTTCTTCCTTTTTATGTTTGCGTAAATAGTTAAGCGAATTTTTACAAACAGCCTGAAAAAGATAAGATTTCAGCGAAACCTTTATGTCGAGCGAAGTTCTTCGGTTCCATATATTGAAAAAAGTTTCGGAAACAATATCTTCGGCCAAATCTTTTCGTCCCAGGTATCTTTTGGCATAATTGCACAACGGAACATAATAATCGCGGAAGACGATAATGTATGTAGCTTCGTCTCCATGCTTTAGGCGTTCAATAATATTGGTTTCCTCCTTATTCATTACATTATGCGAAATTACTACTTTTTCAGCATTTATTTCAAACGCCAGGAAGCTTAATAATTGATTAAGCTTTTTTCGCGAATTAACCAGAATCTTTCCAAAAAATTATCTTTGCAACATAATTGTCACAGTATCACTCAAAGTGATGCCATGACTATTTGCTGTGCAAGTGTATTCTGAAACCATCAAAAAAATAAAAATATGTTGCCAAAAATAAATCCGATGTCAACTTCTGCCTGGGAAAAACTGGAAGATCATTATTTCAGTTTTGAGGGTACACACATGAAAGAACTGTTTGAAAGGGATTCCGCCCGATTTCAGAATTATTCACTGAAGTTTGAAGAGATTCTGGTCGATTTTTCCAAAAATATTGTGGACGATAAAGCGCGCGAGTTGCTGGTTGAACTGGCCGAAGAGTGCCAATTGAAAGCCGCCGTTGAAAGTATGTTTAAGGGGCAAAAAATTAATACCACTGAAAACCGCGCCGTGCTGCACGTAGCTTTGCGCAACCGGACAAATTCACCTGTTTTTGTTGACGGCAAAGATGTAATGCCGGATGTGAATGCCGTGCTCGACCAAATGAAAAGTTTTTCGGAAGAAGTGATTTCGGGCCGGTGGAAAGGATACACGGGAAAAGCCATTACCGATGTGGTAAATATTGGAATTGGAGGGTCCGACCTTGGTCCGCTGATGGTAACCGAAGCGCTGAAACCCTATAAAAATCACCTCAACCTGCATTTTGTTTCGAACGTGGATGGGACGCACATGGCCGAAACGCTGAAAAAAGTAAGCCCGGAAACTACGCTTTTTATCGTGGCTTCGAAAACATTTACTACCCAGGAAACCATGACCAATGCCAATACGGCACGGCGCTGGTTTCTTGATGCAGCAAAAGATGAAAACGTTGTGAAAAATCATTTTGTAGCTGTTTCCACCAACAAAAATGAGGTGGCAAAATTTGGCATCGACACCAAAAACATGTTCCGGTTTTGGGACTGGGTAGGTGGCCGATATTCGCTTTGGTCGGCCATCGGGCTTTCCATTGTTTTGGGAATTGGTTATGAGAACTATATTGAACTTTTGGAGGGCGCTCATGCCATGGACAATCATTTCCGCAACACAGAATTCGAAAAAAATATCCCCGTCGTTCTGGCGCTTTTCGGCATTTGGTACAACAACTTTTTCGGCGCCGAAACCGAAGCCATTTTGCCCTACGATCAGTACATGCACCGCTTTGCCGCCTATTTCCAGCAGGGAAACATGGAAAGCAACGGGAAATATGTGGACCGCAACGGCGAACAGGTGGAATACCAGACCGGCCCAATTATTTGGGGCGAACCCGGGACCAACGGGCAGCACGCCTTTTATCAGCTCATTCACCAGGGAACCAAGTTGATACCCTGCGACTTTATTGCGGCGGCCATCAATCATAATCCGATTGGCGATCACCACCAAAAACTGCTCGCCAACTTCTTTGCGCAAACCGAAGCGCTGATGGTGGGGAAAACTGAAGAACAGGTGATTGCAGAACTTAAAGCCGCCGGAAAATCGGAAAACGAAATTGCAGCACTCACACCGTTTAAAGTATTTCCCGGGAATATACCTACCAATTCCATCCTGATTAAAAAGCTCACTCCAAGAACGTTGGGTACTTTGATTGCTATGTACGAACACAAGATTTTTGTGCAGGGAATCATCTGGAATATTTACAGCTTCGACCAGTGGGGTGTGGAGTTGGGCAAACAACTGGCCGGTACCATTCTGCCTGAATTAAAAAGCGATGAACCGGTTGCCGGGCACGATGCTTCTACAAACGGGTTGATAAATGCCTTTAAAAAAATGCGAAAATAGGCGCTTGTGTACATGAAAAGAACAGAACCGGATTCCTGAAGTCCGGTTTTTTTTTGCACGAAAGTAAGGTAACCTCGCACATCGTATTTAGATTGAATGATTCAAAAACCTCCGAAATGAAAAAATCTTTATCAATTTGATAGCTATTGGCACAAAAGTTTAAAACATCGCGAATTGTTCAAATCTGTTGAATGGTTCTGTATTTCAATATTTAATCTGTTTCCAGGCTTCAGGTTTTTTTAAAAACTGTTTGCTGTATTGATTTTGGAATCTTTTTTGAATAATGCACTTCAAAATTCAAAGATTTTTTAATCATAAACTGGAATATTGTGAAATCTGATTTTTAATAATAACAAAAAACAAATAAATTATGAAAAAGCTCAGACTTAGTTTAGTAATGATGTTAAGCGTGGCCCTTGTTTTGGGAGGTTGTGCCTCATGGAACAAAACTCAAAAAGGCGCTGCAGTGGGCACTGCTGCCGGCGGTGCTGCCGGTGCAATTGTTGGAAAAGCATCGGGAAATACCGCTCTTGGAGCGATAATCGGAGCCGCAGCCGGAGGTGCTGCCGGTGCAGTTATTGGCCGCCAAATGGATAAACAGGCCGAAGAAATTGAAAAAACTGTTCCTGATGCCCGGGTAGAACGCGTGGGCGAAGGAATTGTGGTGGAGTTCAACAGTCAGATTCTCTTTGGTTTCGACCAGTCCAATCTCTCGGCTGATGCCAGAAATAATCTCGACAAACTGGTAGTTGTGCTGAATAATTATCCGGATACCAACATCGAGGTTCAGGGACATACGGACAGCACCGGTTCAGAGTCTTACAATCAGCGATTATCCGAACGGCGGGCCGGATCGGTAGCCGGCTATTTAATGCAAAAAGGAATTTTAAACCAACGCATTACCCAGGTTGGCATGGGAGAATTGTATCCCAAATATACCAACGATACCGAAGAAGGTCGGACTCAAAATCGCAGAGTTGACTTCCTGATTACCGCCAACGAAAAAATGAGAGCTGAAGCGGAACGGGAAGCCGGCAGTTAAACAAAAAGCTGATGCCGTTTAGTTTGGCTGAACTCAGCGATTTTTATCAAAATTAATTCACATAAAAAAGTAAAAAATGAAAACGAAATTTTTAACAGGTACAATACTTATGGTTTTTACGGCAATGGCGGTTTTTGCGCAAGGCAATTACCCTTCAAAAACTTCGTTTGCCGTGCTTGGAGGAATAAACTTTCAAAATTTAAACGGGAAAGATGCCGACGGAGATAAACTCGAATACGATCTTCTGCCGGGCTTTCACGGCGGTGTGAATGCACAGATTCCGGTAGCCCCCGAGTTTTATTTTCAACCCGGGTTAATGCTTTCTACAAAAGGAGCTAAAAATGCTGAAAGCTTTGAAATGGCACTGGCTTCCAAAGTCAGACTTTCGTATCTGGAATTGCCGTTAAATTTTGTTTATAAGGCGGCACTGGGCGACGGCTATTTTATGCTGGGTTTTGGGCCATATCTGGCTTACGGCGTCGGCGGTAAAGTTATTTGGGAATCCGATTCAGGTTCTATAGAGTATGATGTAAAGTTTAAAAAAGGAGATAACTCAGACAACTCAAGTATTTTTTATGTCAGGCCTTTTGATGCCGGAGGCAACATTTTTGCCGGATACGAACTTCCCGGCGGTTTGTTTTTTCAGTTCAATACCCAGTTGGGGATGTTGAATATCAACTGGGAAAATGAGTTGTTGCCTGATGATAAGTCGGTATTAAAAAACACAGGTTTTGGTCTTTCGGCCGGATACCGGTTTTAAGTTTACAGCAATTTAAGTGGATATACCCTTCGTGCAGCGCGGAGGGTATTTTTTTAACTCAGCTTTTCGGTTAAGCGAACCATCTCTTTTTTGGCCTGAAAATTATTGTATAAAATGTTGTAAACCGCATCGCAAACAGGCATGTAAACCTGGTGCTGCCGGTTGATTTCGTGAATGGATTTCGATGCATAGTAGCCTTCAGCGACCATGTTCATGTCGAGAAAAGCGCTTCGCACCGAATAACCCCGGCCAATTAAAGTGCCGAGCAACCGGTTTCTACTGAATTGCGAATAAACCGTTACCAGCAAATCGCCCAGGTATGCCGAATCTTTGATGTCGCGGCTGATGGGGTGCACGGCATCCACAAACCGTTTTATTTCCTGAATAGCGTTGGAGACCAGCACCGCCTGAAAATTGTCGCCATAGCCAAGACCATGAGCGATTCCGGCGCCTATGGCAACAATGTTTTTAATCACAGAAGTGTATTCTGTTCCCCAAATGTCATCAGAAGTGGAAGTGCAGATGTAATTGCACTGAATCAGTTGGGCAAAGTTTGCTGCTTTGGTTTCGTCGATTCCTGCCACTGTAAGGTATGAAAGTTTTTCCAGCGCCACCTCTTCGGCATGACACGGACCGGCTATTACTCCAACATTTTCAAAAGGTACATTGAAATACCTGTTCAGGTATTCTACTACCAAAAGGTTTTCGTGGGTTACAATTCCTTTTATTCCCGATAAAAAATATTTACTGCTGAGGTCGGTTTTCAAATTGCCCAGAATCTCCGGCAAAAATGCTGAGGGAACGGCCAAAACAATAATGTCTGAATTCTCCACAATTTTATCAACATCATTATAAAAATTTATCCGCTCCGTTTCGAATTCCACACTTTGCAGGTATCGCGGATTGTTTCCCAACTCCCTGAAACTTTCAATGGTATCTGTTTTCCTGAAAAACCAGTTGATTTGTCCCACATTCTCCAGCAACATTTTGGCAATTGCCGTTGCCCAGCTTCCGCTTCCAATAACTCCTGCTCTGTCTGTTTTAATATTCATCCCTTTGTTTTTCGGTGGGCAAAAATAAGAAGATTGCAAAACATTCTTCCAGTTTTCGGGAAATGTTGTATTTTCAGGGCGCAAATCAATAAATTTAAACTGTTCATGCATCAATACATTCTTGCACTCGACTCAGGCACAACCAGCAACAGGGCTATTCTTTTTAACCATTCCGGGGAAATCACCGGAACTGCCCAACAGGAATTTGAACAAATTTATCCGCGTCCCGGATGGGTGGAACACCGTCCGTCCGACATTTGGGAAAGCCAGTTGAAAACAGCCCGCGAAGTGTTGGAAAAACATAAAGTTTCTCCTTCAGAAATTTCCGGTATCGGCATAACCAATCAGCGGGAAACTACCCTGATTTGGAACCGTGAAACCGGCGAACCTGTGTATAACGCCATTGTTTGGCAAGATAGACGTACGGCAGGCATTTGCGATGAATTGAAAGACCGCGGCCTGGAAAAAACCTTTGCCGAAAAAACCGGTTTGGTTATCGATGCCTATTTTTCCGGAACAAAAATCAAATGGATTCTGGATAATGTGGAAGGAGTAAAAGAACAGGCTAAAGCAGGAAAGCTGGCTTTTGGAACAGTGGATACTTGGCTTATCTGGAAACTTACGGGTGGAAAACTGCACGTTACCGATGTAACCAATGCCAGCAGAACCCTGCTTTTCAATATTCATACCCTGGAGTGGGACGATGAATTGTTGAAAATTCTCGACGTTCCGAAGGAATTACTGCCCGAGGTAAAACAAAGCAGCGAGATTTACGGGAAAACAGAAAAAGCGTTGCTGGGAGAAGAGATTCCGGTAGCCGGAATTGCGGGCGACCAGCAAGCCGCATTGTTCGGACAAATGTGTATCGAAGAGGGAATGGTAAAAAACACATACGGAACAGGCTGTTTTGTGGTGATGAATACCGGAAGCAAGCCTATTGCATCGAAACACAAATTACTTACAACCATTGCGTGGCAGGTAAACGGCAAAACAACCTATGCGCTCGAAGGGAGCATTTTTGTGGCCGGTGCAGTGGTGCAGTGGCTGCGCGATCAGCTGGAAATCATCGAATCTTCAGCTGAAATAGAAGAACTGGCTTCGCAGGTGCCAGACAGTGGAGGCGTTTCGTTTGTACAGGCGTTTGTGGGGCTGGGTGCTCCCCATTGGGACCAGTATGCCGCCGGAACCATTATCGGGCTGAGTCGCGGAACGGGAAAAGCCCATATTGCCCGGGCAGCGCTTGAAGCCATCGCCTTGCGTTCGATGGAGGTCATCGAAACAATGGCTGAGGACTCCGGTATCGATGTAAACGAATTGCGGGTTGATGGTGGCGCGGCGGTGAATAACCTGCTCATGCAGATTCAGGCGGATGTGGTAAATACGGGTGTGGTTCGCCCCAAAGTTACTGAAACCACAGCGCTCGGTGCTGCTTATTTGGCAGGTCTGGCTACCGGATTCTGGGAAAATCTGGATGAGGTGAAAGAGCAGTGGCAGGTGGATCGAAAATTTCAACCGGCTGAAAACAGGGAAGAATTCAAAAAAGTGATTGCCAACTGGAAAAAGGCTGTGGAACGCAGTAAAGCCTGGTATGAGTCGCATTAACAAAATAAAACCATCCTTTAAAGTTTAAAAAAATGGAACGAGAGGCTATTCTGAAAAGAATACAAAAAACGAAATGGGACATTGTCATCGTTGGCGGAGGAGCCACAGGGCTGGGATGCGCTGTGGATGCGGCTTCTCGCGGGTATAAAACCCTTCTGCTCGAACAGGTCGATTTTTCCAAGGGAACGTCGAGCCGCAGTACAAAGCTTGTGCACGGTGGCGTTCGCTATTTACAACAGGGCGATGTTTCGCTGGTATTTGAAGCACTTAAAGAGCGCGGACTGATGTTTAAAAATGCCCCGCACCTGGTTACTAATCAGTCGTTTATTATTCCCACTTACGAATGGTGGGGCGGCCCGTTCTATACCATTGGTTTAAAAGTGTATGATCTGATGGCCGGAAAACTGGGGCTGGGGCCCTCCAAACATCTGTCGCGTGAAGAAGCTGTTGAAGCTTTGCCTACCGTGGAACAGGAAGGTTTAAAAGGGGGAGTGATTTACCAGGACGGCCAGTTCGACGATTCCCGGATGGCTGTTACCCTTGCGTTAACTGCTGTTGATTATGGAGCGACACTTATCAATTACTGCAGGGTTACTCAGCTGCTGAAGGATGGCGAACTGATAAACGGAGCGGTCGCGGTTGATCAGGAAACCGGGGAAGAGCTGAAAATCAAATCGAAAGTAGTAATTAATGCTGCCGGTGTTTTTGCCGATGAAGTGATTCAAATGGATGAACCGGAAAAACCCGAAATGATTACTCCCAGCCAGGGAATTCATTTGATTCTGGACAAGAGTTTTCTTCCGAACGATTACGCCATTATGGTTCCGCATACTTCCGACGGGCGGGTAATGTTTGCTGTTCCCTGGCATAACCATGTGGTGGTGGGAACAACTGATACGCTGATTGAAAATCATTCGCTGGAACCAGTGGCTCTGGAATCGGAAGTTGATTTTGTATTGCAAACAGCCGGGCAGTACCTCGTGAAACAACCCACCCGAAAAGACGTACTGAGTGTTTTTGCCGGTTTACGGCCTCTGGCAAAACCCGAGGGCGGGAAAAAAGCCACCAAGGAAATTTCCCGGGGGCATAAAATTCTTATCTCGGTTTCGGGCCTTATCACAATAATCGGGGGCAAATGGACCACCTACCGGAAAATGGCCGAAGATACCATCGATAAAGCGATAATGCTGGGGGGCCTCACCGAACGCGATTGTATTACACATCATCTTCCGGTTCACGGTTACCGCATTGACCTCAATGCCTATAACGATCCAATGGCCCCCTACGGGCTCGATAAAGAGGAAATTCTTGCCATTGCCGGGGAAGAAAAAGAGTGGGAGGGATGGTTGAGTGAAAAACTGAACATTCGGAAAGCACAGGTGGCGTGGGCTGTCAGAAAGGAATGGGCACGAACGGTTGAAGATGTTCTGGCACGCAGAACACGGGCCCTTTTTCTGGATGCACGCGAAAGCATCGGGTTGGCGCCTGAAGTGGCAAAACTAATGGCCCGGGAGTTGAACAGAGATGAACAATGGCAGCAGGAACAAGTGGCGCAATTCAGCAGCATCGCTAAAAATTATTATTTCGAAGATTAAACAGTAAATACAATGATTGAATATTTTGGTGAATTTTTAGGTACATTTATTCTGATTTTACTCGGTAACGGCGTGGTTGCCAATGTAAATCTCGACAAAACCCACAGCCACGGAAGTGGGTGGATTGTGATAACCGCCGGGTGGGCTATGGCGGTTTTTGTGGCTGTTCTGGCCACTGCGGATATCAGCGGAGCGCACATTAATCCGGCCGTAACTTTGGGCTTGGCATTCAGTGGTTTATTCGAGTGGGCCAAAGTTTTTCCGTTTATTTTGGCGCAAATGCTGGGTGCAATGTTGGGTGCATTTACGGTATATATCTTCTTTCGGAATCACTTTAATGTTACAGCAACACCTGGCGCTAAAAAAGCCTGTTTCTGTACCGCACCTGCCATCAGGCACTACCGGAACAATTTTTTCTCTGAATTTGTTGGAACATTTGTTTTGGTTTTGGCGGTGCTTTTAATTACTATGCCTCAATTGCAATACGAAAGTTTTGGCAGCACCAAAGTTGGTTTGGGTTCGCTGGGCGCGCTTCCCGTAGCACTGGTTGTTTTTTCGCTTGGCCTGAGTTTGGGCGGCACCACAGGTTATGCTATTAATCCTGCCCGCGATTTGGGCCCAAGAATCGTGCATGCGTTTCTTCCTTTAAAAAATAAAGATAATACAGACTGGGAGTATTCCTGGGTACCGGCTTTAGGACCGGTTGCCGGTGCCGCATTTGCTTCAGTTGTCCACTATTTTATAAGTTGCAACTGTTAAATGTATTTTTTTTGAAAAAAGAAGCAAAGTTTTTTGGAATTGAAAAAAGGTTTCTTACATTTGTAAGGCAATACGTTCTGTATTGCTTGTGTGTTTGGGGGTTAACATTTGAGGGCAGCTGATGAGCTGCCCTTTCTTTTTTGTGTTTAACCCTGAATGTTAATAACTTGATTTTATATTTTTATTTTTTTAACCAATTCTCCAGGTCAGATGAATGTTATTTTTTTTGCTAACTAAAAAATCAATATATTGTAAACGTTTTATCCATTCGGTCAAAA
>Ga0334899_1003266_pt1 | contig 11557 bp, 7 predicted proteins | sample GraSluR3_MG_FD_207219 | JGI IMG/M metagenome (GOLD analysis project Ga0334899, IMG submission 207219) | Sludge microbial communities from methane-producing bioreactor in Wageningen University, Netherlands - Granular Sludge_8_08-R3 | ecosystem: Engineered > Bioreactor > Anaerobic > Unclassified ... | reverse complement strand
CTTCTCGCCGGCTCCGACAGAACGATGGAGTACTGATTGCATCTGTTGTTCTATCCTGTCATCGATATACCCGTTCAGTACATCATCGAGGAATTCACTTTTATCGCCTTGATACACCAACAAGGAAAACTCCTTTTATTTCCCAACGAAACGAGGGTAGCGGAACAATCACTATTGGTCCATTACCGAGAGAGTGCAGGAAACGTATGGGGAGATACCCCGCCGCCTCTTGCCCTGGGGTCACGATTTCCAAACGGAGTGAGAGCAGTGGGACCACGAAGTGGTCACTTTGCCGAACAAGTGCCGGAAACGAAAGCTTGCTTGCATACCATTCATTTCAAAGCTAGTCACGATCGATTTCCGTGTACTTCCTATGGGACCCTTTTGCCTTCTCTACGGGATATTTTTTGGCATTCTTCTCCATTTTCGCTTCGAAGGTGGCTCTCAGGTCTATGCCAAGGTCATGGCTGAGCAGCAACACCCAGTAGAAGATATCGGCCAACTCCTCACCAATGCTCTCTCGTTGTTCAGTTATGTGGTCAGCTATCTCTTCTGGACTCTTCCATTGAAAATGCTCAAGCAGTTCTGTCGCCTCAAGCACCAGCGATATCGCAACATCCTTGTAATTGTGAAATTGCTCCCAATCCCGTTCTTCACGGAATGCGAGAATCCTATCGGTCAATTCTTGTAATTCATGCATACTGTATCTCTCTTGTATCTGCACAGCATACCACACTTTTCAAACAAACATGTCATGTTCCTCGGGAAGACCTATACAACAAGACCGCTCATCAATACTTACTGGAGTTGGTAGCCGGATATGAATGACAGAAGTCGAGAGCCATCTTGGTCGGAAGCGGTCTGCTTATATAATATCCCTGTCCTAGGTCACAGCTATGCTTTCTCAGGCAGCACAATTGTGATTCCGTCTCCACACCCTCGGCAACCACCGTGAGTCCCATCTTGTGTGCCATGGAGATGATATCTACAGCAATCGCATACGAGTCGTCACATTCTACGATGGAACGAATGAAGTACCTGTCGATCTTGACTGAATCGATATACAACTCCCTCAAACGAGCGAATGAGGAGTACCCGGTGCCAAAATCATCTAGAGAGATGGTTATACCCATGTGCTTGATCTGCTGCAACTTCTCATTGATCAGGTCGAAATTATCGAGCAATGTCGTCTCCGTGATTTCAAATTCAAGTAACCTGATATCGATATCGTACATCGAGACTATCGCTTTCACATCATCCAAAAACTCTTCCCTGAGCAACTGCAATCCCGAAATATTCACGGCAACGGTCAATCCTTGTCGGTCACCGCTCTGAAGCAGCTGGATGAACTCACATGCTTGTCTCAGAATCTCCTTGCCAAGATCGTAAATAAGGAACTTCTTCTCAGCGACATGGATGAATTCAGGCGGGGAGACAAAACCGAGAGCGGGCAACTCCAAACGTGCAAGGGCCTCGAATCCCATCAGCTCCTGACATTCTAGGTCGATTTTCGGCTGATAGTGCAAAGAGAAGCTTTGCTGATCTCTCCCTTCGGTAATCGCCCTCAAACTCTTCTCGATTGTGTCTTCGCGCCTCTCTCTAGCCTCCATGGCATCCTCATAGAAGCTGACAATGGCACCGGCTCGCCTTGTGTTAGAACTCAACGCAAGGCGGACATTCTGAAGTAATGTATCGCTTGACCCTGGCCGATATCCTCGCATCTCCACAACCCCTACGCCTATTTGGACTTCCTGAGGTTGATCGAATACCTCTTTTAACTGAGCACGACAGTGTTTCACAAGGTTTCCTGCAACAGCCTGGAGCTCATCTCTATCGGCATAGGCTCCTCGAATGTACACAAGCTCTCGTTTCGCATACGAAAAGAGTCTGTCATCATGGCTGAGGAAGGCCTGTATCGCATTCGAAATCGCTACATACAACACATTCCCATACGAAGATCCATACAGCAGATTCAATGTGGCAAGATTTTCGATTCTTATCAGAATGATTGCCTGATTCACAGTATTCGTTTTCAAGATGTCCTCGAGATACTCATTCTGAAACACCTCATTCGGCAGACCGGTCAATGCATCGTAAAACGCTAGTCGAACGTTCGCTTTGTTTTTCCGATATGCGTAGTAGAGAATCGCTCCAAAGAATGAAAGTAGAATCAAATACTGAAAGATTGCCTGGAAAATCAGTCCCTGGATCTCATTCGCCAACTCGTCGGCTTCCCATGTAATTACCAAGTTCCCGATGAATTGATCTTCTATGAGCACTGGAACCCCGACTAGATACACAGAGCTTCCCTCGAAGTCGATTCTGTGGACGTTATCGCTTCCAGCATACAGCAAGTCCAAAACCCGTTCATCTTTCAGAGTCGCTCCGGTAATCCCTTCCAGACTGCTCGAAACGATGATATTGTCCGAGTTGATGAATGTAAGATGGTATTCTCCGCTACTGGTGTATGCGTGATTCACCAGTTCAGAGTATTCGAAATGCTCTAGGAACTGCTCAAGATTCTCTGCTTTTACACCAATCTGATAGAACGTTCCATCTTCATTTCGAATATAAGCATACTTGAGATACCGGTCACTCTCCGTATCTCTCCGAATCTCCTCTTCAACAAAAAAATTCAGCTCTCCGGTCATAAAGGTATGTACCGGATGCCCTTCGAAAGCCTGCCAGCCAATATATTCGCCGGTATTACTGTATTGGATCTTCCCTGCAGCATCGTATACATAGATTTCATCCACATGAAGCCTGTGAGCAAGATCTGCAATGCTTTCATCTCCCCCTGAGTGATCGAATATCGGTACTGCTTGACTGGCCATCTCCAGTTTATCATCCAACAACGAGGAGATGGTGTTATATGCCTCCCGGGAGTGAGAAAGCATCTGGGCATAGCTATCGGCGATACTGAGTGCTGTATTGCGAAAGTCTTGTTGTTTCTGGGTTACACTGGTGTTCAGAAACACGAGAGATAACAACAGAAACAGGAGACTAAGTCCTGCCAGAGGGAGAAGAAAATATTTGAGATCCAACCTTTTCAGTTTATCCTGCACCATGAGCAACCCTTATTTACAACAAATACTATAGAGTATTCAAGATATTTTGTCGTACCTTTTTATACCGCAAGTGAGCTCTTTGCACTTTCATCAGTTTTAAGTTATCGTCAGATTACCTCTGCCGGCTAAAGGAGCACCCATGGAACAAACCTATTTGCGAGTCCACCCTTCCGATTCTGTACTGGTTGCCTTGCAGTCGCTTCCATCTGGGATGGAGATAACAGTGGATGGCACTACGTTCTGCCTGCAGGAAGCTATTCCAGCTGGGCACAAGTTCGCATTGCGGGGCATGGAAGCGGGTAATGAGATCGTTAAATACGGATCTACAATCGGAATAGCCACCAAAACGATCCCCAGAGGAAGTTGGGTACATACCCACACCATGAAGACCAGTCTGAGTGGCATCATCTCCTACGCATACAACCCTACACCCTATGCAAAGAAGATTCCGGGGAATATCAGAAACACATTCCTCGGTTATCCGAGAACCGGAGGGAAGACAGGTACGCGAAATGAGCTGTGGATCATCCCCACCGTGAGTTGTGTGAATCACACCACCGAAGTGATTGCCGAAGCCGCACGAAAGCAGTTTGAAGGCCTGTGCGATGGAATCTACGCCCTGCCGCACAACACTGGGTGTTCTCAGGTTGGTGAAGGTGCCAGCATAAGTCAGCAGATTCTGAAAGGGATCGTGCAGCATCCGAATGCAGGTGGTGTACTCCTTGTCAGCCTGGGGTGTGAGAACAATGATCTGAAACACTTCCTGCCACTACTTGATTCGATTAATGAGAGTCGTGTCAGAACCATGGTGACACAGGAGATTCAGGGAGATGAGATTGCGCATGGACTCGATCTCATAGGGGAGATTCTCCATGAGATGCACCACGATACTCGGGTCGAGACCCCTGTATCCAAGCTGATTCTCGGCCTCAAATGTGGAGGATCCGATGCTTTCTCCGGTCTCACGGCGAATCCTCTCGTGGGGTGCATCGCAGACCGCTTGGGTGCCTGTGACGGCAGCGGTATCCTCACCGAGGTTCCAGAGATGTTCGGTGCCGAACATCTGCTCATGAATCGAGCAGATACCAAGAAGACATTCGACAAGATAGTGGCCATGATAAACTCATTCAAGCAGTACTATCTCGACAGCGATATCCCCATATACGAAAACCCATCACCAGGTAACCGGGAAGGAGGCATTACCACATTGGAAGAGAAATCGTTGGGAAACATTCAGAAAAGTGGGTTCTCTCCCATCACCGATACCCTAACCTATGGAGAGTGTGTAAAGAAAACGGGAATCAACCTATTGGAGGGACCGGGTAACGATAATGTATCGATAACCAATATGCTTGCTTCGGGAGCACAGATGCTCCTGTTCACCACCGGACGCGGGAATCCCCTGTCCAGCATGATTCCCACTGTCAAGATTTCCTCGAACTCCAAACTTGCCGAGATGAAACCGAACTGGATCGACTTCAACGCAGGAACCTTGCTGGAAGGAGCTTCACTTGCATCCGTGTGCGACCAGCTCTGGAACCAGATCCTCGATATTGCATCGGGATTAGAGCGAACAAAAAGTGAGACTGGAAACTATCGCGCAATCATGATCTTCAAGAAAGGAGTACTCCTCTAGATACCAGCATCCTGTATCTTCTTCTGAATTCACGATTCATTTACTGCTTCAGTTCGAAGCTTTCCGATACGTTGACACCCATCTTCGGTCTCCATACACTGTCCGAACCATATAGGGAGGTATGCAGAGATGCTTCATCATAACCCCACATCATCCATTGCTTTCGGTCGTCCCCCAGTCGTTGCGAGACACGGCATGGTTGCCACTAGTCAGCACCTCGCCGCGCAAGCAGGACTTCGCATATTGCAGGAGGGAGGCAATGCAATCGACGCCGCAATTGCCACGGCTGTAACGCTCACGGTAACCGAACCGACATCGAATGGTATCGGTGGCGATGCCTTTGCCCTCGTGTGGGCCCAAGGAAAACTCCACGGATTGAACGCAAGTGGCCCAGCTCCTCGGGGAATAAGTCTCAAGGCTGTCACCGACAAGGGTTTCAGCGGCATGCCGACCCGCGGCTGGATACCGGTGACCGTGCCTGGTGTACCTTCCGCCTGGGCAGCTCTCTCAGAACGATTCGGCAGACTACCGTTGGAGAGAGTCATGGAGAGCGCAATACACTATGCCCGTCAGGGATATGCAGTATCGCCAACCGTCGCACGACAGTGGGCTCGAGCATATGACCGGTACGCACCCCTGGCCAGTGATCCGCAATTCACGCCCTGGTTCTCACTCTTCGCTCCGAACGGACGAGCCCCTCGGGCTGGAGAACTCTGGTCCTCCGGGCATCACGCAACGACACTGGAGCGCATTGCAGCAACTCATGCTCGAGATTTTTACGAGGGAGAAATCGCAGACCGTATCGACGCCTACTCGAGAGCGCATGAGGGGTATCTGAGAAAAGAGGATCTAGCTGCGTATCGGCCCGAATGGATAGACCCGATCAAGACTTCCTACAAAGGGTATCATGTGTGGGAACTTCCCCCGAACGGACAGGGTATTGCAGCACTTGAGGCACTGGCAATTCTCGAAGGCATGCATTCGGAGGGTCATGAGAGTGAAAAACGAGTTCACCATGCGATAGAGGCGACAAAGCTGGCCATGAGCGATGCAGCTGCATATATCGCCGAGCCATCGAGTATGCCCTATTCGGTAGCACAACTGCTCTCCAACGATTATATCGCGCGACAGCGATCTCGTATCGCCGAACAGGCACGTATACCTTCATGTGGAGAGCCTCAGCGAGGGGGTACGGTCTATCTCGCGACTGCAGACGATCAAGGAAACATGGTCTCCTACATACAGAGCAACTATGAGGGTTTCGGATCGGGAATCGTCATTCCCGAAACAGGTATCGCAATGCAGAATCGAGGAGCGAACTTTTCATTGGATCCCACACACCCGAATCGACTTGAGGGAGGCAAACGGTCGTATCACACCATAATCCCAGGCTTTCTTTCCAAGGCAGGACGGGCAATCGGTCCGTTCGGTGTCATGGGAGGATTCAACCAGCCTCAAGGACACTTACAGACGCTTCTTCATAGTATTGACAGAGATATGGATCCTCAGAGTACACTGGACGCCCCCCGATGGCGATGGCTCTCGGGAAACAGTGTTGTGGTGGAGGCGCATTTTCCGCAACCTATCATACAGGCACTGAGAGCCAGAGGTCATGAAGTGGAAATCTCCGAGAACAAGGAATTGTTCGGGAGAGGCCAGATTATCTGGGTAGATGAATCGGATGGGTTTTTCATGGGGGGAACCGATTCTCGATCAGATGGTACCGTCGCAGCCTGGTAGCAGCCATGAGCGGCACTAGTGGGACGGAGGAGATAGCGAAAAGTCGAAAAATTCTTGAATTTGTTGCATTTTGTTGTAACATGAGAGTAGAGCGTATCGCTTTCGGTACTCTTGCTGTCGGATATCCTGTCATGTAGTGCGTAACCCGTAATGCTGACCGTGTCTCCAAAGGAGTCATGAGAGGAGAACCCAAGAGATTGGAAGTATGTGTTCCTTGAGTAGGAAGGAGGGAACAATGGAAATAATCGGTGCACCCCTGAAACGTGTGGATGCAAGAGATAAAGTGGTAGGAACTGCCAAGTACACGGAGGACCTGTTGCATGCCCGTGCCCTGCGGGCAAAGGTGGTGCACAGCACGATAGCGAATGGCCTGGTCACCTCATTTGACCTCTCCGAGGCGTGGAAGGTCCCTGGCGTGATCGATATCGTCACCTGCTTCGATGTGCCCGATATCCAGTTCCCCACTGCAGGACACCCTTGGTCGACCGACAAGAAGCATCAGGATATCGCAGACAGAAAACTGCTCAACACCCGTGTTCGATGCTATGGAGACGATATCGCTGCGGTTATCGCCGAGACTCAGCTTGCAGCGAATGAGGCGGCAAGGAGAATTAAAGTCACCTACGAGGAGTATGAGCCCATACTCTCGGTAGAAGATGCGATGAAGCCCGATGCACGCTCCATTCATGATGAACGCCCCGATAATGTGGTCGTCCACTCGTCATACGAAATCGGCTCCTTCGATGAGGCGATCAAGGAGTCAAATCTCACCAAAGTTGAAGGGACCTATGAAACTCCGATCGTGAGTCATTGCCATATTGAGACGGCAAACTCGTTCGCCTACATGGAGGCCGGAAAGATCGTGGTGGTCAGCTCGACACAGATTCCTCATATAGTTCGAAGAGTCTGTTCTCAGGCGCTCGGTGTCGGATTCGGCGACATTAGGATCATCAAGCCGTACATTGGAGGGGGCTTCGGAAACAAGCAGGATGCCCTCACCGAACCGTTGAACGCCTATCTCACAACTCGAGTGGGCGGTAGACCGGTACAGCTTTCCTATACGAGAGAAGAGACGTTCGCATGTACACGAACTCGACATGCTATGAAGTTCCATATCGTCTCCTATATCAGAAAGGACGGTTCATTCGCCGCTCGATCGATCGAGGCATATTCGAACCAGGGAGCATATGCATCACATGCTCATGCTCTTGTTGCAAATGCAGTGAACGGGTTCCGAATGATGTACCCAGTTGGTGCGATCAAGGGCGATGCCTACACGGTCTATACCAACCTGCCGACAGCCGGAGCCATGCGGGCATACGGAATTCCCCAGATAGCATTCGCTCTCGAATCGCATGTGGATGATATCGTGGCAAAGACGAAACTCGATCCACTGGTATTCAGAAAGCAGAATATGATGAAACTCGGATACGTCGACCCCATCACCACCATCACCTGCCACTCGACGGGTCTGGAAGAGTGTATCGACAGAGGGGATGCATACCTCGATTACAGCGCAAAGCGCGTTGCTTACGAGAAGCAGACCGGACCGACACGAAAGGGTGTCGGTATGGCGATTTTCTGCTACAAGACCGGAGTATATCCGATCAGTCTTGAGACTTCGGCTTGCCGGATGTTGCTGAATCAGGATGGTTCGGCACAGTTGCAGGTCGGAGCGACGGAGATCGGCCAGGGTGCAGATACCGTGTTCACCATGATGGCCGCTGAAGCTGCGGGGTTCACTGCAGACAAGATTCATATCATCAGCCAACAAGATACCGATGTCACGCCATACGATACTGGAGCCTATGCTTCACGGCAGACCTACGTTTCGGGACTTGCAGTCAAGAAGACTGCAGAGGCATTTAAAAAGAAAATTCTCGATTACGCAGCAACCATGGTTCATAAAGAGGCATGGGATCTCGATATCGAAGAGAACCAGATTGTACACAAAAATCAGCATGAACCACTGATCTCCGTCGCCGAAGTTGCACTTGAATCGTGTTACAGCCTCACCAACTCCCTACATATCGCAGCCGAGGAGACACACCACTGCTCGGACAATACCTATTCGTTCGGAGTCTGCTTCGTCGAGATAGAGGTTGATATCCCCATGTGTCAGGTTAAGATTCTCGACATCGTTAATGTTCACGACTCGGGCAAGATCATTAACCGTCAGACAGCCGAGGGGCAGGTCCATGGAGGCATGAGCATGGGACTCGGATACGGTCTTACCGAATACCATCTGTTCGATCCGAAGACCGGGCGTATGTTGAACGACAATCTCCTCGACTATAAGCTCATGACTGCAATCGACACCCCGGACTTGCACGCGGAATTCGTTGAAACACACGATCCCACCGGACCTTTTGGAAATAAGTCACTTGGAGAACCCCCGGTTATTCCCGTTGCTCCGGCACTAAGAAACGCCATGCTCAATGCAACGGGCGTGGCAATCGACTCGATTCCACTCCATCCAGAGAAACTCTTCTATGCGTTCGGAGAGGCAGGACTGATCAAATAGGAGAACCCCATGTACGATTTTAATACACTGTATGAACCAACCACCGTAGAAGAGGCTTTGAAGCTGAAAAAACAGCATCCTGAGGCACTAATCCTAGCTGGGGGAAGTGATATCCTCATCAAACTCAGAGAGGGAAAACTCGCAGGAAGCGATCTTATCAGTATCTATCGTCTCGATGATCTTCGCGGGGTCTCACTGGAGAAGGATGGAACGATCGTCATTCGCCCGCTCACCAGTTTCTCGGGTATCACAATTCATCCTGTGGTGAAACAATACATTCCCGTCCTCGGGGAAGCTGTAGACCAGATCGGTGGGCCACAGATACGGAATATCGGAACGATCGGAGGAAATATCTGCAACGGAGTGACCAGTGCCGACTCGGCAACGACCCTCAAGGCATACGATGCAATACTTGAGTTAAGCAGTGAAGATGGGGTTCGGCTTCTCCCCTATAACGACTTCAACCTCGGTCCGGGTAGAGTAGATATGGGTCCGGAGGAGATCCTTACGGCGATTCGCATCCCGAAAGAGAGTTACGAGAGGACATATGGCCACTACATAAAATATGCAAAGCGAAAGGCAATGGATATCGCGACACTGGGCTGTTCGGTCAATGTGAGACTCTCGGAGGATAAAAAGAGGATTGAACGACTCCGCATAGCCTTCGGTGTAGCAGCTCCCACGCCGATACGGGCAGTCTCCGCTGAGCAAGAAGCCAACGGACAACCGATCGGGGAAGATCTGCTGGAACGGATTGCTGAAAAGACTCTCGCCGATGTAATGCCACGGAGTAGCTGGAGAGCTTCGAAGGAGTTCAGACTACACCTCGTCAAGGAACTTGCCAGAAGAGCAGCTACTGCTGCTATCGAAAAGGCAGGAGGGAAGATTCATGGCTAATAAACTGATTACCTGTACCGTCAACGGAAAGAGACGGGAATACTTTATCGATGTCCGCTCCTCGCTTTCCGACATGCTTCGTGGAAACGAAGGCCTCACCAGTATCAAACATGGGTGTGATGTTGGAGAGTGTGGCGCTTGCACCGTGCTGATCGATGGCTTACCATTCAACTCCTGTATTTATCTCGCTATCTGGGCGGAAGGTAAAGATATTCTCACACTCGAGGGTCTGAGCGATGTAAAAGGAGCTGTCTCGGATATCCAGCAGGCCTTCATCGATGAGGGAGCCGTGCAATGTGGCTTCTGCACCCCGGGATTCATCATGTCTTCCATTCCCATCATTACGCAGGAGAAGCCCTCGAGCAGAGAAGAGATCAGGAAGCTGGTTGCAGGAAATCTCTGCAGATGTACCGGTTACGAGAAGATTATAGATGCTATTCAGAAGACGCAGGCAAAACGCATTAGGGAGCGAAAGACCTCAAACGGAGAGTGACCCTACGGTTCAATGACCCTCCGTGCAAAGATTACATCTCGAATATAATCGAGCATGTGTACATACTCCTCCTCCGGTAGTTTCAGATCTCTCACTCCGGACGAGGGATCGTATCCCACGCTCTCCAGCCCATCGGGAGAGAGCACGAATAGCTGCCCTTCATGCAGAAGTTGTGGAAGCTCATGGAGGAACAGTATCGGGACATCGACCGGTCCAAGAAGGGAATAACCCATGAAATCCTTCGGTTTATCGATCTCTCCGATCAAATCCAGAATGGTTGGAGCTAGATCTGCAGGAGAACCCTCCTTGTGAGAGACGCCAGGATCGATATCGGGATGTTTTATCATAAGGGGAATCGACTCGGGAACCTTGACTTGACGAGTCAGAACAAAATCCCGTTTCGATGCATACTCCTCCTTGTCCACCCCTGCATCGTGATCGGAATAGAGAATGATCAACGAATCCTCCAGCAATCCATCCTCTTCCAGATGGTTGAAGAAGTGCTCAAGCGAGGCATCGACGAACGCCATTGAGTTGAAATATCCTCGTACCAGAGGATTCTGTATCGAGGAGAATTCAGGCACCTCCATCTCTTCTGGATAGAAATCGAATGGTGTATGGCTGGTCACGGTGATGAAGAATGCGAAGAATGGCTGATCAATCTCCCTGAGTATCTGCGCCGACTGATCAAAGAAATCGTAATCATTGATACCGAAGGTGGAGCCTAAGTTGGAATACCGCATTCGAGACTCGTGATAGTCTTCCCTGCTGTAGAAGCGGTCGAACCCCAACTCCTCATAAGCTTTGTCCCTGAAGAAGAACGTCTTGTCATTCCCATGAAATGCCACCGTTGCGTACCCCTGCTCTCCCAATGTCTGAATGACACTATCAAAAGACATGAGATCATTCACCTTGAATCCATAGTTCTTGTTCAGCGGGTATACGGAGGTGAAGAATGAGAGTTCGGCATCGAAACTGCCGTTGACGTGCTGAGCATAGAAGTTATCGAAATAGAGCGATTCGTCTCGCAAGCGATTGAGAAACGGCGTTATCTCTCTTCCTCCGTAGCTGTATCCGAGGATGTTCCGATCGAGAGACTCGACCTGGATGCAAATGATATTCTGCTCTCTCCTGACGATCTTCTCTCCAGCGAGGTCGTTCTCTATGATTGGAACCTGTTCTCTGGGTATCGCTGGAGG
>Ga0334899_1003251_pt1 | contig 11586 bp, 9 predicted proteins | sample GraSluR3_MG_FD_207219 | JGI IMG/M metagenome (GOLD analysis project Ga0334899, IMG submission 207219) | Sludge microbial communities from methane-producing bioreactor in Wageningen University, Netherlands - Granular Sludge_8_08-R3 | ecosystem: Engineered > Bioreactor > Anaerobic > Unclassified ... | reverse complement strand
CGTGATCGGCAGGGATCAAAATAATCCCATGCTGGCGTCTCCGCGCTTCGACCGCACGGGTCAGGATATGCTGGACGATTCTGGGCATTGGACTGGCATTTTTGTTCGGGCTTTTCATTAAGTGGCTCTGGAATGCTCTGATGCCGGATATTTTCGGATTGACGGAATTGACCTACTGGCAGGCGGTGGGACTGACCATTCTTGCCCGGATACTATTTGGCGGTTTTCCGCGCGGCGCAGAAAAGAACACCTGCAATTGTGAGGATACCAAAAAAGAAACCCTCAATTCCGAATCATAATAAAAAGCCGGACAAACAGATACATTGATTTTTCTTTTATCAAATTCTATCTTATAGCTTCAGCCTTATACCCGCGCGGGAAAGTAAACGAGTTAGTATATAAATGAATCCCGTATACACGATCGCCCGTAAGATCCCGATGATACCGGCGCCCGGTTCGGAGCCGTAGAAACCGGCGATCCCGATGATCTGAAAAAAATAGATGAACTGGACATGGAGCAAATAAGCCAGCAGGGGATTGGCGGCTACCGGTTTAAAAAAACCGTAAGCAGACGCTTTGTTTTTTACATCCATGATCCAGTAGATCAGCATGAACAGCAATACACAGATCGCTGAACTGTATAAGGCCCATGATGGAGTAGCGGCGACCTTGTCGATGCCATAAAGTCCGTAAAGCAGATATCCTGAAAGTGTAAGAATAACGGCAAAAATACCCATATGTTTCATCAGTTTAGAAGGCTCTTGATTTTCGAAGATCCAGCGCCCGCAGATCAATCCACATACCGCGATCAGGGGATGTATGCCAAGATGTGAACCGATGTAGAAGATATCTTTTATTTTCCCCAGAAAATCCAGCTGTCCGGAACGGTCGGCAATATACAGCAGCAGTAAAACAACGGGTGCAAAAAATAAAAGATAGGGTTTTTTTCGCAGATAAAGCCACAGCAGCGATGCGATCAGATAGGCGAAACCGATCTCGCCCAGGATGCCCCACCAGCCGGTGCGGATCCAGCTTGTTGTGTCTCCGGCCTCACGACGGAAGATGATAAGCAGGATAAGCAGAAGAACGAACCCCAGTCCTTTTAGAATCCTGTGAAGGGATATGTATTTTTTTGTTCGGGGTGGCGCGGACCAGAAAAGGATCGCACCGGTATACATCAGTACATTCCACCATGCCTTGTTCATGGAGGTGACTGCAGGTCCGTTAAGCATCAGCAGACCGATCGCCAATAATCCGGCAGTACGAATAACAATGTGAAGCAATACGGACTTTTCCGGGAATTGGGCTTCCCGCCGGGCAATGGCAAAGGGAATGGCCAAGCCGACAATAAATAAAAAAGCGGGGAAAACCACATCCACGAGGGTCATACCGGGTGAACCGGGGGCCGCATGTTTTAACCATAAAGGGATCTCGAGTACACCGGCGACATCGTTCACGAAGATCATCAGGAGAATGGTCAATCCGCGAAAAACATCAATGGAAACAATACGGTTCGTATTTGTACTCTTTGCTGTCATAATTAAAATATGATGAAAATTATCGGAAAAAAACAGCGGAAAATAAACAAAGAACCATGCGGTTGTTAAGTAGTGAAAGATCCGCTGTCATGGGATCCGGCACACAGCGTACCCCTCTTTTCAGGTTTGGACCATTTCCATACCCCTCTTAAAGGCACGGTCATTCAGTTCATGAAAAACCTTGTTCTTAATGATCAGGGGCAGTGCTTTCGATATATATGCTTCGGAGAGATATCCGCGCAGTTGAACATATGCACCCAGCATGATCATGTTCGCGGCACGGGTGGATCCCAGTTTATCGGCTTCATCCGTCGCGTTTACCGGGATGATCCGAATATCGTCCCGGGCGGGCGGGGTATCGATCAATCCGCTGTCATAGAGGATCATACCGCCGGGCATGACCTCGTTCTCAAAGCGCTTTAACGAGGGTTTGTTCATCGCGATCAGTATGTTTGGGTTATCTATGATCGGTGAGCCGATGCGTTCATCGGAGATCTTGACACTGCAATTCGCCGTACCGCCGCGCATCTCAGGTCCGTAACTTGGCAGCCAGCTGACCTGATATTGGTGTCCCATGGCAATATTGGCCAGCGCGTAACCCATACTCAGTACACCCTGTCCGCCGAAACCGGCGATCTTGATCTCATCAAGCGTTTTCCTTAGATCCGGGACAGGCACATTGCGGATCATATCGGTGAGGCTTTTTATATCCAGCAGTCTGTGATATTCTTCAAAGTGCGGTTGTGTGCGCATTGTGATCAGAGGATTGCGGTTTTCGGATTCATCTTTTTTAACACCCGGTTCGAACTGCTTTGACAGAACATCGCCGATCCATTTTTTTGCGTTGACCGCTGACATCTTCCATCCGGTTGGACAGGCTGAAAGCACCTCGACAAAAGAGAATCCCTTTTTTTCGATCTGTATGTTCAGCGCTTTCCGAACCGCTTTTCGTGTCCGCGCGATATTCTTTGCATCCGTCAGCATGACCCTTTCCACATAGACAGGTGCTTCGAGTGTGGCAATGATCTCGGACATATGCAGTGGGTATCCTTCATTTTGCGCCGAGCGTCCGTACGGAGAGGTCGTGCTCTTCTGACCGATCAGTGTGGTGGGCGCCATTTGTCCGCCCGTCATACCGTAAATGGCATTATTGACGAAAAATACCGTCATATGTTCGCCACGATTTGCTGCCTGAAGTATCTCGTTCGCACCGATGGCCGCCAGATCACCATCTCCCTGATAAGAGATCATGATCGCATTCGGGTTTGCACGTTTATATCCGGTCGCGACAGCCGGCGCGCGTCCGTGAGCAGCTTGAATATTGCCGACATCGAAATAATAATATGCAAATACGGAGCAACCTACCGGTGAAACCAGCACCGTGCGGTCCTGAATACCGAAATCACTGATCGCTTCCGCGATCAGTTTATGCAGGATCCCATGTCCGCAGCCGGGACAATAATGTGTATTGCCCATTTGCGGTCCGCCTTTGCGCACAAAGATGTCATAGAAACTAGCAGGCTTTTGTAATATGGATGTTTTCATTTCTGCCTCGGGATACTTGCGTTGAACGTATCAATGATCTCTTTGACGGTCGGAACATTTCCGCCCATGCGGGTATGCAGATTTACAGGCTTCCTGCCGTTCACCGCCAAACGTACATCATCCACCATTTGTCCGGCGCTCAATTCACAGACAAAAAGCGAGCGGATACGTTTTTCATCCGCAAAAGCGGAAAATTGCGGTGTGGGAAAAGGAAACAGGGTGATCGGCCTGAAAAGTCCGGCCTTAATGCCCTCAGCGCGAAGATGTTCCACCACGGAATGCAGAATACGACTGACAATTCCGTAACCAATAAATATATGTTCGGCATCATCGCAACGGATCGCTTCATAACGGATCTCGTTCTTTTCAATTTCCGTATATTTGCGTTGAAGATGCCGGTTATGCTCTTCCAGACGATCAGGATCAAGCTCAATGGAACAGATCAGTTTGTGTGATTCTGCGGTTGCCTTTAATGCCCATGGGCGTTCCGGCAGCATCCGGACCGGCCCGGGGAATTCAACCGGCTCCATCATCTGTCCGATGATCCCGTCCGCAAGTACGACAGCGGGATTACGGTATTTATCAGACAGTTCAAAGGCTAGCATGGTGAGGTCGCACATTTCCTGGGCACTGTTCGGAGCAAGTGTGATCAAACGGTAATTCCCATGACCACCCCCCTTGACGATCTGGTTATAATCCGCCTGTTCGGGTGCAATATTACCCAAACCGGGGCCACCCCGCATGATATCAATGATCACACAGGGAAGTTCGGCGCCCGCAAGATAGGAAATACCTTCCATTTTCAGACTGATACCGGGACTGGAACTGGCGGTCATACAGCGCACATCGGAACCCGCGGCACCATACACCATGTTGATCGCGCCGATCTCGCTTTCCGCCTGAAGGAACGAACCGCCAAGAAGCGGGAAATAATACGCTGCCGCTTCCGCGATCTCACTGGCGGGAGTGATAGGGTATCCGAAGAAATTTTTGCAGCCGGCCAGCAGGGCACCGCGCACGACCGCCTCATTTCCCTTTATAAGAACTTTTGACATTTTTTGACCTCACGCATTTTCGGAATTACAGGGGTTCAGACATTCGATGCATATCTTTTCCGGACCGCCGCGATAAGCAGGAATGCATTTCACGGTATGTCCGCATACCGGACAGTGCATTTCCTCAAGTCCCTCGATATTCCGGATAACGGTTATGGCCATCGGTTCCGGACAGGCATAAAAACATGTACCACAACCCGTGCAGCCTTCTTCTTTATAATGGGCGGGCCGGTAACCCATAGCATTGAGCTCCCCGGCAAAATCAAGAACATGGACAGGACAGGCATCGATACACAAACCGCAGCCCTTACAATCGTCAACCCGTATCAAAACGCGATTGCTTGCCATATTTTCTCCTTAAAACAAAACGTGTTGCAATTAAAAATGTACGTACCGCAAATGTGACTATTCCATTACAAAACAATCTACAAAAAAGTTAAAGCACAAAAAAGGAAATTAATGACGGGGAAGCAGCTCTGGCATCTTTTTACAAGCGTAAATAAAGCACTCCAAAGGTCGAAGAAGTATCATAAAAAGGGTATAAATATAAAAAATAGTTAATTAAATGGTCGGATCATCCGATTATTCTTAAATCCGAAAAAATGGAAAACCGGCATAAAAATATCAGAGAAAGAAGGAGAAAGAGATCGTTCGGAAAACAAACGAACGGCCATATATTTTAAGTATGCCGCAATACCGGTTTCCGGTATCCAGTGTGGGTGTTCTATCGGAACAAGCGAAGCACGTCATTTACAACCGCCAGGATAATAAGTCCGAATAAAAGGAACATCCCCGCCTGCTGTATGGCCATCTTCGTTTTGATCTTCATTTCACGGCGCATGATGCCTTCAATGATCGCAATAATAATATGTCCGCCGTCCAGGCCGGGAATCGGGAGAATATTCAACAGCGCGAGGTTGACGCTTAAGATACCGATGAGACCGATAAAAGGAAGAATACCGGCTTTTGCCGATTCGCCCGCAAGCTGACCGATAAAAATGACCCCTCCGACGTTCTTAAAGCTTTCCTGACCCGTAACAAGCAGCTTCAGAGAAACAAAGGTCATGTTCAGCCAGTACCCCGTAGTTTTAATACCTTGACCGACCGATCTGAAAAATCCCGCTTTTTCCTGCGATACGGCCGGAGAGACACCGATCATACCGACTTCCTTGAGATTACCGTCGATAATGGTTTTCTGAAGCATTGGAGTGATCGCCACCGCGTACTCCATATCTCCCCGCAGGTAGTTGATGCGGATTTCGTGATCCCCGGCTGACCGGACATAGGCAGCCATCTCCTCCCAGGAGTGAATGGGGGTATTGTCAATGCGAACGATGCGGTCCCCCGATTGCAGTCCTGCTTCCGCCGCAGGTGTGTTTTCGTAAATACTATCCAATACGGGTTCATTACTGCTGACCGAAATACCCTGAATGCCCGTCATAACAGAAAAGATAAGTATAGCAAGCAGCAGGTTCATCAGGATTCCCGAGATGGTCACAAAGATCTTCTGAAACGTGTTTTTAGAGCGATATTCCCAGGGCTGCGGAGCCGCACCTTCGTAAGAAGCATCCATGCTTTCATCGATCATGCCGGACATGCGCACATACCCTCCGAAGGGGATAGCGCCGATAGCGTATTCTGTATCGCCTTTTTTACGTTTGAATATGGTCGGGGGAAATCCGATGGAAAAGGTTTCCACTCTGATCCCCACGGACTTTGCGGCCAAAAAATGTCCGAGTTCGTGAACAAATACAAGTATACTTAAAACAATGATAGTAGCTATCAGATAAACCATACATTCTCCATTTGTCAGGGTATTATGAGGGAATTTTTGATCACAGTTCCGGAAGATGAGAGTTTGATAATACGCATATCGGACCCGTAACTATGATATCCATAAGAGCTGCTGTTCAGATTGGACGCGACAGAAAGCAGATTTCCGGAAGGCAATTCCACAACACCCATCGGGAGAGAAGATTCAAATTCCCGGAGCCATTGCTCATGTCCGTCCGCACCAACCCGGGCGATCCAACCGGTGGTTTCATCAAAAAGATATACATAACTTTCACTGCGTGTCCCAAGAACAATATAATCTCCATTATCGGATCCAATCACGGCATTGGCTTCTTCACGCAGGGTGTTTCCCAGAGCGCGGGTCCATTCTTTTTCCCCATCGACAGTGAGCTTGATCAGATAAACCTGCTGCCCGGAATTCAAAGACCAGTTGACATTGGTGGTATCGTATACATTCAGTCTGCCGGTTATCAGAAAGGAACCATCGGGGTTTTCCATGGCAAAGTCAACATAATCCCTGCTATCACCGCCAAAGGTCCCTGTCCAGAGCGTGTCGCCGTTCGCATCTATGCGTAATGCGAAAATATCATCGCTTTTTTTCGCTGACCATATGGTTCCCAAAGCGAGGCAGCCGTTATCTTGTGTGCCAAGGCCAAAAGTGATATTGAACGTTGTGCTTATTTCAAATTCTTTTGACCAGAGCGTATCTCCGGACGTGCCGATTTTCATATAGACCAACTCATCGTTCTCGTCATTTCCCCCGTATCTTTTTCCGAAAAAGAAGAGATTCCCGTCCGCGGCAGGCGCTATGCCGGTTGCCCTTTGAGGCATTTCTGTTTCACCCAGTATGCTGCCGTCGAGTGAAAGTTCCCAGAAGGCATTAACATAGGAATAGTGATACATTTCCCCGCTGAGTATTATCCGGTTATTGTCGATGGGAAAAATGTATTCAACATATGGCCGGTAGTCAAGTAAAAGAGCTTCCCGTCCGCTGATGTTCCCGCTGGAATCCATGTGAATAAAAAGCAGAGAATCCGTATTCGCATAAGAGCCGGAAAGGTATACGGTTTTTAAAGCAAGGGCAGTAACGGTGTGCGGCCCGGAAGGAAAAAGGCCAAGTACCTCTACAAATATATTGTCTTCTTCCGTGACCGGCGGGTCGCAGGAAAGGAATATCATGAGGACAAAAGGCAAAATGAACGATCGGGATATATTTTTCATGTTTCCCCTTGGTAAATATGCAATTAAAATAATTAAAAAGCTTACTTTTTACAACGTTTTCATTATATTACTTTTCAATAAAAAGCGGGATAGACTGTGAAAAAACATCTTATTATTCTCTTCCTCTTCATATTATGCATCCCGCTTACCGCAGTCCCCGGAAATATCTCAGGTTTTATAAAAAACATCAGTGACGGTGAACCCATTAACTATGCGAACGTTTTTCTTGAAAATACCATACAGGGTGCCATAACGAATTCGGACGGATACTATATCATTCTGAATGTCCCGGAAGGAACCTATACCCTGGTTGCTTCCGTGATCGGCTACAGACTTGAAAAGCGGGAGATCACGGTTGGTTCGGGTGAACGCGTGCGGGTAAATTTTGATATGCAGCCCGAGGATATTGTTCTGGATGAGGTTATTGTTTCCGCCGAACGCGAAAGATTTCGCCAGGAGATTAAGATCAGCTCCATTACAATGGACCAGACCCAGCTTCGTACGGTTCCGGTCCTTGTGGAAGCGGACCTGTTCCGCGCCATTCAGATGCTTCCCAGCGTAAGTACCGGCGGCGATTTTTCCAGTGCTCTCTATGTGCGCGGCGGTTCTCCCGACCAGAATCTGATCCTGATGGATGGCATCACACTTTATAATCCTTATCATTTCGGCGGTTTATTCTCTACTTTCAATACGGACGCGATCAAGGAGGCGGAATTCATCGCCGGCGGATTTTCGGCGGAGTATGGCGGGAGGATGAGTTCTGTTCTGGATATTCAGAACCGCGAGGGAAATTCAAAGGAATTCCACGGCAGTGGCAATGTTTCCCTGCTTTCCACCAAATTATTGTTCGAAGGACCCATACCGCGCGGATCATTCATGATCTCCGGCAGACGCACGTATTTCGATGCCATCTGGGAAGCGGTAAGATCAGTCTATAATCTTACTTCAGATTATCCCGTTGACTTTAATTTCCCCTATTATTTTTATGATTTTCAGGCAAAGGTCAATGTTGATATTACCGATAAACACCGGACAACATTGAGCGGTTTTTACGGGAACGATGTTCTCTGGTTCAAGGAAGAATTCAAAGAAGGAACACCGGGTGAATCCGGGTATCGTCTGGAACATTACGGGCTGGACTGGACCTGGGGTAATAATACAACCAGCCTGCGGCATCGCTGGCTGATCCGGCCGGACCTGATCGCCAAGTTCTTTGTAGCCCGCAGCCGATTCAATTTCGATGTTGATCTGCTGAACAAGTACGAATATTATAACATTGAAGATGAAGATACGACGGATATTAAAGAAAGCCAAAAATTGAATATCTATGACTATATCTCCGACTGGTCTCAGGGATTGGACCTGACATGGATGATCAATCCGCAGCATACACTGCAATTTGGCGTGTTCCATAAGGATATTGATTTCAGTCTCGGAGCGGGTTTCAATACCCTTACATTACTGGACAGTGTTAATTTTTCCAATGAATGGGGTTTTTATATTCAGGAAAAATACCGTCCATCGCCGCTTTTTATTTTTCAGCCGGGTATTCGTCTGACCCGATACCGCAATACGACATCGTGGTACCCGGATTACCGCTTGAAAGCGAAATATCTTGCAAGAGAAAACCTTGCCTTTACACTTGCCGGCGGTACCGTACATCAATTTCTGCAGACCGCCAATTTTGAAAATGAATTAATACGTTTTATTGATATCTGGTTCCCGACGCAATGGGACCAGAAACCCAGCCGTGCCGTTCATTTCAATGCCGGGGTCGAATACTGGCAGAACAATATTCAGTTCACACTGGAAGGCTACTATAAAAAATATGAGAATCTGCTGACAATGAATGAAGATATCGGGGGTGCATCGCTTATATCGTTTCTTGAAGCGGAAGGCTATTCGTACGGTATCGAACTCATGGCCAAGAAAACCTCCGGCAATCTCACCGGCTGGATCGGGTATTCCTATATGCATACCCGCAAGCGGGAGATCGGTTCGGAGGACTGGTATCCGCCGAAGTATGACCGCACGCACAACCTGAACGTCGTTGCGCAGTACGATATCGACCAAAGATGGTATTTCAGTTCATCGCTGGTGTGGAGCAGCGGGAATCCCTATTCACAGATCTACGGTAATTTTCATTATACGGACCCGATCAGCGGTTATATCCAGAGAATGGAGATCTACGGCGAACGCAATGCCGAACGCTATCCGCCCTATTTCCGATGGGATATTGGTATTAACCGTCGCGGCGAATTGTTCAGACAAAAAGCCACGTATTATTTCCATGTGATCAATGTGACCAATCATCGAAATGTGTTCTTGTATATTTATGATTCATACAGCGGGGAATTTGACCCGGAAACGAACACCTCAACCATTTACCGCCGGCCGATCAGCATGTTCCCGATCCTGCCGACCTTCGGCGTGGAGTTTGCGTTCTGATGAAAACGATATATACAACATTGATGTCCTTGCTTCTGCTCTTTCTCTTCGGATGTGATTACGTTGAAGATGTAATAATCCATCATGAACCGCATCTTAATATTTATGCGAATGTAAGCGCCGATGAATATGAGCGGAATTTTGTACATGTATTCCGTACAACCGGATACGGCGAGCCGGATCGCTACGAAATTGACAGTATCATCTATCATGAATTTTATAATCCCTCCTCCGGTGATACCATTACGTATCAAACCCTTTATATCGATACCTCTTTTACCGTGAAGGGGGCAAATGTTTATTTTCTGCATGGCGCAGACACCATCCGCTTTTATGAAAGAACTCAGGGGACCTATTTCCCGGAGGATACCTCCGTACAGATCATATCCGGCCGGGACTATGAGCTGCATGTTGAGACTGAGGACTACGGAATAGCTATCGCCACGGAAACGGCGCTCAACCCGATCAGTTGGGATCATCCCGCGAGCGATACCATACTGATCTCCCTGTCAGATCCGGTTGACACTATCTCCTGGAGCAATATCGGAGGAGCTTATAAGATCATTTTTGAACGCGTTGTCCGCTACGATTATTATGAATATGTGTACGAATATAGATACACCATTGAAGAGCGTGATCTTCGGGATCCATTTTGGGCATACGATTCGAGCGATTATGATTTCCTCTTTAATCCGGATCCTTTCAAAAACATATTATATAATGATTATTGGGAAATCGACACGCTGGAAGTATTTGTTACGGTCATCGCATATTCCGAATCCTATCTGGATTATACCAGTTTAATGAATATGCAATTTACCACCGGGTTTATCCGCTATCCGACGATCAATGATTTTCGGATCAATATCAATAATGCCCTTGGCGCTTTTACGTCTATGTCTTTTTCCGATCAGCGGACCGTACGTTTTGTGCGATAAATAAAAAAAACAGATAATATAAGTAATGGAAATGATCTATTTGAGCAGGATCATTTTTTGTGTGCCCTGTAATTTTTCGTTCACATACAGCACAGCAATATAGATGCCCCCGGCGTGTTCACCAGCATACCAGTTAACTTTGTAGTCGCCGGCAGAATGCCATTGGTCCGCCAGCGTGCACATATACTTGCCGCGAATATCGTAAACGTTAAGGCGTATCGCTGCCTGTTCGGGAATATGATATGTGAGGGTGGTCTGGGGATTAAAAGGATTGGGATAATTTGAATAAAGAACATATTTTTCGGGCATCGATATAACATGCACCGGTGCGGTTTCAAAATAATAGCTTGTATCTTTGTTTACAAGGGGGACAACTATTTGTTCCGGTGAGAATGCCATTCCGGTTTTTTGCGGCATCAGGACAAGGGATTCTCCGTAGTTAAATGTTTTTTCCGCAAAACCGTTCGAATTGGTAAGTTCACCCATGACTGCAACATCCTCTATGCCCTGATCTCCTTCTTTTACATAGACACCGATCGTGTAGCGAAGCGTATCGTAAAGAGCAATGCTTTGCAGGGCATCAAGAAAGAAGACCCGGTCCTCCGCCTGATCCGGCGACAAGAATAAAAGTCCGTCCAGCGTAACAAAATCCCCGTCGATACTTCCGTTCCCTCCGGAATAATTATGCCATGCCGCTGCCGGACGGAGATCAAAAGCATATTCATGCCATTGATCGTCGGCGATGACAGCTTTCCGCAGTGACATTTCCATACCGTCCGCCGGATCATCGATCAGGACCGCGATCTCGGCACCCGCCTGATCGGTCTTCAGGGCAAATCGTATCTCACGTTCCCGGCCGAGACGAATATTGTTCCGGGGGCTCCCGCTTCCGGAGAGCAGGCGCACCTTCCAGTCGGCACTTGATCCCGTATCGTCCATAAGGTGTATCTTTAAAGCATGATCACCCTCATAGGATGTTTCCGATGTCGTGTCAATATAAGAAGCGGATGAAATACCCTGCGTGGAACCGCTGTAGGCAGGCGCGCG
>Ga0334899_1003245_pt1 | contig 11604 bp, 10 predicted proteins | sample GraSluR3_MG_FD_207219 | JGI IMG/M metagenome (GOLD analysis project Ga0334899, IMG submission 207219) | Sludge microbial communities from methane-producing bioreactor in Wageningen University, Netherlands - Granular Sludge_8_08-R3 | ecosystem: Engineered > Bioreactor > Anaerobic > Unclassified ... | reverse complement strand
GATGAGTATACCTATCGGTTTAATCGAAACTTCATGAGTGTAGGACTATTTGAAAACTTGTTGATTAGAATGGTAGAAGGGCAGCCTCATACCTACAGGATGATTATTAGTTAAGTGCCTAATTCAAAAAAATTATTTTACCTATGATCGAATTACCTGTTGCAATACTATTGGGATTAATAATTGGCGCCATTGTTACGGTGCTGGTTTATAAAATACTTCTGAAAAGGGATGGGGGGGAGAGTAATGCTGATGAACTTAGGCAAAAGTTTGTAGAATCAGAAACTTCCAATAAGGTATTACAGGATAGGTTAGAGCGATTACAGCTAGAGAAAGCTGGATATCAAACCGAAATTGAACGATTAACATTACAGCGAGAGGATCTTGGGGCAAAATTATCAACCCAATTGGCTTTGCTCGATGAGGTGAAGAAGCAGCACACAACTTTACAGGAAGAGCTGATTGCTACCAAAGAGGAGTTGAAGGTTAGGGTTGAGGCATTCCAGGAGCTGAGTAGGAATTACGCCTCAATTAAGATAAAAGCCGAATCGTTAAGTGAGCAGCTTGCTAAGCAGGTCGACGAGAATGGACAGCTTAAGGCAGATGTTAGAACACTTCAGGCAGCGCTCTCCGAATCGAAGGAAAGGGGCGTGGAGTTTGATAAAGAGAATAAGTATCTAAGGGAATCGCTTGATAAGCAGAAAGCTGAGATTGAAGACCTTGGGAAAAAGTTTACCAACGAATTTAAAGTTTTGGCCGATGGTATCCTTGAGGATAAAAGCAAGCGTTTTACTGAGCTGAATCAGACCAATATAGAGCAGCTGCTCAAACCCCTTGGGGAGAATATTCAGATATTCCAGAAAAAGGTAGAGGAGGTTTACGACAGGGAAAGCAAGGAGCGATTCTCCTTAGGGAAGGAGGTTGAAAAGCTGGTTGTGCTAAACCAAAAGATAAGCGAAGAGGCCAATAACCTTACCAACGCCCTAAAGGGGCAAGTAAAGCAACAGGGCAACTGGGGTGAGATGATCCTCGAGAGTATTCTTGAAAAATCGGGCCTTGTTAAGGATAGGGAGTACTTCGTGCAGGAGTCATTCAAAGACGAGGACGGCAAGCGTTTTCAGCCCGATGTAATTGTTCAGTACCCCGACAACCGCAAGGTAATAATCGACTCAAAGGTGTCGCTGGTGGCCTACGAGCGATACTGTTCAAGCGAAAATCCCGACGAGCAGCAAAAGGAGCTAGCCAACCATATTCGCTCCATACGAAACCATATAGATATTTTGAGTTCAAAGGGTTATCAGGACCTAGTCGGAAGCCTCGATTTTGTGACCATGTTTTTGCCCGTTGAGCCTGCCTTTATCCTGGCAATGCAGGCCGACCCCGAGCTATGGAATTACGCCTACTCCCGGGGAGTGCTACTACTAAGCCCAACAAACCTGATTGCGGCGCTAAGGCTCATCCATAACCTGTGGCAGCGTGAGTATCAGAACAGGCACGCCATGGAGATTGCCGAACGCGGAGGACAGCTATACGATAAGTTTGTAGGGTTTGTTGATAGCTTAACTTCTGTTGGCGATAATATTATGCGAAGCCAGAAAAGTTACGAGCAGGCTATGAACCAGCTTACTACGGGGCGCGGAAATCTTGTAAATCAAGCGCAAAAACTTAAGGACTTGGGGGCCAAAGCCAAAAAGAGTTTGCCCAACACCCTGCTCGAGGGTGATGAGGATGATTTAAACGAACTAACCGAATAGCGAGGTATGATATCAATTTGTCTTCCAATATATAATTTCGATATCAATGAGCTTGTCGAGGAGCTATTACGACAGGCCCGAGAGTTTAATATTTCAGTAGAAATATTGGCTTTTGATGATGCATCGCTGTCGTACTATAAGAAGCGTAACTCCAAAGTGGCCATAAACTCAAATGTGCATTACCTAGAGTTTGACCATAATCTTGGCAGGAGCAAGATCCGGAACAGATTGGCCGATTTTGCTCAGGGCAACTGGTTGCTTTTCATAGACTGCGATATGATGCCCGAGCTGCCAAACTATTTGAATAACTACAACTCGGTTATCGATCAGGCCAATGTTATTTGTGGTGGTACATCGTATGGTTCCAAACCAATTAAATCGGAACTACTGCTCCGGTGGAATTATGGGGTGTACCGCGAGAGCCGGAATGCCTTGAGAAGGCAGATTAAGCCATACGTTTCATTTTTAAGCGGAAACTTCATGATCCGCAAAGAGGTTTTCAATGCCATTCGGTTTAACGAGGATATGTCAGGGTATGGGCATGAGGATACCCTCTTTGGCCTCAATCTGAAAAAGCAGAGCGTATCGGTTCTTCATATCAATAACCCATGCATTCACTTGGGTATTGAACCTTGTTTCGATTACCTTGTTAAAACTGAGCAAGGAATCATCAACCTAGTTCGGTTGATGCGTATAGTGCCTGATCAAAGAAAAAGTTTACAAAGTAATATCCGTTTACTAAAATTCTACTGTGCTTTCCGTAAGGTTGGGTTGGGGTATCCCCTGCGATGGATTTTTCGAGTTTTCAACCCCTTAATTCGCAGGCTGCTTTGTAGCTCTAGGCCATCCATCTTGCTATTCGATCTGTACAAATTGGGGATGATTGCTCAGGTCTTCAATAAGGTGAACTTGTCAAATAATAAAGCTAACTAAAAACAAGCGCCACAAATAGTCCAAAGTAAGGCACATAAAGAGCGTAAAGATTTACTGCCAGGCTAAACAATGTGCTTAACCAGTAGCTTAATCCGCTTAATACATTTAAAAAGGTTGATATGGGGAGTATTACCATTTTGGCTACTGCTACCCTAAAGTTTGGCTCATAATCGGTATTCCCTCCGCATATCGAAGAGAATATTAGAACCATCACTCCCATAATAAACGCTCCGATAAGAGCACCAATAACAGTTATGAAGAATAATCCGACTCCTGTAGCGCTACCAAAAAGACCCCCCAAAGTTCATTAAGCTCCACAGCATTGAGAAAGGCCCTGCAACAGCACCATAAATTAGAGCTATTACTAAGGGTTCTCCCTTACCTCCTGTAAGTTCTATGCGCGAGAAAAAATCCTTTGGATTTAGCAAAACATCCCTGGAGTCGTTGATAAATATCTGAAAATCAAACCCAATTTTCGTTTCCATAGTAACGTCATTTTATGGTTAAATAAAAAAGTATATAAACCACCTAAAGCTAGTCAATGATTATTAAGTAATAATCGAATTGGAGAGAAGTGCTATCAAATTCATAGCATGGAAAGTCAATGTATTTTTCTACCTTTGCACCCCGTAAATTTTAGGATATGATACTTAACACTGAGGTAAAAAGGCGTCGTACTTTCGCAATTATTAGTCATCCCGATGCAGGTAAAACCACCCTTACGGAAAAACTCTTGCTGTTTGGCGGTGCAATACACGTGGCAGGTGCGGTTAAAAGCAACAAGATAAAGAAAGGTGCAACCTCCGACTTTATGGAGATAGAGCGCCAGAGGGGAATTTCGGTGGCCACTTCGGTTATGGGGTTCGAGTACAAAGGCATTAAAATAAATATTCTTGATACTCCGGGGCACGAGGATTTTGCCGAGGACACCTACCGAACGCTTACAGCGGTTGACAGCGTAATAATTGTAATAGACTGCGCAAAGGGAGTTGAGGCTCAAACCCGAAAGCTGATGGAGGTATGCAGGATGCGTAATACTCCTGTGATCGTATTTATTAATAAGCTCGACAGGGAAGGTAAAGATCCTTTTGACCTGCTCGATGAGATTGAGAACGAGCTTAACATCAAGGTGCGCCCCCTTAGCTGGCCCATTAGCATGGGGCCTAGCTTCCAAGGCGTATACAATATGTTTGAGCAGAAGCTGAACCTCTTTTTTGCCGACGATAAGCAAACAGTTGCTGATGATGTGGTGGAGATTGATGATATTAATTCCGAAGTGCTTGATAAGCATATTGGAGACTACGCCAAAACGCTTAGAGAAGATTTAGAATTGGTGAATGGTGTGTACCCAGAGTTTGATGTGGAAACCTATCAGAAGGGGAAGGTGGCGCCGGTGTTCTTCGGTAGCGCCTTAAACAACTTCGGTGTTAGGGAACTTCTTAACTGCTTTATTAATATAGCTCCACATCCACGCCCTACTGCTACAGAAACCCGAGAGGTGTCGCCCTTCGAAGAGGAGCTAACTGGCTTTATCTTTAAAATCCATGCCAACATGGATCCAAATCATCGCGACAGGTTGGCCTTTCTGAAAATCTGTTCTGGAGTGTTCGAGCGCAACAAGCCATATCTACATACCGGAACGGGCAAGAAGATAAAGTTCTCGAGCCCCACAGCTTTTATGGCCGATAAGAAATCGATTGTTGACACAGCCTATCCAGGCGATATTGTGGGTCTGCATGATACAGGTAACTTTAAAATTGGCGATACCTTAACTCAGGGCGAAAACCTTAAATTTAAGGGAATACCCAGCTTCTCGCCTGAACTATTTAGGTACATCGAGAATGCCGATCCGATGAAGTTTAAGCAGCTAGCCAAGGGTATCGACCAGCTGATGGACGAAGGGGTTGCCCAGCTCTTTACATCCAAGGCAAATGGCCGCAAAATTATTGGTACTGTAGGTGCCCTGCAGTTTGATGTTATACAGTATAGGCTGGAGCATGAGTATACAGCCAAGTGTAGATACGAGCCCATAAGCCTTTACAAGGCTTGCTGGATTGAATCGACAAATCAGGAGCAGCTCAAGGATTTTAGGATTAGGAAATACGCCAACCTAGCCACCGATAAGCGGGGGAGGGAAGTGTTCCTTGCCGAATCGCCCTACGCACTTCAGATGGCTCAAGAGAAATTCACTGACATCAAATTTCACTTCACATCTGAATTTTAGCGGCTTCACTTTAGTGCAATTTAACGGTAAACCTTTACTCGTTTTTTCTACCTTTGCTTCTATAAAATAAAGGTGTATGCCTGCTTATACCATAAATCCTGTAATTGAGCAAAGCTGGAGCGAGGCTCTAAGAACGGAGTTTGAGCACGAGTACTTTGCTAAGCTAAAACAATTTCTTTTAGAAGAAAAAGCTAGGTACAACGTTTATCCCTCGGGTAGTAACATCTTCAATGCCTTTAATAGCACCCCATTCCATAGGGTTAAGGTGGTTATACTGGGGCAAGATCCCTATCACGGGCCAGGGCAAGCGCATGGACTATGCTTTTCAGTACCTACGGGAGTTCAACAACCTCCCTCGCTAGTCAATATTTTCAAAGAGATTCAAAGCGATTTGGGTATAGCTGTGCCTAGCCACGGGAATTTACAAAAATGGGCCAACGAGGGTGTGCTACTCCTCAATGCTACGCTTACGGTACGTGCGCATCAGGCCGGTTCGCATCAGGGTAGGGGTTGGGAGCAATTTACCGATGCTGCCATTACCAAGCTATCGGAGCAAAGGCAGCACATCGTTTTCATGCTATGGGGTGCCTATGCGCAGGTTAAAGTGAAGCTAATCGATACTCAGAAGCACTACGTGCTCAAAGCACCACATCCATCGCCACTATCATCGTACCGAGGTTTTTTTGGATGTAAGCATTTTTCGTTGGCAAATGCTTACCTGGAAAAAATGGGGCTTGGCCCAATCGATTGGAGCTTAGATTAAACTTTAATTTCGTCAGCTTGTTACACTATCAACAAAAAATATTGCATACTATGAAAGCACTTAACTACAAGTATTACTTAATCATAGCTCTATCAATCATCACCATTGCTTCTTGCTCCAAGGACGATGCTCCCGATGAATTTATTCCTGAATACCTTGTTGCCTCAGAGCAAGTTGTTGAGCTATCTAAGGATGATATCCTAGCCCAGCTAGGTGGGGGCAATATGCTACCCGATGAGATTGAGTTTTTGATACGGTATGGAGTCAAGGGTTTGCGACTTACCTATACCACAATCGATACACAGGGCAATAGCGTTGAAGTATCGGGAGCATTGCTTGTCCCTATCGGAAATTTCTTGAAACCATTAATAAGCTTTCAGCACGGTACAATCACCTCAGATGACCTTGCGCCTTCCAATTTTGGTTCCGATGCCGATATTATGGCCTTCATGCTGGCGTCCACAGGGTTTGTAATAGCTATGCCCGATTATATTGGCTATGGAGTTTCTAAACATTTACCTCATCCCTACGAGCACAGGGCAACGCTAGCCTATGCTACTCGCGATATGATTAGAGCTGCACGGGAGTACTTTAAGCTAAATAATTTAGAGCAACTCGATGGCAAGCTATTTATGACAGGATACTCGGAGGGAGGCACCGCTACCATGGCCGCCTTTCAGCTTATGCAGCAGGATCACAGCTCGGAGTTCGATATTACAGCCGTAACTGTTGGTGCTGGTGCATACAATAAGTCGGAGTTTATGGATTGGGTGGTTTCGTCGACTGAGCCCTTGGAGTTTATCAATTCATACGTTTGGGTGCTCGACACCTATAATAGTATATATCCACAGCTTCAACGGTCCTACTCATCCTATTTCAACGAGCCATGGGCATCAATTATTGAAGAGCAGGGGGTGTTTGCCGAAGTTGAGGCTAACCCATCAATACTTTTCACGCAGGAGTTTATTGAGGGTGTTACCATGGGTACTGATACCGATTTTCTCTCGGCTATCGCCGATAATAATTGCTACCGCTGGTTACCCCAATCGCCAATGCAACTATATCATGGAACCAGCGATAGCTACGTGCCCTACTTCAACTCCCAGAGCGCATACAATGCTATGGTTGAGCTGGGCGCAAACAAGGTGAGCCTTATTCCAATTACCGATGGTGATCATACCACATCGATTATGGAGTATGCGGCTGGCACATTCGCCTATTTCTTTCAGTATTTTATGCAGCAGTAGCAGAGCCTTACTGATTAGTAGCCAATTACCCAAAGGGTTCTTTCCTCATCAACGCAGCGGTTAATTAGCTTAATAAGGTCTCTGTTGATAACAATTAGTCGGCGCAAGTAAAACTTCCAGCATTGCTCCCAAAGTGGGTCGGCTTGGGCTAGGTCGAGCAACAGATCGCGGCCCAGGAATATTCCTGTTACGTATTGCCTAAACTCTTCAATGCTTTCAATTAAAACAAGTCGTCCAAGGTTGCTGTCGAGCGTATTTAGCAAGGGGATGATTTTACGCGAGTTGTATATGGTTTGCCCAATGAATTCGAATAGGTGATTGCTTTGTTCGAAGCACCCTGCAAATATGTTAAACACGTTGCTATTTAGGTAAAGCGATTCCTCGTCGCATTTATTGTAATTCTCACTATTCCCGGTGATGTTGAATTCAATAAAGTTAATGCACTCGCTCTTGGTCATCATCCCAAGTTTCATAAGGCCTATTTTTTCATAAGTAGTTTAAAAGGTTGCCTACCATACGGCAATATAGTAATTGTTATTAAATATCCATGCACAAAGAGTTTAGCATTACACATTTCCCTTTTTTACTTTGGAATGTATTTTGCAATCCGTCTTGCCATCCTTCTGAACCTAAAGCGTTCGAGGTACCGGTTAATTGCTCTGAATAGGTTGGTTAATAGGGCAAAATAAAATAATCCGCTGATTATCCATAGCACTAGTGTGTTAAACCAGAGCGTGTCAATGGTCAGGTTGCCAATACGTTTCACTGGAGCAAACATGTGAGCACGACCATTGGTTGCAGTAGGAATTGCGTAGGCAGGATTATACTTCCTAATAAATCTAAAATCTACGTTCGTTATCTTTTCGACCTCATTTTTATTCAGCACCAGATTTTCAAGAGCAGTGTTATGGTAACGTCGTTTGAAGGCAAACACTTGCTCGTTTCCCCCCATGCTTTCAATTAGGTGTGCGTATATTGAATCTTTTGCCTGATTGAGCGTTCTGTTTTGGGAGAGGAGATAGCTGCGGAGCTCGTTAAAAAACGATTTATACTCATCAATATCCTTAGCGCTTAAGATCATAGCATTTAACCTCGTGGTGTCGGGGTAAGCTAGCTCTTCAATTCTAAAATCGCGTGTCAGCAGTGCAAGCTCACTCTGGAGTGTTCTGAGATCGTTCTTTGTTACTTGGGTTATCTTGTTAATTGTGATGCTTTTAGCAACCTCATCGAGCTTGATTTGGAGTTTTGGTATTAGAAAACTTGCATAGTACGTATTGTTAGTAATCTCCCTGTCAATGTCATAGAAATGTTTGTTAAATCGATTGTTCTTAAACTGTTGAACGCACAACGCTTCGTACGACCAGCGAACAGGATTAATATCACCCACCAGTGGAACGTACTCAGGATGGAGAATAGACTTGTGGAGCTTATTGTAGCTAACTACCACACCTCCAAGAAGAAGCATTGGGACAATGATTAACGGGATAGAAATATAAATGGTAACCACTGAGTTGAGAGCTGCAGAGATATTGAGCCCAATTAGGTTAGCACATACTGCCGTTGAGAAAAGCACAAGCCAGGTGCTTAGGAAGTGGCCATTAATCTCGAGGATGAAGTTGCCAATAAATGTAAACATCAAGCTTTGAACACCCGAAAGGATTAAAAGGGTTATTATCTTAGAGTTTATGTAGCTGAAGTAACTTAGATTCAGGAACTTCTCGCGTTGTCTAACTTTTTGATCTCTAATGATTTCCTCGGCGCTAATGGTTAGCCCCATAAATATGGCTGCAACCACGCTCATGAACAGGTAGCTAGGTATGTTGTCGTTATTACTAAAAATGTATGCGTTAGGGTTATTAAGCGTTCCGCTGATGTATTTCGAGAAAAAGCCTAGGATCAAAGCAAGTATTGGGGCCTCAAGTAGTGCTATCAGCATGAATTGTTTATTGGCCAGCTTGCTTAGGATGTTGCGATGGAAATACAGCCGGGTTTGCGCCGCTCTGTTTGGGGGCTTAAAGCTATTGTTGGGTAAGGGTATTCTAATTTTGTGAGAGGTGGGAGTAATTCTGCTTTGAATTTTTTCCAGGTACATCTCGTACCATTCATTGGCCGAGCGTTTCCTTTTCCTAGTAAGCTTGCCGTACTCGTTCACAACCCTAGCCTCAATAATTCTAAGAATTTGCTCGGTGTTCACATTGCCGCAGCATGTGCATTCGCTCTCCTCTGCCTTTAGGAATTGGCCTTCATGCCGAAAATAAACAACAGCATCCATCGGGTTACCCTGAAAAATAACCCTTCCGCCATGGTCCATAACTATTAGCTTGTCGAATAGCTTGTAGATATCCGATGAGGGTTGATGCACATTCGCTATTACAATTTTACCCTTAAAGGTTTGTCGTTTTAGCATATGCACAATCCGCTCCGAGTCAAACGACGATAGCCCCGATGTGGGTTCATCAACAAATAGTATGGCCGGTTCGCGGATTAGCTCCATGGCTAGGTTTAGGCGCTTACGCTGCCCTCCGCTAATAAATTTGTTTATCGGATTACCAACCTTAAGGTCTCGAGCTTCGCTCAAGTCAAAATCCTGTAGCGTTTCATTCACAAGGGCAACTATCTCCTTCTCATCCTTATCGTAAAAACAGAATCTTGCCCCAAAGTAAAGGTTCTCAAAAACAGTTAGGTCCTCCACCAACAGGTCATCTTGGGGAACATAACCAATTACTCCCTTAAGGACATCCTGATCTTTATTAAGGTGATACCCATTAATGTATACATTTCCACTGGCTGGTTTTAGATTCCCGTTCAACAGGTTTATAAGGGTTGATTTACCAACACCACTTCCCCCCATAATGGCTACCAGCTGGCCCGAATGTGCGTCAAAGGTAAACGGATGCACGCCGTCTTTACTTCCCTTATGCCTATATTCAATATCTTCGGCGGTTAGCCTTATGTTGGTTTTACTCCACGAGTGAAAGAACAGTCCCGATATTTTACTGTAATATATTGGCTCAACCCTAGGGCTCCTAATTACGCCGCCTACACCAAAAATGTATGCCCTACCTGGTTTTAGGGTTTTGCTATTAAGAAAAACGTTGCTTTCGCCAAAGTACTTAACCAGGATGGTGTTGGTGCTTGGAATATGAATAAAGCAAAGCTTACCCTGTAAATTTGGTTGAAATACTTCCTTTGCCGTTTCGTTAGGTTCATCGTCACCAGTAAGCTGAATAGTGCTTGCATTTTGGGGCACCTCTTCGGGCGCCTTGGCAAGAATAAAGTCTCTACCATTTTTAAACTCATCTGGTGGGATATTGAACTTCCGAGCTACTGATTGGATAAACTCAAGCTGGAAGTCGGAGGTGTAGCCCGTGTCCACAATGAACTCAACCAGCTGAAGCGATAGCCAAACCTTTTGATGCTGTTCAAACTCAGCATTAATCCCGTTGCAAATGGAGTTAATCCTCTCCTCAAGTGTTTGCTCTTTTACCTTTGGGGTTCTGCTGCTACCAGCCTGATTGGGGTAAAAAAAGCCAAGGGCGTTAAGGTACTCATCTATCTGTTCGCGGCTTAGCTCCCTACTTAAAAAGTCGGCAATAACCTTGTGTGCCGATTCCGACAGGTTTCCCTCCTCGGTCTCAACAACTAGGGCAAATAGTTGAATTAGTGATTTTAGCAGGGACTCGTTCATCGATTAAAGAAAACTCAGTGATTCTGGTATTGCTGACCTAACTATATGTGGTAATTCGTTTTAGAATATGTTAAAAGGATCAACCAGAGCATCCATCACTGTCTCCTCATTTTGGGGGAGAGTAGGGGTGAGGCTAAGCACAGGGATTTCAGACTCGTTGATAATATGGTGTGCAAAAGCTCCTATGTAGTAGTCGCGTACCTTCCCTTCCTGATGAGTCATAATCATAATAAGGTCGGCATTAACCTCCTTGGAATAATCTAACACATACTCATAATCGTCCTTATCGGCCCTCTTGAAAAGCTTATGTGTACATTCGATACCATTGCTATGGAAAATTTTCTCAATTTTTTTAATCCTATTGTATAGGTTGGTAGCCTGATAAATTATACCCACAGAGTGTACGGTAACAATATGGATATGCGATCCAAAGAACTTGCTAAACGAAATGGCGCTAGCCACCTTTTCCTTTGTGCTTTTAGATAGATCCAACGGTAGTATAATATTCTTATAGCCTATACTATGCTCCCCTTTCACTGATATTACAGGAAAATCGGACTCGCTGATTACCTTTGTGGTATTCGATCCAAGGAACTTTTTAATGCCACTGGTCGAGCCATTTTTCCCCATGATAATGAAACGAGCATTAATCTCCTTGGCCGTTTCAATAATGCTTTCGGATACCTTACCCACCCTAATAACGTAGCTAAACTTTAGGTTCGATGTGGCACATTCTTTATCAATAAGGTTTACTAGCCTTTGCTTAACCTCAGCTTTGGTTTGCTCCATGTCTGAGCCAAATAGCTTCGAGAAAAGATCTGTCGACTCGATTACATAAAGTAGAACTACCTCGGCTTTTAAAAAACGGGAGATATCGTAGCACTGATGCAGTGCAGCAAGCGACTGTTCTTGGAAATCGATACAAACTAGTATTTTGTTGGTTTTCATAGTTAACCTTTATTAACTTATATTTACACTGTTTGCTTGTAAAAATA
>Ga0334899_1003235_pt1 | contig 11646 bp, 13 predicted proteins | sample GraSluR3_MG_FD_207219 | JGI IMG/M metagenome (GOLD analysis project Ga0334899, IMG submission 207219) | Sludge microbial communities from methane-producing bioreactor in Wageningen University, Netherlands - Granular Sludge_8_08-R3 | ecosystem: Engineered > Bioreactor > Anaerobic > Unclassified ... | reverse complement strand
CTGAAGTGAATGCCATTCGGCAGGCAGGGGCCGTCCTGGGAACGCACGATCTCTCCGGTTGTATCCTCTATGCCACCGGGTATCCCTGCCCCATGTGCCTCTCGGCAATCATCTGGGCAAATATCGAGATGGTCTATTATGGGTGCGATGCGATCGAGGCACAACGGATAGGGTTTCGCGATGACTTCATCTACCGCTTCATCGAAGGGGGCAGAAACGACCCTTCCGTGCTGACTCTTCGTCAACTCGGTCAAGAGGAGGTCTTGAAACTGTATGAGGAGTATGCAGCGACCGATTCACCCCGGTATTAGGAAAGCCAGAGCCGATCAAGCAGCTCTGGCTTTTGGAGGTAAGGGGATTCGAACCCCTGGCCTATAGATTGCGAACCTATCGCTCTAGCCAACTGAGCTATACCCCCGCAACAAGAAAAATAGTATGTCAATCGCAGAATTTTGTCTAGTGATCGCATTGCCTCATGATTATTCGGACCACACAAAGAGAAATCCACTTGAAATGAATCCCGCATAGCCAGGACCTGCGGTATTTCCCTTACCTCGGCAATGGATTAGACACTTTCAGCAGTGAAGATTTTCTCAGGCACGGATTCTGGTCGCAAGGATAGTCGATAACTTAAACTGAAGGTGATCTCGCCACTTTTCTCGGTGGCTATCCCCTCTAACTTGTTAAGATGAAGGGTATTCTTGGTATTCGGATTATAGATGGGCTTTCGACTTTGGCATTGTAGAGACCTTGTTACTTATTCCATACGAATTTGTAGGCATTGCTCATGCTATACGGTATAGCATTATCATGATAAGTCATTACCTTCTGTAAATCGTTTTAGGGGATATAGTAGTATGGTTCTGGGCATTCATGAACAATCGATGTGTAACGTTTTCGGGTGTCTGGAGTCTAGGGAAAAAATAAATTGTTGACAGCAGCGAAATGTCGGGTTAGTCTGTTGTCAGACAATGTAGAAGTGGAGCGTACATGGACCCTGTTAGGAAGATGCCAATCACCGATCAGGTGGTTGAAAAAATTAGAAACTCTATTATCGAAGGTGAATTTGAGGAGGGAAATAAGCTACCTTCTGAACAGGCTCTATGCTTATCCTTAAGAGTAAGCCGTTCTACTGTACGCGAGGCCTTTCGGGTATTACAGACAATGGGGTATGTGGAACTAAAGCCAGGTAGAGGAGCCTTCGTACTGAGCGCAACACCAGATAAATCAGTGGATGTGAGAGACTGGTTCAAAGTGAACGCCCCCAAATTAATTGATTTCATTGAGGTTAGGAAAGCCATAGAAAGTCTAGCAATACGCATTGCAGTTGAACGTAGTTCTGAAGAGGAGTTTGAGAAATTAGAAGATATAAATGATCATTTTATGAAGGCTGTATACGCCGATGAGGTCAAATCGATGGCGTTTCTGGATGAGGAGTTTCATAGAATAATTGTAGATATGTCACATAATTCATTATTAATTAACATCAATGGGATTGTTGCCCAGGCTTTCAAGAAATATAGAAGCATTTCGTTCCAAGTAAGGAAGAATGCTCTCAATGCAATTGCACCTCATTTGGAGATTCTTGATTCATTAAAGCAAAAAGATGCGCCTCGTGCTGAAAAAAGTATAGAAAACCATCTTACTATGGCCCTTGAGGATATGGAAGATGTTATATCGGAATAGTTCGTCTTATATACTAAATTGTCTGATAGCAGACAAAAAAGAAAAAGTATTGTAGCTACATATATCTAAGGAGAGTAATATGTTTAACAAAGACAAGTATGGAAAAATTCTAGTTCCTGTAGTGACACCATTTACAGAGAAAGGCGATGTTGATTATTCAGCAATGGTTGAGATTGGAGAAAAACTCCTCGAGAAAGGATGGGCAGATTCATTCGTCTTAAGTGGGACCACAGGTGAGTTCTTCACCATGAGTACAGAAGAGAGAATAAAGATATTCAAGACGATGCATGAAGCATTCAATGGAAGGATCCCTCTTATCGCAGGAACTGGTGCAGCTTCTACACGTGAAACACTCGTCTTGACCAAGGCTGCTCAAGATATCGGTTTTGAATTGGTTATGGTAGTTGCCCCGTATTATACGAAGCCTTCCCAAAAAGAAATTCTAACCCATTTTCAGACGGTGGCACGGAACGTCTCCATAGATATTATGATCTACAATATTCCAATTTTCACTGGTGTAAACACAGAACCCGCCATGGTGGCAGAACTTGCCAAGGAGCCAAACATTGTTGGGATCAAGGAAGAGGCAGAGCTGAATGCAAAACAGATTACAGCATTCATGAATGTCACACCGGACGATTTCATCATCTATAACGGCGATGACACGATGGTTCTAGAGTCTTACGCTCAGGGATTTGAAAGAATTGGAGGAGTCATCAGTGGAGGAGCACATATCGCAGGCGATCAGATACGCAAGATGATTGACTGTATTCATGAGGGGAAAGTGCAGGAAGCCTCGCTGATTCAGAGAAAGCTTTTCCCATTGTACCGCATTATGGGGCAGGGAGGTCGGACCAATCCCGTGTGTCTGATCAAGGAGGCCATGAAAATGGTTGGATATCCTGCAGGCTATCCGAGGCAACCTCTTCTACCAGGAACACCCGAAGAAGTAGCTAACGTAAAGGCGATGATGAATCAGGTCGGGATTCTAGACTGAGGTATGAGACAGAAGCGAGGAGAGCAGTATGAGTTTGAGACCTGAGGAGATGATAACAAGATTGAAAGGTCCTTTGACGATCTTTCCAACGCATTTTGCAGCTAATGGAGATCTGGATCTTGGCGCTACACGAGCATCGGCTCAATATGCGAAGGAGGTCTACGCTGGACATGATGGTTGTGTCATGATTGCAGGTAGTACGAGTGAATTTTATGCAATGACCGATGAAGAGTCTCTAGCTCTCATAAAGACGGTTGTCGATGAAATTGCTGGTTCGGTCCCTGTCATTGTAGGAACTGGCCGTGCCGCAACACGTCTATCCATAGATATGAGCTTAAGAGCACAGGATCTTGGTATAGACCTCGCAATGGTGAGCAATCCATATTACATGCACGTTACTGAAGAAGGACTTTACCGACATTTTTCGCAGATAGCAGAACAACTTGATGTGGGGCTCATGATATACGACAACCCAACAACAAGTAAAATTGCTATACCTCCACATCTGATGCAACGACTGTCAAAAGTGCCGAACATCATCGGTGTGAAGGAAAATTCAACCAATATTGAGAGTTACTACTGGATGCGAAGTGTGGTGGACCCAAAAGATATGGTAATCACTTGTGGAATTGGGCATCTTATGTTCATGTTTGAAGCTCCTTGGGGTTCTCCTGCTTTTGTCTCTGAGCTTCTCTGTTTTGCACCTAAATTGGCATTCGATATATATGAGGCTTCCGTTTCACGAGACTTTATCAAGATGAAAGAACTTCTAGACTCACTCATTCCCTATCATCAATTTGTGGGGCGCTGTGTTGCACGAAGAAAGATTCCTACCATATTAGGTCAGGAGTGGGGAGGTAAAGCCACTTCGGTCTACCAGTCAATACTGAAGAAGGCTATGGAACTAGTTGGACTTCCAGGAGGAATCGTCCGAGAACCATTAGAGAATATTTCCGATGCAGAAACTACCGAACTGAAGGAAGTTTTACAAGCAATCGGGATAATTTAGAAGGAGGAGAATGATGAAAAAGATTATCGTTCTTATGTTGGCATTGGTCATGGTGGTACCAATGGTGTTCGCACAAGGAGCAAGTGAAAGTAGTGAAGTTTTTCCTAACAAGCCGATCAAACTAATTGTCCCTTGGTCTGCGGGTGGCGGAACGGATGCAATTGCGCGAGCTCTTGCTCGATCTGGCGAAAAGCATTTGGGAGTTCCCGTAGTAGTTGAGAACAAACCAGGCGGAACAGGAGCTGTGGGGCTTGGTGAGACAGTCAAAGCTAACCCAGATGGGTATACCCTAGCTCTCCTTCCTGTCGAATTGAGCTTTTTGAAGGATCAAGGAATCTATCCCTTTGATTTTAGTAATTTTACTCGGATTATGAACCTGAATACTGATCCTTCTGCATTGACAGTCAAAGCTGATGCACCATGGAATAGTCTGAAAGAATTTGTAGATTATGCTAGGAGGAATCCAGGTAGTATCAAGATTGGACACTCTGGTACTGGAATGTTGTGGCATCTCGCAGCAGCGACTCTTGCCTTGGAGACAGGAACAGAATACACCTATGTACCATTCAATGGAGCCGCAGATGCTATAGCTAGTGTTCTAGGCCAAAACATTGATGCTGTCACGGTTAGTGGAGCAGAAGTTTCTGCGCAAGTGAGAGCTGGAGAGATGAAGATTCTTGCAGTCTTTGGCGAGAACAGGTTAGATATTTTTCCAGAAATTCCTACCGCAAGAGACCAAGGTTTTGATGTCGTTGTAAATACATTTAGAGGGCTTGGGGGACCTGCAGGAATATCAGAAGACAGAGTTGCAATTCTTCATGAAGGATTCAAGAAGATGATGGAGGAGCCTGAATTCGTAAGTGTGATTAGCAACATGGGGCTTGGAATCGACTATCGGAATACCGAAGACTATTACAAGCTAACAGAAGATACTGCACGAACCTTGGAACCCGTATTGGAAAGTCTTCTTGAAATCAGATAAGTCTGGTTTGTGAAGATACATTCGTTTCGCTCCAGGCCATCCTGGGGCGAAACAAAAATTCTGGGATTAACAAATGACAACAAAACAGAAAACAATAATGGAAGTCGTTCTTAATACATTGTTCATTTCTATAGCGATTGGAATGTTCATTATTTCTAAAGATTATAGGTTTGTTCGAGGAACTCTTTTAGGCTCTCGAACTTTTCCCATACTGATAGGATCAATAATGTCAATTTTTGGAATAGTGAATATTTCTGTAGCTTTGAAACGTTTCCTTTCTGAATCAGAGCCTGAGGTAATTCAGGATTCTGAAGCGAAATCGGGGAATAGACTTCATGATTGTATTCGAATGTACAGAGTACAAATTGCAGTTGGATTGATGGTGATCTATTATCTCTTGCTAACCTTGATAGGTTTTATTTTTGCAACAGTGATCTTTTTGCCTTTGATCCTGTATGTGTTGGAATACCGAAGGCTCTTCCAAGTTATTCTGGTAACGGTGATAGGAGTGGCGTTCCTTTATATATCATTTAAAGTGTTACTTGGTGTTCCCCTCCCTGAAGCAATCCTGTTTTAATTGGAGAATGAGATGATTGAATATTTACTGAGTGGATTTGGATTTTTGTTCACCACAATGGCTGCACCTGCACTGTTTGGAGGAGTTGTTTTAGGAATAATGCTGGGCGTATTACCTGGACTGACGGCGACAATGGGTATCGCTTTACTTATTCCATTGACTTATTATGTATCTCCGGGAATTGGTCTTTCGATGCTCATCGGAATATTTGCTGGAGGAATCTATGGAGGTTCTGTTTCAGCAATATTGTTGAAAACCCCAGGAACTCCTGCTGCTGGAGCAACGCTCTTGGATGGATATCCTCTTTCCCAGAGTGGTCATGCTGGTAAAGCCATTGCGATCGCTACAATTTCGAGCGCAATTGGAGGACTGATTGGAGCCCTGATTCTTTCATTTCTTGCTCCACAGATTGCAAAGATTGCAGTTCGCTTTGGTCCTACTGAATATGTTCTGCTCGGGGTCTATGGTCTTACAATGATTTCATATGTCTCAGGTAAGTCCCTTATTAAAGGACTCTTTGCGGGGTGTATTGGTTTGCTGATTTCAACATTCGGTATAGATCCAATCACAAGTGTTCCTCGGTTCACGTTCGGAACACTGAATCTTCTAACAGGTTTTGAGTTACTTCCAATTCTTATCGGGATATTTGCAATGTCACAAGCAATCGAGGGAGTGCGAGACTCAAGGGAGATCTCTCCTCCACAGGTCAAGCTAACAAATGTCGGAATTTCAATTAAGGAGTTTATTAGGATTCTACCTCATATCGTAAAGTCTGCATTTATTGGAACATTTGTTGGTGCAGTTCCGGGGACGGGAACCGATATTGCCGCATTTCTTTCTTATGGGGAAGCTAAAAGGTCTTCGAAGCATCCAGAGGAATTCGGGAAGGGGTCGATAGAAGGTGTTGCAGCTCCTGAAGCGGGTAACAATGCATGTGTCAACGGTGCCATGATTCCAATGTTCACCCTAGGAATTCCTGGGGAAGCCGCGACTGCAGTCATCCTAGGAGGACTTATGGTTCTCGGGTTACAGCCCGGCCCATTGCTTTTCGCTGATAGCCCTGAAGTAATTTATACAGTTTTCGCAAGTACAATCACTTCCAATCTCTTCATGATTGTGCTTGGGCTTGTAGGAGCTCGTTTCTTTGCTAAGGTCTTATCATTGCCGAAGAGTGTCATTGTTGCCTTTATATTTGTCTTTTCTGTTCTTGGTGCATACTCCATGAGAAATAGCATGTTTGATATTCTTGTCATGATGGCAGCGGGTCTTCTCGGTTACATTTTTTCCCTCTTGGACTATCCGGTTCCTCCAGTATTACTAGGAGTAATTCTTGGACCTCTTGTAGAATCCAATCTAGGACGGACGCTGCTGGTCTCTGGAGGGGATCTAACAATTTTTTTCAGACGACCTATATCGATATTTTTCATCATCATTATTGTTTTAACAATCGGATCAAATGTCTTTAAACACTATAAATCTAAAAAGTAATGTTTGATGAGACACTATTTTGTCAGTGACAAGAAAAGGAGCATAACTACATGAAGGATAAATTATTTGATGTCAGCGGGAAAATCGCCATTGTTACGGGCGGTCTTGGTCAGCTTGGAGCGCAATTCTCGAATGAACTAATCTCTCGAGGTGCGAAGGTGGCTGTATTTAACCGAACACTTCGTCCTGAATCTATAGAAAAATTATTCTCCAAGGGAAGTCGCGATGCTGGAGTCGTGCAATTCCATCAAGTCGACATTACAGACAGTGCGAGCATTCAGAAGGCTCTTGGTCAAGTTGTGAGTGAATGGGGCGTTCCGGATATACTTATTAACAATGCTGGAATTGATACACAACCAAGTGCACCTCCAGAAGTTTCTGGACCGTTTGAAAAATTTCCTGAGAAGGTCTTTAGAGATGTTGTTGATGTGAATCTCACCGGCACCTTTCTTATGACCCAGTCCGTGGGCGCTCTCATGGCAGATCAGGAAAGAGGATCAATAATTAATATTGGATCAATATATGGGATGCTTTCTCCAGTCCAGGATATCTATGCATATAAAAAAGAGAAAACTGGAGTGCCATTTATAAAGCCTGTCGCCTATTCTGCTGCCAAATCTGGACTGTATAATCTAACAAGATACTGTGCAACTTACTGGGCTAAGAAAAACGTTCGTGTGAATATTCTTAGTCCTAGCGGTGTATACCGAGAGACTCAAGATGCGGAATTCCAGAAGAATTATTGTGAAAGAATGCCTGTCGGTCGCATGGCTAGAGAAGATGAGTTCAATGGAGCAATCATTTTTCTCGCATCAGATGCTTCCAAATATATGACTGGAGCGAATCTTGTAATGGATGGTGGTTGGACAGCATGGTAAAAAATGAACTGGAATGGCTACAGGGGATATATTCAGCTTTAGTCACACCAATGGATTGTTCTGAGGAAATCAACTTCTCGGTATTACGGGACATTGTTGAATATCAAATTTCCCAAGGTGTAGAAGGTTTTTATTGTTGTGGGTCTTCCGGTGAAGCGCTACTACTTACTCTTGAAGAACGGCAGGCCATTGTGAAGGCAGTGGTCTCTCAGGTTGCAGGTAGAGTTCCTGTCATTGCTCATGTGGGAACTATACGGACAAAAGATGCAACTTGGTTAGCTTCCCGAGCATTTGATGATGGAGTATCTGCCGTATCAATGATCCCGCCCTATTACTACAAATTTACTCAGGAAGAGATCATTGGGTACTATCTCGATGTTGTAAAGGAAGTTGAATTACCGATAATAATTTACAATATCCCCCAGTTTACGGGAATCTCTTTCAACAAGGGGAATGCAGGAGTCCTTCTGGAAAATGATTCGGTTGTTGGAGTTAAGCATACCTCGAACAATCTATACGAGCTTGAAAGAATGAAGGCAGCATTTCCTGATAAGCTATATTTTAATGGCTTTGACGAAACATTCCTTCCCGCACTTTCAATCGGAGCTGATTCCACGATAGGAACAACGGTAAATCTTTTTGCTTCGAGGTTTAGGAAAATACGAGATCTCTACAAAGATGGAAGAATGACGGAAGCTCTCGTTCAACAGTCAATCCTTAACTCAAATGTAGAGTTATTGGTTAAGCATGGAATCTTCAACGGTGTCAAATATGCAATGTCCATAAAGGGTTTTCCTTGCGGTTCATGCAGGGCTCCATTTAAAAAGCTTTCTGATTTTGCGCAGAGAGAGATTGAATGTATGCTAAAGGAAAAGTATTGAAGACAAGAGTTTCAGATAATGATCAGACACTTTCAGCAGTGAAGATTTTCTCAGGCGCTTTGGGAGGACTCAGATAGTAGCCCTGCACCATGTCACATTCGATCGAATGCAGGTAATCCAGCTGCTCTTTGTTCTCCACTCCCTCGACGATCACATGAAAGCCCATGTCCCTGACCGCCTTGATCACGCTCTCTATGAGGCGGTGTGCCCGTCCATTCTCACTGAGATTCCACAGAAGCGATTTGTCGAGTTTGATGCAGTCGAACGGGAGATTCACGAGATAGGCGAGATTGGAGTACCCTGTCCCGAAATCATCTAAGTGGAAGTTGATTCCGCGATCGATCAGTGGGCGCATGACTGAGAGAGCCTCATTGTAGTCGGAGCTGATGAAGGTGCTTTCGGTCAACTCGATATTGATGATGTGTGGAGGTATGTGGTACCGCTGTATGATCTCCAAAATCTCATGAACTACATGGGTGTGTGAAAACTGTATACCTGAAAAATTCACCGAGATGGGGTATGTTCGTTGCCCTTTCGCCCTTGCCGCATCGAGTAGGGCACACACCTGGTCAAGAACCCATCGTCCGAGATCTCCGATGATCCCGAGCTCCTCCGCTAAGGGAATGAACTCGCTAGGGGAGACCACTCCCACCTGTGGATCGTTCATGCGAAGAAGGGCCTCGGCCTTCACCGGCTCTCCACTCTCGATGGAGAAGATGGGTTGCAGTTCGATGTAAAGGGTCTTCTCCTCAATGGCCACCATGAGTCGTTCAGCAAGCTGATTCTTCCTCTTGATCGTACTGAGCAGCGTGGCGTCACAGTGGACGACCTGTCCTTTACCACGGTTCTTCGCTGTTCGAATGGCATGGTCCAGGAGGGTGATCGGATCCGAGTCCATATCCGGGCGGAAGGGGAGATGCAGGGTGGCGATAGACGCTCTGAGCTGGATGGAGAGCCCTCCGATGTGCCAACTCGAATGGAACCTTTGAAGGATGCTGTTTGCAAGATTCTCCCCATACTTCGCATTGACGATAACGGAAAACTCATCCCCGCCATACCGGAACACCTGCCCTTGAGGAATCAACTCGTGCAGGTTCTCTGCGATAGCTTTCAGCAGGAGATCGCCACGACTCTGCCCATAGGTGTCGTTCACAGCCTTGAAATCGTCGAGGCTGACAACGAGAATCAGCGCCTTCCTGTTGTATCGGCGAATTTGGTTGATACTGGTGATGAAACTACCACGGTTCGGGTATTGGGTGAGAAAATCGATCGTGATGCGTCGTGTCTGGAAGTTGAGATAGACAGAGAGGATCGCCAAAGTGATTGCCGTACCTGTGAGCACAATATTCGGGTAGAGGAACTGGACGGTGATGATACCGAGCGAGAGAAAGGGGAGCCAGAGTATGACTTCAAAGAATGAGCGGTCCAGATATTTCCTTTCCATCCATATGATCACCAGTGTTACCGTGATCTGAAAAGATGCAACTACGAGAGAGAGTCGATTCAGTGGACCGCGAAAGTATTGGTGGGACTCATCGAAATGGAATATCCATCCGGTAAAGATGTTCAGAGCCACAATGACCAGGTAGAACGTCATGCTCAGGAAGAGAAGGGCAATGACGATGCGCAGCCTGCTCCGATGTTCCTGAGGTGTGAACTCGAATACATAGAGGAGGATGTAGAGTATGAAGATGAGAGGGAGCGGGGGATATAAGGCGAAGTAGGCGGTATTGACCACCATGTTCACCCAGAGGGGGATACTCGCAGCATGGTACACGGTTTGTATCGATAGGACGTTCAGTGCAGTACAGAAGATCGTGTAGTAGAGACAGAATCGGAACGTCTTGTCCCGTATCGTAGGCACTGCGTTGCCTCTGCGTGAGTTGCCCAGGATAATGACGATGATGAGAGCTGAGAGGATCTCTGGAGCGATATCCCACTGCATGTTCAGATTTTTATCCAAGGGTGAATAAAATGCAAGAGGTAAATGGAATTATTATGCAGTTCTAGCAAACGGCTCAGAAGGAAAAACCTTACGTTGTGGATAGTTTCGTCAGGAATTTCATTCAATGAAAGGAATTATTATCAAATCTATTGCAAAAATATGTGGTGATGATTAGTATACATTTCGTATGATTCGAAAATTCGGTCTCTCAACGCGACAGCTGAAACCCTATCTCTTCATGCTTCCAGCCTTGGCACTTGCGTACCTGTTCAGCTACCGTCCATTCTTCAAGACCATTGCGAACAGTTTCTCTCTCGTTAACTTCTCTGGAAGGATCATCGAATTCGTCGGATTCGAGAATTATAGAAATCTCTTTGCTGATCACAATTTCCAGATCAGTTTTCTCAACACCTTCCGCTTCGCGTTGTTCTTTGTCCCGATCAATCTGGTGTTTTGTCTGGTAGCGGCACTGCTCGTGTACCGGAAACGGCGATTCACCGCATTCAACGAGACCTTGTTCATTCTCCCCATGGCTGTTGCCATGAGCTCAGCAGCTCTCGTGTTCAGGGCACTGTTCAACCCCACCATCGGGGTCGTCAACTATCTCCTCGGGCTCTCGATACAGTGGTTCAATGACCCAGTCTGGGCTATGTTCACCATCATCGTTCTCGGAGTATGGATGGCTATCGGACTCGACTTTCTTTTGCTCCTTGGGGCGTTACGAAGTGTTCCCTCCCAATTGCTCGAGGCCGCCGAAATGGAGGGCGCAGGAGCCGTTGCAAAGTTCTTTCGAATTCAGCTGCCACTGATCAGTCCCACCATACTGTTCATCGTGAGTACCCGACTGCGCGATAGTATGCTACTCAGTGGTCCTGTCCTGGTTATGACTGAAGGAGGACCGCTCCGCTCGACACAGACGTTGGTCTATCAAATGTATATAGAGGGTTTCTCAGGGGGGAACTATAGTAAAGGCTCTGCAATAAGCGTGGTGGTGTTTCTCCTTACGTTCCTGATGATTCTTCTGGCATTTCGCTTCGAGCGTCGGAGGGTCTTCTACCAATGATGCAAGCTCGGAAAATAGGAAATATCAATAAGATGCTCTTTGCGACACTTCTCGGCCTGATCGTAGTGTTTCCCATCTACTACGCATTTGCAGCATCGTTTTTCTCGATCGGAGAATTTGCCTCCTATCCACCTAAGTTG
>Ga0334899_1003229_pt1 | contig 11655 bp, 11 predicted proteins | sample GraSluR3_MG_FD_207219 | JGI IMG/M metagenome (GOLD analysis project Ga0334899, IMG submission 207219) | Sludge microbial communities from methane-producing bioreactor in Wageningen University, Netherlands - Granular Sludge_8_08-R3 | ecosystem: Engineered > Bioreactor > Anaerobic > Unclassified ... | reverse complement strand
GAGGCCCTAATATAGAGCATATATCCATTCAGCAGAGGAGAGCGGGAATTTTTTCCCCTCTCTTCTCTGAAAAAATATCTATATCATCCTCTCAAAAAGTTGCATTCATTACTTGAATTTAGGAAACAAAAAACTATGAAACGAAAACTATTTATAACATTAACCCTATGCCTTTTTGCGGTTGGGGCAGTAATAACCACAAATGTGGCGCAAAACGACATCTCGCTAGAGGATATTAGAGTAATGGCGAAAGCAGACTACACTAAACCTTCAGTTGTAAGTCACGAACATCTTGTTAGTGAAAGATACTGTGATGGCATAAAATATTATTTCTGCAGAGAAAATGGATATTATTGCAATGTAAGTGCACAACCAGTATGTCCAGGAACAGATCAGTAAATTTCAAATTAAGATCTTGAAATTAACTATGGGGAAGGCTAAGAATATCATCTCACAAATTATTCGTTTTGTCGAATATTCAAAGCCCTACCCAACATTATAAACAGTTCTTTTTGAATACTCAAATAATTCAGGGACACGAACTTCTCGCCAGCTGGCGAGAAGTTTACTTTCAGTAAACACAGATCAACAAATTCTGGATGTTCCAACTGCTCAACATTATCTCCTATGAAGAGTAGTTCAAGGTATAATAATTTAATAAAAAAAATGAAGATGAAAAGGAGTTTTATTCCACTAAAGTATTGTATGATCCTTACTTTATTATCAAGTTGTGTATCACACAACAACAAAACTAATGGAGAAGAGGTAGTCGTTGATATCACTAGGGGTCAGAAACTAATGATGTCGGATTTTAGCTCTGGAATTAACTACATAAGTCTTGGCAATAGCAATGATAATATGGTTGCCAGCATCAGTAAATTGGTAAAAGTTAGTGATACGCTATATTTTCTTGATGAGAAGACACAAATAATCCACAAGTACACCACCAAAGGTGATTATATTTCAAGGTTTGACAGGATAGGAAAAGGTCCAAATGAATGCGCTGTAATATCTGATTTTGTGATTGACACGATAAATAATCGCATCGAAATTATTGATGTTGGAAATCCAAAAATACTTACAGTTGATCTGAACTGGAATCATATTTCTAAGAGAGAAAAACCTGGCTACCTCAGAAATTTTGAGTTAATAGCACCAAACACATATATTTACTACGCATCCAATTATATTGACCCTATACTATTTAAAAAAAATTATGCGGCAAATCTTATTCTAACTGACTCTTGTAACAGAATACTAAAAACATATTTGCCAATTTTTCATAAAAACTACAGTTCAGCTGCACCAAATCAAATGGTAAGAAATAACGATGGGGTACTAGTGGCTACCCCATTGAGTAACGAAATATACTTTGCCAATGGGTTAGAGTGCTATGTAAAATATCATATTAATTTTAGTGGCTACAATGTTGGAAAGAAGTTCGACTATTTAAGCAAAATTGAAGATGATGATATTGAAAAACTAACTAGTGCATTTATAGGAGCAATTGAAGAAAGCAATAAAAAAACCTATGCTACAAATATTACAAATGTGTTTGAAGTCGGCAATAATCTTTTTTTTCAATTCTTCCTCTCCAAGGATAAAGAATATAGTAAAAATGGAATATATATAGTGGTTAGAAATGCTCAAATGGGAAATACACAAGTTGGTATACCCGAGAATGATATTGATTACGGCCTATTTGGAACACCCCTTGCCATGTTTGATGACACGTTATACACCGTTATATATCCACATTCACTGAAGAAAAGGATTAGTCAACTCACTAAATCCGCTACTAAAAACCCAAGCCTCATACCTCATATAGAAAAATTAAACTCATTGGTGGAGAAAAATGACGAGGATCTTAACCCTATCATAGCAAAGATTGCATTTAAAAGCGAATGGTAATATGAAGTCGAATATTTTAACCCTTTTTACTATTGTTGCTATTGGACATTTATGCTGTAAACGCCTCTCAGAAAATCAACTTGAAATTAGGCGTGTTATTGGAGAAAAGGTAGAACTTGGCATCTCTATGGAAATATCCAATAAGGAACGAGCTATATCTATCGGGGAATATAGAAATCAGTTGGGTTTATCTCCATTGTGTACCTCCAAAACGGCTGCGCCCCCTGCTACCCCAAGTTTATGGAGTGGCAAGAAAAGATTGAACTTATGGAGCTGCCGCCAGATTACACGGTGCTCTTCGTTATTCAGGGTGAGCGCTACAGCCAATTCATCGAGGAGGTTAACGATTACGCCAGGGAAAATTTGGGGGTCGATACCGTTGAGAGTAACTTCCCGGTTGCTATGGATCCCGACTTTGATTTCCTCTCTTCAAACCACACCATCCCCCGCTGGATCATCGACCGCTCCGTGCTTATCGACTCCCAGAACCGCATCCGTATGGTGGGTGCCCCCTGGGCTACCCCCGAGATGACCGAGCTGTTTCAGCGGATTTGCTCAGAGGGGAAGAATGACTAGCAGGTCGCTTTCGGGGCGCATCCCCATCTGGCGACTGCTTCAAATAGCACTGCTGGGCTTGGGGGCACTGCACCTGCTGCTGGGCATGGTATGGCTAGCCATGCTGCTAGCTGCACTGTGCCTATTCCTATGGCTATACCTAGCCAAGCATCGGGTGGCCGTAGGGTTTAGGCGGCTGAAATGGGTATCGTACCCCACCCTGCTGCTGGGAGCGTTTACCCTGGGCATTATGCTGCAAACCCTCTTCGTGGGTATCGCCCACATCCCATCCGGCTCCATGGAGCCCACCCTGCGGAGCGGCGATGTGGTGTGGTTCAGCAAGCTGCGCTACGGCCCAAGGCTACCTGCATCGCCCCTGGAGGTACCCTGGATCAACGTGCTGTTCTGGCTCGCCAATGGCCAGGAGGAGAGTGCCTCCCGCAACTGGAGCTACTTTCGCCTTAGAGGGTACAGTCAGCCTAAACGAAACGATATCATAATCTTCTCCCAGCCTCACCAAACCGATGCCTTCGTCAAGCGCTGCGTGGCTCTACCGGGCGACACCATACAAATTATTAACGACTCGGTTTTTATAAACGGAGCGCATATCGCAGAGCCCTTCGCCCAGTTTACCAGACCTGCCGTGGACAGCCTAGTTTCCCATACCATAAAGCTAATCGTGCCCTACAAGGGGTTTACCATTGCTGTCAGAGATAAGAACTGGAGAACCTACAGCCAGCTGATTCAACTGCATGAGGTGGAAAGGATTTCACCTGCTTGCTCCGACAGCAGCTTCACCTTCCAGCAGGACTATTTCTACATGCTGGGCGACAACCGACACAATAGCAACGACTCCCGCCAGTTTGGTCCGGTGCCCGAATCGGCCATCGTGGGAAGGGCAACCCGAATTATATATTCTAAACCGGAGAACCAAGAGTTCTAAAGAGGATTGAATAACCAAAAATTTGATAAGTAGGATATATGCTGCCAGCCAGACTAGTACATTTTATCCACAAAACCCTATATTTGCACTAATCACCCACAAAACCTAAGAGATGAATCGCCTTTTTCTACTTCTCCCCCTTTGGGGGCAGCTGCTCTGGGTAGCATCCTGCTCATCGGGCAGGGCCGATGGTAACCTGCCTTCCAGCACTCAGCACTGGGCAAGCCCCACCCTGGTAATGGTTACCATAAAAGTCTGATTGCAATATGTTTTATAACATATTAACGGGGGGGGTAAATACAATTATTCTACTTATATTTGATACCGCATAGGATTAATACGAGGGCAGAACCAGCCGTTAGCCGCAGTGAAGCTGTAGAGGAGCTGAAAGTTTAAAAGCGACCTTTTACCAGTGCAACAACCCTAACCCTGCCAGAGGCACCAGAGGCAGGTAAACCTGCCAAAGGCAGATAGACCTAAAGCTAAAACCTATGAGCCACAAAAGCAGAAACCCAAACCTAGGCGGCATTCCCCGCCCCAACAAAAAAAAGCAGAAAAGTCTTACGAATAATTATAGCGTTCTGGCTCCGTGTTGAGCCTTAGCGTGAAAAATATGGGCAGAAAGAAGGGGAAGCCAACAGCCCAACAAGCCCAAGCTCCCCCTTCGCACGCCCCTAACGTAAAAAGGAAAGGAGGTAAGTTATGATGTGACAAAGATAGCATAAATTACGATGCAACCGCAAGGGGTGGTTGCTAGCCTCCGCACACAGCTACGCTGTTGTTACCAAGGCAGCAGTGGCTGTTGGGGAAAGAAATTTATTGGTAAGGAAAAAGCGCAACTACAATAAAAACAAACAGTTGAAGTTTTGCGCTTGGTTGAAATTTTAAAAATTTGAAGTTATGAAGAAGATAGTAATTCGACTCTTGGGCTTGTGTAGTTTTGCGTTTCTGCCTTTTACAACAACGACAAAAGCACAAGTAACACTACCCGAAGTTCCTTCTGATCTCATTACAACAATGGTATGCCGTTGTAAACACGGAGGTTGTTACGGGGGATCAACTATTAGTTTTAGATCTGCTTGTGCAAAATCAACGAGCGGAACTATCGACTGCAATGCATACGCATCAAATTGCTCATCTTAGATTAATCGAAAAGTGTTAAGGGTGTCTTTCAATGACACCCTTAGCATACGAAATTTATACTCAAATAAGAATAGCTATGAAGCCAAAATTCCCTGTTGTTATTATTGCATTATGTGTTTTAACATACCACATTTCTTGTGATACTAAAAAATTTGAACAGGATAAGACTCCCATCCACCTTCAACTTAACCACAAAACAGACACGATTACAATAACCCCTGATGTATACTCGGGATACGGAGTGTTAACTGCTGACTCATCGAATATTTACATGATGGACATTAAGTTTGGCACGCTATCAGTTTTTAACCATAAGGGCGTTTTCCAAGAAAGATTGTTTGGATTTGGGAAAGGGCCACAAGAACTACCCTATAAACCTCACAAATTTGACATAAATTCTTCCGGAACGGTTGTCTTCATTAACGACCACACATTCTCATTCGGATCTCTTAAAAAAGACAACACGGTTAAAACAGTAACGACAGATTGGATGGAGAACAACCCTTTAAGTGTGTTACAAAGCAAACCCAAAGGAGATATGAATGGGATTTACGAAATAGATTGGTCCAAAGGTGACAATAGAATCGCCATTACAGATAGCCTTATTTACCTACCCATAATAACATACCACCCTCTACTTAATGGCTATATGCACAAAAAATACTACAAAACAACACGAGTTGTTGGAGCATTTAATTACAACGGGCAACTAGTTAAAACCTTTGGTAAGAGATCGAATGAATACCTAAAAAGTAAGTATATTGCTAACTTCGACAAGGCTTACATCACTTCAGGAAATGAAATGGTTTTCGTCTCGTTTGCAATTGACAGCCTAGTATATGCATATGATTTAGCCGGGAAACTGGTAACTAGTTTTGGGAAAGGACATCCGAAGCTTAAACAAAACTACCCAGAATACAGCTCGTTTGAAACTGCAGAGAGTAACTATACCCGCAATTGGAATGAATACGGAACCTATCAATCCATTAAATATTCTGCCACCGATTCGGTACTTGTTCGTTTAGTTTTTCCAAATTTAAATGATAATACTCATTTACAAATATTCAAATACAATGAATTTGTAGGAAGCATCGAAACTCCTAAAAATTTTAAACTTGCATATGTTGGTAATGGAAAAATCATAGGACACACAACACCAGATGAGGAATTCTCAAAAAGCATAAACCTTATCACCATAAACTATACAATAGTAAACAGCACATATTAAAGCATCCATTCTAACAACCATATCACACGCGAATGGCTATCCTATGGTTATTTAACTCCGAGGAATCCTATGGTTTATAAATTCCAACAGGTAAGTGACAGTCAAGTATACTTTAAAAAACGAAAAACAGATGAAAGCAAACTCTATAATTACTTTATTGCTATTATTTTTTTCTTTACAAATCTATGCACAACCAATAAATATTAAGGTAGTCTGTTCTCAGGATTCATCACCGATAGACTATGCAACATTTTTGCTGCACCCCAATAATGATGTATATATATCAAATGATAACGGGTTAATCTCAATTGAGAGGTCTCTGTTTTATGGTTGCGATTCGATTACTGGTAGTCACATTGGCTACGGCTTATTTACGATTAATCCAACAAACTTTCAAGTTTTTTTCGACACAATAACCATAAACATAGCCAAAAAATACTTCGACATCGACCCATTAGTTGTAAAACCTGAACGGTTTAGAACTATTGTAGCAAATATGTTGGACAAATGGGATAACAACAGGGTAAAACGATACCGAAATAGCATTGGTGTTTTTTCCACAATTGTAAAAGAAAAAGATAGTATTTGCTATGCATTTGTTAGCGATGCAGTGGGTTTTTGGGGCGATAACGATCCTGGCTTCTACTCAAAGAGTGGTCTTGAGACAAATACACCCCATTTCGGTATCATTCCTCTAGGAACCTATACAAACAAAGGCTTTAAAACTTTAAACCTTGGCCATTCGGGAGTTGAGGTTCTCACATCCATACATAGAGCAGAGGATTTAGCGCTAGCTGAAAAATTCATATTCAACAATGGCCCAATTTCAAGAAAGTTTAAGCGAAACTATTACTATGAACTCGATTCCATTTATTGGGATGAGCACAATTCTAAGCGTTACTCTATTTCATTTAGAAGTAAGTCCAAAGCACTTAAAAAGAATATTCTTTGCGGAGGAGGCCAAATAGTGCTAGATTCAGACTACAATGTAAAGGAAGTAAAGCTACTCAATCCAAAATTCCCCTTGATATACCCTCATAATGGGTTCCACTACAGAAACAAAGACTCTGGTTTTGTTCAGGTTATAAACCTATCTTTCGTAAACTCAAATGATACAATTTATCCTGCAAATCTAATGGTGGAATCGAAGTATTCTTACGGAAGATTTGAATCTGCAAGATATTCACCCTCAAGCATTATCAGTCCTTTGGAGTTCTCAAACCAGCCCCCTATAGTTGTGTTCAACATATTAGGTTCTTTTTGGGGGTCTCCTATGCTATACCCACCAAGGCTCACATCCACTAAAGCGCTAAGCGAGGCAAGTAGGGTATCTGAAATTTATGGCATTAAGTTTCTACCAGTAGAAAAACCTATAAGGCTTTCAGCAGTAAAGTCCTCATTCCCTGATCAGGAAACTAAGTATAACGAAATTTACAAACAGATAATTGACATATTATGGCAAAAGCAATTAGAATACTAATGGGCATTTTTACGCTAAATATTTGTTCAACCCTTGCTCAACCGCAAGATTATGAGCAAAAACCACGAATTAAATTCAAAGAAAACGTAATCTGTATGAGTAGCAATGAGGGAATTAAATATCAGAGTGATACAGCGTATGTGACCTTTGAATACTACAATCTAAATCCATCGCATTCACTTTCTATTGAATTTGTAAAACCATCATGTAATTGTACTAGGTTTAAACTAATTGAACCAAAGCAAAAAGGTGATAAGGGTTTTATTAAGTTGGTGTTCTCAAAATCGAGCATTGAACAATTTGGGATTATCGATGCCATAGTTAAATCAAATGCTATTAACGACTATGAACTAATAGAGGTTGTTAACAAATAAACTTTTTTTATTCGCTTTTAAATTTAAACAAACATAAAGGCACTCTCCACCGTTGATCTTTGTGAACAACACCTACCCTGTTCAGCACAGGTTTACCTGCCACCTGCAGCTAAACCTGTACAGTATCTATTTCTTCAGCTTCTGCCCAGCAAATACAACAAATCCCCCACGGCGGTCGGATTCCATAGGATAGCCTCTGAAAAAGAGGTACAAATCGCCTTTTTCTACTTCTCCCCCTTGGGGGGCAGCTGCTCTGGGCAGCATCGTGCACATCGGGCAGGGCCGATGGTGAGCAGCCCGCCAGCACCGAGCGCAAGGGCGCACCCACCCCGGTAATGGTTACCATGAAAATCTGATTGCAATATGTTTTATAACATATTAACGGGGGGGTAAATACAATTATTCTACTTATATTTGATACCGCATAGGATTAATGCGAGGGCAGAACCAGCCGTTAGCCGCAGTGAAGCTGTAGAGGAGCTGAAAGTTTATAGGCGACCCTTTGCCAGTGCAACAATCCTAAACCTGCCAGAGGCAGGTAAACCTGCCAAAGGCAGATAGACCTAAAGCTAAAACCTATGACCCACAAAAGCAGAAACCAAACCTAGGCGGCATTCCCCGCCCCCAATAATTGCAGTAAAGTTTTACTGAGAAATATAGCGTTGCTTTGGCTCATTATTGAACAATTGCATAAAAACATTGGGCAAAAAGAAGGGGAAGCCAACAGCCCAATCAGCCAACGCTCCCCCTTCGCACGCCCCTAACCTAAAAAAGGAAAGGAGGTAAGGTATGATGTGACAAAGATAGCGTAAATTACGATGCAACCGCAGGTGGTGGTTGCTGGGCTCCGCACACAGCTACGCTGTTGTTACCAATGCAGCGGTGGCTGTAGGAGAAAATTAATTGGTAAGAAAAAGCGCAACTAGAATAAAAACAAACAGTTGAAGTTTTGCGCTTGGTTAAAATTTTAAAAAAATTGAGGTTATGAAGAAGAAAGTTTTGGTTTTGGCAGCGGTGGCTGCTCTTACAGTTGGGATTTTTACAATTTCAACACACAATAAATCTCTAGCAGTAAACCAAGCTTATGGATATGGTGTGGTGGCTTGCATTGGGTCATATGGTTCATTTTGCCTTATCGACGGTGAGTGGTTCTTTCATTATTATCCTGTCTCGGTAGACAAACCAGAAAAGCCAACCGAACCATAAGCTTACTTTGCCAATATATCTAGCTATAATTATTTAATAAAATAACCCTGTAATCTGCATAGGGTATGGTTGAACTAAGAATACAACCAACCTATGCAGGTTATAAACCCTAATTATTATGAATATAAAACCCAGTTTACTCATTAGCCTTGTACTAGGAACAATTCTTACCACCTCATGCAGTTCCACTAGCGAAAACGGATTTGCTAAGTTTCCTGTAGAGGTGAATATGGCCAGCGTTAGAGTGGAGAAAATTAGAATTGACAACTGCTTTTCGCCTATAGAAATCTTCGTTTACGACTCAATAATCATACTAAACGATACAAGGGATGCGAACATGTTTTTAAAGATGTTCAGCCAATCTGGCGATTTTATCAACGGATTTGGAGCCATTGGCAATGGTCCGAACGAGTACATTAACCCTTCGTTATTTAAGGTTTATCCCCAATACGATGCTTTTTGGCTAATGGAACCACCCAAAAGGCTAATCCACAGAATTCCCCTTAACCAAATGGTATCCTCAGCTGAAAATGGCTTTACTCCTACCGCAACAATACAGCTACAGGGGCAGATGATGATAAATGACTACTACCAGATATCGGACTCAACGCTTTTAGTTTATAACCCAACCAGCGATAACCTGTTCTCAGAAATGGATGTTAATGGCAATATTTTGAAATCATACGGCAGTAACTTCAATAAGGAAATATCAGATAATTTTAATGCAACGTTTGTATACTACAGGGGTGTTTTTACCATTAGCAACTGCAAGGCTTTTCTATTTTATAATATGTTAAACAAGATAACCAAGTTCGATTTCAAGACTATGGATAGAACCGATAGGCTAGGTGATAACTACATCGACATCATTCCAGATATTCACGAGTCGGGTAACCTAACCAATAACTATTCCTCCTTTGTCTCCAATGTTAGCGCCTACAACAACCTGCTTTTTGTAGTGTATAATGGAGACCAGATATATAACGAAGAGCAGATGAGGGCAAACTATTCAAACACCATCCTTGCCTTTGATGAGGATGTTCAACCCGTTGCCCAATTGTCTTTTCCCTTTGATATTCTTAACATTACCATTTGCAAAAAAGGGATGCTGTATGTTATTCCGGGAGGCTATGATGGCATAATATACAAGTACGATTTATCACTCATCCCTTCGCTCAGAATTTAAACAGGTTAAACCAACGGGGTTTAACTCCTTGTATGAATAGTCGAACCAACAACCGTATGATTAGAGTCAAAGCTTTCCAATTAATGGTATTAGTCTCACTTTTTGCCTATAATAGTGCTTGTGTACACTCATATACCGATGCTCAAAACCAGTGTTCAAATACAAAACATTTACTTTTACCTGATAGCATCTTATTGGTTAGACCTGAAGGCGGTTTAGGTGTTATTGGCACAAAATGCCTGTCTACTGGGAATCGCACAACCATCATCACCACCATCTGGGGCGAGTGCCACGTGTGTATGGCAAAGTTCAAGGAGTGGGAACAAATCCGAGGTAAGGCGCCGTTTAAAGATGTTCAAATGGTTTACATCGTTACCACCCCCTACCCTGATTACTTCTTAAAGGTTTTCTACCCCGAGATCAAGCACGGCGGCATCCTGCTAATCGATGTTGACGATAGTTTCTATTCTCTTAATAACCTGAAATACGCTCAAGCACACCTGAATACCTTTTTAGTAGATAGCACGTTAAGCATCATACTCCAAGGCGACCCGCTCGTCATGCCGGGCATGTTGGAACGATACGAGAAGGCTATCATAAGCTATTTGGAAAATTAACCCATGAGCACCCTTTTGAAAAACTTGGTGTGGATTGTCTCAATCCTTCTACTTGTCCTTGCAATTAGGATTTATGTAATGGCTATTTACCTGGTGCCCACCCCCTCCATGGAACCAACCATCATGAGCCAAGACCTTATCGTGGCGATAAACCCCAACGCTCTCAAACGTAAGACCCCGGTAAGGGATGAGGTCTGGTTGTTTTCAAAACCAAGGGAATCCAACGATTCAAACCTAATTCTGGTAAAGCGGCTATATGGTACCCCCGGCGATACAATCCAACTTGTCAAAGGTAACATTACGGTTAATGGCGTTTCTAACAGCAAGGCTAAGCTATTGGCTAACTCTATTTCAGCAGAATCGTTCCCCTATCCTAGCCAAAAAATTTTCCCCAACGACACTTCAATATTACCATGGTCGGCGCTTGACTTTGGCCCCCTATGGATTCCCAAAAAAGGGATGGCCATTGAGCTCAGCACATTGAGCATACTACTGTACAGCAGGTATATCCTTTACGAATCGCCCAATTTATCCCTAACACAAAATGGAATCATTACGAATGGAGGTAATGAGCTAACCGAATACACCTTCACCACGAACTATTACTTTGCCTGTGGTGATAATCTGGCCTTCTCTACCGACTCAAGGCATTGGGGACTTGTACCAGAGAGCCATTTGATAAGCAAAGCTAATCGTATAATCCTCCCGACATACAAACCCTTTGCAAATATCAAAAGGGTTCTCAAACCCATTGAATAGTATAAAAATAAGCAAGCAATAATTGCTTTAGATACCAAAACCCTATATTTGCACTAATCACCCACAAAACCTAAGAGATGAATCGCCTTTTTCTACTTCTCCCCCTTGGGGGGCAGCTGCTCTGGGGGGTGTACGACAAATTTCCTTATAGTATAAGTATTTGATATTAATCGATTTGTTTTGTTAATTTGACAAACCTTAAAATTTGACAAAATGGATGCAACTAAATTAGACCATATTTTTGAAGAATTTA